>Ga0209196_1000073_pt1 | contig 72819 bp, 45 predicted proteins | sample COGITO_mtgs_1105_5_FD_184801 | JGI IMG/M metagenome (GOLD analysis project Ga0209196, IMG submission 184801) | Pelagic marine microbial communities from North Sea - COGITO_mtgs_110509 (SPAdes) (version 2) | ecosystem: Environmental > Aquatic > Marine > Epipelagic ... | reverse complement strand
GCATTCCGTTTGTCAAATCTTCTTCAATAATATGCTCTAAAAAATTGAGCGGTTTTTTCTCTTCAGACATCATTTTAAATGAAAAATTAAGAGACAAAATTACACAAAATACTTCATTGGTATTGAGAGTTTTGTAACAAAATTGTAAATTCAACCACTAATAAACAAACACTATTTATTATGAGCGATCAAATTAGAAACTATACCTGCCCGAAATGTGATTCTAAACACTACAAATTAGGCGAAATGCGCGCAACCGGCGGAACCTTATCAAAAATTTTCGATATTCAGAATCAGAAATTTACAAGCGTAACTTGCGCTCGTTGTTCGTATACAGAATTTTATAAAACTAAAACTAGTGGAATTAGCAACGTTTTTGACTTTTTTACGAGTTAATAAAGGGGTATTCAAAAGTGAAAATTTTCTAAAAAGCCAATTTAGTATTTATTTTTTGTCGTAATTTTGCAATATGAAGCAAGACGGAGAAAAAAAACCTGATTTAGTGGTCTTTAACGAAGAAACACAGCAATATGATGCGGCCTTAAAACCCTATGGGACTTCTGCAAGCTCGCCAGTAATTAAACCCTTAAATACTGCAACCTGGAGAAATGATGGCGTACAACGTGTAAATAAACAATTTAAATCTAAGTTTGACGAGGTTAGAAAAGAGTACGAAGAATTGATGCAGAAATTTCAGTACAATGATTTGGTATATAATTCTAAATTTAATTTTGAGCCAAATATTGGTGAGGTGTACCATTTATATAATAATAGAAAAGAAGAATCTTTTTTATCTATTATTGCGCCAGAGCAATGTAATTTTCATCATTTAGGATCTTTTAGATTAAATACAGACAAAATGTGGGAAAAATTAGCAGCTGCTTCAACAACACCAGTAAAATAAAATGGGAATAATTAAAGTTAATAATATTAAGTTATACGCGTATCATGGTTGTTTAGATGAAGAAGCAAAAATTGGTTCGGAGTATCGAGTAGATGTGTCTATAAAAGCTGATTTAAAGAAGTCTGCAAAAACAGATGATTTGATAGATACGGTAGATTATGTGCACTTAAATCATATTGTAAAAGAAGAAATGGCAATAAGAGCTAAGCTGCTAGAAGAAGTTGCACAACGTATTTTAAATCGGATGTTCAAAGAACTTAAAAAAGTTAAAAAAGCAAAGGTTTCGGTTTCAAAAATTAACCCACCAATTGGCGGGAATGTTGAAGAAGTAGTTATAATTCTAACAAAAAAGCGATAAGATTAAAAAAGGCTTGCAGTACTTGTAAATTTGCTTAAATTTGCATTCTTTAAAACGAGTAATCAATTTTTAGATAAAACGTTTTAAAATTAAAAAGGTGTCTTGGCCGAGTGGCTAGGCAATGGTTTGCAAAACCATGTACAGCGGTTCGAATCCGCTAGACACCTCTAAATTAAACCTCATCATATTGATTTTCAATAAGTTGAGGTTTTTTAGTATCTAAATTTGTACGATTATTGTACTGCTAGAATATTTTAATGTATTTTTTGTAAAAAATAAAGTTGTTTTTAAGGCTTCATTTCGTGCATTATCTGAATAAAATAAAATCATTATCAGTTTAAATTAGTTAACTGATTAAAGTTGATTAATCAAATCTCTACCAATAATCATCCGAACTTTTCTTGAAGTCCGCACCATACCATTTCAAATGAAGTAGTACTGAATGCGGGGGTATGTTATAAATACATAAATTATCCCCCTATAAATGTTAGTTTAACCTACTTAAGAGGTTTAGAAATAGCTGAATTGAAAGAAGAAGATATGCCTGTAATGTAAAAACCCTCACATTTCTGAAAGGGCTTCTTAAATTATTTTTAGTCTGTCTTAATTCTTTATAAACTTTCTATTGGTTTGCCCTACACCATCTAATATTCTAATTACATACACACCGCTTGAAAATGCTTGTACATTGATGTTGTTTGTATTCTTTATAGAAAGCACTTCTTTACCTAACACGTTGTAAATAGACACTGCTATTGGACTTTCATTGCCCGATATAAACAACGGATTGTCCGCAATTTGGGCAGTTTTTACAATGGATCATAGATGGTTTTGGTTACTGTTTTAAGAGTAATCCAATTACCTACTTTTAGTTTCATTGGTTATGAAGCATCAGATTTGAGGTCTAAGTTACGGATAAGTGTAGTAAAAATAGTTGAATTCCATTATGAGCAAGTGCAATTTGATCAGTTTTTCGGTGGAAAACTTCCACCGAAAAGGCTCTAATAAGTTGACTTATAGTAAAAAAAATAAATTTTAGAAGCCGATTTAAAGCTGCGTTCTGAACTTAGTTTTTTAAAAAATACATTGTTTTTGTTCGGTTGTTGGCCAGTTCAAACTTTATAAAATAAATGCCACTCGGTAAAAATTCTACTTGAAATCTGTTTCTTTTTTCAGTTGAAGTCATCACTTTTTGACCTGAAATGGAATAGATCACCGTTTTGTAGCTCATTTCTGAAATACTGAATTGCTGAGCGACTGTGTTTGGAAACAGTCGAAAGTTGTCTCGTTCTACTGTCGGGTTCGACAGGGTCGTCGTGGTTGTAATCGTAAAGGTCGTTGTATCTGTGCACCCAAATGCATTTGTATAGGTCACTATATACTCGCCTTGATCTGTTTCTTGTATGGGATCAAAATTCAAAACCCTTCCAATATGCGTCAAATTGTTTGGACCTGTCCACACATAATTCAAGTCGATGGCATTAGTTATTGAACCATATACGTTTAATTGTGGCTCGAGAACGACCACATCAACATCTGCTATTGCTGTTAGCTCACTTTCTGAGGTAGGTGGGTTCTCTCCAACTGTGGATTGTTTGACAATGCTTGGTTGTGGTGGTTGTGTTCCTAAATAATATTGAATGACGGCTGATTCATCATTTTCGAGGTCTTGATTCACATTATAAATTAAATCAAAAGTACGAGTTTGTGAGTTAAAATTGGTTTGCCAAAAATCTTTCCCATGAACAGACTGATCGACCAATTCCCAACAACTGTCAGAGGCCTTCCATAGCTCAGGATTTGAACTATTGGTGAGTCCCGAAAATACTAAGGGCACATAGCCTTTTCCGCCTGTGATGCTAACGAGTCCTGTATTGTCAATTGTTTCTACCGTCAAAGGGTACAGACTGTCAATGGTGTTTGTTGGAGAAGCAGCATTGATCGTATTCCCCAACGATTCTCTGTAAAGTAATTCGTAGGAATTTCCATACAATGCGAGGGCTTCCTCAAAATTGCTATTTGGTCCATAATAATCCCCATCTAATTTAGGAAATACAACAACTTCAACCAGCAGCTCAATGGTATCACCTGCCGCAAAAGAGGTGGTGCCTGGCGGCGGCACAATACAATAGGAAGTGGGGTTGATGTTTAGATTTTGACCGGCCGAATAGCCTATGGAACTTGAGCGTTCTCTAAAATAAGGAGTGTTGTTTTCGACGCCGTTTAAGGTTGCTTTATAATATCTAATAATCATGCCATTATTTGTGTCGATGTCAATACCAGATTCCGCTCCAGCATAAGATAAACCATCGCCTGCCCAAACCCATGGGTTGCTGCCTGTCAAAGCGATTTCTGCGGTTGTATAGGAGTTAGAACCATTGTTTGTAGGTGTAAATGTCCCTTGGTTACCAGCATCATTTCCGTAAACGACACTTTGAGTGTTGTGAATGTTATAGATATCTCCGCCGAGTTGAAAAATATCAAACCGATTGAAACTAACGGCTTCTAAGGCCTCAATATTAATTTTATAATACACTCTCAAATAATCGTCCGATCGGTTCAAATAAAAGGTGTAATCTAATTTTAATTTTCGATCTGCCGATACGGCTCCAATGGTTGTTTCTGTAAGATTTGGAGAATATTTTTTAAAGTCTGTTTTCACTTCACTTTGATACTGACGTGTATTATTGGTGTCTTCATAAACCCACATGTCCAAGCCACCGGTATTTCCGGTCCAGCCACATTCTGTAGAAGTTCCTCCGTAGGCTTCATTGGTAACCAAAAACGGTCGAATATCAGCGCCATTGGTGCTCCCATAGGCATAATCGGGTGAGTGGGTGATGCTTTCTCCAAAACTACCTAGAGCAGCTTCGAGCCAGCCTCCTCGAGGAATGCCAGCACCAACCACCGATAATTGATGTGAGGACGCCGAATAGGTTTCGCCCCATTTTGCACCTGTTCGTTTGTATTGAAAATTTAAAGTGGTATTTGCAGGAATTATAAATTCTGTATATTCTTTGATCCACCTTCCTGAGTGCAGTTGAACGACGCCTGTATGCCAGTTTTTTGAGACTTGAAGCGGCAGTCCCGCAGGATCGCCATTGGCATTACAAATCACAGAATTGAACCCAGTGACGTTAATATTTGGAACTTGCCGAATGCACAGTCGCACGCTTTTGGCTTCGGCTTCAGAATTGGTCATAGAAATGTCAATTGCTTGTATTTCATCCACTAAGTTACAGTTGTATTGCCCCATCCAATAGCGGGGGATATCTATAATATGGAGCCCTTCATTTTCTGAATAACTCACGTTATTTGACAGGTCTGAAACAGCGGGTGCCGTTTGATTGGCGGTTATGGTAATTTCAGATTCTGAATCAAATGCGGTTGTGTAGGTGCTTGACAGGTTTTCTTTAACAGCATGAAATAGAATACTGACTTCATAAGATTCATCAGCGACGAAGTCTTGACCAGTGGTCAACACAGTGACGGTAGTCCCAGCGATGCTTATGCTTTCTGCAGAGTCTCCTTTTTTTATCACAAAGCCCTTGTTTTTGTCTGTTCCAAATGCATGCAGCTCATCACTGTTATAATAATTAAAATATTCAGCAGGAATTTCCACTGCTAATTTTAATTGACCATTCACAATAGTGGTGGTTGGTCTGATGTGAAACGTCATTTTAAATCGGTTGTGCCAATTGGTAAATTCTATCCCTGTAAAATAGGGTTCTACAGGCGCAGAATTGGTTAAATTACCACTTACAAATCGTCTGTTACACCAGACACCGTACTCCGCCATTTGGCTGTCTTTGTTGCCAGTATTCGTAGGCTTGTTTGCTTTTTCATAGGTGGCGGTTCCGTTTTGAAGTATGGAATAATCAATATTACCACTGTAGTTATTCGTAAAAATATGGCTATTTAAGGCATGAAATCCAAGTGAAGCAGTGTTTGTTACATCCGTAATTAAGATGCTTTGTATGGATAAATCAGTAAAATCAATATTTAAAGCATAGTCGTTTGTTTGGTTCGAAAAACGTCTGTGATTGGCGTTACTCGATTTCCAGCTATCGTCCCAATAGGTGTAATTATAAGTATCCGCACAATTATTGAAAGAAGCCTCGTTGATCTCGTTAAGGATCGTTTGTGAGTGACTTGTAAAGACCGATAAAAAGATGGCTAGTATTGTAAAGAATTTCATATTTTTTTTAATGGTCAGATGTTACATCCATTTAATTATTTTCTTGGGTATCAAGATTTAGATGTGGATGGCTCATTAACTTAATTTTACTTGCAAAATTAAAGTATTTAATCAAAACAGACACAAACGAAGACGGTAAGTTTCCACAAAATTTACTAGCAACTTATGTTTATCTTTTTCTAGAACCTCTAGGTTATATATCATCTCACAAAGAACACCCCTAAAAAGAAACTTACATTATTTAGACATGGGGGGTGAGATTAATAAATGTTAGGTCTGATTTTTTTGACTTTTTATAAACCTATGGTCTAAGTTCTTTTTATTTGGCTCTCTAATTTCCGTTTTGTAATATCTTCTTTAGAAGATAATAAGCTTTTGCTACTCTCAGAATTAGTGAAAGTAATGCGATCTAAATGGCAAGCTTTTAAAAAATGGTTGGCAAGATGAAGTCTATAAAATCAAAAAACCGTTGAAAATCAAACGATTAACAAAGGTTATTGTACACTCTATTGACCTTTTTTCGAACCAAAACATCAATTTATTTAAAAAATTAGCTACTCAAGATTCGTAATAAAATATCGATCGAAAACTAAAAAATAGTCCTATGGATATTCCACAGGGTTCAGTACATCTACAAAATATAATTATAAAAGTTTGATTTGAATCTTGATTTACGAAGCTAATGATATAAATGATTTATAGGTTGAATTTTCAGGATTCAACAGTTGATTTTTCTTTATCATTCTAACTACTTCTATGCCTGATATGGTTCGCTTTGCTGAACCAAATTCTTTGAAGCCTAGACCTAACATTATACGCCATTTTATCATTCGATGGTCCTGCTAAACAATATTATTTAAGTACTTGCACTGCCTTATTTTTATATTTGAATAGTTTCTCCGATTGTATAGTTTTATCGCAGCTGTATTAGACTCACTTTTATCAATGTTTATCAGTTCTGGCTTAACATTTCTTTCTATGGCTTTTATTAAAAATCTTTGAGTGGATATGCGCTGTCTTCTTTTTATTAAAAGGAAATCTACGGTATTTCCTTGTTTATCAGCTGCTCTATACAAATACCTCCATTGCCCTTTTACTTTAACAGAAGTTTCATCCATTCTTCATCTTTTACCAACTATTTTCTTCCTTTTTCTGAATTTCAGCCAACAAGACTCCTGCACACCTATGGCATGAACTCTACCTATTGGAATATAATACGTATCGCCCTTTTTAACTTTTTATATATTTAATATCTCATCTAAAGTTCCATTTTTAAGATGATTCACGTACGACTGCTTTTTAACTTTTTAATTAAACCCAACTATTAATTCGGCATTCTCTTCAGCTTGCATCAAATGCCACATTTCATTTTTACCTAATGAATTATGACGCTGTTTTGATAAGGAATTACTAGGGTGTACTTGAATTGATAATGGTGTTTTAGCATCAATAAATTTTATCAATAAGGGGAAATCATTACCAAAATTCTCATAAATACGATTCCCAACGAAATCACCTTTAAATGTCTAATATTTGCTTGTTATTACTTTTCGCCTTTACTCCAGGCTATTCTGCTACTATTGCCATTGGGTTAGCTTCATAAAGTAGCCTTAATTTAAAAAAGAGAAAAAATTATTTAAAATACTTTTTATGTTATTCCTTATTTTTCTCCTTTTAGCCTTTGATAACTCAAGTGGCATTTGTAACATTAACAACAATAACTTAAATAGAGTTCTCATCCTTTTTATAAACTTTAATATTATTTTTATAGTTTTACTTTTGATGTTTTTTACTGAAAATCAAAAACAATACTCCACATAATAACCATGCTGGCAATGTTACAAAGGATAAGAACACATCAAATTGAATCGAAATGAAATAGAATATTCCAAAACTAATCAACCATGCATAAAATACGGACTTATTAAAAGTAATTCCGGCTACTTCTGCATAATTTTTAGTAATACCAATCTTTTTAGCAAAGAAATGTTCAAAGACAATTATAGCTCCAAACGGTGCTAAAATGAAACCATATAATGCTACAAACCCTAAAAGTTTCATGGCAAAGGCAGGGAATAACCCTGCTATTGTTGCTAAAGCACCTGCTAGCATAGTAACTTTAGCTGTTGATAATTTTGGTAAAATTGCTTGAAAAGCTAAACCTGCTCTATAAATCGTTGGGTTTGCAGTGGTCCATCCGGCTAAAACCACAGCGATAATTCCGAAAACACCAATAGCATTGTGCGCTAAAGGACCAGGAGCAACTGGCGGTGCTTCTCCATTATTTAGGAATGTCAATGCTTCCGGAGATTTTAAATATACGGCATACAATAAGGCCGCAGCAATCCAAGCCATGTAATGACCAACATACATTCCTGCCGCTGTCGTCCATCCTGCTTTTGCTTTTTTAGCAAACCTAAATACAGATAAGTCCGACATACCAATATGCATGGCCCCGTTAGCAAACCATGACCAGATAACGACATGCCAAAAGGTGAATTTTAATTGTCCTGGAAAAGGTTCTGAACCTTCTCCCCAAATATTCCAAAAATCAGAAAAACTACTTACACCCAACTGATTAAGAGCTACAATACCACAAGCTATAAACGCAACAACAATAATTGGAGACATCCAATTAGCTGCCTTTGTTACGGTATCGTAGCCACGTGCTGCAATTATTGATATAACTGCACCAATTAATATAACAATAATTACCCAAGTAAGCCCATTCGGTAACGTATCTGATAATTTTGGCATTGGCATATCAAAAGGAATACCAACGGCCGTTGCCGATACGGTAATCATAGAACCTGCTAAAAAGCAAAATAAAATTCCGTTTGCTAAATTATAACCGGTCACTAATTTTTTACCACAAATTTTTTCTAGTTGAAAATATAAAGTCAGCCTATTTTTAACAGCAATTTCTGCCGTTAAAAAACGCCAGCTTAAAACCGCTAAAAGATTTCCTAATAACAAACCAATAATTAAATCAAACGCACTTACACCGGCTGTTAAAAACAAAGGGCCAATCATAAACTCTGTACCTGCAGCGTGTTCGCCTGCGTACATACCCAAAAAGCTTTTCCAACCTTTTAATTTTGATTTTGGTACTGGCTGTCTTTCAAATTCTCCTCCAGCAATTTCTTCAATTTGATCTGACTCTATGCTAACTTGACTCATATATTTGTGTTGGTTTGGTTGATTATATTAAGTGATTTGGAAAATCTTCTACTCGTTCGCAACAAATTTGTTCCATTACTTGTTGCAGTTCTGTTTTTAATAATGAAATTGTATGATCTCCTCCTTTATTGCCGAGTGCAGAAACTCCGTACATAAAAGAACGTCCCATAAAAGTAAATTTTGAGCCAGATGCTAAAGCTCTTGCCACGTCTGGACCAGAACGAATTCCACTATCCATCATTACTTCTATTTGATCACCATATTTTTCTGCAATTGTTTTTAATGGTTTTATAGATGATTCTCCTGCATCTAGCTGTCTTCCGCCATGATTAGAAACTATAATACCGTCTATACCTATACGTATTGCTTGTTCAGCATCATAATGAGAAGCCACTCCTTTTAAGACCAACTTGCCTTTCCACATATCACGAATTGGCTTAATTTTATGTTCGTTTAAACGTCCAGAAAAAGTATCATTCATAAATTTACCCAATTGATTTAAATCTAGACCTTTTGGCATGTATGGTAATAAATTTGCAAAACTAGGTATGCCGTGTTTTAAGGATTGTAAGCTCCAATGTGGCCTTCCAAAAGCTTGTAAAATATTATTTAAATTCATTTTAGGTGGCATCGCCAAACCATTTCTAATATCACGCGGTCTAAAACCAAAACTTGGTACATCGCATAAAATAACTAAAACCGGGCAATGTGCAGCTGCTGCCCTACTAATAATATCGTCTCTTAATCTATCTTCGGTGGGATGATATAATTGAAACCAAGATTTACCTTCTGTTAATTCTGATGCTCTTTCTATACTTGTGGTAGTCACTGTGCTTAAAATAAACGGGATGTTATGATTAAAAGCAGCTTTTGCTAGGATTTCTGGCGAATTTGGCCAAATTAATCCTTGCAGACCAATTGGGGAAATACCAAAGGGAGCGTCGTATTCTATGCCAAATAATTTTGTTTTAGTTGACGAGCCTCCGTGATTTCTTAAATAATTAGGCTTTAATTGTACTTCTCTTAATTCTGATGTATTTCTGCGTAAATTTACATCTTCATTACAGCCGCCATCTAAATATTCAAAAGCAAATTTTGGAATTTTTTGCTGCGCTCTAGTTCTTAAGTCGTCTATTGACGGGTATCTGGAGTCAAATGTTAAGGTCATAACTAATTATTTTATTATAAAAGGAACATGTTTTTTAAGTGAATAATTTTCTTTTAAGAATTTTGAATTTAATTTTTTATCAGAAATTGAAATTGCAGCACCGAGTGCAGAACCTAAAGAGGCATCCGTAGTTCGTAATTTCATACCTCTAAAATAGTGTGATAATAATTTAATATATAAATCATTATTACTAAAACCACCATCAATATATAATCTTTTTATAGTATCTGTACCAATACATTTTTTAATGCTTTCTAGTTGCAGTGCTAATAGTTCTATCATTAATTGATGATAGGCATGCTCAAACTTATGATAGGGAATTTTTGTTTTTTTAGGCATGTTAGGCACCTTAATACTTTCCCATTTAAAACATGGTTGAAAGTCTTTTATAATTTCGAAAAACACATCATAATCAAAAGATACATTTCTATGAAAATCGTCTGAAACCCCAAAATGTTCGTCTAATTTTTTAACCTGAATTTTGTATTCATTTCCTAAAAATAAACGGGTTGCTTTTACTGGTTTTCCATTAATACGCATGTAATTAATAGTGTTTACATCTTCCGTATTATCAGCAATTGGTTTTTCCGTAAACGGATTAAAAACAATGCTCCAAGTACCCGTAGAGACTAATGCAAATTTTTTCTTGATACTTCTTACATACGGTAAAAGTGCGGCAGAACTATCATGAATTCCTACTCCTATTTTAATGCGTTTGCCATTATAATTCATATTTATACTCGTTTCCGTAGAAACAATTGGAGGTAAAATTTTATGTAAATCCTCTGCATAAACCCAGTCATGATAATCTTTTTTGTCATAATTCCACAAAGCTGTATGGCAACCAATACTCGTATATTCACTTAAAGGAATGCCTGTAAAAACATAACTTAAATATTGTGGAAGATGTAAAGAGTATTTAATTTTTTTAAAGATTTCTGGCTTTCTATATTTTAACCAATACAATTGAATTCCTGAATTTAGCATGCTTAAATCTGAGCATCCTGTTTGCTTCAAAAACTCTTCTTTTGGACCATGTTTTGCAAAGAAATCGTCTATTAATTTCTGTTCTATCGGTTTAATATAATTGTATAACGGTGTTAAAGGATCCCCATTTTCATCAATATGAACAAAACTAGCTCCATACGTTGAAAAATTAATTGCTTCTACATCAAATTTTTCAGCCTTTAAGATCAGACTAAAAACTTCTTTCAACCATTTTTGTAATGCTGGTAAATTTTCTGTAGGAAAACCATCTTCATCTACAATTTCATCAAAATGTATGTATTCTTTATGAACTTGTTTAAAATCTTCATTAAATAAAAAAAACTTTTTATTGGTTTTTCCAATATCAAAAACTGCAGTAACTTTTTGTTTCATTCTAAATATTATAAACCTGTTGCTACTGTGTTTCTACCTCTTTCTTTTATCAATTGATTTCTAACATCTAAAGATCTGTATGCGTTTATTGGACTAATAACGCCACCCGAATTTAAACGAGCTCTTTCTATTAAAGGACGCACATCTGTTCTGTAAGCACCTTGCAAAATCTCTTGACATTTTACAACATCATTGTCTAATTGCGCTGCTTTTAATTCGTCTTGATCAATTAATAATGCTTTTGCAAACGCTTCTTGAATGGCTTCTAAAGATTGAATTAAATCTTCTAAAGGATCTTTTACATTATGACTCGCATCTATCATCCACGCTAAATCTGGGTTTTGAGGATTGTTTTCCATGCCATAAACCAATTCGTTAAAAATTAAGAATAATGCATACGGTTTAATGCTTCCAACCGTTAAATCGTCATCTCCATATTTACTATCATTAAAGTGAAAACCACCTAGTTTTCCTTTTAATTGTAGAATAGAAACAATTTGTTCGATATTTGAATTTGGTAAATGATGTCCTAAATCAACCAAAGTAAAAGCTTTGTCACCACAACTGTTGGCTAACATTAATGAAGCTCCCCAATCTTGAATTACAGTGCTGTAAAAATTTGGCTCATAAGGTTTGTATTCAATTAACATTTTCCAATCCTCTGGCAAACCTTTGTAGATATCTTTTAGGCTATTTTGTGTATTTTGAAAAGCAGTTTGAAAATTATTTTGTCCAGGAAAACAAGATCCATCAGCCAACCAAACCGTTAAACTTTTAGAACCTAGTTTGTTGCCAATGTTAATTACGTCTAAATTATGAGCAATTGCTTGCTCGCGAACTACTTGACTTGTATTGCTTAAAGAACCATATTTGTAACTTTCTTTTGCGTTTTTTTGATCTTGAAACGTGTTTGAGTTTACTGAATCAAACTTTATGTTTAAGGCATCAGCTTGTTGTTTTACGGCTGCATAATCTTGAGGAATATCCCAAGGAATGTGCAAAGAAACAGCTCCTGCAGTTTGTGTTAATGCGTGTAAAACCCCAACATCTTCTAATTTTTGCTCTAGCGTTGAAGGTTCGCCATAAAAAGAAAAACGTCCAAAACGGGTTCCTCCTGCACCCAATGCCCAACTAGGAATTGCTACTTGAAATTCTGATAATTTAGATAAAATAGTTTCAACCTTATGACCGTTTTTAGATAATTTATTTGTTAAAAAATCAAAGTTTTCATTGTGATTCTGAAAACCTTTAGTATTGTAATCTAAGATTTGTTCTTTTTGTATTTTCATACTTTCTGCTTCTTATTAAAAAAAGCTTTTATAAATACTAAATTTATAAAAGCTTTTACTCTATTTATAATTTACTGTTTTTTAGTTATCTAACGAAGGCATTTGCCATTCCGCCATCAACATTTATAATATTTCCTGTAGACTTATTTAAAATTCCTACTAACGAAAATACGCCATTTGCAATATCATCTGGTGTAATAATTTCATTTAATAAATTTCTTTTTGCATAAAATGCTGGCAATTCTTCTACTGTTATTCCGTTCGCCTTTGCTCTGCCTTCGGCCCAAGCTCCTTCCCAAATTTTACTACCAACAATAACACCGTCTGGATTTACAACATTCACTCTTATTTTGTCCTTCCCTAATTCAGCCGCTAATAATCTCGACATGTGTTGTTGTGCTGCTTTTGCAGTTCCATAAGCTACATTATTTGGACCAGCAACTAAGCCATTTTTACTGGCAATAGAAATATAATTTCCACCTAAACCTTGCTTACGCATAATTGCAGCAGATTGTTTTGCTAAATCAAATTGACCTTTTACTAAAATACTTTGTAAAATATTCCAATCTTTATCTGTTGTATCTTCTAAAGCTTTAGAAATTGCTAAACCTGCACTGTGTACAACAATATCTACTCCTCCAAATTCTACACAAGCTTTATTATAAGCAGCTTCAATAGATGCTGTACTAGTTACATCACAAATGGCATAGGTAGATACATCTCTTTTATAAGTAGCGTTTGCTTCTTTTAAGCTTTCTTCGTTAATATCTGTTAATACAACATTTGCACCTTCTGCAGCTAATTTATCTGCAATTGCTTTACCAATTCCACCTCCAGCTCCAGTAACAAATGCTACTTTTCTAGATAAAGGTTGTTCTTTTGGCATACGTTGTAATTTTGCTTCTTCTAACAACCAATATTCAATATCAAAAGCTTCTTGTCTTGGTAAAGAAGTGTAAGCAGTAATTGCTTCTGCACCTCTCATTACATTAATTGCGTTCGTGTAAAATTCATTCGCAACTCTAGTAGTTTGTTTATTTTTTGCAAAACTAAACATTCCAATTCCTGGATAAATAATAATTACAGGATTTGCATCTCTAATTGCTGGACTGTTCTCTTTTTTGCACGTATTGTAATAATCTACATACTCTTGTCTGTATGCTTCAAATGCTGGTTCTAATTTTGCACGAACTGCATCTGTATCACTTAAATCTTCGTTTTTATCTAATGATAACACTAAAGGTTGAATCTTTGTTCTTAAAAAATGATCTGGGCAAGAAGTTCCCATTGGCGCTAAACGCTCTAAATCATTACTATTTATGTACTCTAAAACAACATCTGTATCAGAAAAATGACCAATCATAGCTTTTTCTGAAGAACACAAACCTCTTAATAAAGGCATAATTTGTGCTGCTTTTTCTTGACGCTCATTTGCTGGCAAACTTTCAACTTTTTGTCCGCCAAAAACTTCGCCATTTTCTTTTATTTTTTTCTCAATATATTCAGAAGCCATTTCAATTACTTCTAAACTGTTCATATATGACTCGTAAGAAGTATCTCCCCAAGTAAATAAACCATGAGAACCTAAAACTATTCCTCTAATTCCTGGGTTATCGGCTAAACACTTTTCTAATTGTAAACCTAAATCGAATCCTGGTTTTTGCCAAGGAACCCAACCCATTGTATCTCCCCAAATTTCTTTGGTTACTTTTTCGCTATCTTTTGCAGCGGCAACAGCAATTAATGCATCTGGGTGCAAATGATCTATATGTGCAAATGGTAATAATCCATGTAAAGGCGTGTCTATAGAGGGAGCTTTACTATCTAAATCATAAATACAATGATTAAACAAACCTACCATTCTATCTTCGTCATGCAAACCTTTATATACCCTTTTTAAATCACGTAATCTACTTGTGTACAAACCTGCAATTCCTGATCTATTTAATGTTCCAATATCTCCACCAGAACCTTTTACCCACATTACTTCAACATCCTTATTTGTTAATGGATCTTTCTCTATGGTTTTACAGCTAGTGTTTCCACCACCATAATTGGTAATTCTTAAGTCTGCACCTAAAATATTTGATCGGTATAAAAATAATGCTACTTGATCATCTCCTAAAGCATCTACTTTTTCTTGGTCCCATAGATAATCTACGTATTCGAATGTTTTTATATTAGTTTCCATAAAGTGTATTAATGTATATATAGCGAATTTAAGTTAGCATAAAGATATTCCCATCCTGCACTGTACCGTGGGAATTCTATTATTTGAGGAACATGCTAAATTTAGGAACCAAAATATTTGTTTTCTTATTTAATTTCTATTATTTTGCTATTCATCAAAAACAATTAAATACCCTTAAATTTCATGTTCAGTTTTATAAAAATTAATGAAAATTCAAGAATACCAAAATACCAACAAATTATCAATGAGATAATAGAAAATATTTCAAATGGAAATTTAGTTATTGATCAAAAAATTCCGTCCATTAATAAATTTAGTGAAGAGTTTTATTTATCTAGAGATACTGTTGAAAAAGCTTATAATATTTTAAAAGAAAGAAATATAATTTCTTCTATTAAAGGAAAAGGATATTACATAACTAGAACAAAATTAATATCAAAAATTAATATTTTATTTTTAATAAACAAGTTGAGTTCCTACAAATTAAGAATTTACAACTCATTTATAGATAATATTGGCGCTAATTCTCACACAGATTTGCATATTTATCATTGTGATGAATCTTTGTTTCTTAATTTATTAGCTAAAAATAAGTCTGCTTATGATTATTACGTAATCATGCCTCACTTTACAACAGAGCAATTAACACACGTTAGCTATACAGATGAAGTTTTAAAATCTCTACAGAAAATACCAAAATCAAAATTAGTTATTTTGGATAATCTTAAAGAAGGAATGGAAGGTGGCACTATAGAAATTTTTCAAGATTTTGAAAATGATATATACAATGCACTAAATGAAGCTTATCCAAAAATTAAAAAATATGAAAACCTGATGCTGTTTTACCCCAGAAAAACAGTTTATCCCTACCCTAAAAGAATACTACATGGTTTTAGAAAATTTTGTGTAGAACATAATATTAAATTTGAAATTCTAGAAGAAGTCTATAAAGATATAATTATAAAAAAAGGAGATTTATTTGTAACGATAGAAGAATCTGATTTAGTTAATTTAGTAAAACAAATTAGAGAGGATGAATTTGTTTTGGGTGAAGAAGTTGGCGTAATTTCTTATAATGATACTCCTCTAAAAGAACTTTTAGGTATTACCGTAATATCTACCGACTTTAAGATAATGGGAGAAACTGCAGCAAAAATGATTGTTGAAAATAAAAAAGGTCAATTTAAAGTACCGTTTAATTTTATAGACAGAAAGTCTTTATAAATACTTTTTTATAAAAAAAGTGCCTTGAAGAAATTCAAAGCACTTTTAATTGTTTTTACTATTTGTTTAAAATCCTGATCCAGGAGCTTCTGGACTTTGTGCCTGTGCTTTTTGCGGATTCAAAATCATATATGTACCCAATGCTGTTAACGTTGCATATTTACCGTAATTACCTATTTTTTTTATAGCATCTTTTCTAGTAATATCTTCAGTATTATTTTTGTTTTCTTTATTTTTTTGATTCATGATGTTTTTCTTTAGTCGGTTTTATGCTTTTATTCTAAAACAATTTTTTTGTTAACGTTTCCTGCTTGTGTTGCTAACTGAACAATATAAATACCTTTGGCAAGCCTTGGCAACTCAATTTCTTTTGTTCCTCTAGTTGCATAAAAAGTAGTACTTATTAATTGTTTCCCTAATAAATTAAATAATTTTAAGGTAGTTGAACCATTTGGTAAAGCTGTTAATTTTAAAGTACTTGGGCTAGATTTAAAAATACTTATCGAAGCTGCTAAATCTAAATCCAACTCTACACTTAATGCACTTTTAGAAGTGTGAACATAAAAACGACCTACATCATTTAATGCTTTCTCTAATGTGATTTTAAATGTCTTATCATAAGTAAGTTCATTAAAGGTTTTATTTACTCTATCTTCTAGATAAACGTTTACATCTGACGGAAAGTTAGCCGTTTCTATAGAAAACGTTAATTCTTTTCCTGCTTCTGCAATAACACCAACGGGAATTATCACACTTTCTAATTCTGAATTTGGTAAACACTGTACTTGGTACTTTTTACCTTGATTACCTTCCACTAAATGCGTAAATACATCTAAACTATTTGGAATACCTCCAAAAACTTCTCCTTCCCAACCAGCATCAAAACCTTTAGTGGTTAGGTTAGAATAATGGATTTTAGCAAAACGATTGCTTTCCCCGTCAGTCATTACTAATTTTAATTTTGTTAACGCTGATCTTTGGAAAGTTCCTCCAGATCCAACTTGATTAGATTCTGCGAAAGAAACTTGATTTCCACTATTGGCTTTCACAAAAAATCCTTGAGTTGGTGCTAAAATAGTTGCACTAGCATTAGTTTTTACTTCATACATGCCTGAAGCTCCGGAAGCCTGATTCCATACCCAAAGTTGTGTTTGATCTAAATTGGTATTGGCATCTAAAAATGTTTTACTATTCATATGGGAAGTATAAGGATTTCCAATCAAATTAAAACCATTGCCAGATGAAGATACGGTTGCAGTTATATCAGTGGTATTTATAGTTCCTGTATAACTAAGATTACCTGTAGAAGCTAATTTAGCAGAATATCCTTTACCGTTTGTTAGTGCGTCTGTTGAACTTGAAGTAAAGTATTCCCATTTGCTATTTACAGCATTTGAATCGTTATAAGCTGCAAAACCTATTCTATTTCCTCCAGTTCCGTTTGCAAAAGAATTATTAGCTCTCATATCTGTCATAATTTCCCCAGAAACTGGAGACGATGTAAGGTACCAATTAGTTGTTCCCAAAGCTCTTATATATGTTGCGTTACCTGTTACAGTAGATGTACCGCTAGCAATAAAACTACCACCAGAATTTATAGTAATACTAGTAGTTGCTAGACTAAATCCAGAATTCAAAGTCACATTTTTATCACTACTAATTCCTAAATTATTAATTGATGAATTTGCTGAAATTGTTAAATTATCATATACAAAAGCATCTTTTGTAGCAGTTGTTCCATCTAATACTTCAGAATTTAGCCAAGCTCCACCAGAATACACCAAATATTCTAATGTTCCCGGAGTTTGATCTGCTGGCAATCCAATGACAACTTCTTTATTAAAAATATTTCTATATTTTTTATTGCCAGCAGTCATAACACCGGTATCATCAATTAAAGTACCGTCATTCGTATCAGCAGTTCCACCAAGTTTTAGTTGAAACTTCGTTCTAGTTCCTGGATTACCATTACCTGCATTTAAATTTACATTAGAACCTAAAGTTATACTATTGGAAGAATTAAAGTTAGCTCTATTATTACCTTTTGTTAGTATTAAAAAACCATAAGCTGGTATCAAAATGTCTGTTGATACATCTCCGTCTACACCAAAATCATAAACAAGTTCTACAGTTGTATTATCACTTGGACTATAAAAAACAACTTTACAAGTACTTAAAGTTACAATGTTAGCAGAGTTATTAAAAAGTTCTAAATAATCGTTATTACTGCCACTATCTGAATTTACGAATTCTGTAAAAAAAACAGTCCCCGCAGATGGTGCTACTGGAACTTCATCATCTGTAATTGTTAAAGTGTGAGTAGCTTCTGATATAACCAAACCAGATACAGAACTTGTTTCTGTTAAAGTAAAAATAATAGTTTCGTCATCAACATCAGCATCATTATTTATATCCACGGTAATATTTTTTGTTCCGTTTTCGGTGAAAGATAATGATGTTGGAGAGGTAAAAGAGTAATCTCCAGCTTCCGCAGTACCACCGGTAACAGAAATATTGATATCTATTTGTGAACCAGGATAATTAGTTACTACAACTGGTATATTTGAGCTTGTAAATGTAGCATCTGTTTCTGTTTCACTACTTGTGGCGTTTTGAAAACCAACCGTAGGTTTAGCGGTTAGCGCTACTGTTCCATTTACAATAATATCATTTCCTGAACCTTCAAATCCAATTTTATTTGATTCAGTTTCTGCATTATACATATAAAACCTATATGTTACAGGAACTGCTTTAGCTGCTTGTGTAAAAGTGAATGTAAAAATTTGTATCGATTCGTCATCTACCAATATCTTTTCTGTATCTAAAGTTGTAGAATAACTATCTACAGAGCTTCTTAAAGAAACTGCCAAAGGTCCCACGTCTGAACGCTGAAGCTTTACTTCAATAGAGGAAACTGAAAACTCATACGATGTTTTTGGATTAATGGTAAATTCCATATAGTCATTACCAGCAATAGCATCCGTAAGTGTTCCAGTATTCCAATTATTACCATTAAATCGATTTGTATTTCCAGCTGCAACAACTCCAGAACCTCTAGATATAGTTGCTATATTTAAATTTGCATCATTAGAGTTAGAATTAACTGTTACCTCATCACCAGTACCTCCATCAAAATCAAAAGTAATAATTTGTGCATTACTTGTAGTTGTAAAAAGTAGTAAGGCAAATAAAAATGTTAAAAAATTGTTTTTTTTCATAGTTTGTAGTTTAAAATAATTTTCAAGAAATTAATATACTATCGATTGTATCCTAATTGCTAAATTATTTTAATATCAGTCTATTTCTATCCTGTACCATGCTGTGAAAAGTAATATTTAAATTTTTATATTGGTTAAATCCTGTTTTTTTGAGTCTATTCTTTGGTTTAACTCGCACTAAAATTTTACGATTATTTAATTTTGATTAATACTTCAACTGTCAACTGATCTACCGTGTTTTTTAAGTACTTTAAAAAGTAACTCTCCTCCACAAATCTTTTATCCGAAAGTTCCCAGCAAGCAATAGCAAAATACTGCAACTCTTTACTATCTTCAATCTTCAATTTTGCTAAAAAAGTGTTAGATAATGTTCCTTTTTTTGGTGCTTCCATAAATCCTAAATAAGCATCTTTTGGAAGAACAAGTGCCATTCCAAGCCACCATTCATTATTGTATGTTTGCTTGTCATGCGTGTAAAGAATTACAAAATTATCGTTATAATAAATTTCTTGAAGTGGCTTTTCTGTATTAATATTAACCAAACCAACTACTAAATTCTCGTTGTTTTTAATACCTGATATTTTAACAGAATTTTGATAACCATATATTCCTGGCCAAATTGTGGTGGTTTCTTCAACATTATATATACCTCCATCTGTTTTCCAATTTTTATATTGATAATTTAGCATAGATCTAACTGAACCCTCTGTACCTATATTAAAATTTGTTGTTTCTACATTATTTACGGAATCATTTGCTGTTACACCTAGCCTTAATAGTTTGTTTTCAGACAACAATCCATAACCTCCAATTCCTAATGAGTTTCCTACAGAAAGAATATCTCTACCCCAATTTTCCATTACATGGTAATTATCTTCTACTTCTCCGTTTTTATTAATGCCTACATTTTCGGGTGATATTATAGCTGTTTTTTTTCCAAATAAATCTTTTGCATTTCTGCCATCTAAATAATGTCTAAAGGCAACTTTATCGTTTTCCCAAGTTGGTCCATCAGTTTGATATCTTTGAAATCCTAAACTTTTTGGTAAATCATTAGCTAATAACGTTTCCGTTAATGAAGGCTTAACTCGTTCTTTAATGGATAATCTTTTTCCAAAACGTACGCTTGTTTTCTTTAAAAATTTTGGTTCTTGTTTTATCCATTGTAAAGAATAGTTTACTTCTTCGTTAGCCTTTAAATCAATTACAAAAAACAATTCGTCCCATGAATCATCACCATCTAAATCATCTAATTGAGAAGGGATAGTATCTCCTTTAGATGAAATTAGTAACGGAAATAAAGAATCAAACTGATTATAGTTTAATTGAGATTTAAGAATGGTGATTGGTTTATCTTTTAAATTGATGGAAGAATTATTAGTTAAAGTAATTTGAGTTAGTCTGGTCTGTTTTTCACATTTAGTAAAAAAAATGAATACTAAAATTAACACTGATAACTTTACTATCTTTTGTTTCATAATAATTTAATTAGAATATAAGTTTACTTAAAAAGCCTAAAGTTCGTAAATCTTAAAATTAGCATAAGTCGAAGCTCTAGTCCACATTTGTCTTAAGCCTATTCTTCCTGATTTTAAATTTGGAAAACTACTGGTATCAAACCAAAAAAGTCTAGTTTGAGTAAGATTCTCAACTTTCATATAAATAGTACTATCTTTTTTAATAACGGTAATCTGGTGTTTCTCTCCTGTTGCAAACAATCCATTATTTTTATATTCAGGTTTTAAGGCAGTTTCTTTTAAACCTTTTTTGGTTTCTGGTATATATCGTCTTGCTCTAATATATTGCGGTTCACCATCATTAAATGAAAAGGCTGCATAACTAATATGATAGGTATTTATATGATTGTAATAAGTTGCCATTGTTGGTATCTTACGAAGTTCTTTCCATTTATAAATATCTTTCTCGTAGGGTTTTTTGCCACTGCCAGTTGCTAAAACATATAAAATATTAACTCCTAAAGACGAAGAATCTATTCTTGTAAAATCATACTCTATTTTAATAGCTCCAGAGAATTTTTTCTTTGTCCATAAAACGGTGTGTCCTGCATCATTATAAGCTTCTTTTCCTGCGTAATAATCGATACTTTTTTTATTCTGAATTATGTAGGACATTTCACCATCCATAAACCAGTGTTGTTGCCATGGTTTTGTAAAATCATCATCCATCGCAATTTTCCAACTTAAATTATTTACTTTTTTGAAATTGCTTTCTACGGAAGTTTCTTGAGAAAAAATTCGCGAACTGCTAATAAAAAGAACAATAAAAATGTAACAATATTTCATAGCAGTTTTATTAGTTTAACTAATTATTCCATATAAAAAACTTCCTGTAAATTTTTAGTCATTGGTGAATTATCTGCATTTACCTCCATAATATCTGCCATATAATTCCACCATTTTTTTACAATATTGTTTTCAGACAATAAATTTGAGGTATTATTTTTTGTTAACTTTTGAAAAGCAAAAAGTGTTGATGTCTCCTCATCTAAAAATATAGAATAATCAGAAACACCTGCATTGGAAAGCTCTTTGGATAATTCTGGCCAAATATCGTCATGTCTTTTTTTATATTCTGCCTCAAAACCTGGCTTCAATTTCATTTTAAAGGCATTTCTTTTCATCACTTTAGCTTTTGTAACTTTATTATTTAATTTTAGATATTTCGCTTCCCGCTAATAAAAAAGCACCTAATCCATAATCTTCAAAATCTGGCATAGAATCATAAGTTACTGGTTGTCCTGAAGAAGGTTGCTCACCAGTTCCCTGTACAAAACCTAAAAATCCATTTGGATGCATACAATCGTCTACTATTGCATTCCATCCTTTGTATATAGCAGGATTAAATTTTTCTGCATCTAGTAATCCTTGATTAACTCCCCAAGCCATTCCGTAAAGAAAAAACGCAGAACCAGTAAGTTCTCTTCCTCCAAAATTATTTGGATCATGAAGACTAACGTTCCATAGTCCATCTTCTCGTTGCACTTTTAGTAGTGCTTCGCTCATTTCTTTTAAGATATTCTTATACTCGGCAAGATGAGGTCCATCTTCTGGCATAAATTGTAGTGTACGAACCAAGGCCCCCATTACCCAACCATTCCCACGAGACCAATAGGTATTTTGACCATTAGGCTCTTTGTAAGGTGGTTTAAAACTTGCATCTCTCCACCAAAGTCCATCTTCTTTATTATAAAGTCCTCCACCAACTTCATTTTTCATGTTGCTGAAAAGTTTATGCATTTCTTTGTAGTAAATATCATCTCCAGTTAATTTACCTAATTGAGCAAAAAGTGGCATTGCCATGTAGGAAGCATCTACCCAGTTCCAATTATTTCCAAAACCACGGCCTTGTTCATCTCCAGTTGCTATAAAAGCATCAATAGATGTTTTTATATCGGCAATTCTTTCATTTTTAGTAGTGTCCATTTCATATAATTGAATATACGTTTGTCCTGCTAGATGATCATTCCACATTTCTGCAGTACTCATTTCCCATTTATGCTTTTCTGCCCAATCGGTTATATAATTTAACAGACGTGGATCTTTATTTACCTCATAAAAAGTCATAAGTCCTGTAGCGTAAGTTCCCCAAGTCCAAATATTACTTTTCCAAATTTTTCCTTTAGGTGGTTGTACTAAATCTACTGACGGATCTGGAAACTTATTCATAAAGTAATCGTTTGCTTTTGTCATAGATTTAACAATAGACTCTTTAGATGGTTTTTGTATAGGTTCTTTAGCTTCTTTATTCTTGCAGTTAAAAAGCAAAATAGTTAGTAAGAATATACTTATAGATTTGGTTATAACTCGCATATTAGTTTCCGTTTTTTTATTATTTATTGTTTGGTTTTATTGAAATTTAAATTCAAGCTTTCTTTTTGATATTTTATTTCTACTTCACCACTTTTGTAAGCAGATTTTAAAAATGGACTCTCGAAAGTCATTGGATAAGAATAATTGATGGGGTCGCCACCAATTAAAGGTATTTCTGGAGTTCCAGCGTTAAAAACAATTTCTTTAGCATCACTACCACAGCCAGTATATACCAAAATATTATATCCAGGCACTACCGTTTTATATAAAGCTATAGGGTTATCTAACACATCTTTAATAAAGTCCTGTATGGATGGATAATCATTTGTATCTGCTGCTTCAATGATAACTGGAGTATGATTGTCTTTTAATTTTATAATTGAACTATCTTCTGTCCAACTATATGCGTCAGTTAGTATTTTAACTTTTGGAGGATCATTAGGTGCATTAAAAAACTGCTGATTTCCTTCTGTTTTGGTGCTATTCGCTTTTTCATAAGCTTCATCCCAAAGTACAGGTTTTATTGCAGCGTATGCGTTGCCGCTTTGCACAAAAACCCAACCGTCTTTTTCAATTAGATTGTCCCAATCATAACCCAACCAAATACCAATAGGCTGGTTATACTCAATAACTGTAGGCCACCATTCTGGATGTTGTGCAAACCAGCGTCTGTTTTGTTGTACTATTAAGGTTCTTTTATGTTGCGCCGTTTGATATTTTATCTCTAAATCATATGGGCTTTTTTTTCCTTTCACATTTACTCCGTCGGTAACACCAACTGGCACAAGACGTGCTTTTGGTGATTGAGCAAACGTCATTCCATGCCATCTTCCAATAATACTTAAATGAGATTGTACCGCTGAAGGATGATCCATTTGTGTTCCTAAAGTGTAATTAGGCGTAACGTAAGTATATTTTAAAAATCTAGCATCGGTATCTACTACAAGAGAGCGTTCAGTTCCTAGCGGTCTTATTTTTGTATTATCTTCTTCGCCTATACCTCTAGATTTGTAAGTATAAGAACCCATACCTTGCCTATCTAAAGCCATTTGCCAAACTATTTGTGGTAATTTATAATCGTTGATAAGGTTCCAATACCACCAAACCCCTCCATTTCCTGGACCTCCAAGGTGAAAACTAATTAAATCTGGCGTTCCATTGCCCTCTTCTACAGAACCATGATGCCGAGTTTTTGGCCCTCCACGAACTCCAGATATAGAAACTTGTGCCCATTCCGCCCAGTAAAGGGTCAAAAAATCATCTAAAGTATTTCGTAAATCTTGATTACCTGAATAAGAATATACCAAATCTATCATGTTTAAGGTGTGTTTTGAGTAGGTTCTTGAACCGTATTCAAGGAAAAAACCGCGATCTGCTCTTCCTTTGAAATAGGTTTCAAAAAATTCAATCCAAGTATCATAATGAGCTTTAGCATTATATTCTTTTCCATCAGATAAATTTGCACGTCCTCCTCCATGACGTTTTTCTCCATCTATTCCTTTTCCGTAATAACCTGCATGACCGTAATGATAACTACCTCCAAATCCATAATCTGGAAATATTCGATCCTTGTATTCAGGCTCATTCATAAAAATACGAGAGGTAAGTAAGTTGCATGCTTTTGCATTCAAATCATGATTTTCACTACCGTCTAAATACCAAGTGCTTTGGCGTGCCCAATGAATATCATTTTTTGCAGCCGTTCTATCCCATAATGTTTTTAGTAATAATGCTTCTGTTTCTGCGGTCATACGATTTGGATATTTTCCATTTTTACTAGAGAAATTAAAGTAAAAACGGCAATAGAGTGGCGTATGCAATAAACTCCAAGCATTTTCATCTGAACTTTTTCTTAATTCTTCTTGTAAAATTTTATTTGCATTTTCTAAATCCTCATTTAAAATCATTTTTGCAAATGCGGAAACTACATATTCTAACGTTGGTGATTCGTTTGGCTCTCCAGATTTTGAAGCTTCTAATAATGCATTTTTAACACGTATAGATTTACTTTTTTCTGCTTCACTAATTCTTTGAGATATGGACTTATCTGAGATACCTATTGTTTTTTCTTTCCCTTCAAATAAAATACCATCTAACCATATTTTTGTGTTTTCTTCAAACGAAACGTCAAATTCACACATTTTAATGGATGACCAGTTAAATTTTTTTGGCGCTTTTAATTTTTTTAACTTTAGAGAAATGAGTTTCCATTCGTTTAAAGCATTGGTTTTGGAAATAATCCCATTTGCTTTTAATCCGTTATTATCTATTAAAACTACTTTCCATTTAGATGACAAATTGTTGCCCTCTGTTTTTAGCCAGAATTTAAGCGTGTAGGACTCTTTAATATCCCATCCGTAGTTTTGCCAGAGACTTGCTATAAAACCAAATTTTGAGCTCTTTTCAGATTCTTTAACGGTATAAAGAACACTGAGGTCACCCACCTTTTTTGTTGAATGATCTAACGTAAAATACTTTGAAATATAATTAATATCTCGTCTATCAGAAAGATTATTGTCTACATTTTCATTTAATTTGGCAACACCAAACAGCCGTATTTCTTCATCCCAGAAATCGAGTAATTTTTCTTGACTTTGGGCTGCAAATACCATTAAAGATAGAATACAAAATACTATTTTTTCTCTCATTCTTATTTTTGAAGCTATCTAATTATTTTACTTTGACATTAGTTCTACTGATTGATGATAAACTAATTGTAAATTAACTTTATTGTTTTATTTTTTGCTTTTAAAATATATAAACCTTTAGCATTACCTGACAGATTTATAGTTTTTCCGCTACCTTCTAAAATCTTAACTCCTAATAAGGAATAAACTTCCCATGTATTATCAATTGATAAATTATCTTTTAAATAAAACAAACCATTATAAGTTGGATTTGGAAACACTTTAAGTTTATTTTTTTTTAAGTAGTCTATATTTTCTGTAGAAAGCGTTGTGTAACTTTCGGTTAAATTTTGAAAGTCAATCTCCATTTGCTCATTTAAATGGGTTACCCTAACTTTATAAGGGTCTGATGTTGAAATACCTTTTAAATGCTTTGAATTGTAGGTGAATTCTGTTTCAAATGAAACATTTGTTCCATTGATTTTAGGGTATTCAGTATCATTATTTCTATACACGGTAAAGTCTTCTCCTGCATTTGAAGTATAATTTAAAACACCATTCGAAAAACTAAATGTATTGTCAAGAATATCATTTTGAAAAGCAGTAAAATTAGTATAGTCTTTCTTCTGTGCACATTCTATAATAATGGGAGAATCGTCATCATTTAACTCAAAATATCCTCCTTGTGAACCAGAGGCCGTTTCTTCTTTCCATGTCCATCCTTCATTCGTAGTTCTCATAGCAACATAAGCATCACCAACCGAACAAAACCACCAACCGTTTAAAGTTATTGCGTCGTTATATAAATTCGTATTTACAAAAATTCTTGTTCCATATGAATTCCAAGCATCGTATTTGCTTGGGCGCCAAGAAACGAGACAATTATCTCCTGTAATTCCAGTAACATCTCTATAACCTTTAGCTTCACCATTAACAATTCTAGAATCTCCATTTATCAAAATACGGTCATTGCTATTCGCAAAATAAACACCCATTACTCTGTTTTGAGTTGCAATATTTGCAAATTCTTTACGAATATCATAAAGTGTTGTTCCCATTACATATTCATTAGTGACGTAACTTTGCCTAACTACAGAGCCACTTCCACCGACTACGCCAGGTAATATATTGTATGGATTATTACTTGAATTTTGTCCATTAGGTACAACTCCCCAAGATTTATTTGTTATTAAAAAATCTTCTGTTTTATCTGTATTTGCAATTTTTGAGATAATATCTGGAACTCTATAATTTGTAATTAACTCTATTATGTTTCCTGGATGATCTGAATTGGCTATAAAAGTCCAACCAAACTGCGTCATATGAGACCTAGGATATTGATTATATTTTTTATAAATAAAATCTTTGTATGTTCTAGTCATTGCTCCACCCACAACATCTGTAGCTGCCATAAAATGCTGGGAAATATCTGCCCAATATAAATGCATGTAAAGATTAGATATTTTTTTTAGTTCTACATTATCTGGTAAATCGCAAATGTTATAGTAGCACTGTAAAGTATATTTAGTATATGTAGGAGAGTGTATTTCTACCTCTAAACCTTTTTGAGCTCTACTTAAAAAATAATTTTTCCAATAAGCGATACCTGCAACGATATGATCATTTACAGAAGTGCCATCATTAAAAGTAGCGTTTTGATATATAGAACTTTTCGACAATGCTAACGCGCCTAAATAATCTACTGATTTTCGAATTACGTTATGATTTTCACTCTCTTCTACGCCCCAAACATTTGAATCTAAATAATCATGTGTATTTAAATGTTTATAAAATAAATTTAATAAATGGTCTTTTGCAGGTTGACTCATGTTTTTACTAAATCTATCATCCAAAAGAAACCTTAATAATACTGGCATTTGAAAATAAATGTTATCCCAATCCATTTTTGAAACTCCTGGCTTGTCTAATTGAAGTATCCAATTATCTGCAGTTTCAGTATCTATACCAGTATAGTAACTTCCAAAAGCATGACTAACTACACCAATAGCTCCCTCATCTTCTGGAGTAAGCCAAAAGTTTGATGCTCTAGCTCTATTTGCCAAATTAATTCTATTTTCTTCTATTTTTTGCTCTGATATTGGAAACTGAGCATTTACAATAGTAGTAACCTGACAAAAAAACATAATTAGTAAAATCTTTAACCAAAGATTTTTTGATTTAAAGATTTCATTGAGTTTTAAGAACTCACAGATAATAACATAATTTTTCTTGTTAATATTTATATTTATTGACATATAATTTTATTTATAAAAACCACTTCATTCATAGCTAAAAGATTTAGTTCTATTATCTTAATCTTTAATAATGCTGTCTTAAAAGAATGAGGATAGAGAGTTCTATTCAAAAAACTAAGACAGCGTATTAATTTAATTATTCCTTAATTAACTTATAACTCCCTTGAGTACCATTAATTTTAACTTTCATTATATAAACACCTCTATTTAAATCAGATATGTCAATATTCGAGTTTATGGTATTCATTTTTTTATCTACTACTAATTGACCTACCAAATTATACACTTCAATAGATTCTATTGCATCATTAGCAGATACATTTATTGTGTTTTTTGAAGGATTTGGATAGTAACTAAAGTTGAATTTATCAAAATCTTCAACACTGGCAGTAGCGTTCTGTCCTAAATAAACTGCAACACGATCTAACTCAACAAACTGATTTCCTCCTCCGTTTCCTCCCCATTGCCATTTTAATGCAGCAATAGTTCTATCAAATTTAATAGTTCCTGTATATCCAGCAAATCTGCCGTCCCAAGATGAACCAGCTTCATTACCTAAATCATCTTCTGGTGTTGTATCTCCTAACCAAACTACGTAATTATCATTATCAAAATCTATAGTTAAGTTGACTGTTATAGGTAAATTCCCCGCTGTGTAATCTGTACTTGATTGGCCTCTACTCAAAACTCCTGCCTTTAAAGTACCTCCATTGTTAAAACTAGCGTCTTCTGGATTAATAAAAGAAGCATATAAAGACGAACCAATGTAAGGAGGATTACTACTTAATTTGTCTTGAGTTATAAATCTAAAATATCCTATTTGTTGATCTTCACTATCCAATATATAAACACCCCAATAATCATTTCCTTGAGAAGTACCAAAAGACCAAGATGCAAAAGACATAGATATGGTAAACTTTCCAGAATTAATAGCTGTTGTTAAGAAAGGTGTTGTACCTCCTCCTTTAGATCCGTTAATAGTAAATGTATTATCTTTTTCTCCGCCGGTTTCATCTGCATTATTTGAGGCTGTATTTGGAGGAAGCTGAAAGTCTAAATTGAACGTGTCACTTTTTAAAGAGTTATTCGTAAAATTCCATTCCGCTAACATTTGTCTTTGCGCTGAAATGTTTAATCCAGATAAGAATAGTAATGCAACGCATACTATTTTTGCAATACTTTTTAATGTAATTTTTTTCATGGTTTTTAATTTTTAATATTAGTAATAATTATTAATTTAGTAAAGTGTGTATGAGTTTTTAAAATTTATAGAACTTAATACTTAATAACCTGGGTTTTGAAACTCCTGGCTTGTCTAATTGAAGTATCCAATTATCTGCAGTTTCAGTATCTATACCAGTATAGTAACTTCCAAAAGCATGACTAACTACACCAATAGCTCCCTCATCTTCTGGAGTAAGCCAAAAGTTTGATGCTCTAGCTCTATTTGCCAAATTAATTCTATTTTCTTCTATTTTTTGCTCTGATATTGGAAACTGAGCATTTACAATAGTAGTAACCTGACAAAAAAACATAATTAGTAAAATCTTTAACCAAAGATTTTTTGATTTAAAGATTTCATTGAGTTTTAAGAACTCACAGATAATAACATAATTTTTCTTGTTAATATTTATATTTATTGACATATAATTTTATTTATAAAAACCACTTCATTCATAGCTAAAAGATTTAGTTCTATTATCTTAATCTTTAATAATGCTGTCTTAAAAGAATGAGGATAGAGAGTTCTATTCAAAAAACTAAGACAGCGTATTAATTTAATTATTCCTTAATTAACTTATAACTCCCTTGAGTACCATTAATTTTAACTTTCATTATATAAACACCTCTATTTAAATCAGATATGTCAATATTCGAGTTTATGGTATTCATTTTTTTATCTACTACTAATTGACCTACCAAATTATACACTTCAATAGATTCTATTGCATCATTAGCAGATACATTTATTGTGTTTTTTGAAGGATTTGGATAGTAACTAAAGTTGAATTTATCAAAATCTTCAACACTGGCAGTAGCGTTCTGTCCTAAATAAACTGCAACACGATCTAACTCAACAAACTGATTTCCTCCTCCGTTTCCTCCCCATTGCCATTTTAATGCAGCAATAGTTCTATCAAATTTAATAGTTCCTGTATATCCAGCAAATCTGCCGTCCCAAGATGAACCAGCTTCATTACCTAAATCATCTTCTGGTGTTGTATCTCCTAACCAAACTACGTAATTATCATTATCAAAATCTATAGTTAAGTTGACTGTTATAGGTAAATTCCCCGCTGTGTAATCTGTACTTGATTGGCCTCTACTCAAAACTCCTGCCTTTAAAGTACCTCCATTGTTAAAACTAGCGTCTTCTGGATTAATAAAAGAAGCATATAAAGACGAACCAATGTAAGGAGGATTACTACTTAATTTGTCTTGAGTTATAAATCTAAAATATCCTATTTGTTGATCTTCACTATCCAATATATAAACACCCCAATAATCATTTCCTTGAGAAGTACCAAAAGACCAAGATGCAAAAGACATAGATATGGTAAACTTTCCAGAATTAATAGCTGTTGTTAAGAAAGGTGTTGTACCTCCTCCTTTAGATCCGTTAATAGTAAATGTATTATCTTTTTCTCCGCCGGTTTCATCTGCATTATTTGAGGCTGTATTTGGAGGAAGCTGAAAGTCTAAATTGAACGTGTCACTTTTTAAAGAGTTATTCGTAAAATTCCATTCCGCTAACATTTGTCTTTGCGCTGAAATGTTTAATCCAGATAAGAATAGTAATGCAACGCATACTATTTTTGCAATACTTTTTAATGTAATTTTTTTCATGGTTTTTAATTTTTAATATTAGTAATAATTATTAATTTAGTAAAGTGTGTATGAGTTTTTAAAATTTATAGAACTTAATACTTAATAACCTGGGTTTTGAAACATAATGCTTGTATTATCGTATCTACTAAGAGTTTCAAAAGGAATAGGCAAAATTTTGTTATGGTCTTCCATCGACCAACCTGCTGTTATCAGCTCTGTATCAAAATGAAAATTCATTGTTTCTTGAGCTATTCCCCACCTTAATAAGTCTCTCCAGCGAATTCCTTCAAAAGCAAATTCAAACTTCCGCTCTTGCCTTAATGCATCGGTAAATGCTTGCTGATTTGGTGTTGTTGAAGAGTTTAAAGGAGTTAAACCGGCACGTTCTCTTACTTTATTAAGTATTTCAAATGCTTTTCCATTTGCTGTATAGCCTTCATTATTAAGAATTTCAGCATATTGTAGTGCAACATCTGTATATCTAATTATTGGAAGATTATTAGCATAATCTAAATTGTCTTTTGGCTTGTAAGTGAATTTGCTAAACTTTACAACAAATTTTGATATATTATCTACAAGACCAAAAATTCGTGGATTGTTTAAAATAGAAAGATCTCTTCTTAAATCTCCATCTTGATATCTATTATAAAGTGTATCTGAAACCCGCACAGCTCCTGTACCTCCGCCAACTGGTGCATACTCTGGATCAAAAACCCCTAATGGAAGTTGCGTAAATATACTCCCAGTCCCTTCTCCTAACTGTCCTCCTGTAAATTGCGCTTCCCAAATACGTTCCTTGGTATTATCGAAAGCATCATTAAACACATCTTCATATTTATCTGCAAAACCATGCTTTCCAGAGTTTATCACGGATTCAAATAATGGTTTTGCTAACGCTTCTTTCTTTTGAAACATATACATTCTACCTAACATAGCTTGCGCAGCAAATTTTGTTGTTCTACCTCTATTTGAATTATCCCAAGCTTCTGGTAATAACGAAATAGCTTTTAAATAATCTTTTTCTGCAAATGCAAATGTTTCTTCTTGAGAACTTCTGGCTATATTTAAAATATCTTCTGTTGCGTAAAATTTATCGTAAAGTGGTACCCCGCCAAAATTCCACCCTAAAGAGTAATAAGCATAAGCTCTCATCATATAAGCTTCTCCTTTAATGTGATCTTTTCTTTTTAAATCAAAGAAATTACCATTTTCTATATTATCTAATACCGTATTGGCGTAAGTAATTATTTTAAAAAAAGATTGCCATCCAAATAGAGCCATTTTACTAGTTTCATCTACCGTAAAATTTTTAAATCCATCAAAATTAGATCCATTTAAATATTCGTCTCCTCTTCCTTGATTGACACGAAACCAACTCTGAAACGGACGGTGTAAGTCTTGAATTACATCATAACATTCTGCAATACCACTTTCAAAATCTTTTTGTGTCGTGTAAGATCCTGCCACACTATATTCGCTTTGAGGAACTTCCGTTAAAAAATCTTCACAGGATACAAATAAAAAAAGTATTGTAGCTATTACTAAATGAGGTATATGTTTTTTAATTTTCATTTTTAAAAAGTTAAGTTTAAACCAATAGTAATTGTTTTTGCTAAGGGGAAAGTAGTATAGTCAACCCCATTCATAATAGAATTATTGCTCTCTCCTGGAGTATTTACCTCTGGATTAAAACCAATATAATCTGTAAATGTTGCTAAGTTTTCTGCGGAGATGAAAATCTTTCCTCCTTTTAAAAAATCTATGCTTTTAGGTATAGTATAAGCAAGCGTAATATTTTTAATTCTTAAATAGGTAGTATCATAAATTCTACGATCATCATTGTCTTCATTATAACCGCCTCCCCAACCAGATGGTTGTGGCGTTACTCCGTCCCAAGACATATCAACCCCTAAATCTGGAGTAGGGTCTTCGTTCAGCCTAATTTCAGAGTTATATTTATTTGCTCTTAACCAACGCGCCATAGTGTTTGGACCACCTGTTGGACCGTTATCTAATTGTCTTTGCGCCAAGAACATTGCGTCTCCACCAATTTGACCTTGTAGAAGAAAACTTAATTCTATATTTTTATACGATAAAGTATTCGTAATTCCGTAAAGTAAGTCTGGTATATTATTCCCATAAGGAACCATATCATCGGAATTTATTTTACCGTCCCCATTTTGGTCTACGTATTTAACGTTATACGGAATTTGATTTCTGTTTTCTAAAGTAGGAACAAGTGGTTCATAAGTTACTCTTTTAGGAAAACCTGATGATGTATTAGGATTATCAATTATCGTTATATTAAAATCTTCTGGTTGTAATAAACCATCTGTTCTATAAACTAAAAATTGAGATACTGGACCACCAACTTGGCTAATAAAAAATGCACCTCTATTTTCTGCGGTAAATTTTGTATTTTCTCCCATATCTAAAATTTTATTTTCTAATGTTGACGCATTAAATTTTGTCCTCCATTTAAAATTTCCCGTAGTATTTATAGTGGTAAGGTCTAATTCAAAACCTTTGTTTTCAATACTTCCTAAATTTGTTCTAAAATTATTAAAGCCAGTAGTGAATGGAACAGGAGCATTAAATAATAAATCATCTGTTACATTACGGAAATAATCTAAACTTAGTTGAATTCTATTTCTAAAAAAATTTAAATCTAATCCAATATTTCTTGTTGTGGTGGTTTCCCATTTTAAATTAGGGTTTCTAAGATTCCCTGGGAAAGCAGTAGCTACTATATTATCTCCATAAACTGTTGTAGACTGCCCTAATCTTGCTAAATAATCATAATTACCAATTCTATCATTACCCGATTGCCCCCAAGATCCTCTTATTTTTAGTAAACTAATCCAATCTACGTTCTCCATAAAACTTTCTTCGTTAATTTTCCAACCTGCTGAAATTGCTGGAAAAAATCCCCACTTATTATTATCACCAAATCTCGAAGAACCGTCATAACGCATGGATATACTTAACAAATACTTATCTTTATAGTCATACATGGCTCTTCCAAACAAGGATGCTCCTGTTGATCTAGATTTATCTGTACCAGCCTCAATTGGAGTTGTTGCAAGATTAAGCGTTTGTAGCGATTCTAATGGCCAACCAGTTGCTTCTAGTTGTGCAATAAACAAGTCTCTTGCCTCTAAACTTTGCCCAACTAATATATTAACATTATGTATTTTATTGAAAGTATTTGTGTAGTTAAGCGTATTTTGTATGGACCAGTTATTCCATGTTATAGAACGCGCAAAACCTTCTGTAGGTCCGTTTTGAAATCTTGCAACATTAGCTGGTCTAAAATATTCGTAATCGTCATGTCTATAATCAAAACTATATTGAGATCTGAATTTGAAGTTTTCTAAAAAAGAAACATCTACATAAGCTGAAGTAAGAAAACGTCCACTTCTAGTATTACTAACTGTATTTTTTAAAACTTCTAATGGGTTTGTATACACTTGTCCAACCCCTGCAGGGTATCCAAACTCAGCAGTTCCTTCATCTAAACCTGTTAGGGGTGAATTAGTTAAAGAATGATGTATTGGACTTTCTTTCCCTTCAGAACCTCTATCGTCTTTGTCTGAATATGTTGGTGCTATATTCATCCCAATCGTAATATTATCAGTTAGGTCTAAAGAACCATTCATTCTAAAATTCAATCGATTAAAATAGGTAGATTCTATAACGCCTTCGTCTTTAAGATAACCTCCAGAAATAAATAAACTAGAACGTTCGCTTTTCTGGGCTACAGACATTTTATATTCATTGTAAACACCTAATCTTGTAATTGCTTTAAACCAGTCTGTACCTTCTGCTTCATACCAAGCATCTGGTATTTGAAATCTAACTGGTCTGCTGCTCATTGGATCACTCATAGAACCTCCAGACTCTAGATACCTCATATTTCTGTAATAAGAATTATAAGCTAGATACTCAACCGGACTCATCATATCCATCGTATTTGAAACTTGAGAGAGACCACTTATCATTTCAAAATTAAGAGTAGGAATCTCTGAAGTTCCTTTTTTTGTTTCAATAAGCACTACTCCATTGGCTCCTCTTGATCCATAAATTGAAGTTGCCGATGCATCCTTTAAAACTTGGACCGATGCCATATCATTAGGACTAATATCACTTAAGCTTCTACCAGGAATACCATCTATAACAATTAAAGGTTCTGAATCTCCGTTAATAGTATTTATACCTCGTATTCTAATTTGTGGGTCAGAACCAGGAACTCCAGAGGTTGTTCTAACTCTTACCCCTGCTAATTGACCACTTAAAGCATCTCCCATATTTCTAATAGGTCTGTTTTCAATAGCTTCAGAGGTAATCTTAGAGATGGAAGATGTTAAATTCTGTTTTTTTAAACTACCATATCCAATTACGACAATTTCATCTAATTCACTATTTTCTGTTTCAAGTGATGCATTAATTACATTACTTTCCCCAACAGTTTTTTCTATGGATTTCATACCTAAATATGAAAAAACTAATATATTTCCTTCAGAGGCTGATATAGCGTATTTACCATCAAAATCTGAAACCACTCCTTTTGCAGTTCCTTTAACATTAACGGTAACACCAGGAATAGGAGATCCATCTTCACTTGTTACGAGACCAGCAATCATTATTTGCTGAAAATATAATCCAAAGATTTTAGCACTATTAGAGTATTCTTTATCTGCAATTGACAATTTTATCTTTTTTACTTTTATTACTTCTTTAGAAAAAGATTTTTCTGAATAAAAACAAAAAAAAGTAACGCACAATAAAAATATAAATTTTCTCATATTATTTCTGTAGTATTTTCTCTTTAAAAATTCATTTAGTAATTCTATTGACTTGATAGATATTATATAATGAGGTAATCTTTTATAATTTACGAATGCTTTTTATTCAAAATTCTAAAATATTTCAATATAAAATATCTTACTTCAAATTTAATGTTAGAAATAATATTAAGCATCCTGCTCTATCTTGTTTGTGTCCTGTAAAATAAAAGTCTGCAAAGATAATAAGATTGAGTAACCTTATAATAAAAAATTAAAAAGCGCTGTAAGAAAATGTGAATAAATGGCTTGCTGTTTTAAGTTTTTTATAGTAGTTCAAAAATTCTAGGTAACCAAAGTGTTAAATCTGGGAAATAAGTAATTAAAAGCAAAACACCTATCATCACTAAAAAAAAAGGTAAAAGCGGTTTTATGACTTGCTGTATTTTTAAATCAGCAACACTACAACCCACAAAAAGTACAGAACCAACTGGTGGTGTGCACAAACCAATACATAAATTCATAATCATAATTATTCCGAAATGAATTGGATCCATTCCTAAACTTGTAACAATTGGTAAAAAGATTGGTGTAAAAATTAAAACGGCTGGCGTCATGTCCATAAAAATTCCAACAAATAACAAAATCAAGTTGATAATGATTAAAATTACAATTGGATTATCGCTAATAGACAATAATGTGTTACTAATTTCTTGCGGAATATTTTCATAACTCATTACCCAAGACATTGCGATTGAAGTAGCAATTAACAACAATACAATAGCTGAAGTTTTTACGGTTTCTAATAAAATTGGAGAAATATCTTTAATACTGATTTCCTTATATACAAAACCTAAAACTAAGGTATAAACTACAGCAACTGCAGAAGCTTCTGTGGCAGTAAAAATTCCTGCTACAATACCACCTATAACCACAACTAACAACATTAAACTTGGAAAAGCGGCAATAAATCTCTTTAAAAACTCTCTAAAACTCACTAATTTATCTGTTGGATATTTTTTAATCACAGAATAAATTCCTGCAACAATCATTAAAGCAAATCCAATCATCAAACCTGGAACATAACCTGCAATAAATAAAGCAGCGATAGAAACGCCACCACTCGCTAAAGAATAAACAATCAGTACATTACTTGGCGGAATTATTAAACCTGTTGTTGCACTTGTAATATTTACGGCTGCACTAAAAGATTTGTCATATCCATCTTTTTCCATCATTGGATTCATAAACCCGCCAATTGCTGATGCTGCTGCAACTGCAGAACCAGAAATTGCACCAAAAAGCATACAGGAAATGATATTTACAAAAGCCAATCCGCCAGGTAAAGGTCCAACAATAGCTTTGGCGAAATTGATTAAGCGGACGGCAATTCCACCACGATTCATAATTTGACCTGCCAATATGAAAAATGGAATTGCAGAAAGCGTAAAACTATCTAACGAAGTTGCCATTCTTTGTGCTAAGGTAGTTACAGATGGCAAAAATGGCATCGCACTTAATAAGGTAAATAATGCTGCTAAACCAATAGCATAAGCGATTGGAACTCTTAAGGATAAGAAAATTAAAAAGCTAACTACTAAAATAAGGACTTCAACTAAATTCATAATTAGGCTTTGTTTAATTTTCTGTTAGTGAATAAAGTATGAAGGCTATAATAGCAAATTAAAATTCCTGATACAGGAACTACGAGATAAATAAAACCTAATGGAATTTCTAACGTTGCTGATGTTTGTTCAAATTGAAAACTTAATTGGCACAATCTTGCGCCACCAATAACCATTACTAAAAAAGCGAATAAAAATACAGATAGATAGACAATTCCATCATAAAAATTTTGTCTTTTCGCGACAACTCTTTCTGGAATTAAATCAATCGCCAAGTGCAAATGTTTTCCAGTTGCATAGGCTGCACCAAACAAGCCTAACCAAATTAATGAAAAACTTGAAATTTCATCTGTAATTGTACTTGGCGCTCTTAAAACGAAGCGAGAAAAAACTTGCCAAATTACACTAATTAACATCAGTGCTAATATGCCTAAAACCAATTTTTCTAATATATTATTGATGGTTGCTCTCATTATTGTTGATTTTTAATGGAAAGAATTAATGATTTCATTTCTTCATTATCCTTAAACATGTCCAAAATACCTTTGGTTTGTTCTTCAAATGGTTTTTTATCAGGATAAATAACAGAAACTCCAGCCTTTATAACTGCTTCTAAAGATTCTGTTTCAGATGCTGCCCACAATTTTCTTTGCGCAACTGTACTTGCTTTTACAGCATTTTTAACCCAAGACTTTTCATCATCATTTAAACGCGCCCAAGTATCTGTACCAATTAATAACACATCTGGAACCGCTGTATGCTCATCTAAAGAATAAAACTTACAAACCTCATAATGTTTAGACGTGTAAAAACTTGGCGGATTATTTTCTGCACCATCCACAACGCCTTGTTGTAAAGCTGTATATAATTCTCCCCAAGAAATTGGTGTTGGCGAACCTCCTAAATCGTTAACCATGGCAACTGCCATATTACTTTTTTGCACTCTAATTTTTTTACCTACCAAATCTTGTGGAGATTTAATTGGGTTTTCTTTCATATAAAAACTTCTACTACCTGCGTCATAAAAAGTTAAACCACGCAACCTGTATTTTTCTCCTTTTAATAATAATTTTGCGCCAACTTCGCTATCAAAAACACTAAACGTGTGTGCTTTATCACGAAACATATATGGAACACTAAATACTTTGTATTCTGGAATAAAATTTTCTAAAACTGCTGCTGAAACTTTAGTTATGTCTAAACTACCTATTTGTAATAATTCTAAACATTCTCTTTCGCCACCTAATTGCCCACTTGGATAAATGTTTACCTTCAACTTTCCTTTAGATTCTTTTTCTAACTCTTCACCAAAAATAACCATGGCTTTGTGAACGGGATGTTGTGTATCTAATGCGTGACCCAATCTTAAAACATTTGCATCAGTTTTGGAATTACAGTTAGAAAATACGATGATAGCAATAAAATAAAAAATATATAGAAAAGTGTGTTTTGAGTTCATCAGAATATATCTAATTTTAATATTCATTAGCTGGTTTACCGATTGTGGCTAAAATTCCACCATCAACATAAATTATTTGCCCGTTTACAAAGTTACTAGCTTTTGAACTTAAAAAAATAGCCGCTCCTTGTAAATCATCTGGATCTCCCCATTTTCCAGCTGGTGTTCTTCCAACTATAAAATCGTTAAATGGATGTCCATCAACTCGAATTGGAGCAGTTTGGCTGGTTGCAAAATACCCTGGGCCAATACCATTTGTTTGTATATTAAATTTAGCCCATTCTGTAGCCATACTTTTTGTTAACATTTTCAATCCGCCTTTAGCAGCTGCATAAGCACTTACAGTATCTCTACCCAGCTCACTCATCATTGAGCAAATATTTATAATTTTCCCTCCACCTTTTTCTATCATTCCTTTAGCAACATATTTTGATACAATAAAAGGGCCGACTAAATCTACATCAATCACATGTCTGAAGTCGGTTGCTTCCATTTCTACTATTGGAGTTCTTTTAATAATACCTGCATTATTTATTAAAATATCTATTGAGCCAACTTCTTTTTCTATTTTCTCAATGGATTCTTTAACTGCTTTATCATCTGTTACATCAAAAACATAACCATAGGCATCTAAACCACATGCTTTATATTCTGCAACTGCATCTTCTAAAGTATCTTTAGAATAATTATTTACTATTATAGTTGCTCCAGCATTTCCTAATCCTTTTGCCATAGCCATTCCTAAGCCATGAACTGCCCCAGTTACTAATGCTACTTTTCCTGTTAAATCAAATAAGTTGATTGACATATTTTTATCTTTTAAATTATTTTAATTCGTTTATTTTACAATGATCCATGTCTCCATAATCTAAATTTTCACCTGCCATTCCCCAAATAAATGAATAACTACTGGTACCAGAACCAGAGTGAATAGACCAAGGAGGAGAAATTACAGCTTGATTATTACTCATCCAAATATGTCTGGTTTCTTGTGGTTCTCCCATAAAATGACACACAGCTTGGTCTGCAGCTATTTCAAAATAAAAATATACTTCCATTCTCCTGTCATGCACGTGAGCTGGCATTGTATTCCAAGAACTCCCCGATTTTAAAGTAGTCATTCCCATTTGTAGCTGGCAAACATCAACTACACTATTTACTATGTATTTTCTTAATGTTCTTGCATTGGCAGTTTCTGGCGCCCCTAATTGAATAACCTCTATATCTTCTTTACCTATTTTTTTGACAGGAAAGCTTTTATGTGCTGGTGTTGAGTTTAAATAAAATTGTGCAGGATTTATCACAGAATCACTAGAAAAAATAATTTCTTTATTCCCTTGTCCTACATATAAAGCTTCTCTATGTTCTAGAATATATTCTTTTCCATCTACTTTTACAGAACCTTCGTCTCCTATATTTATAATACCTAATTCTCTTCTATCTAAAAAATTTTCAGATTTTAAAGCATCTATAGTTTCTAATTTTAAAGATGATTTTGTGGGCACTGCACTCCCTGTAATAAAGCGATCAAAATGCGAATACACTAAATTTATTTTATCAGTTTCCATTAAATTATCAATTAAAAATTCTTCTCTTAATTTTGAAGTATCATAATTTTTAACATCATTTGGTGAGGCTGCGTATCTTGTTTTATAATTAGTTTTCATAAAAGTATTTTAATTTAATATTACAAATATATAAATTTTAAAATAAAATACAATCGATTGTATTTTTTTATTTGATTATATTTGTTCGTAAAATTAAAAGAGAACATTTTTAAATGGATGCAAATAAAATTACAATTCACGATATTGCTAGAGATTTAGAAATTGATAGTTCTACAGTTTCAAGAGCCCTAAATAATAGCCCAAGAGTTGCTAAAAAAACGAAAGACAAAATCCTTAAAAGAGCTGATGAACTGGGATATCAACGTAATATTTTAGCTTCTAACTTACGCAGAAATGTTTCAAATACAATTGGTGTCATTATACCTAGAATATCACGTCATTTTTTTTCATCAGTAATTCAAGGTGTAGAAGAAACTGCCTATTTGGCTGGTTATAATGTAATTATTTGCCAAACTTTGGAGCAATTTGAAAGAGAAAAAAATATAACCGAAACCTTATTTGCAAATAGAGTTGATGGTGTATTGATTTCAATATCCATGGAAACTTTAGATTACAAACATTTAGAAAAATTTAAAAAAGCGGGTATTCCTGTTGTTTTTTTTGATAGACATTGTAACATTCCTGAAAATAATAATGTACTTATTGATGATTTTAAAGCGGGCTTTGATGCCATACAGCATTTAATTGATAAGGGATGCAAAAAAATTGTTCACTTTTCTGGACCACAAGAATTAGAAATTTATAAAAATAGGCTTGAGGGTTATAAAAAAGCTTTACATAATAATAATATTCCCTTTCATAGTCAATACGTTTTAAACTCTAAATTAATGGAAAATGATGGAGTTGAAAATGCTAAAAAATTAATAGACACTCAGCTAGAATTTGATGGTATTTTTTCCGCAAACGACACGGCTGCAATTGGAGCTATGAAATATTTAACTAGCATAGGTATTAAAATACCTCAAGAAATTGCTATAGTGGGTTTTAGTAACGAGCCTATTTCAACAGTAATTAATCCTTCTTTAACAACCATAAATCAACCAGGATTTGAAATGGGTAAAATAGCTACAGATTTATTATTAAAACATATAAAAAAAGAAAAAGGACTTCCACAATCCCAAACTATTATAATGGATTCTAACTTAATTGAACGTGAATCTACTAAAAAATAAGTAACTCTATTTTATCTTGTCTTGTCCAGAAATATTGCTAGAGGTTAAAATTGATTTACACTGATAATTATATACCATGTTTAGGTGTTTTATAGTCTAAAGATAAATGTAGTCTTATTTCGTTGTATAAATTAATTGTATTTTTTGCGGCTTTCTTAGCCTACTAAATAATTTTATCAAATACTAAAAGCATATTAGAATTCATCAACTACCTTTAAACATAACAAAATTTTCCCTTTGAAAATTATATCGAAAAAGGAGACTTTTTATTAAATACTTAATATGTTCATAATATTATTTGAAGGTGATAAAAAGAATTAGAAAAACTAGATAAACATTATGTTTATATTGAATTGCGCAAATAATAACATCGATCACAAAAACTAAAAGAACTAATTGTTTGTGATGAGTTAACTTGAAGAAATTGTCTTTAATATTTCATTATAACTTAATTAGCTAATAAATAAAAAAGTAACTAGGAAATGTCTTTCACTTTATGAAAAATAGATAAAAAAGAAAAAGTAATTTGTAGAATTTGTAGTATTTAAACTTTTGACTATGCTTATGTGATATTCATTTTGAAATCAGGAAAAATTATAAAATAAAATATAGATATTATATTCACACTACAATGAAACTTATTTTTTATTAAAGTTAAACGACATCATGATAAAAATAATTTGTATAATTGATGCTCAAACCTTTGTACGTCTTTAAAGCTAAATAACAATCTAATCTTAAAACATAAGCTGTTAAAAATCCTTTACTAATACATAATACTATTTAGTTATCTAATAAATTCAGAACAAGTGGGACCACAAATAAAAACCTCATCATATTGATTTTCAATAGGTTGAGATTTTTTAGTATCTTGATTTGTACAATTTTTGTACTGCTAAAATATTTTAATATGTTTTTAGCAAAAAAATAAAGTAATCATTTGAGATCTTATTCCTTAATGATCTCTTTAGACATTGTTCTATCGTCTATTCTTTCATTTTAATAATAGAATGATTATTCTCTGCAATCAGGTTTTTGTAGTAGTATGCAGGAGTGACAGACTTAAACTTTTTAAATGCACGATAAAAGGTTTGCGGAGAGTTAAAACCAGATTTTTGAGCAATAGAATTCATCACATGATTCTCCAAATAACCAGATTCCATTAATTTTATCGCATAATTGACTCTATATTGATTTATAAATTCATTGAAATTTAGGTTTGTATTATTTTTAATACAACTTCTAATCTCAGCTTCATTAAGACCCGTATTCTTTGAAATAAATCCAAGAGTTAATGTTTGGTCTAGGTATTTCTTTTCGTTATCAAAAAATGATGTTATAATTAAAAAGTTGGGAATATCTTCGGTTAAGTCTTTGAAAACAGCCTTCAAGATTAATGGGCTATAAAAAATTACAGAGGGAAATAAGGTGAAAAAAATTAGATTAATTCCGATAAAAATATTGATGATATTAAAAAGAAGCGAATCATACTCCTGATCTAAAAAAGCATATTGAAACCATGGTAGCCGAACTAAATATAGCGAGAGATGAAGGCATTAAGATTAGCGCTGTTTGGCTTTATATAAATAATAAAGATACTTTAAGAAACCTTAAACGCGCAAACGAAATGGTGTTTGAAAGTTTAAAAGCTACCGGATTATCCACCCAAATCTGGATTGGAATAGATGCTGAGTTTTTTGAGGGATTAACGCAACGGCAATCGCTTAAGAAAGCGCTAGATATGATTTCATTTCTTTCTAAAAACGCCCAAAAAGTTAACTGCAAAATAGCATTGTATAATCATGGCGGTTGGTTTGGAGAATCCGAAAATCAATTAGAAATTATTAAACGTTTACCGAAGCACGATATTGGTATCATCTATAATTTTCATCATGCACATAAACAATTAGATGAATACCAAAGTATTATCAAACAAATATACCCTTTTTTATGGTGTGTTACTTTAAATGGTATGAAAAAAGGAGGGCCTAAAATCATGACTATTGGTAAGGGAAACCTTGAAAAAGAGATGATCAATTGTATACTTAAGTTAGGTTACAAAGGACCTTTTGGTATTTTAGGGCACGTGAAGGTTGAAGACGTGGAACTTACGTTAAAAAAGAATTTAAAAGGCTTAAAATCACTTCATATAGCTAAATAAATTTAAAACCATTTCCCCCTACTAAAAAAACATATCACCTTTCAATAAATCTGCATTACAGGTATGTTTACAGCTAATTAATCTAAAATAATATTATGAAAAAACTTTACACATTATTAGTTTGTACATTTTTATTTAGTACAGGATTGTTTGCTCAAACAAATCTATTATTAAATTCAACGTTTACTTCGGGAGACGATTGGAATGGTGCTGCTGTTGGTGGTTGCACTGGAGCAGAACTTGGGGCATACGATTCATCAGAGACGAATACGGCCGATGGTAGTGGATCTTGGAAAATAAATGCATGCGATAATAATAATAATCGTTTGCAATCGGCTACAGCTTTTGCGATTGATATTGACAATTATACATTTACCTGTTATGTAAAAGGAACTGCGGGTCAGGTTATTACTCCTTGGTTTTTTGTAACAGGTTCCGGAAACGTACTACCTAATGAAGGAGACTATACCGTAGTAAACACAGGTGAATGGGAACAAGTTGTAAGAACACATAATATTCCAGCAGCAGTGAATGTAACAGCACGAATTCGTCTTAAAACAATAGAATCATCTGTTAATATTGACGACGTTTCTTTAGTTCTTACCTCATCGCTTGGCGTAGACGATTTTTCAGACACAAATAAAATAGAATTATTTCCAAATCCTGTAAAAGATATTCTATCAATAAAGTCACTTTCAATAATTAAGAAAGTGGAGGTATTTAATGTATTGGGCCAAAAAGTAATGGGTAGAGAAAACACAAATGATCTTAATGTAACTAAATTAAAATCAGGAGCATACTTTTTAAAAATTGTTAACGAAAACAGCACTGTTTCAACGAAAAAATTTATAAAAATTAATTAACATATTATAAGACAAATAGGAATGAAAAAAATAATTGCACTAATATTATTCTGTGGTTTTTTATCTACAGCCAATGCACAAAAACAGTCATATCAAGAAAAAAAGGCAACTACAAATGCACAACTTATAGCCGATACCATGGTTTTAAATGACAGTACTAAAACGTTACTGTATGCAATTTTGTTGGGTAAATATAATGAAACTTCAAATCAAATAAAAGGCAATGATTTGTCAAATGAAGAAAAGAAAGTGATTTATAAGAAATCTTTTAAAGAAACCAATGATAAATTATCAGCATTATTCTCTAAAGAAGAAATTAATGCCATTAATGCCTTGTTAAAAGAACAGAATAAAAAAAAAAGAATAAAAGTTAAAAAGCAATAATCAGTATATTTACAAATATTAAAACAAGGCCATTGCACTCGCATTGGCCTTGTTTTTAAAAATGATGTTATGTTGAAAAATAAAGTTTTATTGTTTCTATTAGGCAGTCTAATGCCTTTTGTATTGTTTGCTCAAATCTCATCATATGAGATGGTTAAACAAATGGGAAGAGGTTTAAACCTTGGTAACGTTTTAAGTGCTCCGATAGAGGGAAACTGGGCTGAAGTTGTTGAACAGCAATATTTCATTGATGTTGCTACTGCCGGTTTTACCAATGTTAGAATTCCAATGGACTTTTTTGGCGCTCGAACTACAGGTAATACTTCTGGTTATTCTAGTGCCGCTGAAACTGCAGGAAATTATACTGGTACAGCAGATGATTATATAGTGTCTTCCACCTATTTAGATAGAATTCAACAGGTTATTGATTGGTCTTTAAATCAAGGTCTTGTAACCATCATTGATTTTCATGGATCGAATTTAAAATCTGAGTTTATCTATACATTTGACTCTGAAGAAACAGAATACACCCACCCAACTTCGGCAAAAAGAGCTGCAGACTATCAAAAATTTATAGCTATTTGGGCTCAGATAGCAGATCGCTTTAAAAATCATTCCGAGAATTTATTATTTGAAGTTATTAACGAACCCTATTTTCATATGAGCAGGGCAGATATGGATGCACTTAATACGGATGTCTTAACAGTTATAAGAGGTTCTGGAGGAAGTAATGGAACTAGAAATGTGATTATTACAGGAGGCACAGGAACTTCACATGAAGCGCCTTTGCAAATTAAACCTTCAATTATTTCTGGCGATACTTATTTAATAGCAACCTTTCATTATTACCAGCCATTTGATTTTACAAGTTCTAGCGCAGATGCTAGGGATAATGAATCTTGGGGGTCAGTTCAAGATAAAGCACTATTAACAACTAGATTTGATATAGTTTCTTCATGGGCTACAAGTAACAATATACCTATTTTTTTAGGTGAATTTAGTGCTGACAATACTGGCGGATATAAATACAGTACAGGAGATTTAAATACTATTTCAGGGAATGCTACTGGTTTTGCTGATGGAGGCCCAGATAATGCATCAAGAGTAGAGTTTCATAGATTTGTAGCAGAACAGGCTATCAATAGAGGATTTTCATTTGCAGCATGGGATTCTGGACCTAAGTCTAACAAAACAATCCATAAGCGAACAGACAGTCCTTCTACTGTAAATTTTAATATTAGTGCTTTTTCAGTGAATACTTATGAACCTAAAAGCACAAATATAAGTACCTTGGTAGATACATCTGTTTGGGTAGAAGATGTAAAAGATGCTTTATTCAGTTCAGGAACATGGCCGCTATGTTACGGTCCTAGCCCAGATCCTATTATTTTTAATCCTAATTTTGAGTGCGGGTATAGTTCGGGATGGAATTTAAAGGTACTTACAGACTCAACTGCAAGTATATCAGACTCTGGCGCTACAGAAGCTTATAATGGAGATGCTGCAGCAAAAATAGTTGTTGAAACAGCTATTGGTTATAATAAAGTGCTACTTGAAAATAATGTATTTACAAATGATCTAAATGGAAAAAATATTGCAATAAAGTGTTTTGCAAAATCTGATGATGCTACTAGTTTTAGGTTTCAAATTAAGACTATTTATACAAGTGGTACCACCAGTTATTTTACATCACCAGTTTTAAACCTTCAAGAAGTATATAGTGCTTATGAATATACTTTTGATTTAACGGAACCAACTACTTCAGTACAAGTTAAGGTTTTGTGTGGAAAGAAAGCAGGTACTTATTATTTTGATGATTTCGAAACAACAATTACAGACAGTGAAAGTTTGTCAATAGATGATGATGCATTGGATACTAAAATAGTATTATATCCCAATCCAAGTAGCAATTTCTTAAATGTTAAGCTATCTTCTTCAGGTAAAAAGATAAAACACATCAGAATAATTGATGTAAATGGTAGAATTATTAATGAATATGCGCCTAAGCATACTAATAGTATAAAATTAAATACAAATAATTTGGAGAATGGTATCTATTTAATACAAATTACAACAAGTGAGAATGAAGTTTTAAGTTACAAAAAGATTGTTGTGGCTAAATACTATTAAATGGTGTTTTTGTAAAGAATTAATAAACTTAGGTATTTCCTTATCTTTGATTAAAGTACAGTCATACAATTTGAGAGCACATTATGTCTAATTTATTTAAACACATTATTTTTATAATCAGCTTATATAGCTGTGTTTCTCTGCACGCTCAATTGCAGTTAAACAAAATATCGGGTATTGAAGGACTTTCACAAAACACTGTAAAAAGCATTATTCAAGACAGTAATGGTTTTATTTGGGTAGGAACATACAATGGGATTAATAAATACGATGGCTATTCCATGGTCCATTATAATTTTTCAAATGACGTTAATAGTCTTAGTAGTAATATTATTATTAGTCTTTTTGAGGATAAAGATGGATATATATGGGCTGGAACTACAGATGCTGGATTAAATAGAATAGACCCAAGGACAGGAAAAATAGACATCTATTTTGACGACCCAAATGCATCTGATTATGCAAGCGAAATTGACCATATTTATCAATCATCTTCTGGAGTTTTTTTTATTAATACCTCTAAAGGTATTAAATTTTTTAATGTAGCCATTGATGGTAGCTTAGTCTTTGAAGAAGTAATGAATGTGGCAAACAACTTTAGTTTGCGTATTAAAACTATTATTCCTGCAGTAAATGGGAAGCATTGGTTTTTTACTCCTGAAAGAAAAATAATACTGCATCAAGTAGCGGTAAACGAAATCGAAAATGTGCCAGATATTAAAATTCAAAGCACAGACATTAAGTGGTTTGAATTTAAATCAAGTTATCCTGTAAATTTTATTGAATACCCAAAGAACACAATTTGGGTGATAAGTAATAGACTGCAACTCCTTAAAATTCGATTAAACAATGAGCTTCAGGCTATTGATAGGGAGTTAATACCCCTTTCTGATAATAGTTCAGGATTTTCCGATAAAAATTTCAAAAAATTAGCCATTGCTGTTGATAAAGAACAGCATATTTGGATTGCTGGGAATGGTATATTATTAAATTATAATACTCAGACAGGTGAAAAACTTAATTTAAATTCAAATCATAGAAAAGAGATTGCTATTCAACAAGCGCAACAATTAATGATTGATAACACCAATATTCTATGGTTAGGAACCCTAAACCATGGATTGTATAAAATGGATTTAGAAAACAATACATTTTTGAATTCGAACGAATTTTCAAACAATTCTGAAAAGCAATCTCCTGTTTTTCATGAGTACCCCATTCTTACAATGTGCGAAGACTCTAAAGGAGACATTTGGTTAGGTACGCAGGGTAAAGGTGGCTTAGCAATACTAAAGGGTAAGGGAATTGAAAGTACTTTGCTAAATAAGTCAAATAAGAGTTGGGACTATAATTATCTTGCAAAAACCAATACACAATTTGATGATGAAGATTTCTTTGAGATTAAAAGGTTGATGAATGATAGCGAAGACAATATTTGGGTAGGCGCAAGAACAGGGTTAAGCAAAATAACCTTTAAAAATAATTCAGAAACATTTGATATTCAAAAATTTAATGATATCAAAGATAAACAAGGTAAGCTTATTAAAAACTCAGTCTTTGCTATTGAAGAAGACAGAATGGGAAATATTTGGGTTGGATATTGGAAGAAAGGCATCGCGAAAATAACTTTTGATAAACAAAGCGAAACGTACACATCTATTAATTATCAAAATGAATTTAACAATATAAATAGCTTATCAAATAATTTCGTTCGAGATATACTTGAAGATTCTAATGGAGATATTTGGGTAGGAACCATAAGGGGTTTAAATAAATTAAAACAAGATGATGCTGATAATATTGCTTTTACAAGTTATCTAAATGACTCTGAGAATAAAAATAGTTTAAGCAATAATTATGTTTTAGATATTTTTCAAGCAAGTGATGGTCATTTGTATGTTGGTACATTTGGTGGAGGATTGAATCAAATTGAAGTTTCAAATAACACATTAAATTTCAAACATTATACTACAAAAGAAGGACTTCCAAGTGATGTAGTTTATCAAATAAAGGAGGACAAACAAGGGAATATATGGATGATGCATGTTAGATCAATTTCTAAATTGAACCCAACAACTGGAGAGGTTACCTATTTTGAAAACCAAGATGGAATTAATGTTAGCGAGTTTAAGGATAATGCCATGTTGTTTACCACCTCTGGGATGATGCTTTGTGGCGGCGTAAACGGCATTACATTTTTTCAACCTGACAAGCTTTCTGTAAATGAAATAAAACCGCAACTAATTATTTCAGGTTTTAAACTTTTTAATGAAATTGTTCATCCATTAGAGGAAAGAAACGGAAAGGTAATTTTAAAAAATAGTATTGATGAAACTAAAAAGATTGTATTGCCTTATGATCTTAATTCTATGGAATTTGTTTTTTCAAGCTTGCATTTTTCCAATCCTGAAAAAAATCAATACAAATATATATTAGAAGGGTTTGATGAAAAATGGCAATATTCTAAAGGAAATGAACGACGGTTTGCCTCCTATACGAATGTACCGCCAGGAAATTATATATTTAAAGTTTATGGCTCTAATAGTGTTGGTATCTGGACAGATGAACCTAAAGAGATATCGGTTTTAATAAATAAACCTTGGTATTTAACAAGCCTAGCTATTTTTCTTTTTTCATTGTTAGCGTTCGCTATTATATATAGTTTTGTTAAAATTCGTTTAAATCAGATACGTTTAAGGAGTAAAATGGATATAGAAATTGCTATCCATGAAAATTCTGAAGAAATGAATCAGATGAAGCTTCAGTTTTTTACGAATATATCACATGAATTAAGAACACCTTTAACTTTAATTGTTGGTCCCTTGAGTCAAATTATGAATGGGCAGGTCAGTACCAAAGATGTTCCAAAGTTAAATTCAATAATGTATAAAAATTCCAATAGACTACTCAAGTTAATTAATCAACTTTTAGATTTTAGAAAAGCAGAGTCTGGGAATTTAAATTTAATTGTTCAAAATGATGAACTGGTATCCTTTGTAGGGGAAGTGTTTACAGCATTTGAAGATATTGCATTAGAAAAAGATATTAAGTTTTTGTTTTTATCACCAAAAAATGAATTCGATGCTTGGTTTGATAATGATAAAATTGAAAAAATATTATATAATTTATTGTCTAATGCCTTTAAATTTACCCCGAAAGGAAAAAGTATTACGGTAAGTCTTGAAAAAGAAACCATAAATAATGAAGACTATGCCATTCTTAAAGTAATTGATTTTGGAATAGGAATCCCTAAAGACGAATTAGTGAGCATATTTGATCGATTCTATCAAACCAGAAAAGAAAATAATGCCATTAATGAAGGCTCAGGTTTAGGGTTAGCCTATATAAAGCATTTAGTAGAAATACATAAAGGAAAAATTAATATCCAAAGCGAGTTTCATAAAGGAACAATATGTACCGTTACGATACCCATCTCTAAAACAGCATACTCTAATAATTCTATTATAGAATTACAACCTCAAAAATATGATTTTAAATACACTAAAATTGGAGTTGATGTTATTAAGGAAAATCAATTAATACCGAAAAAAACAATTAAGAGTGCTAAAGAGCATTCTAAGGAGACACCACTGCTTTTAATTGTTGAAGATAATAGAGAATTGCAAGACTATTTGGTAACATTTTTTAGTTATGATTATAGAATATTAACCGCAAATAATGGTAAAGAAGGACTAGAGCAGGCAATTAAAAACATACCCAGCATTATTATAAGCGATTTAATGATGCCCGAGATGAATGGTATTGAGATGTGCAAGAAATTAAAAACGAATATTAATACGAGTCACATTCCAATACTTATATTAACTGCAAAAGCTGGACTAGAAAACGAAAAAGAAGGGTTAGAAACTGGAGCTGATGAGTTTATCTTAAAACCATTTAATATTGAAGTTTTAAAGTTAAGATTAGATAATATTTTACGTACCAAAGAGCAATGGATTCAAAAGTTTAGAACGAATTCGAGTTCTAAGTCTTGGAAGGAATTATCCAATAAATTGGATCAAAAATTTATAGAAAAGTCAATTAACATAATCAAGAAAAACCTTGATAATACAGAATTTTCAGTTGAAAAGTTCGCTTTAGAAATAGGAATGAGTAGATCTGCACTATTCTTAAAATTGAAATCAATAACAGGACAATCAACATCTGAATTTATAAGAACAATTCGCCTTAATAAGGCTGCAAAACTTATTGAATCTGGAAAATATTCTATAACCGAAGTAATCTATATGGTAGGATTTTCTGATCCAAAATATTTTAGAACCTGCTTTAAGAAACACTTTGATTGTACACCAAGTAGTTATTTTTCTAATTTCAAGAAGGTTGTTTCGTAAACTACTCCTTAAATTTATCTAATACCCCAAAACCAATAACGATTAGTTCCTTAAAACAAATTAAATAAAAGTAGAAAAGCTAATAGTAGATTTTGTTCTTTTTTTTATAATAATCGTATGTATTCGTTTAAATTTTAAAATATTTAACGCTTTGCATCATTTTTAGTGTATAATAACTCAAAAATGATACTGTAGGTTTCTGTAAATAAATATTTTTGTAATCATATAACGACATATTTCCATTTTGTATTTTAATTTTTTATGTCCTAAGAACTGCTGGCTCATATTAGGCCCTATACGGTAAGCCCTAGTATTGAGAGCAATTAAGTTTCAGTTTGGTGTGAGCAGTGTTTTATTGATGTAAGTGATTATGCTGTAGTAGTTTATGTGTTAAAAACAGAAACACTCACTAGAGCAAAGTATTTTAAAAAGGTATTCATTAACTAATAAATTGTAGAAACAAATTAGTATTTTAAATGAACGTAAAAACTTTAATTTTTTGTTTTTTAGCTCTTGTTTTTTCTTGTGGATTAGCCGCACAATCAGAAACTCAAAAGCCTAACATCTTGTTTATCGCAATTGATGACTTAAAGCCCACTATTGGTAGTTTTGGGGATGCCTTTGCGCTAACCCCAGCAATGGATGCCTTATCTAAGGAGGCAACTATTTTTTTAAACAATCATACTCAGCAGGCAGTTTGTGGACCTTCTAGAGCCAGTCTAATGACAGGTAAAAGACCAGACTATACCAAGGTAAGAGACCTCAAAACGAAAATGCGAGATATCAATCCAGATATTCTCACGATTCCAGAACACTTTAAAAACAATGGATACCAAACACTCGGAGTTGGAAAAATATATGATCCCCGTTGTGTTGATAAAAAAAGAGATGAACCTTCTTGGTCTGTTCCCTTTGTAAAAGAAAACCAACTTGAATTCTCTTCTGAATACGGTCCGCCAGCAATGGGGTATTATCAAAATAAAGACATCAAAAATAAGGTAAGACAGCTAAGAGCCGAAGCGAGTTCTAAAGGAATTAAAAATACTCACAAATATGTGAGAGACAAATATAAACCGCCTTTTGGAAGTGCCAATGTACCTGATGAAGCGTATACAGATGGTGCCATAGCTTTGCGTGCGAATTTAATGTTACAAGATTTAAGCCAAAATCAATCAGCTCCTTTTTTCTTAGCAGTCGGTTTTAAGCGGCCTCATCTTCCTTTTACGGCTCCTCAAAAATATTGGGACCTTTATGATAAAAAGGATATTAAATTAGCTACGTATCAAAAGAAATCTGTTAATGGGCCTAATCTAGCCTACCACAGTTCAGGTGAGATGCGTTCTTACAGGGCCCCTGGAATTGACTACGTGATTACGAATGAAAACCTTTTAGATATAGAGGAATCCCATCAAAAGGACTTGATTCACGGCTATTATGCATGTACGAGTTTTATTGATGCTCAAATCGGAAAAATACTACAAACACTCAAGGCAACAGGGCTTGATAAAAATACGATTGTTGTGATATGGGGGGACCATGGCTGGCATTTAGGAGATCATAGTTTATGGAATAAGCATTCAAATTTTGAACAAGCAACCCGTTCTCCGTTAATCATATACAATCCAAAAGTAAAAAAGGGTGTTAAGGTCACTTCTCCAACGGAGTTTGTAGATATTTTCCCTACACTTTGTGAGGCGGCTAATTTAAATAAGCCTTCAAACCTAGACGGAACAAGTCTAAACTCTTTGGTTGAAGGTGCTTCTGTTTCGCCAAAATCGTATGCAGTTAGTCAATGGCAAAGTGGTAATAGAACGGGCTATAGTTTTCGAACTGAACAGTATCGCTACACGGTATGGGTTAGCAATAAAAAAAGTACGGACCCTATTTTTCAAAAAGATATTTATGCTGAAGAGTTATACGATTATACATTAGATCCGAATGAAACCTACAATAGAATTGATGATGAAAACTATTTTGTCTTTAAAAAGCGATTTCAAAAGTTAGCAGCAAGGTATTTTAAGAGCCAACGAATAGAAACCGTTAAAACAGAAAAGGTTCCGCTAAATACTTCTAAATTAATTATTGGAGCAACTTTAAATCACCACGAAATGGACTCTAAAAAAGGGGCCTTATTTCTTAAAGATTTTAACTATTTAACCCCAGCTAATGCTGCAAAGCAGTCTAGAATTCACCCCGAGCCTAATGTTTGGGATTGGAACAAGATCGATGATTTTATTGCTTATTCTAAAGCGAATAACTTAATTGTTAGAATGCATGGACCTTCGAGTCCCCAAGCCTCAAAGTGGGCGAAAGACGATTTTAGAACAGCGGGAGAACTTCAATCAGTATTGGTTGATTTCATGACTGCGACCACAAAAAGGTACAATACCATTCCAAATATTAAATGGATGGATGTGGTCAATGAAACGGTGCTGCCAAATGGAAAGTGGTTTGGTCCAAAAAAGGGAAATACTTTATGGGAAAATCCATGGCTTAAAATGGGCTTAGATTCTAATGGATTTCCAAATTATATTTTAAAGTCATTTGAAATTGCTACTAAGCATGCAACAAATATTAAACTTGTATACAATCACAATGCAGGAATGCAGCCTAAAATGTGGGACAGAGTCAAAGAAACTATTTTGTACATACGCTCTCAGGGGCATCGTGTTGACGCAATTGGTTGGCAAGGCCATATTAATTTAAGTAGTTCTACTAGAGGTTTTATTAAAGATACCGAGAATACCCTGCAACAACTTTCAGAATTAATAGACTGGGCCCATTCCAATAATTTAGAATTTCATCTCACAGAATTGGACTATAAAATAACAGATAAATCAAATATCAAACAAGAACATCTAATACAGGCTGAGTTATATTCAAAATTAGTGAGCCTTTTGGAGTCAAAAACATCCACTGGAGTTGTAGCACTCAATTTATGGGACATGGGAGAGCGCTTTAAAAGAAATACGGGCTATTTCCAATCTATATATGACGCTGATTTAAAGCCAACACCTGCTTATCAAATTATTAAAAACGCATTAAAAAATTAAAAATGAAGTTATTAAATGTATTATCTTTTTCGGCCATTCTTATGACAAGTATTGGGTTTTCTCAATCCAATACTCCTCTGTATCTTGATGCCAAACAGTCTGTTCAAGTTCGGTTAGACGATCTTATGAGTCGAATGACTCTTGAGGATAAAGTGTATCAGATGAATCAATTTGTAGGCTTAGATCATATGCGTCAAGCTGAAAAAAACCTTTCAGAAGAGGACTTACATTCTAACGATGCGCAAGGCTTTTATAAAGGCTTATTTAGTGATGATGTTGCTCAAATGACTAGAGAGGGTAAAATTGGCTCTTTTCTTCATGTATTAACCACAGAAGAGGCTAATCTTTTGCAAGAACTGGCACTTCAGTCACCACTGCAGATACCAATTTTAATCGGTATAGATGCAATTCATGGAAATGCCTTGGTTTCTGGAACAACGGTCTATCCTTCTCCAATATCCTTAGCTTCTACTTGGTCAGATTCATTTTTATATGATGTTGGAAAACAATCTGCCAAAGAAATGAGGGCTACCGGGTCGCATTGGGCATTTACACCTAATATTGATGTGCTTCGTGATCCAAGATGGGGTCGTGTTGGTGAGACGTTTGGTGAAGATCCATTCATGGTTGGAAACATGGGGGCTGCCATGATTAATGGATTCCAGCAAGGAGATTTTTCAGGTACAGAAAAAGTGATTGCTTGTGCAAAGCACATGATTGCTGGTGGCGAGCCTGTAAACGGTCTTAATGCTGCTCCAATGGATGTGTCCATGCGTACTTTAAAAGAAGTGCACCTTAAGCCGTATCAAAAAGCGATTGACGCTGGCGTCTATTCAATAATGGCGGCCCATAACGAACTTAACGGCGTGCCGTGTCATATGAATTCTTGGTTAATGACCGATTTATTTAGAAATCAATGGGGATTTAAAGGATTTTATGTGAGTGATTGGATGGATATTGAACGTATTGAAACACTTCATCACGTTGCAAATGATTTAAAAGAAGCGTCTTACCTGTCGGTGAGTGCAGGAATGGATATGCACATGCATGGCGTTAAATTCCCAGAAGCAGTTGTAGAACTAGTTAATGAAGGGACACTTTCTATAGACCGTATTAACGATGCTTGTGCTAAGATATTAATGGCTAAGTTTAAGTTAGGCTTATTTGAAAATCGAACTGTCAAACTAGAGGCTATTAAAAATCATGTATTAATAGATGCACACAAAAAAACAGCTTTAGAAAGTGCTCAAAAGGGAATTGTTCTTTTAAAAAATAATGGGATACTCCCGTTAGCTAATACATCAAATAATAAACGAATTTTAGTTACGGGCCCCAATGCAAACAACCAAACAATATTAGGAGATTGGCATGCTGAACAACCTGATGAAAATGTCATTACAATATTTGAAGGTATACAATATTTAGGGTCTGAAAAAGGCTATGAGGTTAGCTTTTTTGATTCAGGCGAAAATATTCGGAAAATCAAAGATGCTAAAATTAAAGCTGCTGCACTCTTAGCGCAAGATGTGGATTATGTCGTAGTAGTTGTTGGAGATAACTCAATGCGTTACCGATGGAAAGATAAAACAGCAGGAGAAAACATGGCTCGTGCAGCTTTGGATCTTCCGGGCAAACAATTAGAATTAGTTCAAGCGATTGAAAAAACAGGTACACCTGTTATTATTGTATTGGTTAATGGTCGACCAATCTCAGAACCTTGGTTACAAAACAATGTTCCAGCGATTATTGAGTCCTGGGAACCTGGTTTATTTGGAGGACAAGCGGTTGCCGACGTTCTTTTTGGAGATGTGAATCCCAGTGGTAAATTACCACTTACAGTGGCCCGAAGTGTTGGACAATTACGTATGATTTATAACCACAAACCCTCAGCTTATTTTCATAAATATGCACAAGAAAAAAAGTGGCCTTTATATCCATTTGGTTTTGGTTTAAGTTATACTAACTATACGTATTCTAAACCACGTCTTTCGAGCAACGAGTTAGAGAAAGGAAAATCAGTTACACTGAGTTTCGAGCTTGAGAACATTGGAGAAATGGACGGAGAAGAAATCGTTCAGCTTTATATTAGAGATAAAGTGAGCAGTGCCACACGTCCTGTGAAAGAATTAAAAGGCTATAAGAGAGTGTTTTTGACTAAGGGATCTTCTAAAACAGTATCATTTGAAATTGATGAAAGTATGTTGGCATTTTATGATATCAATATGGATTATTGTGTGGAGCCGGGTGCTTTTTCAATTATGGTCGGAAAGTCATCCGTAAATAGAGATCTAAAATCAGTGGAGTTAATTGTTAATAATCGAATAAAAATCGAAGAATAAATGAAACAACTTTTTATATTTTTCTTACTTTTTTCTTTAGCAGTAAGTGCACAAAATCAACCACAGCCTAAAAATGTTTTATTCATTATGGTTGATGATTTACGTCCCGAACTCAGTTTATATGGACAAAATCAAATCATAAGCCCCAATATTGATTCATTAGGTGCCTCTGGAGTCACTTTTAATCGTGCCTACTGCAACGTGCCTGTTTGCGGGGCCTCTAGAGCAAGTCTTTTAACGGGAGTTCGTCCTACACCAAATCGTTTTTTAACTTATCATAGTCGTATTAAAAAAGATATGCCAGACGTTATTAATATGGCTCAATACTTTAAAGATCGAGGTTATTCTACAGTTAGTAACAACAAAATAACTCACATTAAAAATGATATTGATGCTTGGGATGATGAATGGTATCCTAAAAGCAAAAATTGGCGTAATTATCTTTCGGAAGAAAATTTAATCCTTCAAGCTTCCAATAAAGCGGGCTATGCTTACGAGAATATTGATGTCCCAGATGCGGCTTACATTGATGGACAAACAGCGCTTAAATCTGTAGAAGATTTGAAACAGTTTAAAGCCAGTGGGCAACCATTTTTTTTAGCAGTTGGGTTTGTGAAACCTCACCTTCCTTTTAATGCACCTAAAAAGTATTGGGATTTGTACGACCCAAACTCAATTACACTTCCAGAAAATGCTACGTTTCCAAAATCCGCACCACAAAGGGCAAATCATAAATGGGGTGAATTACGGGCATATATAGACATACCAAAGAAAGGTCCCGTTCCCAATCCGATAGCAAAAAAATTAATTCATGGCTATTATGCCAGTGTGAGTTATGTTGATGCACAGATAGGTGTTTTAATAAAAGGTTTAACAGAACTAGGTTTACGAGAAAACACAATAATTGTCTTAGTAGGCGACCACGGATGGAGCTTGTCTGACCATGGTCTTTGGGCGAAACATAGTAATTTTGAAGTGGCACTTCAAGTTCCATTAATTATAAGTGATTCGAGTCTACCTAAAGCAGCTCATACGAATTCTATTGCCGAGTTGGTAGATATTTATCCAACGCTTTGTGAACTTACAGCAGGAGAGTCGCCAACTCATTTACAAGGAAGTTCTTTGGTTTCGGCTCTTGAAGCGCCAGGTACTATATTTAAAGATGTGGCACTAGCACGCTGGCAAAAAGGTGAGACACTTATTGTTGATCAGTTGTTTTATACTGAATGGCAACGAAAGGATAAAGTTGTCTCTAAAATGCTATACAACCACGAAACAGATTCAAACGAAACTAATAATTTGGCAAATGACCCTGCATATTTATCTACAGTTAAAGCATTAAGTCAACAATTAGAACAATTCAAAACGACATTTAATTAATTTAAATTATGAAAATTACGAAACAACTTTTTTTTGGCTTATCTCTTTTAGTCCTCACAATATTCGCTTGCAAATCGTATAGTTCAGCTGTTACAGTTAATGCGCCATCAAAGCGGCCTAATATTGTTTTTATTATGGCGGATGATCATGCGGTTAGTGCGATTAGTGCTTACCAGGATTGGTTAGCAGAAATTGCCCCCACTCCAAATATTGATCGGATTGCGAATGAGGGGATGTTAATGACAAGAACTTTTAATACCAATTCTATATGTGGTCCAAGCCGGGCTGCAATTTTAACAGGAAAATATAGTCATGTAAGTGGTTTTTTTAAAAATGAAAAAGGAGGTGATTTTGATGGAAGTCAAATGACATTTCCTAAATTATTTCAAAAATCAGGTTATCAGACCGCTGTTATTGGAAAATGGCATTTAGGGACTAGTCCTACAGGATTTGATTATTCTAAAGTGATGATAAATTGGGGTGGACAAGGAACTTATTTCAATCCAGTATTTTTAGAAAATGGTAAGGATACGATTGTAGAAAAAAAACGCCATTCGACTGCTCAAGTTGCACATGATGCAATGAAGTGGATAGGCGAGGGACGCGATAAAGACAAACCGTTTATGTTGATGTATCAATTTAAAGCACCTCATCGACCTTGGGAACCTGCAGAAGAATTCAAGGACTTATTTACGGATGGAGACCTTCCACATCCGGCAAATTTTAATGACGACTACAAGGGTCGAAAAGCAGCGAGTGAGCAATGGATGGAAATTGAAAACCATATGAATCGAAGAGACTTAAAAGTTGCGCCTCCAAAAGGACTTTCAAGAAGAGAAGGTAATGCTTATTATTCTTTTGGAAATAAAGGACAGTTTTGGACGCCTAACGATACCCTTCAAGGAGCTGCTTTGAAAAACTGGAAGTACCAGGCTTATATCAAGGACTATTTACGTTGTGTTGCTGGCGTTGATAAAGCGGTAGGGCAGATGTTAGATTACCTTAAAGCAAATGATTTGCTTGATAATACTGTAATTATATATACGTCTGATCAAGGATTTTACTTGGGTGAGCATGGTTGGTTTGACAAGCGATGGATGTATGAAGAATCATTTAAAATGCCATTTATGATTCGCTATCCTGAACTTATAAAGCCAAAATCTGTGAACTCAGATTTATTACTTAATATAGATTTTGCACCAACCTTACTTGACTTAGCTGGGATTGCTGTTCCCGAAGAAATGCAGGGTACAAGCTTCAAACCCTTATTAGAAGCTAATAAGAAAGTAGCTACTAGAGATGCGGTTTATTATCATTATTATGAATTTCCAAAATGGCATAATGTTCAACCTCATTATGGGGTTAGAACTGACCGATATAAGTTGATTCACTACTATTATAATATGGATGAATGGGAGTTGTTTGATTTGAAAAAAGACCCAAATGAAATGGTGAACTTATATGGCAATTCAGGAACTAAAAAATTGACTCAAAAATTAAAAAATAAAATCAAGGAATTACAAGTTGAGTATAAAGACGACATGTCTCTTGAAGAAATGCGTGCAATGACTGATATTGTAATTGAGCGGGTCTATAATGAAGAGAACATCAATAAACAGTAGTTTTAAATTTAAGAAATGAAAATAAATTTATTTTTTATTTTTTTTATATACTCTATAATGGGGTTTAATGGATATGCTCAAAATTCTGTAGTAGTTATTAAACCGACTTTACGGGTTTATAAAACAATAGACAGTATAGTTCTTAAATTACACATATATAAGCCTATCAAATTCGACGCCTCTAAAACTTATAATTGTGTAGTGTTTTTTCATGGCGGAGGATGGAATAATGGAAGCCCAAGAGCCTTTAGAAGACAGTCCATGTATTTTGCTTCTAGAGGTATGATTGCTATTTCAGTGGAATACCGATTAAAAAACACCCATGGAACAAGCCCATTTCAAGCTACTGAAGATGCAAAGTCAGCTATCCGATTTGTAAGACAATATGCAAAGGAGCTAAATATAAATCCTAATACGATCACAGCAGGCGGTAGTTCTGCAGGGGGGCATTTAGCAGCCTCTTGTGCATTACTCTCTAAATTTGACAATCCAAACGAGGATTTAGCCGTTAGTTCAATCCCCAATGCTTTAATATTATTAAACCCAGTTCTTGACTTAGGGCCGGGTGCTTATGCACACAGACGTTTTGGAGACCGTTATATAGACTTATCTCCTACGGATAATATTGCATTAGGAGCACCCCCATCAATCATCCTAGTAGGCACTAAAGACCGAATTGTACCCGTTAAAATGGTAGAATCCTTTAAAGAAAAAATGGAACTTATAGGAAGTCGATGTGACCTAGTGCTTTATAAAGACCAAGTCCATGCTTTTTTTGCCAAAAAACCAATTAAATATTTTATAGAAACGACTCTTGAAATTGATAAATTTCTTATTTCTTTGGGATATTTAAACGATTCTCCAACAATTAAAAAACAATACATTAATAACTAAACATAATAATTAAACACATAAATCATGAAAAAAGTACTATTTATTTTTACATTTTTACTTGCGTTTACTTATATGAATGCGCAAGAAAATAAATTTGCAGCTAAAAGAGCTGCTAAAGCTGTTGCATTCATTTTATCTGAAATGGATTTTACGGATGCGAAAGCCCAGTTTATAGAAGAAACCTTATACAGTAAGTACGCTAAAAATGGCCTTAAAATTAAAGGCAAAGGTCTTTCTAATAAAGAGAAGAAAGTCATTTATAGGAAAGCAGCTTCTGCAACTAGAAAACTGCTGCGTCAAGAATTTTCAAAAGGAGAAGTCTTAGCTATTATTAAATTAGAGCGTCAAAGTTTTAAAAAGTAATTAAATATTATAATTAAAAAAGAGGCTGAAATTTATTTCAGCCTCTTTTTTTTACAATAGCTTTAGTGAGGTATCGTTCAGAAATTAGTTTCAACGTATTAGTTTTGTCTTTCTCTTACTTCTGTAGGTAGGATTCCAAATTGTATTTTATAACACTTTGTAAAGTATGAAGGAGACGAAAATCCTACCTTATAGCTAATCTCACTAATAGAATAATCGCTATTTTCTAAAAATTGTTTTGCTTTTTCGAGTCTTATCTTTCTAATAAACTCATTTGCAGTGTTTCCTGTTAGCGCTTTAATTTTTCTATAAAGTTTGCTTCTACTAATTAATAATTTATCGGCAAGATTTTCTACATTCAAGGCAGGATCAGTTATGTTTTCATGAATATATTCTAGAATATTAGTAATGAATTGCTTGTCTAGTGAGGTTGTGTTTCTTAATTCTTTATCACTAACTCCATTGTAATATTTATTAAATAATATTTGACGACTATTAAGCAGTTGACCTAAGTGGGCCTTAAGGACATGCATATTGAAGGGCTTATTTAAATATATATCTGCTCCAGAATCAATCCCTTTAACTCGATCAATTTGCATTCCTTTTGCAGTAAGCATTAGTAAGGGAATATGGCTTACTCTGATATCATTTTTAATTTTTTGACACATTTCAAAACCATCCATTATTGGCATCATGACATCAGATATAACTAAATCAGGGATAAATTTAACAGCCATTAATAGCCCCTCTTTGCCATTATTAGCCATCTTTACTTTGTATTCCTCTTTAAGTTCATTTTTTAAATAGTTACGTAATTCAGAATTATCCTCTACAATCAATACTGTTTTCTTATTGCGCTCCTCATTATTTGCTGTTTCCAAATTAATTTCAGATTTATTTATTTGCTCATAAATCTCATCATTTGTTTTCGAGTCAGAATCGGTTTTTGATAAATTTAGATGTTTACTGCCTAAAGGAAGCAGAATCTTAAACTCAGTTCCCTTTTTTTGTTCACTGCGAACTTCAATAATCCCCATGTGAAGATCAATGAAGTTTTTAACTACTTCAAGGCCTATTCCAGTTCCACCGTAATATTGCTTATCCATTTCGTTTGATTGATAAAATCTAGTAAAAATATGTCCTAAGTCTTTTTTGTCAATTCCAATGCCACTATCAAGAATACTAATTTCAATTCCATAGAAATCCTCTTTACTACTTAACAAAGGAAATTCTATAGGTTGTAAAGGAATCTGAATATTTATAGAGACCATTCCATTGTCTTTAGTTGCTTTAAATGCATTCGACAAAAGGTTAAATATTATTTTTTCAAGCATTGAAGGATCTGCCCATATGGATATGTTTTCCTGTTGACTTTCGACAGAAAGTATGATATTCCTTTGAACTGCTTCTTCTTCAAAATGACTTACGACCTCTTTGACAAACGGAACGATTTCAAATTTTGAAGCATTGATAGATATTTTATTAAATTGAAGTTTTCTGAAATCCATTAATTCATCAATTAATCTAGAAAGACGTTTAGAGTTTTTGTAAATCGTTGCATGTTTCTCTTCGATATCATTAGGAAGCTGTACTGATTTATTTTCTATGATGGCCTCAAGAGGGTTTAGAATAAGTGTAAGAGGAGTTCTAAATTCGTGAGAAATATTTGTAAAAAACTGAATTTTCTTTGCATTCAAAGCCTCATCTTGAGCCCGCTCTTCGCGTTCTTTTTTGATTTGCTGGCGTTCCATTAAGCGCGCATCAAGAAAGTTGTAAATAATTAATACGATAGTTACGGTAGTTAGTATAAATATAAATAAGGCTAAGTTGGTTTTCCACCAAGGAGCTAAGATTTTTATTTCTAATGTTCTAGGCGTATCATTCCAAATTTCATCATTATTTGAAGCTTTAACCATAAAAGTATAATCTCCTGGAGGCACATTTTTATAGGTAGCACTTCTAGTTGTTTCTACATAATTCCAATTTTCATCAAATCCTTCTAAAAAATAGGCATATTGATTGTTTTCACCTCTAGTGTAATTTACTCCAACATATTCAAAAGTAAAGCTGGATTGGTAATAATTTAAGACGATTTCTTTAGTTTTTGAAATAACATTGGTTAATGGAGAGTTTTTTGTTTCTGGAGTGATTACCTCATTAGAAATTTTAAAATTAGATAGATACACCTTTGTTTTTTCTTGATTATATATAATTTTATCTGGATTGAAATAATTAATTCCTTTCAAATTTCCGAAGTAAAGCACATTGTCGATATCTCTAAAAACAGCATTATAATTGAAACTATTTGAAAGTAAACCATCTTTTTTATTAAAGTTTGTAAATGTATTTTTTTCAATATCTAGTTTAGATAACCCTTTATTACCTCCAATCCAAAGAGAACCATTAATTCCCTGTGAAATAGAGGATATAGTTTCATGAATTAACCCATTATCTAAAGTGTACCATACGAGTGATTTATTTTTAGCAGTATATTTTGCCAACCCATATCCAAGAGTTCCAAACCAAATATTATTTTTTGAGTCTTCAAATAAACTAAAAACAATACTCGATTCTTTCACCTCTAAATTTGAAGTATTATTTGTTAAATTTTTAATAGAATAAACTTTAAATGCTGCTGCTTTATCTTTCTCAATTTTGAAAACCCCATTTCTAGTTCCTATCCAAATAGCATCCTTGTGGTCAACTAATACTTTTCTAATATTACTAGTATTTATATCATGTTTTTGAAATTCAAGTGAATTATAATGTGTAAAAGTTTCTGAGAAGTGGTCATAGGAATAGAGTCCATCTCCAAAGGTACCTATCCAAATTGTTCCTTTTGAGTCTTCATCAAAACTCATAACCCTATTAGATTTAAAAACGCTATTTGTTCTAGATGGATTTTTAAGAACAAACTTTTTGCTATTATGTTTTAAAAAATATATTCCAGAGTCCCAAGTCCCTATCCAAATATTTTTTTTACTATCAATAAAAATTGTAGGAATATCAAGTGTATTTAGTCCTTTCGCAATCGGGTTTTTTTGATCATATAAGTTGGTGAATTTTCCCTTTTTAGGATCATATACATCAACACCTCCATCAAACATACTAATCCAAAAACGGCCATCATTGTCTTTAATAATTCCTGTTACTGAACTTGAGTTTAAAGAATTAGTTACATAAGGCTGGCTTATTATTGCGCTAAATTTATTATAATTATCATCGTGTAAATCAATACCTTTATTATAATAACCTAACCAAACTCTATCTTTAGCGTCAGTAAAAACTGTCCAAATAGAGTTTGACTTTATTCCGTTTTCTTTTAATTTATCTTGTTGGTAGCTTATTATATTCTTTTTTTTATAATTTACTTCAAAAAGACCGTCATTTTCAGTACCACACAGAATATTTCCATTTGTTTTTTCAGCTAAAGACAAAATTCTTTTCTTACTTATAGAAAATTCTTCAATTGAATATACATCTTTATTATCGTAGTTAACACGAAATAATCCAGATGAAAATGTACCAATCCAGATAGAATTGTCTTGAGCAACATGCAAAGACTCTATAGATTCGTCAATAGTTTCATAACCATTTTCTGTATTGAATTTGGCTAGTTGTAACACTTCGTTGTATGGGTCAAATGTCATTAAGCCATGATTTGTTCCGATTAAAAAGCGACCATTTGAGGATTTAACAATAGTATTTATAAGTAAGTTTAAGGTTGGTTTATTTACCTTGTAAGGAATCAATTTATGCGTAAGACTTGTCTTATCAAATTTTAATAACCCAAATTCATAAGTTCCTAAAAGCAATGTGTTTTCATCATATTCGGCAATTGTATGTGTCGAAAACGTTAATTTTCGCCCTTCTTCTTGAAGGGTTATGTTTTCAAATTTATCATTATTTTTATTGTAAAAGTTAAGTCCTAGTTGAGAGCCAACCCAAATGTTTTTCTGAACATCTTGAAGTGCAGAATAAACGATAGAACTATTTAAAGAATTTTCTTTAGCATTCCTTTCTTGTTTGTAATTTTTAAAATCGAGTCCATTATATCTAAACAATCCGTCACCGTATGTAGAAATCCATAGATATCCATCAGCATCTTTAAAAATTGATGTGATTGCTCTTTGTGTAAAACCATCTTCTATTGAAGTGAAATTATAATCACTAGAATTTTTCTGCCCAATTAAAGGTTGATAAAAAAATAAAAAAGAGATTAATAAAATATATGTAATTTTACAATAGTTCATATTTTGGTTTGTAATAACAGTTTAATTAATTATTTATAAATATAATGTAATAAGCATAATTGTTCTTTTTATTAAGCATTACTGCCTCAATTGTTATATTTTTTTCCTCAAATCTACAAATTTAAACAAGTCTTACTCCATAAATTTGCTAATAACTATTTATCCGATTAGTTCAAATAAACAATTAATTAGCTAACTTAATATTCAAACAATGAAAATCATTTTTCGATTAATTATCCTTTCGATTTTAACTCCTTTAGCTGCTTTTGCGCAATCAAAGATTGTCACAGGTACTATTAACGACGAAATGGGGCTGCCTCTTCCGGGAGTTGTGATTCAAGTAAAGGACTCTAAAAATCTTGGAGCCATCACAAATTTTGACGGTGTTTTTAAAATTTCAGTTCCTTCAGAAGCTAAACAAATTTTAGTGCTTTCGTACTTAGGGTATTTGACCGAGGAAGTTGATGTTTCTAAAAATATAAATATTTCACTTAACTTAAATGTTGACTCGAATCAACTTGACGAAGTGGTGATTATTGGTTATGGAACTGTCCTTAAGAAAGATATTACAGGTTCCTTATCATCTGTGATTGTTAAAGACGAAGTTGCGAATCAGTCTACTTCAGTAGATCAGCTTTTACAAGGACGTGCCGCTGGTGTACAAGTGATACAAAATGGTGGTTCTCCAGGTTCTGGAATTAGTGTTAAAATTAGAGGAACTAATAGTTTAAGGGGTAATAACGAACCTCTTTATGTTATTGATGGTGTAATTATTTCTTCTGCAGGTGAAGATGTTTCAAATGCAGGTGTAGGTAATCAAGGTCAAGAAACTCAAAATGGATTAAATGGAATTAACCCACGAGATATTGAGAGTATTCAGGTATTAAAAGACGCTTCTGCTACCGCTATTTATGGTTCCAGGGGTGCAAATGGAGTTGTTTTGATAACTACCAAAAAAGGAAAGAAAGGGAAGGCTAAAATAAGTGCATTTCTTAATAGCTCAGTAAGAACAATCACAAAAAAATATGATGTATTAGATAAATTTGGCTTCGCTAAATATGTTAATGAAATTAGAGAAATGAACGGAGACGATCCTCGTTATTTAGTTGAGGGTTCTTCCATTTACGCATTAACAAATGGGGTTCAAACATCCGATGTGCCGGAATTTTTTAACTGGCAAGATGAGGTTTATACTGAAGGATATAGTCAGAAATTTGGAGCTTCAGCTTCAGGTGGTGGTGATAATGGGAATTATTATGTATCTGCGGGTTTTAGTAACCAGGAAGGGATTGTTAAAGGTTCTTCTTTAAAAAGTAGTGATATTCGAATCAATTTAAATCAAAAGCTAAATGACAATCTACAATTAAAAGCACGTTTGAGTGGGTTCTTTAGTACCAATAACTTTGTTCAAGGTGGTGATTTAATTGGAAATTCGAATCGAAGTTTCGTAAGACAAGCCCTCGCGTTCAGACCTATTTTAGTGCCTTCTGAAATTGTTGAAGATGTATTTAGCACAAATCCATACGCTTGGATCGATGATTTCTCAGATTTATCTAAAGGATCTCGTTACTTTGGTTCTTTAGGACTTACCTATAAGCTTCCAATTAAAGGCTTATCATATGAAGCTAGGTTTGGAGGTAATATTAGATCTAAAGATAGAAGACGTTGGTATGGGTTATCAACTTTTCAAGGTAATGATTCCGGTGGTTCACTGTCAATATCAACATTACACACAAAATCACATCAGTTTAATAACTTATTAAAATTCAATAGGAAATTTAATAGAAAACATAGAATTAATGCATTGGTCGGAGTCACTTATGACGTTCGAAAAGTAGAAAGAAGTATTTATGCGGTTGAAGACTTTATTACGACTCAATTTACTACTGAACAACCTGCATTTGGTGAGGTAAATAGAAGACCGTTAACGCTAGGGAAATCGGATCAACAAATATTCTCACTTTTAGGTCGATTCAACTATACATATAATAATAAGTATACTTTAACAGCTACGATGAGACGTGATGGTGTTTCAAAGTTTTCAGAAAGTAATAAGTATGGTAATTTTCCATCATTTGCTTTAGCTTGGAATGCTGGGAATGAAAGTTTTATTCAAAATCTAGATGTTTTTGAAAGTTTAAAATTTAGAGGTGGTTGGGGTCAAATTGGTAACCATGGTATAAACCCATACGGAACATTGTCTAACTACGGGGTGTCAAGTTTATATGGAAATGCCGGTGGTGGTACTAATGTTGCTATTGCGCTATTAGGTCTTTCGAATCCTGATTTAACATGGGAAACAACAGAGCAATTAAACTTAGGTTTAGATTTTAGTACCCTAAATGAAGTGGTATCAGGTACGATTGATATCTATGACAAGACCACTAAGAACTTACTTCAAAACTCTAATATTCCAACCTCTTCTGGGTTTTCAAATATTTTAGTAAACAAGGGATCTATTTCTAATAAAGGTGTAGAAGTTGCTTTAAACTTTATGCCAATTTCAACTGATGATATGGAGTTGAGTTTTGGAGGTAACATCTCTTTTAATAAAACACAGATTACAGACTTAAACGCTCAACCATTGCAAGGGTTTTATGAAAATGGCGCTGTAACAGATAGAAGGTTTTATTTTGGGAATGCGATTAGTCGAGGTGTATATTTTAAAACCTTAGCAAATGTATTTGTTGAAGGGGAAGAATCGAGTCTCTTTTATGGGTATCAAACAGATGGTATTTACCAAACAGAAGATACTAATTTAGTTGCAGGTGCTGTACCTGGTGACGTTAGAATTGTAGATCAGTTGACTGAAGATACAGACGGTGATGGTATTTTAGACTCTGGTGATGGTGTGATCGATTTAAAGGATAGAACTTTTATTGGAAATCCAAATCCAGATTTTGTATATGGATTTAATATAAATTTTAAATACAAAAGATTTACGGTTAAAGCTCTATTTAATGGGGTATTCGGAAATGATATTGCAAATGGTAACTTGTTGCAATTAGATAATGCGGAAGGATTGGCATTTCAAAATATTTTACCTAGAGCCTATAACAATGCATGGAGGCCAGACAATCAATCAAACACGCATCCAAGAATTGGGTATAATATAATTAATGACGCTGCCATAACAGACCGTATCATTGAAGATGGTAGCTATTTAAGGTTAAATAATTTAACTGTAGGCTATGATATTCCTGTAAAAGATACTAATTTATTTAATACTATGAATATTTACATAGCGGGTCAAAACTTATTTACTTGGACAAATTACATTGGATATAACCCAGAAGTATCCACTTTTTCAAATTCAGGTCTTATAAACGGAGTCGATTTTAATGGCGGACCCAATGGTCGAACTATTTTACTAGGAGTAAATATTAGCTTTTAAATAAGCATCATTCTAAGTATTAAAAACAATTATATATATTACTAAATTATAAATCATGAAAAATTTTAAAATCATATTATTAACAATTATAGGAATACTGGCTTATTCCTGTGATATCGATGAACAACCAATATTTCTTGATGCTGATGCTTCTTATGGAGATCTACCAATTGCTAAGGGTGCTTTAGACGGAATTTATCAAAGATTGACAACATACGGTGCCATGGAGCAACGTATTTTCGCAATTAATGGTTTTTCAGGGTTTTTTATTACACACAAACAAGGCTTTGATATTAACAATGTAAATAATCAGAATTTATTCTCTTTAAAGCCAACCTATGACCGAGATTCAGAAAATATGTGGAGAGAGATTTATTCTACAATTGGGAGGTGTAACGGTGCTATTAGTAACATAACAACTGTTAATTCAACAACTGACAAAACAGAGTTAAGTTTCAATGATATTTCGGGGCAAGCCTATTTTGTGCGGGCTTGGTCTTATTTTTCCTTAGTTCGTCTCTTTGGAGATATTCCATTATGGTTAACACTTCCAGATAGTGATAACTTAAGCAAGGAAAAAACGAGTGCAAAGGAAGTTTACATACAAATTATAGCGGATGCCAAAATGGCTAAGAGTCTTATGAATGGATCAATTGGAGCGGGCTATCCAAAACAATATGCCGCAAACATGTTATTAGCTAAAGTGTATATGACACTCGCTACAAGTCCTGATTTACAAGCAGATGGTATGAATGAAAGTGATTACTGGCAGATGGCCTACGACGAAGCTAACATGGCCTATGGTCAATATAGTTTAGTATCGGACTATAGCTCTTTATTCACAGACGAATTTGAAAACTCTACAGAGTCAATTTTCGAACTACAAATTAGTCAAGATGCTGCGGGCTCTCAAATGGGCAGGAATTATACCCCATGGAAATATAAACTAGGTAATCATTTTGGTTGGTTACAAGTAAGTGCAGATGTATTTCTAGACCACCGAGACACCTATCCAGATGATCCTAGACTTTTAGGAACATACCTTTATGATTATGTGAGAGCAGATACTGGTGCCCCAGTTAGGCATTATCCTGCATTTGCTTGGAGACCTAATTTAAATAGAGCACATCCATTTTTGTTTAAGTTTGCTGAAAAAGATCCAACTCATAACAATCAATTTGGAGATCAAAATTTAATTATTTATCGTTATGCTGAGCTACTCATTATGCTGGCTGAGATTTCTAATGAACTCCAAAATGGTGAACAACTTGGTTATATTACGGAGGTCTTAGACCGTGCAGGTATGACAAATACAGCATATCTTGGAGATCAAGCGACCTTTAGAGATGCTATTATGACTGAATATCGATTTGAACTTCTAGGAGAAGGTGAAGATGCTCACAATAATAGAAGAAGAGGATTTGATTATTTTTTAACGCACACAATACATAAACATAACAATAATCCAATATTTAATGCCAATGTTGATATTGAACTAAGTACAGATCCAACGCAAGTAATGCAACTGCCAATTCCGCTTACTGAAGTCAATACAAACGACTTAATAAACTAGTGGTATAAATTGTGGTTTAATGAATTTTAAAAAGGCCAGAGCTAAATAACTTTGGTCTTTGTTTTATCATTAGTTAGTTCGTTTTAATGTCTTCATATTATAAGGTTGGAGAGATAATTTAAACGCTTGATGTATCATATCATAGCAGGTTGGCAAAAGGTTTTACTTCAATTATTTTACAGAAATCGTTTCTAATTAAAGTTTAGGTTTATAAAGTATTAGCAAAATATATGCATTTAAATTTATCAATTTTACTGTTTTTTACACTCACACTGTCTTATTCACAAGTTCATAAAAAACCAAATGTATTATTATTATATATGGATGATTTAAGTCCAGAGTTAAACTCTTATGGTTCAAAACACATATATAGTCCTCATATAGACAAGTTAGCTAAAAAGGGCGTTCAGTTTAACGAAGCGTATGCAAATGTTGCTGTATGCGGGGCTTCACGTGCAAGTATGCTTACAGGAATATATCCTAGTAAAGATTATTTTATTGATTATAAAACTAGGGTTGATATTGAAAAAAATGATATTGTTACGATTCCAAAACTTTTAAAAAACAATGGGTATACAACTATCTCAAATGGAAAAATTTACCACTTTTTGGATGATAAATGGGACGATTGGGATGAAGTATGGAGGCCATATGCTTTTGAGAATCCTGAAGGAATTGAGCCTATCGATTGGTGGCAATCTTTATGGAAGGATTACCAAACAAAAGAAAATAAAGAATTAGAAAAAATTACAGGAAAAGGTCCTGCTTTTGAAATTGCCAATGTTAAGGATAGTGTTTTGATTGATGGTCTTTTGACAAATAAAGTCATAAGAGATATTAAAAGGTTAAAAAACAAATCATCACCATTCTTTTTAACGGCTGGTTTCATTTCAAATCACTTACCATTTATTGCTCCAAAGAGATTTTGGGATATTTATGACTATGATTCTATTAAGCTTCCTTTAAATGATAGTCCTCCTATTAATGCTCCTAACATCTCCATAAGTTATAATGCAGAATTAATATATGGCTACTCAGGGATTCCTAAAAAGGGAGATTTGCCTTTAGATTTGTCTAAAAAATTAACGCACGGTTATTATGCAACCGTATCTTACGTTGATCATCTAATTGGAAAAATAATGAACACATTAGATGAAGAGGGGATTGCAAATAATACTATAATTGTATTTGTCTCTGATCACGGATTTAATCTTAAAGAACATTCTCAATGGGGAAAATATACAAGTCATAGAACTTCAGGAAAAGTTCCTTTAATAATATATGACCCTAGAAATGACTTCAGAACTAATTCTAACTCGCTTGTTGAATTGGTTGATATATACCCAACATTGTTAGCGCTTTTGGATTTAGATAAACCAAAACATAAGCTAGATGGAAAAAGTCTTGTAAATATTATAAGAAACCCATATCACGAAAATAAAAGCCATGTTTTTATGAAAAACGCTAAAGGATACACCATTAAAACTACTAAGTACAGTTATACGGAATATTTAAAACTCAAAGGCAAGCGTCAATGTATTGATAATATGTTATTTGATCATAAAAATGATGCCAATGAAACCGTCAATCTGTCTAAGGAAGTTAAATATAAATCTGTGGTTGATTCTTTAAGTAATTTACTACACAACAGGTATCAATCTAATATATATGGAGTAAGTAACTAAATATGTTTTTGTTTTTGTAAATGAAAAATTCAATACCGTGAATTACCTCTCGGGCCGATTGACTCATATTTAGCCAAACCTTCACCCCTTAGATAGGAACCCTAAATAGAATAAAGTATCTAAATAAAATTTAAAGGATTAAATCTAGAAGATTATCTAAAATCTCATTATTAAAAACAAACTATGAAATTAGCTATTTATTCATTTTTATTCATTCTTTTTGGCGCTATTACAGTTAGAATAAACGCTCAAGAAACTGCTAAAAAACCACTCAATGTTGTATGGATTAGTTGTGAAGATGTAGGACCCATTATGGGCGTTTATGGAGTCGATCAAATTAAGACACCAAATATTGACAAGCTAGCAGCTGAAGGCGTTAGATACTCCAATGCATATTCTACGGTAGGTGTGTGTGCACCAAGTCGTTTTTCGATTATTACAAGCATGTATCCAGCGCGTTTAGGAGCCCATAACATGCGTACGGGCAATCTAAATAATTATAAGACTCCAGAAAAATTATTCTTAAAAACAACAACCAATATAATTGACAAAGCAGGCCACCCAATTCCTGAGTATGAAGTGGTCACTCCTGAAAACGTAAAACCTTTTACTCAGTATCTAAGAGCCGAAGGGTATTACTGCATAAATGATAATAAATGTGACTATCAATTTAATGCGCCTTTCACTGCTTGGGATCATACGTTAGGATCAAATTTATTTGATAAAATACCAGGCAATCAGCCGTTTTTTTATGTCAAAAACTTATACACGACCCACGAGTCAAGAATCTGGTTGCGAAAAGATGAGCCACTAACTGTATTTCCAGATGAGGTTATTGTTCCTGATTACTATCCAGATATTCCTGAAGTTAGAAATGACTTAGCTATTAAATATTCCAATATCGAGGCACTTGATAAAGAGGTTGGAGAATTATTAAAAGATTTAGAAGCTAAGAATTTACTAGACAATACAATTATCTTTTTTTGGAGTGATCATGGTGGAAACCTTTTGAGACAAAAGCGTGCTGTAGGAAACAGTGGACTTCATGTTCCTT
>Ga0209196_1000072_pt1 | contig 73057 bp, 60 predicted proteins | sample COGITO_mtgs_1105_5_FD_184801 | JGI IMG/M metagenome (GOLD analysis project Ga0209196, IMG submission 184801) | Pelagic marine microbial communities from North Sea - COGITO_mtgs_110509 (SPAdes) (version 2) | ecosystem: Environmental > Aquatic > Marine > Epipelagic ... | reverse complement strand
AGCTTTGTACACTCATAGGATTAGCTTCGCTGATCCTAAAAAGCTCCGCTTTGAAAACAGCACAACCAAAAAAACACTCAAGCAAGCTTGGTGTTTTTTTGGTTGTGCTATTTATTCGTGACCCCGGTAGGATTCAAACCTACAACCGCTGGAGCCGAAATCCAGTGCGCTATTCAGTTGCGCCACGAGGCCTTATCTGATTTTTTAGAATAATAATGTAATGTTATGCTGTTAAATACTTCTTCACCAACATAGAAATTGTTTTACCGTCTGCCTGCCCGGCTAGCTGTTTAGAAACCATTCCCATTACCTTCCCCATATCTTTCATTCCTGCTGCTCCAACCTTGGCAATCGTATCAACAACAACTTTTGCAATTGCTTCTTCAGACATTGCCTCAGGTAAAAACTTTTCAAGTACTGCAATCTCTGCCAATTCAGGATCTGCTAAATCTTTCCTTCCTTGCTCAATAAAAATAGCAGCGCTATCCTTGCGTTGCTTCACTTGCTTTTGAATGATCTTCATCTCTTGTTCTTCTGTTAAATCATCTCCAGCACCAGTTTCTGTTTTTGCTAACAAAAAAGCAGATTTTACAGCTCGTAAAGCCTGTAAAGCAATGGTGTCTTTAGACTTCATTGCTGCCTTCATTTCTTCCATTATTTGTTTTTGCAAGCTCATATTTTATTGTTTTAACTCATCAAAGATACAATTCTATTGCTATTTTTTTGATTTTCTTAGATATAAAATATGCTTGTTATAATCTATAATTGCTTTCCCTTTTTCTAAAATATCTGCGCCAATAATACCGTGAACTTCTGCAGCTTCGTGTTGTGTTAATGCAGTATTTACATGTGTGAGATCAAACAATACCAAATGGAAATTTTTTATTTTCCAGTTGCCTATTTTTAAAGTATTATGCTCAGATTGTTGTGTTTCCATATCAATGGCTCCGGCTCCTGCTGCTTTGGTATCACTCTCTTTAGCATCTAAGTTAAAAAACTCAATCATATCTATTCCAACACAAGAATTTGAGGCCCCAGTGTCTAAAATAAAAGTTCCTTGCATTCCATTAATTGCTGCATCTAGCTCTAAATGATTTGTGACCAATTTTCGTAAAGGAATTCTTACATAGTTCTTTTTTTGTAATAGTTTTTTTAGACCACTCATTTAACTGTATTTTTGATCTTCAAAAATACGGCATTCATAAAGAAATAGGAACATCTTTTTATATGACCTTATTTGTGCTAGCTTTGGTTAGATTTTAGTGATAATTTTTATGATTACAGACACACATACACATTTATATTCTGAACAATTTGATCAAGACAGAGCTCTTATGATGCAGAGAGCAAAAGATGCTGGAGTTCATCGGTTTTTTATTCCTGCTATAGATAGCAGTTATACAGAAAGAATGCTTTCGTTAGAAACGCAATATCCCAACGATGTGTTTTTAATGATGGGATTACATCCTACCTCTGTAAAAGAAAATTTTAAAGAAGAGCTGCTTCATGTAAAGAAATGGGTAGATAAAAAATCTTTTTGTGCAATAGGTGAAATTGGCATTGATCTGTATTGGGACACTACCTATTTAGCGGAGCAACAAGAGGCTTTTCAGACACAAATACAATGGGCCAAAGAGAAAAAACTACCAATCGTTATTCATTGTAGAGATGCTTTTGATGAAATTTTTGACATATTAGAGTTGGAAAAAGGACCCGATTTATATGGTATTTTTCATTGTTTCACAGGGTCTTTAGAACAAGCTGAAAAAGCCATTTCATACAATATGAAACTAGGAATTGGAGGGGTAGCTACCTTTAAAAATGGAAAAATAGACACCTTCCTTCATCAGATACCATTAAAACATATTGTATTAGAAACGGATGCTCCATACCTATCTCCTGTGCCCTTTAGAGGGAAGAGAAATGAAAGCAGTTACATTAGCTATGTAGTTGAAAAATTGGCCAGTATTTATGATGTTTCTGTTAAAGAAATTGCAACTATTACCACTGAAAATTCAAAGGAAGTATTTGGAATCTAACACTACATATTATAAAAATCCCATAGGGATTGCAGAAATTATTGAAGAAAAAATGATTGTAACATCATGAGAGCCTTGTAAAACAACAATCATTATTTTAGACTAATTATACAATTGCTACGTTTATAATAATATGACAAAAAAAGGCTGGTTTTTAATCCTATTCTTTGTTGGCTTTTTTGCCAATAGCCAAAATACGTCATCAGATTTTAGATCTAAAAAATTTATAGTTTCTAAAGACACAATCAGATTTGATTCGGTTCCCATAAATCCACAAAATTTTAAAGTGCTTTCAAATCAAAGAATACTGTACCCCACAGAATATCAAATTTTATACAATGAGGCATTATTGGTTATTAGTTCATTAAAATACCCAAAAATTACCATAGAGTACTTTCGGTTTCCTACATTTATTACCAAAACCTATAGCCCATTTGATAAAAATTTTATTGTTCCTAATAATAGTAATACAGGACAATTGTACAGTCTTACAACCAATAAAAAAGCTAGTGAATTAAAATTATTTGACGGCTTAAAAACAAGTGGATACATTAACAGAGGAATAACCTCAGGAAACAATCAAAGTACAGTAGCAAACTCTTCTATGGACATAAATATAGAAGGAAAACTTTCAGATAAAGTGACCATTCGTGCAAATATATTTGACACAAACATTCCACTACAAGAAAATGGGTATTCACAAAGCATTACAGATTTTGATCGAATATTTATTGAGCTTTCAAGTAAAAACTGGCGAGTAAAAGCTGGAGATGTAAGTTTAAAAAATGAGAATAGTTATTTTTTAGCTTTTGAAAAACAGGTGTCTGGTCTTGAGGTAGCTGCAAGCATAAACGACAATACAAATATTGCTGCTTCTGGTGCTATAGTTAGAGGGCAGTTTAGTGCTTATAAATTTGTTGGAGTTGAGGGAAATCAGGGTCCCTACAAGATTTTTGGACCAAACAACGAGCCCAATTTTGTAATCATTGCAGGAAGTGAAAAAGTATTTGTGAACGGCTCTAAAATCACCAAAGGAATAAATGATGATTATCTAATAGATTACAATATTGGTGAAATACGATTTAATACCACATTTCCAATCACCAATGATATGCGTATTCGTGTAGAATTTCAATTTTCTAATAGAAATTTCACCCGTTTTGTAAGCTATGAAAAAGCTGAATATAAGACTGATAAAATTCAACTTTCTGGATATTTTTACAATGAAAATGACGTTAAAAATCAACCAATACAAGTAAATTTAACAGCTGCACAGAAACAAATTTTAGCAAATGCTGGAAACAATACCGATCTAATGGTTGGGGAAAGTGCCTATCCTCATGAATATGACGTCAATAGAATTCTTTACAAAAAAGTACAAGATGGTAACAACGACTATTTTGAATACTCTACCGGTGAAAATGATGATTTATTTACTGTAACCTTTAGCAATGTTGGTAATAATGAAGGAGATTACACGTTAAGTGAAACCTTTGCAAATGGAAATGTATTTGTATATGTGGGAACCAATTTGGGAAACTACAAACCCATCACTCAATTAATTGCTCCGACTAAATTACAAGTTGCTGTGCTAAATTCTTCCTACATACCCAATGAAAAGACTAGAATTTCAGCAGAGGTGGCTTTTAGCAATAGTGATCAGAATTTATTTTCAACCATAGACAACAATAAAAATAAAGGAATTGCAACTAAGCTAGCTTGGAAACAAACATTATTAGATAAGAAATGGAAACTCTTAAGTACTGTAAATTATCTTTTTATTCATAGAAATTTTAATACTATTCAACGTTTTCAATCTGTAGAATTTAATAGAGATTGGAACCTAAACAACCCCATTGGGAATCAACAACAAATTGGTATTGATATTAACTTACAAAAAAGTGAAGATAATTTCTTAAACTACTCTTTTCAACAGCTACAGTTTTCAGATAGTTTTAAGGGAGAAAAGCATTTGATTACTTCTAATATGCAATTCGGAAACACCTCGTTTTATTCTAATAGCAGTTTTTTATCCAATAATTCTGAGATACAAGACAATACTTTTTTACGAGTTAAAGCAGGTATAGAACATCATTTTTTGAAGTCTTGGTTTGGCGGTTTTTTAAATATTGAATCTAATAATGGGGAAATAAAACCAAGCCAAGAAGCTATTCTCACAAACCATCAGTTTAAAGAATATGAGGGCTATATTGGTATAGGAGACAGCACAAATGTTTATGCTAAAGTTGGATTTAATTATAGAGATAATGACAGTATTCGAAGCAATGCATTTACTGAAATTAACAATAGAAAAACCTACTATTTAGATGCTAAAATTATTCAAACAGAACGCACAAACCTTTCTTTATTTGCAAATTATAGGGAAACAGAGAATACATTTTTAGAAAATCAAAAAGCATTAAATTCAAGAATCATTTACAACCAACGTTTTTTTAAAAACTTTATCACTCTTGGAACTCGATATGAAACCTCTTCAGGAAATGTAGCTCAGCAAGACTTTGTATATGTAGAGGTAGAAGCCGGACAAGGTTTTTACACATGGATTGATTATAATGACAATGGAATTCAAGAATTTGATGAATTTGAAATTGCAGAATTTCAAGATCAAGCAAATTTCTTACGCGTTCCCTTACCTAATCTGCAATTTATAGCAACTCAGAGTGCTAAAATAAACCAATCTATTACGTTAAATGCAAGCCAGTGGGGCACCAAAAATGGTCTAAAAAAAGTGCTTTCACATTTCTACAATCAATTCTTTTTAAGCAGTCGTAATGAACTAGAGCGCACCCGTAATTCATTTAATTTAAATCCGTTTAACATTAGTAAAGACCAACAAATAAGCGTCAATTTTTCGATAAAAAATAGTCTATATTTCAACCGAGGTCAAAAAAAATTTAGCACAACATATACCTTTGCAAAAGCTGAAAACAAACAGCAATATAGTATTGGAAGCCAAGATACAGACACCAACTACCAGCAAATAGATTTTCAGCATAAAATTGGCAAATTCTGGTTAATTGACTTACATGGAAAACTTTCAGAAAATAAGTTAGAAACAGAAAATTTTAACAATCGGAATTATGAAATAAATGTTGTTGCATTGCAACCAAAAATAAGTTATGTTTTAAATAATGACAATCGGTTTTCTGCATTCTATCACATGAAAAATAAAGAAAATATACTTGCCGAATTTGAGAAATTAAAACAACAAAAAATTGGAGTTGAGTATTTTTATACAGGAAAATCAACCTCACAATTCAATGCTAATTTCACGACTTTTTTTAATGATTTTAGCGGAAATCCAAACTCCCCTGTTGGCTATCAGATGTTAGAAGGATTGCAAGAAGGTACCAATTATACCTGGACCTTTTTATGGAGTAAAAAATTAAACTCATTTTTAAATGTAAATCTCAATTACAAAGGAAGAAAAAGTTTAAATTCTAAAACAATTCATACTGGTACTATAAATCTTAAAGCAATTTTTTAATTCGGCATAATTATTGGAAGTAGCACAACTAAAATTGCCTAATTAAAAAGCATGTAAATTTATTATTTAAAATAAAGCTTATAAGATAATCCATCTTATTTATATTTGCAAAAAATCACAAATACTAAAATAAAAACAAAAATGAAAAAATTAGCACTTATAATATTCTGTTGTTACTCAACATTTGCAATTGCTCAAGAAGAATCCATACCTCAAGATACTGACAAGAAAAATGAAATTACTTTAAATGCATTAACGCTTATAGCCTCAGGATGGATAGATGTGTCCTATGAATATTTAATTAATAAGGAGGCTTCTTTTGGAGTTGACGTTCAGTTTGGATTTGATGAAAATGATAATTTTGATTCCTACAGGAATTTTTCAATTACACCTAATTATAGAGTTTATTTCTCTAACAAATATGCAAGAGGTTTTTTTATAGAAGGTTTTGGTATGCTACATCGTTATAAAGACCTCTTCTACGATTATGATTATGAGGGATATATTAATAATAATACTGAAAAAAATATAACTGAATTTTCATTAGGAGTTTCTGTTGGGGGTAAATGGGTAACAAAAAGTGGTTTTGTTGCTGAAATATTTGGTGGAATTGGTAGGAACATATTAAATAACAGTGAAGATTCTTATGACCCAATTAAAGTAGCTGGTAGAGTTGGTGTATCAATTGGAAAACGTTTTTAAAACTTAAAAACGTATATTGGTTTTCTTTTAGTAAATTTTTTAATTTACACACCTATTAACTTTAAATCAAAATGAATTAAAATGAATAGAATTACGCTCATCTTATCACTTACTATTTGTTTTTTATTAAGTTCTTGTTCAGAACAACAACAAAATAAAACATCTGATAAATTTCAATTTGCAACACCCAAAGAAGTGGGTATGATTTCTGACAGCCTTGTCAAAATAGACAAAATGGTAATGGATTTTGTAGATGCAAAAAAATACCCTGGTGCTGTTACTTTAATAGCTAAGAACGGTAAAATTATTTATGAATCTGAGGTTGGTTGGTCAGATTCATTAAGAACTGAGCCCTACAGAAAAGACCACTTATTTAGAATGGCTTCCATGACAAAACCTATTGTTTCTGTAGCTGCCATGCAATTAATTGAGCAAGGGAAATTGAATTTAGATGATCCTGTTGGAAAATATATTACATCTTTCAATGAAACTGAAGTTTTGACTGATTTTAATCCAGCTGATAGCACATATACTTCTAAGCCGTCAGAATCTATTCCAACAATTCGTCAATTGTTAACCCATACTGCTGGAGTTCCATACGGTTTTATGAACCCCTCTGTAAACGGAGCTATCTATGACAAAAATGATATACCAGACTTAAGTACCAATCTTAATATGGACATTAAAGATGTAGCTTATAAATTGGGTGATTTACCACTAATGCATGAGCCTGGTGAAAAATGGATGTATGGTTTAAATACAGATGTATTAGGACGTGTAGTTGAAGTGGCCTCTGGCGAAAAACTTGACGATTATATTCGCACAAACATAACCAAACCCTTAGGAATTGAAAGATTAGATTTTTATTTTGACGGTTCTGAAAAAAAGAATTTAACCAAGGTTTATATTCCTATGAAGGATGGTACAAACATGCAAGTTGATCAAACGGGTAAAATGTACATCGCAGATTATCCTACTGATGGAGCCAAATCATATTTATCAGGTGGAAGCGGAATGACTGGTACTGCAAGAGATTACCTTTTATTTTGTCAAGCGATGTTAAACAATGGTGAATTAGACGGTGCACAAATCTTGAAAAAAGAAACAGCAAAATCAATGCATGAAGACCAACTTGGTTCCGTTCCCTACCCTTGGGGACCTATGACTTTTGGTTTTGGTTTTGATGTTGCCAAGAATCACCCCTTTCGACCAAAAGGAACCTATAGCTGGGGTGGTGCATTCAGTACTGTATTTTGGATAGATCCAGTAAATGATTTAATTGTTATTCAATTAAGACAAGTGCTATCGTCTCCATTTAATAATGATATTAATACAAAATTAGAAAAAATAGTATACAGTGCTTTAGCTAATAACAACTAGTTTACTAACGTCTTAAACTAAAAGAGCCTCATCTAAATGATGAGGCTTTTAGTTTATATAAGTATAAATTTATTACATTTTTGTAAGCCAATTTTTCGCGTCAACTTCTTGATTTATAATCTTTTTTAATTCAGAAATGTTAACACGCTGTTGCTTCATTGTATCTCTATGACGTATGGTAACCGTATTATTTTCTAGGGTTTCATGGTCTACAGTAATGCAAAAAGGAGTTCCTGCAGCATCTTGTCTTCTGTAGCGTTTACCAACAGCATCTTTTTCATCATAAAACACATTAAAATCCCATGATAAGTCTTTCATGATTTGACGAGCAACTTCTGGTAAACCATCTTTTTTTACCAAAGGTAAAATAGCCGCCTTGGTTGGCGCTAACACCGCTGGAAGTTTTAATACCGTCCTGGTAGTATTGTTGTCTAATTCTTCTTCTACCAACGAATTAGAGAAAATTGCCAAAAACATTCTATCCAATCCAATAGACGTTTCCACCACATAAGGAGTGTAACTCTTATTTTCTTCATGATCGAAATATTGTAGTTTCTTCCCAGAAAATTCTTCGTGAGCTTTTAAATCAAAATCTGTTCTTGAGTGAATTCCTTCTAACTCTTTAAATCCAAATGGAAAATTAAACTCAATGTCTGCTGCTGCATCTGCATAATGAGCCAATTTATCATGATCATGAAAACGATAATTATTTTGTCCCATTCCTAGAGATAGATGCCATTTTAAACGATTTTCTTTCCAATGATCATACCAATCTTTCTGAGTTCCTGGTTTTACAAAAAACTGCATTTCCATTTGTTCAAACTCACGCATTCTAAAAATAAATTGCCTTGCTACAATTTCATTTCTAAATGCCTTACCAGTTTGTGCTATCCCAAAAGGGATTTTCATTCTCCCTGTTTTTTGAACATTTAAAAAGTTTACAAAAATTCCTTGCGCAGTTTCTGGACGTAAATATACTTTCATAGAACTCTCTGCAGAGGCACCTAGCTGAGTACCAAACATTAAGTTGAATTGTTTTACATCTGTCCAGTTTTTAGACCCTGTTAACGGATCTGCAATTTCTAATTCTTCTATCAAAGCTTTTACATCAGCTAGATCTTCATTTTCTAAAGATGCTCCCATTCTAGAAAGAATTGTTTTAATTTTTTCTTGATATCCTAAAACTCTCCCGTTGGTAGATAAAAACTCTTCTTTATTAAATGCTTCTCCAAAACGTTTGGTCGCTTTGGCTACTTCTTTGTTTATTTTTCCTTCTATTTTAGCGCAGTAGTCTTCAATTAATACATCTGCTCTGTATCTTTTTTTTGAATCTTTGTTATCTATCAGAGGATCGTTAAAAGCATCTACATGTCCTGAAGCTTTCCAGGTGGTTGGATGCATTAATATTGAAGCATCTAAGCCTACGATATTTTGATGCATTTGCACCATTGCTTTCCACCAATAATCTCTAATATTTTTCTTTAACTCTACTCCGTTTTGAGCGTAATCATACACCGCACTTAATCCGTCATAAATTTCACTAGATTGAAAAATATAACCGTATTCTTTTGCATGGGAAATTACCTTTTTAAACTGATCATCTTGTTGTGCCATAATGTTGGTAAAGATACGGTAATAAAGAAATTTTTCAATAAAAAATTAATCCTACTTTACAGAATACTGCAGATTGAATTTATTGTTTTTTCTTATCTTCACTAAAAAACGCTGAGGAAATGAAAAGTTTAAAAAATATTTTTAATCTCTTTTATCCATCTATTTGTATTTGCTGTGATCAACATTTATTAGATCAAGAAAAAACAATGTGTATAGAATGTAGGTATGATTTACCTTTTATAGATAATGGTGACTTCACAACTAACCTATTATCTCAAACTCTTGATGGAAGAGTCCTTATTGAAAAAGGAGCGTCTTTTTTATATTATCATCCCGAAGGAAAAGTAAAAAAAATTCTTCATCAATTAAAATATAAAAACAATCAAGATGTTGGTACTTTTTTAGGAAAGTGGTTCGGTCAGAAGCTACTAGAGTCGTCTTTATTTGGAGAAATAGACTATATCATCCCAGTGCCCCTTCACAAAAAAAAATTAAGAAAAAGAGGCTATAACCAATTGACTAAATTTGGAAAAAGTTTAAGCACTATTTTAAATATTGAATATCTTGAAGATGTGTTAATAAGAAATTCCGATACAAAAACCCAGACTTTTAAAAACAGAGTAGAACGATTTAAAAACCTCATGAATAATTTTAGTATTAGAGATACCGTACTATTAAAAAATAAACACGTTCTTTTAATTGATGATGTAGTCACTACTGGCGCTACCCTTGAGGCTTGCTGTAAACAATTAATAAAAGCTGAAAATATTAAAATTAGTATTGTAACAATCGCATTAACTGAGTAAAAATTAACAAAACTCTGACATTATATTCCAAAAAATATATTGTTTATTTGTAGTAAAATACCTGAGTTGAAAAAAATACAATCTCTTTTTTTAATAGTTCTTGTTTTATCTTTTTCGCAATGCGCAAAAAAAGGAAGACCAAGTGGTGGTCCTAAAGATGAGGATGCTCCATTATTTGTTACTGCAGATCCACCTTACGAAAGTATTAATTTCAATAAAGATGAAATAAACATCTACTTTGATGAGTATATAAAGTTAAAAGACATTAACAAACAACTCATTATTTCTCCACCTTTAAACCCAAATAACCCTTCCTTAATTTCCCCTCAGGGAAGCCCAAGTAAATATATAAATATCAAAATTTTAGACACCCTATTAGCAAACTCTACTTATATTTTTGATTTCGGAAATAGTGTGCAAGACAATAATGAATCTAACACACTAGAACGTTTTAAATACGTATTTTCAACAGGAAAATATATAGATTCTTTGACTTTAGAAGGCAATGTTAAAAACTCTTTTAAATCAGAAAATATTGAAAATATAAAGCTATTATTATATAGGTTGGATAGCTCTTATACTGACTCTGCCATCTATAAAAGAAAACCAGATTATGTAACAAGTACTTTAGACTCATCTAATTATAAATTTTCAAATCTTAGAAAAGGAAATTATCTTTTGGTTGCTTTAAAGGACCTTAGAAGTGATTATATCTTTAATCCTAAAACTGATGAAATTGGTTTTTTAAAAGACACTATTTCACTTCCTAGAGATAGTATTGTTGGAAGTGTAGTCTCCATCTTTAAAGAAGAATTACCTTACATATTTAAACGTGGAAAAGAACTGCGAAAAGGGCAACTTATTTTCGGATACGAAGGAAAAACCTCTAATCTAAAAATAGAAACACTCTCTTCAGTTCCAGATGATTTTCAAACCATCATTTTTCCTGAAAAAGGAAAAGATACCTTAAATCTTTGGCACTCACCTATAGAAAAAGATTCTTTAATTTTCAAAGTTAGTAACAACAATAGTAGTATAGATACAGTTATTGTAAAATTAAGAAAGAAAAAAATAGATTCATTAGAAATCAAAAAACTAACTTCAGGTGTACTAGATTATAATGACACCTTATTTTTCGCAACAAATAATCCTATTGTAAAGTTAGATATTTCAAAAATTAATTTTGTTGATGCTGATTCGACAAGCATTCCTTTCTCGCCATTCATTTCAAAAAAAGAAAGCAAATTTGGTTTTATTTTTGAGAAAAAATTCAAAACATCCTATAACTTAAATTTGTATCCAAATGCTTTAACTGATATTTTTAAAACTAGTAATGATACTATAAAGTATCGATTTAGAACAAGAAGTCTTGAGGATTACGGAGAAATAGTACTAGTTATTCAAAACCCTAAAATGACTCCTGTTATCATTCAATTAATAGAGACTAATGATAAAACCGTTGCTCAAGAAATAACATCTAGCAGCGAAACAATATCTTTTAAATACTTAACTCCCAAAAAATATAAGATTAGAATTATTTACGACACTAACAACAATGGGAAATGGGACACTGGAAGTTATTTACAAAAACAACAACCTGAACCAGTAGAATATTTTTCTGAAATACAAGAAGTGAGAGCTAATTGGTTGTTAAATGAAGTTATAAAAATAAAATTCTAACGAGTAACTTATTTATAAAACTAACTATTGGGGTTTGTTAGTTATTAAAGGTATGTATTTTTAAGTTTCTAATTAGTAATCCAATAGAATCGAAGCTCAGTTAACTTTTCTATTGATACAAACAAAAGCGATTGGCAGAAGAACTAAAAAAGTCACTGTTAATCAATAAATTATCTAATTAAACAAGTTTTTTTAATGACATAATAACTCCTAAATGAAGCGATTCGTGAAAATTATTAAAAATAAGAGCTTTCTCCATAGAATCAATCACAAAGCCTGTACTTGTTTTGTATTCATTATATCCTGTAAATATACCTGCCTCATAATCTTCTTCTAAGGTATTAGGCAAGCCATTAAACAACTCTAAAACTTCATCAAATTCTTCTTGAATAAATTGACTAGTAGGTTTTGTTCCTTTCTTATAGGCAGCAATTAATTCATCTGAGACTAAACAATCTTTACCTGAAAGACTATAATGTAACAATTGTTGAGTAACTACTAAATGCGCTATGTTCCAAGCAATATTATTATTAAATCCTTCTGGAATAACATGTAGTTGTTCTAAAGTTAATCCGTCTATATAATGTAAAACTATTGCTCTTGTTTTTGTTAAAATATCGAATTGTATCTTCATTTTTTTAATGTAATTTTATCAAAGATAATTCTTATAAATGAAGAAAGTATATTTTTTACAAACTTGTGACACCTGCCGTAGAATTTTAAAAGAAGTAAATTTAGATGGTTTTGAGAGACAAGAAATTAAAGCCAATCCTGTAACAGTTTCTCAATTAGAGGAAATGTATTCTTTTTCAAATAGTTATGAAGCACTGTTTAACAAACGCGCTAAGAAATATAAATCTATGGGATTAAAAAGTGAGCTTATTACTGAAAAAGAGTACAAACAATTTATATTGGATGAATATACTTTTTTAAAACGTCCTGTTTTTATAGTAGAAAATAATATTTTTATTGGAAATAGCAAAAAAGAAATAGATCGTCTGAAAGAAGATATTGGTTAATTATTTCTTAAATATGTTTTCAATCTTAAAACCGAATTTTCTCTAATATCTTGCCAAAATAAATTCATATCTCCTGCATGATAGTTTTTTATCAATGACATAAAAAGACGCATTGGAAACTTGGGGTTGCTAGACCAAACCAATCCATCAGTAATTTCTACTGTAAGCGCTTTTTGATAGATGTTTTTATTTGTGTATAAGAATCCTTTGTGCTGTTCTAAAGTTGATGTTTTAGATGTATCCCAAGTAATTGGATTGCTGGTTACACCTCCATCATACCAATGTTTATCATTTTTGGGATAGTGTCCTTTTTTGAATGTATTCCAAGAAACAAAACCACCAGTCTCAGTTGGTTTTGTCATAGGTTGAATCGTTTTAAACTGATTTGGTTGTATTCGCATTCCAGGAATATACGCAGCTACTAATTTTTTTTGCAGCTCTTTTCCATCAAAAAAATCAGCAAGTAATCTTATTGTGTGGGTGGTTCCTTGACTATGACTTAGCATAATGATAGGTCTTCCTTTATTGTATTTTTCTAAATAAACTTCAAAAGAATTCTTCACATCTTCATAGGCTAATTCTAGTGCTTCTTTACCACCTTCATTATACATTTTATACGAACGGATATGTGCCTGCCGATAAAAAGGGGTGTAAATCTTACCTGAAACAGCCAAGGCAGATGCTTGCATTAAAACTGCTTTTTGTATTACTTTTTTATTCTGTATGGTATCATCAATAGGAACATTCCATCGTATGTCTTCTTTTTCTAAATTTAAAGTGGGGTAAACATAAAAGACATCTGCTTGCAATGTATCTATTTCTTTGGAAGCATATTCTTTAAATGCTGAGGTGTATTTTACTGGAAGTACTGCCCAAGAGGATGTGAGATTATAATCTGGTTTTTCTGGCGAATTTTCTAATTGAAAACGCTGAGTTTCAACTATAGATTTACAACCTGATAAAAAAATTAATACTAGTATAAATGAAAGTCTACACTTCATGTTAGTTCTTTTTATATTCCTCATAAGATTTTTCTTCAACTAAATCTGATCCTGTGAAGATATTAATTTCCTTTTTTACATCAGAACGATTATCATTTACATAATAAACTGCTCGAGCCAAATCTATAAAAATTTGACCAAAATCACTTGCCCGTTCACATTCTCTAATATCATCTTCAATTTTCCACAACTTCTTATTTACTTCCAACAAATCAAGATGAAGTTTTTTTAATTGATCACTGTCTTTACAGTCCTCATAAATACTGTCAACATCTGGAGTTAATGTCTTGTATTCGTGTTGAATGTTGATGATTTTTTTAGAATCTTTAATTTTAGAAAGTTTAATTTCTAAAATAGTGTATTTATCAATGATTTCTCCGTTAGAAACTTCTATTTTCATGTTGTTCTCCCCTAAAGACGGGACTCTGTATTAATGAGAATTTGACAGTAAGCCAACAAGCTTGTTATCATGCTATCAAATTCTAAGTTTATAAAAATTTACGTTCTACAATAGCCATAAAACGTTCTTCAATAGCTTCTTTATTCGTCCAGTCATAATCTGGTTTTATCATTTTATTAATGAACTTTCTTGCTTCTTTTTCGGTTTTAAATGAATTTAACTGAGAAACTACTCGGTTAAAATCTTCTTGACTTCCATCAAACAAATTTTTAACAAATGCAATTCTGTCATTTAAGCCTATTTGAATATCACCTTGCAACTTGTCATTTAATGATTTTTTAGGTGCATTTTCAAATAAATCTGCAACTACATCTGCAGCAATTGTGTCTTTCAATTCTTCCTCCAATGAATGTGAAGCATCTATTGTATTGGTTTTATCTGTCTCTTCTAAAGTTTCTCCTGCCATCTCCTCTGAAGTCTCTTCTGTTTGAGAAAATAAATCATCTTTTTCTTCCGCTGAAGTAAGGTCAATTAAAGATTCATCAATCATTAATTCAATTTCTTCACTTGGTAACTCTTCCTCAATTATTACAGACATATCATCAATAGATCCCACTAATTGATGCTCAACAAGCTCTTCTTGATCTTCTTGATCTTCTTGATCTTCTATTCTTAAAATAACATCCTCTTTAACTATTTCTATTTTGAGCCTCTTTTCAATATCTTCTTCTATTTCACCCTCTTTTTCTGCTTTTTCACCAGCTTTTTTAACTAACTCAAGAAGTTCATCCTTGGTGTATTCAGAATTTGGTGTATTGTTAATATACTCTTCTACATACGCTAGGACAGCTAATTTTTCATATACCTCGTGCGCCTTTATTTTTAATGCAAAAACATTTTCTTTGTTTTTCATTTGTAAAATACTGTGAGCTAAACTAGTGAGGTCTGCTGCGAGTTTTTTGTGCATAAGTTGTTATGTTTAATTATTTTTTGATCTCATTTTTTAATAAATTTGCCTACATTCACAAATATTTGAGTATAAATCCTCTGAAGCCTTAAAACTACAAAATGTTTCTTGAAAATACAGTAAATCATACAGAACAATTTGGTTGGATAGAAGTAATTTGTGGCTCTATGTTTTCAGGTAAAACAGAAGAGTTAATCAGAAGACTTAAGCGTGCTCAATTTGCAAAACAGCGTATTGAGATTTTTAAACCTCAAATTGACACCCGTTATGACAATGAAATGGTTGTTTCTCATGATGCTAATGAAATTCGTTCAACGCCTGTTCCTATTGCTTCTAATATTAGGTTATTAGCAAATGATGTTGATGTTGTTGGCATTGATGAAGCCCAATTTTTTGACGATGAGATTGTAGCTGTTTGTAATGATCTAGCCAATCGAGGAATTCGTGTAATTGTTGCGGGATTGGATATGGATTTTAAAGGAAACCCTTTTGGCCCTATGCCAGCATTAATGGCAACAGCAGAATATGTTACCAAAGTTCATGCTGTTTGTACTAGAACAGGAAATTTAGCCAATTATAGTTTTAGAAAAACAACCAACGAAGACATTGTCTTTTTAGGAGAAACTCAAGAATATGAACCCTTAAGCAGAGCTGCTTACTACAAAGCGCTTGTTTCTCAAAAAGAAGAAATTCAGAAAGAAAAAAAATCTGAAAATTAGTCCAGACTAATGCTATGAACAACCATGTAACCGTTTTAGAAATTGATGTAAATGCGCTAGAGCATAACCTTCATTATTTTAAGAAAAAACTACATGAAAAAACAAAAATATTAGCTGTTGTAAAAGCTTTTGGCTATGGAAGTGATGGTGCTCAAGTGGCTTATTTTTTAAAAGATAAAGTAGCTTATTTTGCAGTTGCCTATGCACATGAAGGAACCGCCATACGAAAAGCTAAAGTAAGAACTCCTATTTTAGTTTTACACCCTCAAATTCAAAATTTCAATCAGATTGTTAGAGATCAATTAGAGCCAAGCATCTATAATTTTAAAACATTGACTTCATTTCTTGCATATGCTAAAAAGCAAGAACTACTATCCTATCCTATCCATTTAAAATTTAATACAGGATTGAATAGATTGGGTCTTTCTAAAGCTGATATTCCTTTAATCATGGATGCTATTAATAGCTCAAAACATGTCAAAATTGAATCTATTCTGTCTCATTTGGCAGCCAGCGAAGATACTAATGAACGAGTATTTACATTAAAACAACTCCATAACTTTAAAGAAATCATTAAAGAGGTTTATGATTATTTAGAGTATACACCAATAGCTCATACGTTAAATACATCTGGGGTTATAAACTATCCAGAAGCTCAATTTGACATGGTAAGAATTGGAATTGGATTGTATGGTTTTGGAAATGATAAAAAAGAAACTTCACAATTAAAAAATTCTCATATTTTAAAATCTATTATTTCTCAAACTCATTCTGTAAAAAAAGGAGAAACTGTTGGATACAATAGAGCATTTGGTACAAATAAAGATTCTGAGATAGCTACGATTCCTATTGGACATGCTGATGGCTTGTCAAGAAAATTAGGAAATGGTAAAGGGTATGTGACGATTCATGGTCAAAGAGCTCCAATTATTGGCAATGTATGCATGGACATGATCATGGTTAATATTACTGAGATTAACTGCAAAGAAGGAGATGTTGTTTTTATTTTTAAAACCCAGGAAGATATCTTAAATATTTCTTCGGTATCAGAAACCATTTCTTATGAAGTATTAACTCTTATCTCGCAGCGAATAAAAAGAGTGCTAATTCACTAATATTTTCTTATTTTTAAATTTATTAATTATTAAAAAAAATGTTTGAGTATGCTCAAAGAATTTAAAGAATTTGCCATGAAAGGCAACCTAGTAGATATTGCCATCGGTTTTGTTATGGGTGCTGCTTTTAAACAAGTAGTCACGTCATTCACTGGAGGGATTATTTCTCCACTAATAGGATTGGTTTTTAAAGCTGATTTTAAAGATTTAAAATGGGTTGCAAGAAAAGCAGACACCTCTAATAACATTACAGAAGTTGCTGTTTTATATGGTGATTTTATAACCAATGTCATAGATTTTATTATTGTTGCATTTGTAATGTTTATGATTATCAAAGGAATAAATGCCACTAAGAAAAAAGAAGCCCCTGTATTAACTGCTGAAACATCAGGTCCATCTCAAGAAGAATTATTAGCAGAAATCAGAGATTTATTGGCTAAAAAGTAAAGAATTACAGTAAAAACCTCAATTTTTCAATTGAGGTTTTTACTGTATGCTTTATTATGTCAAAAAACTCATCACTAACTCATAAAAAACCTTTGGCTTCTCTGCATGTAACCAATGGCCTACATTAGCAATGGTTTTTATAGATGCTTTGGGGAAATGTGCTTTTATCATAGGAGTTTCGTTCTCTTTGATGTACCCAGAATTTCCTCCTGCTAAGAATAAGGTTTCTTTATCAAAGGTTGTAAACGATGGTAATGCTTTTCCCACTTCAACATTATTTTTTGTTAGTGATTGTAAATTAAACCTGTAGGCTAAAATTCCTTTCTCTTTCCAATACACGTTTTTTAGTAAAAAAGAACGTACTCCAATATCGGGAATTAATTCAGTGATTTTTTCATCAACTAATTTTCTAGAATTTTGAATTGAGAAATCAACTGAATTTAATGCTTTTAAAATATCAGTATGATGCGGCTGATAATATCTGGGAGAAATATCAGCAATTATCAATCTATCAACCACTCTCGGATATTTTACAGCAAATAGCATGGCTGTTTTTCCACCCATTGAATGACCTAACAAAATAACGTTCTCTAGGTTGTGATATTGAATATAATTTAACAAATCTTTAGTTAAGTTTTCATAATCAAATTCGTCTGCATGAAAACTTCGTCCATGATTTCGTTGGTCAATTAAGTGTATCTGAAAATGTTCTTCAAACTGATTCCCCAGGGATTTCCAATTATCACCCATCCCTAAATATCCATGAAGAATTAATAAGGGAACCCCTTCTCCAATTATTTTTGAGTGTAATATCTCCATATTATTGAAGTCGATGCAAATACATGTTAACTACGTTTTGCAATCCTAAGTATAAGCTTTCAGAAATTAACGCATGTCCAATAGACACCTCTGCTAAATGTGGTATATTTTGTTTAAAGAACTCTATATTTTCTAAACTTAAATCATGTCCAGCATTAATTCCTACTCCTAGTTTATGAGCTAGAGTAGCTGCTTCAGTATAAGGTTTTATAGCTTCTTTATTGCCTTTTTCATATTCACTTGCAAAGTGCTCAGTATACAATTCAATTCTATCAGCTCCGGTTTTAGCAGCTGCTTCAATTAATTTTAAATCTGTATCAATAAAAATAGAAGTTCTAATTCCTGCATTTTTAAACTCGCTAATCACCTCTTGCAAATAAGATTGATGTGAAATAGTATCCCAACCTGAATTAGAAGTAATTTGATCTATATTGTCTGGTACTAAAGTTACTTGAGTTGGTTTCACGTCTAAAACTAAATCCATAAATTTACGGATGGGATTTCCTTCAATATTAAATTCTGTAGTAACAATTGATTTTAGATCAAAGGCATCCTGATAACGTATATGTCGTTCATCGGGTCTAGGGTGAATTGTGATACCTTGTCCACCAAATTCCTGAATATCGGTTGCAACTTGTAATAAATTAGGTACATCTCCGCCTCTTGAGTTACGTAATGTTGCTATTTTATTAATATTAACGCTTAACTTTGTCATGTGATTGAAATAAAGCGCAAAAGTACGGCATTAAATGATTTTAAACTATATTAGTAAAGTATGAATATGAAAGAATACATACTAAACGATATTAAGGTATTAACACCAGAGAGTTCTGCAGAAAGGGTTCAGGAGATTTGTAAAAGTCTTCCTATTACGCATATTCCTATTGTTGAAAACGGAAAATTATTAGGATGTATTTCAGAAAGTGATTCTCAAATAATTGAAGATGATACATCTGTTATTTCAAGATATTCACATTTAATTGATCTCTTTTTTGCTAATGAAAATACAACAATATTAAAGCTGATTAAGTTATTTGCTGATAACGAAAGCAATATAATGCCTGTTTTAAATAACAAAAAACAGTATATAGGATATTATGAGTTGCAAGATATCCTAGATTTATTTTGCTCTAGTCCTTTTGTATCCACTGAGGGTATTATTATTGTTATAGAAAAAAATAATAAAGATTTTTCTGTAAGTGAAGCAAGCCAAATTGTAGAAATCAATGATGGAAAAGTACTAGGTATTTATATTTCGTCTGAGGTTTCTGACAAAAAGCAGGCAATTATTAAAATTAGTTCTGAAGATATTAATGAAATTATTCAAACCTTTAGAAGATACAATTATACTGTAATTTCTGAACATGAAGATGATTTTTACTTACAAGACCTCAAAGAAAGATCTGATTACTTACAGAAATATTTAAACATGTGATGATGAAAAAAGTAGCTATTTTTGGACAGACTTACTCAACAAATGCCGAAAAAGAAATAACAATTCTCTTAAAGGCGTTAGAAAAAAACAAGGTGGTTGTTTTTTTTGAAGAAAATTTTTATAAGGTTTTAAAAGATCATAATCACCTCTCAAAAAAATATGCTACTTTCATTAGCTTTGATGACTTAAACAGTTCATTTGATTTATTTTTTAGTTTAGGTGGTGATGGAACAATTTTAAGAGCGATTACCTATATAAGAGATTTAAATATTCCTATTTTAGGAATTAATACAGGACGACTTGGTTTTTTAGCAAACATTCAGAAAAATGCTATTGAGGAATCTATTGAATTATTAATTGCTAAAGAATATAAAATTCAAGAAAGGACGTTATTGAGTATTAGAACAAGCCCACCTGTTGAATCATTTAATGAACTTTCTTTTGCGCTAAATGAAATAACAATTGCAAGAAAAAATACAACGTCTATGATTGGAGTAAAAACCTTTTTAGACAAAGAATACTTAACTAACTACTGGTCTGATGGTTTAATTATAGCAACACCTACAGGTTCTACAGGGTATTCTCTAAGTTGCAATGGGCCTGTAATTTCACCTAATTCTAAAAACTTTGTTATTACCCCGATAGCACCTCATAATTTAAATGCTAGACCGATGGTTATTCCAGATGATATCTCATTAGAATTAGAGGTAGACTCTAGAGAAAAGAGCTTTTTAATTTCATTAGACTCAAGAATCACATCTGTCCCTAGAGACACCAAAATATTTATAGAAAAATCACCTTTTACAATTAAGAGTATCATTCCATCAAACCAATCTTTTTTAACTACTCTAAGAACAAAGCTTCTGTGGGGTGAGGATACCCGAAATGGTTCAAACCAATAGATGTTTTATTACAATAAAAAACTAAAATAGTTGTTATTGAAAAAGACTGCTATATTAACTTTATTAAGCAAATAGATTTATTTATATTTGCGAGCTATTTTTTATGATGGGAAGGTATTTAACACTGTTACTATTTATTTGTATTACAAGTAATTGCTTATCACAAATACACGAAATAGGTTTTTTTGTAGGAGGAGTAAATTACGTTGGAGATGTAGGTCGCACAAACTACATCCACCCAAATGATACTGGAGTAAGTTTTTTATACAAATACAATATAAATCCTAGAATGGCAATTAGAGGTAATTATAGTAATTTTTCTATTTCAGGTGATGATGCTGATTCTGAAAATACAATAAGACAACAAAGAGGGTTTAGTTTTAAAAATTCAATAAACGAATTTGCAGTGGGTATAGAGTATAATTTTTATGAATACTACTTTTCATCAAAGGATAAGTTTAGTACTCCATATATTCTAGTTCAACTTGCAGCAGTAGACTATGCAACTCCAAGGATACAAAATGCAGATGGTAGTTATCTTCTTACAAGAAACACTTCTATCTCTGTACCTTTTGGATTGGGCTTTAAAACAAAATTACACGGTAAGATTGCTTTTGCAATAGAAACAACATTCCGTTATACATTTACAGATGAACTAGATTATACTACAAGTAAGTTTCCGGAATTAGATTTTGGAGGAACCTCAAATGATTGGTATATGTTCACCGGAATTTCTTTAGTATATACCTTTGGAAGACCGGCATGTTTTGCCGATCAAAGATAAAATTTATGGATAAAAGATCACTCATCAACTCTCATAACATACCAAAACATGTTGCCGTAATAATGGATGGTAATGGCCGTTGGGCTCATGGAAAAGGTATGAATCGAATTTTTGGTCATAAAAATGCCTTAACAGCTGTACGAGAAACTATAGAAGCTTCAGCTGAATTAGGAACAGAAGCTATTACATTATATGCTTTTTCCACAGAAAACTGGAAAAGACCTAAACTCGAAATAAATGCTTTAATGAGTTTGCTGATAACTTCATTAAATAAGGAATTAAAAACTTTTCAAAAAAATGAGGTAAAAGTTAATGCCATTGGAAATATAAAAAGTCTCCCAGAAAATGCACAAAAAACACTAACAGAAGTAATAAATAAAACTCAAACTAATAATAAAATTGTCTTAACATTAGCTTTAAGTTATGGCGCAAGAGAGGAAATTGTTAATACAATTAAAAACATATCTAAAAAAGTTGTTAATAACGAGCTTACTATCGAAGAAATTGATGAAAAAATTATAAATAATCATTTATATACGTTTAATTTGCCCGACGTTGATTTAATGATAAGAACTAGCGGCGAACAGAGAATAAGTAATTTCCTTTTATGGCAAATGGCTTATGCCGAATTATATTTTACAAATATACTTTGGCCAGATTTTAGAAAAGAGCATTTTTATGATGCAATTATAGAATATCAGAATAGAGAACGAAGATTTGGAAAAACTAGCAATCAAATTACACCAGAAGAATAGCATTATTTATAATGTAGTTATTTTTACTTTTTTATTTACAATTTTATCTTTTCCTGCGAAAGCTCAGATTGTAAAAGACTCCATCGCTATAGTCAAAAATGATACTATTACCGTACAAAAAAATATTGTTTACGAAAAAGGCAAGGAATACACTCTTGGAGGTATTTCTGTTATTGGTTTACAAAAATTTACAGAATCTACTGTAAAAGTTTTTACCGGTTTAAAAATTGGTCAACCATTAAAATTACCCGGTGATAAATTGACTAGCGCGATTAAAAAATTATATCAAAGTAAGCAATTTAGTACAGTTGATGTTTATTTAATTAGAGTTGATGGCAATACGATATACCTTGAGTTTGATGTAAAAGAATTACCTCAATTAAATGAGATTAGTATTGCGGGCGTAAGAAAAAATCAATCAAAAACACTAAAAACTGAAGCTGAACTAAAAACAGGTGCAATGGTAACAGATAATTTAATTGTTACCACTAAAAACTATTTTAGAAAGAAATACACCGACAAAGGTTTCTTAAAGACAAAAGTGAGCGTAAATACTAGGAAAGACTCCTCAGATATGAATGCTGTAAACATGAATATTTTTATAGATAAAGGCTCTAAAATAAAAATAAAAAATATAAATTTTCAAGGAAACAATTCTTTAACTGACGGAAAATTAAGATCAGCAATGAGCAATACTAGAAGAAAGTTTCTAGGTAGGTTCTGGAAAGGGTCTAAATATGTTGATGAAAAATTTAAAGAAGATCTTGAAAGTATATTAGATAAATATAGTCGATTAGGTTACAGAGATTCTAGAATATTAGCAGATTCTATTTCATGGAATGAAGACAATACCATTAATATAGATATCAAATTAGAAGAAGGTAGACAATATATATTTGGAGATATTATTTATGTTGGAAACAAAAGCTACACAGATCAACAATTAAATACTCTTTTAAAAATAGAAAAAGGAGACATATATAATGGAGCTATTTTAAAGGAACGTATTACTGGTGATGGATCGCCAACTTCAGATGACATTCAAACATTATATCAAAATAGTGGGTACTTATTCTCCTCTGTAAATGCAGTAGAAACTAGAGTAGTAAATGATTCTATTACTGTTGAAATCAGAATTAGAGAGGATGAAAAAGCAACCATTAAGAAAGTAAGTGTTGTTGGGAACGACAAAACGAACGATTTTGTTATCTTCAGAGAATTAAGAGTAAAACCTGGGTCATTGTTTAGTAGAGATGCAATTATACGTTCTATTCGTGAAATTGGACAACTTGGATTTTTTGATACCAATGTCACTCCTGACGTGAAACCTAACTATCAAGATAAGACCGCAGATATTGAGTTTAATGTGATAGAAAAAGGTGGAAGTCAAATAGAACTTCAAGGTGGTTACGGCGGAGGTTCATTTATTGGAACCCTAGGGTTAACTTTCAATAACTTCTCTCTCCGTAATGTTTTAAATAAGGAAGCCTACAAACCACTACCAATGGGAGACGGTCAATCATTATCATTACGATTACAAACAAGTAGAACCTTTAATACTTATAGTTTTTCTTTCACGGAACCTTGGTTAGGTGGAAAGAAACCTCAGTCACTATCATTCTCTGTCTATTCATCTAAACAGTTTCAGTTAAACCCACAAACTTATGATGTAGATAAAACCAGAAGTTTAGGGATTATTGGAGCTTCTTTAGGACTGGCTAAGAGATTATTATGGCCAAGTGACTGGTTTACCCTTTCGCAATCATTTAGCTACCAAAGCTTTGGTTTGAATGATTATCAGTTTAGAGTAGGAGAAGATATTTTAAGTGAAGGAGACTTAAACAACCTTGCCTATAATATTAGTTTAAGTAGAAATTCTGCTGGTCCAAGTTTAATTTTCCCAACCTATGGTTCTACATTTAGTATTAGTGCGAAAGCAACAATACCTTATTCACTTTTCAATGATAAAGACTACAAAAGTTTAGATCCAGCGGAAAGATATAAGTGGTTAGAATACTATAAATTATTATTTAAAGGTAAATGGTACAACGGTTTTACTGATAAATTAGTATTAATGGCTAACGCAGAAATGGGATATTTAGGATTCTATAATAATGAATTAGGGAGTACACCTTTTGAGCGATTCTTTGTAGGTGGAGATGGAATAGCACAATTTCAACTAGATGGAAGAGAAAATATTGGATTAAGAGGGTATGAAAACAACAGATTATCTTCTATTGAGGGAGGCACAATTTATAATAAATTTCAATTAGAACTGAGATATTCTATTACAGACAAACCATCTGCGTCTATTTATACCCTAGGTTTTTTAGAGGCTGGTAATTCTTATGACAATTTTAGTACCTTTAACCCGTTTAACTTAAAAAGGTCTGCTGGTGTAGGTGTGCGTATTTTTATGCCTGCTTTTGGATTATTAGGTATTGATTTTGCTCATGGTTTTGATCCTTTACCAGGAACGAATACAAAATCTGGATGGCAAACACACTTTATTATTGGGCAGCAGTTTTAAATAATTAGAAATTAATTTAATCTTTTGATATGATGTTTTCAAATCGGAATAGTGCAAAGCTGAAAATCTCTTTATGTGCATTTCTTATTTTTAGTGCATTCGCAATTGCTCAAAAAACACAAAAAATCGGGTATATAGATATGGCGTATATTTTAGAAAATGTACCAGAATATTTAGAGGCTCAGAACACACTGGATTTTAAAATAACAAAATGGAGGAGTGAGTTAGATAAAATAACTAGATATATAGAAAAATTAAAATCAGATTTAGCAAACGAAAGAGCTATATTAACTAATGATCTTATATTAGATAAAGAAGACGAAATCACTTTAAAACAACAAGAATTAAGAAGACTTGAATCTTTATATTTCGGCCCAGATGGAGATATGTTTTTACTAAGAAAACAACTAGTAAAGCCAGTACAAGACCAAGTTTACAATTCTATTCAAGATATTTCAAAAAAAAGAAAATTTGATTTCATTTTTGACAAATCTAGCGATTTAGTATTGTTATATTCCAATAAAAAATACGATATTAGCGAACTTGTTTTAAATGAAATTGTAAGAGATAGAAAACTAAAATCAATTAAAGAAAAAAGAGAAAAGAAAAAAGCTCCTAGCAAAGAATTATCCGATAAACAAAAGAAATTTAATGCAAGTAGAGAGGCTGCGATAAAAAAGAAAGAAGAAGATAGAATCGCAAGAAAAAATAAAATAGAAGAAGCCAGAAAAAAAAGAATAGCTGATATAGAAGAAAAAAGAAAAATTTTAAGAGAAAAGAAAGAAGCTATAAAGAAGAAAAAAGAACAAGAAAAAAAAGAACAGGATAATAATTAAATTTAACAAAATGAGAAAATTGAAGAGTTTACTTTTAGTTGCATTTTTAACTTTAGGTATGAGTGGAATTGTAAATGCACAAAAAGTTGGGCATGTAGTTTACGAAAGAGTAATTGCAAATATGCCAGAAACAAGAGCTTTACAGGCAGAATTAGCTAAGATTACAAAAACATACAAAGATGATATCGATGGTATGAAGAAAAAGCTAGATGATAAAATACAGAAATACACTGCTGAACAAGCACAACAAACAGAGGATACAAACAAGCAAAGAGCTCAAGAAGTTCAGGTAGATAACTCTAGAGTTCAGCAAGCTGAGCAAGCTGCATATCAAGATATTCAAGAAAAACAAAACAATAAGTTAGCTCCAATAATTGAAAAAGCTAGAAAAGCAATCAGTGAAGTTGCAAAAGCAAAGCAAATTCTTTATGTACTTGACGGATCTGCTGGAAGAGGTCTTTTAGTTGCTGACGGAGAGAACTTGTATGATGCTGTAAAAGCAAAACTTGGATTGTTAGCTGACATGAAGCAGCCAGCAACACCTTCAAATTAAGAAGAAATTCGTAATATTTATACATTTTCAAAAAATCCTACTTTTTAAGTAGGATTTTTTTTTATTTTTATAGCTTATGAACTCTATTAAGGAAAATCCTATTGGTTTTTTTGATTCTGGTGTAGGTGGTACATCTATATGGAAAGAAGTGGTACAACTTTTACCATATGAAAATACTATTTACTTAGCGGATAGTAAAAATGGTCCTTATGGTGAAAAATCACCCGAAAAAATTCTAGAGTTTAGTATTAAGAATACTGAATTCCTTTTGAATAAAAACACAAAAATTATAATTGTTGCCTGTAATACTGCAACAACAAATGCAATATCTATTCTGAGAGAAAGATATGATATTCCTTTTATTGGAATAGAACCCGCTATAAAACCTGCTGAGTTAGTTACAAAAACAAAAAAAATAGGTTTATTAGCTACAAAGGGCACGCTAGACAGCGAACTCTTTGAAAAGACATACAGTACCATAGACAGATCAATTAAAGTCATAGAACAAGTTGGTGAAGGTTTAGTTCACCTTATTGAAGATGGTAAAACTAATTCTAAGGAAATGCATCAGCTTCTTTGCAAGTATTTAAATCCTATGATGAAAGAAAATATAGATGCACTTGTTTTGGGATGTTCACATTATCCATACCTGATGCCTCAAATAAAGAAAATTTTAGGCAACAGTGTTCAAATAATTGATTCTGGTTCAGCTGTTGCAAAACAGACAAAAAGAGTACTTAATAGCCACAAGATTCTTCAAACTAATGTTAAAAAGAAAATTGTCCATCAGTTTTATAGTAATAAAAACATAGAAACCTTAACAAACTTATTGAATAGAACTGAGGTCGAAATTATGGAAATAGATTTTTAAAACGAGAAGTTAATGTTAGGACATGCAGCAGCTCTTGGTTTTCTTGTAAATAAGTTAACACCGACTGATACTTGGTGAAGTCCAGAGTCTATTAATACAACATCATTTAACTGTCTAGTATACGTATATGAAAACATCCATTTATTGTAATTAACTCCAATGATTGGTGTAAAATACGCTAAGTTTTCAATCGGGTTTACATCAAAACTTTTTCTGTACGATATAGCTGCCCATAGCTGAGCATTACTAAAATCTTTATACACTTTTAAATTGAAGTCAGCAATTCTTTCTCCTGTTGCTTCTCTTAACTGAATCATTAATGAGGGCTCAAATTGAAACATATCTTTTTGACCAAAATAGTATCCAAAGGTGAATACATAGTTTCTTAAATCTAGCGGTTCTAAACTGTTATTAAGGTTATTTTTAGCAGATAAAAGTAAATTTTTAACTGTAAAATAAGAAGAAAAACCTTTTCTGTGATAAGCGACACTAAAATCAGCATTATAATAACCATCACTAGTTACTATTTGTGAAATAGAAGGATCTCCAAAAAACTGTGTCTGATCAACTTGATTTTGAACTGCAGTTAAAGAAAGCCCAAAAGAAATTTGATTAAAAAAAGAACCTCTATTAATATCTAGGTGATATGCAAAAGTTCCTTGAATTCCTTTTTGTGAATGAAACCCATTACTATCATTAAAAAGAATAAAACCTAAAGCAGCTTTGTCACGAAAACGATTATGAAAACTAATAGTTTGTAATGTTGGTGCATCTTTAATACCTGCCCACTGTTGCCTTGCCGTAAACCGCAACTTACCTGTGTTACCAATACCAGCAGCCGAAGGGTGAACTAAATAAACATTATCGGATAAATAATCAGAATATATAGGGAGTGTTTCTTGAGAAATTACTTCAATTGTAAAAAAAATAGAAATAAAAAATAAAATTAAATTTTTTAATAGCTTCATAAGAATTTAGTAGACTTGGGTCTTGTAAATATATTGTTTTATATCAAACGATACAATAGTATCTATAAATTTAACAACAACATTTTTTTTAAAAAAATTGACTAGTTTATTAGTCTTAACTAAAATTTAAATTACTGTAGGAGCTCGTTAAGTAATTTTAATATTTACTTGATAAAGGATGAAAAAAATTAATAGATAACGTTATTAAAAAAAAAATTAACAATCTATAAAGTATTATTAATGATGAGATTTTGGAAATTATTATGAATATTTTTTTAATTACTCTATTTGGTATGAAATAAATGTTTTATGAATGATGGGTTAGCACCTGATATAATGAAAGATATATTAATATGCCAATAAGTTGCAATATAGAATAATAAAATAATTATTTGAAATAATCTAAAATCTGCAAATATAGTACTAAACCAAGCCAATAATCCAATTCCTAACAACCCTATGCCATTCCATTTAATGGCGTCTTTCCAGAACACTTTTAAAAGATAGTTGTCTCCATTAAATATGTCTCTTCTAAAGAGTGGTAGTAATCCCCAAAATACAAAATGGTATAAAATTAACACCATCCAACTAATCGGTTTAAAAATAGTTAATAAAAGAAGTGCAGGTGCAACAATAAGCCATGGGTAAGATATTATCAAAGCCTTCATTGAATCTAGTTTATAAAAGTACTTTTTGGTGATAAATAATAATAAAAATAAAGAGATTGTAAATACTGCACAAAAAATAGGTGTTAAAAATTCATATTTTAAGAAATCAGCCCTACAAGCTATTAAGTATGAAGTTAAAATTAGCAATCCATATAAAAAAATGAAAAAACTATGTTCTTTAAGGAATGATTTGTGAGAATACGTTTCAGAGATAGCATGGTGAATAGCAAAATAAAAAACCAACCCTAAACCTCCAAATTTAAAACCTAGAAACAAACTTAATGGAATAAGTAACATTAACAATACTTTTTTCCAATAAACACCAAAAGAAGAAGAAAGACCTCTTTTAGAGTTTTTAGCTCCTAAAATAATATGTGGAATACCTGTACCTAAAGTGAGTATTGTTAAATAAATTTCAGGTATTGCCCAGGAAAGAATACCAAAAAACAAAAGAGAAAAAAAAATAAAAAAAAATCTAGTCACTAATTTAAATTTTAAGAGGTTTTAACAAATCTAGTTAATGTAAAATTCATCAACAAATTTATTTATGAAAAAAAAATACACATTAGAACAAAAAAAAGTAATTTTACGAAAAAAATAAATAATCATAAATGGGTTTTGTAAGCTTATATTTTTGGTTTGGATTTGGTTTTTATTTTATATTATATTGGACCATCTTGAATCACCCTAATCGACTCAAATTAAGAAATGTCAGTTTATTAACAGTAAGCTATCTTTTTTACGCTAGTTGGGATTGGCGTTTCCTCGGAATCATCGTTTTTAGCTCTATTCTAGACTACATTATAGGACTAAAACTAGATACCTCATCAAATATAAATAAACGGAAATGGCTTTTGTTCCTTAGTGTTTTTGTAAATCTAGGATTTTTATCAATCTTTAAATATCATAATTTTTTTATTGAATCTGCTCAATTAGCCCTAAACTCCATGGGTGTAAATCATGATCTTCTTTATCTTAACTGGGTACTTCCTGTTGGGATTAGTTTTTACACCTTCCAGACAATGAGTTACACTATTGATGTGTATCGAAAAGAAATAACTTCAACTAAAGACCCCTTTGTTTTCTTTACCTATATCGCCTTTTTTCCTCAATTACTAGCAGGACCAATAGAACGAGCTAAAGATTTAATTCCACAATTTGAAAAAATTCACTCTTTTGAACTTAAAGAAGCAAAAAAAGCAGTTTTACGAATATTATGGGGGGCTTTTAAAAAAATTGTGATTGCAAATAGGTTGGCTTTTTATGTAAATGAAGGCTATTCAAACCCAGAGCAATTATCAGGATTAACAACCGTATTTGTTATTGTCTTTTTTGTCATTCAATTGTATTGTGATTTCTCTGGTTATTGCGATATTGCAATTGGGAGTGCACGTTTATTAGGATTCAAACTAAGTGAAAACTTTACACGCCCTTTGCTAGCAAAAAACATTAAAACAGTTTATCAACGTTGGCATATCACAATTCACAAATGGTTTCGTGATTATATTTATTTTCAACTCAAGATACCAAAAACTAAATTCAGAAAGGTTGTAAATGTACTTATTGTTTTTGGTTTGGCTGGTTTATGGCATGGCTCTGGCTGGAATTTTCTTCTTTGGGGTATAATGAATGGTCTACTGATTTTAATTTTGGATCCTGTGATAGACAATGCTGCCAAAGCAGGAAACAAAACACTTGCATTAATAGGACTTATTTTGGCTCATGTCTCAGTTTATCTATCACTCATTTTCTTTAGAAGTAAAAATTTAGACCAAGCCAAAGCTATCTTTTCGGGGCTATCACGTTGGGAGTTCTCAATGTTGAATATCAAAGACCTTCCGAATCAAATTCAACTAGGTCTGAATAGATATGAAATATTTTTTGGACTACTTTTTATTTTCATCATTTTTAGTGTTGAATACTATCAAGAATATCATAAAGATCGAGTTAATTCCTTTTACGAAGGGAATGGATTAAATAGATGGTTTGTTTCACTAGCACTTTCGTTGAGTATCATTTTTTTTGGTTTTTACAATGGGAGAACAGGCAGTAAAACTCCTATAATTGATAAAAACAATCAAAAACAGTTTATTTATGAAAAATTTTAAAACGTATGAATAAAAATGATCTTAAATTATTTTTTCAAGAGATCGGCCTTGGGTTATTTGTTTTAATACTTATACTCTTTTTGTTCACTACAAGCAGAGTATTCGATTTTAATGAGCATAGTTCAAAACCAGAACTCATGTGGCGTTCTTTGGTAAAAAGAGATTCGCTAAATACAGCCAAAATTATATTTGCTGGGAACTCACAATCTGATATCCTAAATCCAATTATTATAGATTCTATTACTGAAAAATCTTCTCATTTTTTTGGGTATCTAGGTGCTAATATATTAAGTCTTTCATGGTTTTTTTCAAACTCTTGGGATTATTTAAATCCTGAATTGGTCGTCTTAGAAACTCATTCTTTCAGAACAAGATCAAGCCTAGATAATGCTAGAACAAACATTGATTCTATTCGATATTCAAAATGGGTTAATGAATCACCTCGTTTTAGTAAATCTCCTGTAAACTTAACTTATTTCCACGGGTCACAAAATAATATTCTAAATTTACCTAGTTTTCTTTATAACAATAAAGATGAGCTTGTTTATATGCTAAGCCCTTTCACAAAGGATTATTTTTTAATTGAATCAGAGCCAAATATTTTTTATGAGTTTTTATTCCCGTCAAAAAAAGACCTATCAAGAGCAGGGTTTAGAAAACATAAGCGAGTTTCGATTTCAGATAGTTTATTATATCATTACAACAATGATTGGATTTCATTTCCTGACAGCCCAATAGACTCATCAGTATTGCCCATTGTTAAAAAACTAATTAAAGAATGTCAATCCAAAGGAATACAGGTTCTTGTTTATGAATCTCCAATGTATTTCAAACACTTCAAACCTCAAATTCAACGAAGAAAACAGATAGATTCTTTTTGCCAACAACTTAATATTCCTTTTGTAGACCTGAATTTAGAGACCTCCCTGACTAAAAAACCCCATTATTTTGAGAACACTAAAACTGAAAACCAACATTTAACTCCTGAGGGAGCAGATGCTGTATCTAAGGTACTTGCTAACAAAATTCTACAACTTAATCTTCTATCAAAAAAAAATAACGATGCCTACTAACAAGAAAAAAATACAGAATAGTATTCAAGGTTTTCTACTTATAATATTATTGTTTTTGAAAAACCTTACCTAACGAACTCCTGTTCTATTTCTTCTAAAGATTTCCCTCTGGTTTCGGGTAGTATTTTTATCATCAAAAAGAACCCGAAAAATGCAATCATACCAAAGATAAAAAATGTGAGTGAATTTCCAAGGTTAGACAATTCCCAAGGAAAGATTAACTGAACTAAAGAACTTATTAGTGAGTTAACAAAAGCAATAACACCAATAGCCAAACCTCTATATTTTAATGGGTATAATTCAGATAGTAATACCCACATAACTGGTCCTAATGAAAAGGCAAAACAAGCTATAAAACCTAAAATCCCTATCAATATCAAAGTAGCATTAATTGTGGTTGCAGCTTCCAAAATAGCACCGTCATTTTTACTATATATTTTACTTCCTAAAGCTGCTTTTAAATCATTTTTAAATGCGATATCACTTTCATAAATTGTATCTGCAAATGGGAGTAGTTTTTGAGATTCAGAAAATTCTAATTGATTAATATTTTCTATTGACAGTTTGTATGTTGCTTCATTAAAGCCATAGGCACATAATAATAAACTAACAGCTATTCCTGCTGTACCAATTAATAACAATGGTCTTCTTCCCATTTTATCTATTAAATAAATAGCAACAAAAGTAAAAATTACTGAAATTGTACTTAATAAAACTCCAGATGAAAAAGCCGCATCTGTGCCTATACCTGTTTGCTCAAAAATTGAAGTTGCATAAAAATACACGGCATTTATTCCTGTTATCTGCTGAAGAACTCCAACAACTAAACCAATAATAATAATAAAACGTAATGATGGTTTTAATAAATCTTTGATTTTTAATGGAGCCTTATTTTTATCTGAATGTATATTTTTCTCTATGGCTATAATTTCTTGACCTCCTCTTTCTGCACCATGAATTTTATTTAGAACTTTTTTAGCCTCTTCAAAGTTTTCATTTAAGTACAACCAACGTGGGCTTTTAGGTATAAAAAATAGAAAAATAAAGTAACATAATGCAGGAAGTAATTCTACACCTAACATCCATCTCCAAACACTTTCATCAGTTAAAAATGTAGTATCTGATGTATTGTATTTATTAAAAAAATAGTTACTTAAGAATGCTGCAAAAAAACCAAAAACTATATTTAATTGTTGCAATGAAACTAGCTTTCCTCTGTTTTCTGCTGTTGAAATTTCTGCAATATAAATAGGTGCTAAAACCAATGCAGCACCAAATGCTATACCTCCAATAATTCTTGCTAAATAAAGCATTTCATAAGAAGATGCCATCGCAGATAAAACAGCTGAAATAGCATATAAAAAAGCAACAAAAATCAACATTTTTTTTCTTCCAAAAAGGTCACTTAATCTTCCGGAAAACAACATGGCAAACATTGCAGCAAATGATGGGGCACTTACCACCCACCCAGATTGAATTTCATTAAGATCAAATTCTGGTCCAACATATGACATAACTCCTGAAATAATCCCTGCATCAAATCCAAAGAGGAAGCCTCCTAATGCTACGATAAAACTTATAAAAATGGTGTATGCCTTATTGCTCATAATTTCTTTTGATTTTATAAAAAAGTAAATTTAATAAATTATTGTTTGCATTGCTCTTGGTTCTATCTCTAAAAGTGATTCACTGTTACCAACAATCAGTTTATATGTAACTTTACTATCGGTTTTATTCATAACAACAGTTATTATTTTTCCATCTTTATTTTTAAAAGAAGTACTTTCTATAGTTGTTCTGCTTGTTGTAGTACTGACCCTTACAGCACCCGGTTTTATAAATTTTGAGAAGTGGCCAATATAGTAATACGTTGGAGTGAAAATTAATTCTCCTGTTTTTGTATTCGCATGAATTGGAGCGAAGCAAAAATTTTCAACATGATTTGGCCCCCCTCTTTCATCTAATAAAATATTCCAATCTGTCCAACCAACAACGCCACTATTAAAATCATTTATTATAGAATTTCCATAACGTTCTGCATTTGGCCAAAAATGTAATTTTTCTGAATCAAATCCTTCTGCACAACCTTCTGTAAATAACATGTTTTTTGATGGAAATGATTCATTTATATTTTTTAAATTGTCATATTTTGGCAAACCACCTGTCCAAGTTTCATACCAGTGAAGACCAATGCCCCAAGCATATTTTGATGCTTCTGGATCTTCAAAAATGGTATTTGCTCTATCAGAAATTAAATCTCTATTATGATCCCAAACAATAATTTTTTTATCTCCTAAACCTGCGTTTTCTAATGTTGGACCTAGATAATTTTTTAAAAAGTCACGTTCTTCATCAGCTGTGTAAATACAAGATTCCCATCTTTGAATGGCCATTGGTTCGTTTTGAATTGTTAAACCCCACACAGGAATCCCTTCCTTTTCATATGCCTTAATAAATTTTACATAATAATCTGCCCAAGATTGTCTGAACTCTGGAAGTAACTTTCCTCCATATAACATATTCTTGTTGCTTTTCATAAAAGCGGGTGGACTCCATGGACTTGCGTAAAAAACCAAATCCTCTTTAATTAATTCAATCGCTCTTTTTATAAAAGGGATTCTTTTTTTCTTATCCTTTTCTATCGTAAATGTCTTTAAATCTGTATCTCCTTCTTCAATATAGGTATGACTTCCTAGACCAAAATCACTACTATGAATACTTGTCCTAATAATATTATAGCCTATCCCCTCTTTCCCGAATAAAGATTGTAGTAACTTATTTTGTTGATCATTATCTAAAGTTGCAAAAACTTCAGAAGAAGCATCTGTGATGGCGCCACCAATACCTAAATATTTTTGAAAAGTCTTATTGGGATTTATAAAAATAGCCACCTCAGTTTCTAAAGGTTGTACCTTATCTTTAAAAATTTGATCGCTGGTTTTTGTTAATCGTAACTCTGTATCTTTTGCTGTTGTATACACTTGAAGTGCTTTGTTCTTATACTCTTTTAAAGTTGAAATAGATGACGCTTGTAAAACACTTGATTCTTTAACTTTTGAGTCTGTGCACCCTGAAATAAACACTAAAAGACATGCTAATTTGAAATTCTTTAGTTTCATATTTAAATATTGATTATTTCTTGAATTCGTGCTTTACCCAATCTACTTCCATAACCCATACTCCATTCATTGGTGAATCTGTAATTTTAGCATAATTCAAAATCGCAAACATTGGCTCGCTATATCGATCACCCTCACCAAGATTTCGATATATTTCTTTTTGATCAATCCTATAAACAAGATCTGATCCTTCCCATTCAACGGAGTACTCATGATAATCGTTTAAAGTAGCATCAAAGCCTTTTCGCAAACTCCACCAATCGCCTTTATCACATTCATCTAAACTTTTAATAGCTCCAGTGGTAAAATGATCTTTTTGATGATCACCGTGATGTTCAAAAATATCAATCTCGCCAGATCCTGATAACGGCCAACAAATGTTTTCATTAGGTTCTTGAACAGGTGGTTCATTATTTTGAGCTCCTAATATCCACCATGCTGGAAACATACTTGGTTCACCGTTGCTACTGAGTCTTAATCTGGCTGTCCATTTTCCTTTGATAAATTCTTTTCGATTTTTAGATGCGATTCTCCCAGATACATATTGAGTTTCTGGATGTTGTTTCCCGTGTTTGTCAAAATTATCACACGGACGTTTTTTATCAATTTTAACAACTTTTAATTTTAATGTACCATCACTAACTTCTCTAGTTCCAAACTCGTTGTCTGGAACATAACAATGAGTTTCATTATTAACCCAAATACGTTGATCTTGCCAATTATCTGAATTAAAATTATCAAAATTATCGATAAAATCTACTTCCCACGTATTCGTTAAAAGCACCTTTACTGAAAGTAGTTTGGTGTTATTTATAAATGCTGTTGAGATAATAACAATTAAGGTTAGACCTAGGAAGAGAAAAAAAGTAGGTTTTTTCATAGATATATTTTCTTAAAGACAATAATAAACCGAAGAGATAAAAAATCTTCAAATTATTTTCTGTCTTTTGATTAATTTTTAATTAATTTTTTTTGATATTGTAATTTATCTGTTTCAATAATTAAAAAATAAATACCCGATTTTAAAGAGGAGATATTATATTCATTACTAGATAAATTAGAGAACATCTGTTTTACTAAACGCCCGTTAACATCAAGAATTCTTAAAGCTTTCACTTCATTATTATCATTTAATTGAATCTTAAAGTTTCCTTTGACTGGATTCGGAAAAATTGAAATATTATGGTTGGCTAATTCTTCAATACTTAGTGAACTCACAAACTCAAATTCAAACCAATTAAGGTTAAAGCCTGATTCCAAAACTTTCATTTTTAGAGAATACACCCCTGCATTTAAAGTCGTTTCTGCAGTAGTGGTTTGCCATGATTGCCAACCACCTGTAACAGGTAAATCTATGGTAGAAATACTTTCTATTGAATTATTATTTAAAAGCTGAAATTCTATTTTCCCTGTATCATATGCTGCTGCAGTTCTTACATTTAAATTATAATTACCAGTCTCAGATATATAAACTAGGTACTCAGCAAAATCGCCAGCATCGGTATAACCTATATTTTGACCTCCACCAGAATCTGAGGTGTTTTCCGTTTGTAAGCCAAATTGGTTGATATAATCTTCCGCTTGAATTTTACCTGGAATTATAAATCTAGTTTGAAGGTTATTCTCAACAAATAAATCCTGAAAAGCGTCAAGTGTATAATTATATATTGACGTAATAATAGCACCATCATAACTTACTTCAATTTCATCTTGATAAAATAAATATTCTGATAAATTTAAGGTGATTAATCTACTGTTTACAGAGGCTATTTCAGCAGATTCTAGGGTTCTTGAATTGTTATTAACCTTTACTTCAAATAAATCATTAGATAATGACTGATTTGTCATAGGGTGGTTTAAAACAATATTCAAAGATTGTTCGTCATTATTTGTACTAGCACTTAATACACTGAATGACGGAATTTCATCTGTAGAATTCGTGAATTCTATACTACTCATATTAAACTCTGTATTTCCATCTACCTGAACTTTTAAAACATGTGTTCCTGCTTCGATAAATGCGTTAAATATAGAGTGATTAACAAAATTATTCCAACCTCCTGTATTACCCAGAGAAACATTCCCTGCAATATCAACATCATTGATAAAAAATTTAATTTTTGCTCCTGACTGTTGTGTAGCGTACCTAAGCTTTAAGTTATAAAAACCTGTTTCAGAAATATTTACCGTATATTTCATCCATTCGTTAGTATTGGTATAGCCCACATGATAACCATTACTATTTGTCGCATCAGAATTTGTTTGAATGTCTACACCATCGTTTCTATAGGTCCATCCGGAGTTCCAAGGTTGAAAATTTTCACCTGTAGATAGTGTGTAATTTGCATAATCTACATCATAATAAGCAATACCATTTGAACCAAGGTCATAATCAGACAGATAAACCACCCCAGGTATATTATGATCAGCAAAAGGAACATGAGTTTCATCTTGTGGTTGCCTAATAACAGCATCTATAACATCTTTATAAAAAACATTATTCTCTATAAGTAAATCAGTCGTTAATTGGCTTAATCCTTGAATAGCATTTGCCACTGAAGGCTGAGAACCTTCACCTTTCCAATAATTTATGATAGCTTCATAATTGACATTAGAGTTAATTGAATAAGGGCATACAATGGTTGAAATTCTTTTCCAAGGCCACCATGCCCAGCCGATATTATTATCCTCAAACAAATTAATGGCTTCAGTAAACCAAACATTAGAATTTTCTCCAGATTCACCCAACCAAAGAGGAATATTGTGCTGCTCTCTAATATCTAAAACCCACTGGATAGATGCTGTATCATTATAAGTCCAATATTTATGTGGACTATACACCATATTCGAATCCCATGGAGGCGTTAAACCACTGAAATCATTTGCAAATCCATTTCCTTCGATGAAAATAATATGATCTGAATCTACAGCTCTTATTTCATTTGTAATTCTTACATATAAACCTCTAAGTACATTGGTTCCAAGTGGCCAGTTAACTTCATTAAGCAAATCATAACCACCTATCCATTCTTTATCTTTGTATCTATCTGCAAGTTTTCCCCACAAAGCAACCGTTTTATCTTGATTAGCTATACTTTCCCATAAGGATGGTTTTGAATCATCATAGTCGCTAATAGCCGCATCCTGTCCCTGACCTCCGGGAGCAGCATGTAAATCTAAAATAAGATAAATTTGGTTGTTTTCACACCAAGACAGTAGCTCATCTACCATATCAAAACCAGTGTCTAACCATGTGTTTTCTCCTTCTACTGATTCTTCCTCTATTGGAAGCGTAAATAAGTTGTAATGCATTGGCAATCGTATACTATTATAACCATGATTAGCAATTGAGTCTACATCTTGCTCTGTTATAAAATTTTGACGCCAGTTATTGTAAAAATTTTCAGTTTCTTCTTCACCAATAAGAAGGGTTAATTTTTCTATGAACTCGTGTTGTGTATCTGCTGCTCCAGAAGAATTCATCATGTATCCTTCTTGTAACATCCAACCGCCTAGACCAACTCCCTTAAGAAGAACTTCATCGCCATTTGAATTAATGATATTTTTCCCTAAAGTTCTTAAACCCTGAGATTGGGATGAAATTGAAATAATTAGAAAAAAAATTACAACATATGTGTTTTTAAAAACCATTTATTTCTTTGTTATTATAAATTATCTAAACCGTAAAGAGTTATTTCAGAACCAACTAATATTTGTGTGCTACCATAACTAGATGTGAAGGATATTTTAAGATATCTAAATTGTTCTGATGTATTGTCTAGGCTAAAGTCATGACCATCTATTGCTTCCTGAAAAGCAGTTGTTGGAATATTGCCAGCACTATCCCTTGGGTCACCTATATCAAATTGGCCCAATAATTCCCAGGATTGAGAATCGTTACTGGCATATAAATTAAATGACTTTATGTTTTCTTCTTGATAATGATATGTAACACCGCCACCTTGATACCAATAGGCTCTTTGCCATAGTTTGAATCGTTTGATTTTGACATTTTTATTCAGATCTATAACGATATCTAGCGGAAAGTTTAGGCTACCGCCATTATTATCTCTTGTAGCTATAAAATAGCTATTATCAGAATCTGTTTCTACAGTATCAACAATATCATCCCAAAAATTTACGGTTCTTCCCTCATAGGCATCACCATTAAAAGACTGGGAAGAAATCAAAGTCCAGGTATCTTTTTCAATTTTTTCTTCAAATAGTGGCGTGTAGTTTCCAACTAACTGAAGTTCAGTTGTATTTCCATCAAAGTCCTCAACCTTTGTTGAAAAAGACAATTCTACCGCTTCTAATCCCCTTATAAAAAGACTCTCTTCATTGTTATTTGAAGAAAGAATTCTAATCGTTTCATCATTTCCATTTAAAATATGAACATATACAAAAACTGTTTTTGAAGCTATATTCTCCCAAGTAATTTTAACACCTCCTAAATCGGGTGTTATCTCAATACTTTGTTGTACCAAGAAAATAAATGATTCTAGGGGTATAAATTCTATTTCTAAGGCCTCAGAAATATTTTCATTTTCATCAATTACATACAATCTAACCTGAATTGGGGTTGTCTGATTTAAGCCGTTTACCTCTACTGATGAATTATACTTACTGGAAACTCTAAAAACATCTTCTCCTTGAGAGTTTACATATTCAGCCCTCACATAAGATATATCATCATCTGTAGGTAAAGAATATGAGATAATACCACCTCCATTAGTAGGAACTACAGAAATATTAGATACTGCTCCAGGTGGGGCTGTATCAACTTCTTCATCTTTAGAACAAGAAAATATTGTTATAATAATGATGAAAGGTAAAAGAACTATTTGTGTTATCTGTTTTTTCATAATGATGTTTTTTTACCAACCTGGATTTTGAACAAGATTTGGGTTTCTAGATAATTCTGTAAAACTAATAGGTTGAAAATAATCTCTTGGACTATTGAATGATCGTTGACTAACATCCATAATTTGATAATAATTAGCTTCTGTTTCTTCATCTACAGACCATCCTTTAATAGGTGTAGAGAAATACTGTTCAGCTAATTTCCATCTTCTAATGTCGTAATATCGATGGCCTTCAAAGGCTAATTCTATCATTCTTTCTTGTTGAATAATCTCTCTTAAACCCTCTTTATTTGTGTGTTTATTTGGTGTTACAGCATACGCAACATTACTCCAAGACTCTTGAACTGTTGGAATACCTGCTCTTTCTCTAATAATGTTTAAAGCATCATATACATCAGATGAAGGACCATTAAATTCATTTAATGCTTCCGCATAATTCAAATACAATTCACTCAATCGAATCATAGGCCAAGGGTAGGTAATTGATTTGTTGTAAGCATCTCCTTCTGAATCTTGATGAACTAATTTTTTAAGCGCATAACCTGTTACTAGATAATCAGATGTATTTGCAATTCTACCATGGATTTCTCCTTTTCTCATTTTTAAATTCCAGATGCTACCCCAAGTTCTGTTAATACCTCTATCAAAACCAATCGAAGCATAAAAACGAGGTTCCCTATTTAGGTTTAATTTTGCGGTTCTTTGAAAAAATTGAGCGTAAAATCGTTGATTAAAAGCAATTGTAGTTGGCTCATATCTGTTTGTAAAATCAAAAGATAAATCTTCGTTAATTGGTAGGCCATTTTTTGTATAATAAGTCTCTGCTATTCGGATACTAGGTGCCAACCATTGCCAAGCAGCTTCAACAGATGAAGAGGCAGGACTTTTCATCATTGCAGGAGACTGAATTTGCCAATACTGACCATTAGAAACTGGACTTGAATTTCCCCATATCAGTTCAGAATTCCATGGATCAGTGATGACGTATCTACTATTATACTGGTCTCTTATTAATTGATACTGAAAATTGTTAGTATCAAAACTAGGTGCAGTATCTGTAAAATAATACATTGATGTCCCTTGAGCTATAGCTGCTTCAAAAGCATCTTTAGCAGCCATAGCCGCTAATTCCCATTTAGATTCATCATATGTTTGATTAAAGAAATTTTCGCCATTTGTATTTAAAAACCCTGCATAAAATTCACTGTTACCGTTAAATAACGGGCTTGCACTAAATAATAAAACTTTCGCCTTAATAGATTTGGCAATTATTTGATCAATTCTTCCTAAGTCATTATTTCCAATGACTCTTTCAGGTAAATCAAGGATAGCATTGTCAATCGTTTCAACAATATAAGTAAAGCACTCGTCAACTGATTTTCTATCCAATCTGACTTCTTCATCTGAGGCACTAATTGGTAAATTAACATCTACAATAGGAATTGGTCCATAGTTACTGACTAACAAAAAATGATAGTATGCCTTCAAAAAGCTCACTTCAGCTTTCCATTGATTTTTTTCTTCTTGAGTCATGTCTACTACCAAATCTATATTATCAATAAGGGTATTACAACTTCGTATTCCCTCCCACAAAGAACCTTGTCCTCTACCATTTGCAGCAAAACCAGACCAATATCCCATTAAAGGAGATGAAATATTTTGCTGTCCTTTCATTAACTTTATTGAATTAGGTTCTTTAGAGACAGGCACAGCAACTTCATCACTAGCTAAAACATAACTAGAGTAAGTTCCATCACTTTGAGGTAGATAACTATAACTGTTTGCTAGTGCATTATAAGCTGTTTCTTTTCTATTAAAAAGTAAACTCAATTCTTGCGTACCATCGGGCACAATGTCTAGGTAATCTTCACAACTTGTAAAAAGAAAAATACTACCTAATAAAATTGCGATGTGTTTGTTTTTAAGTTTCATATGTTACTTTTTAAAATTTTACTTGAGCACCAATATTCATAACTCTTTGAAGAGGATACCCTAATCCGTTACCTGCTAATTCTGGATCCCATAAATCAAATTTTGAAAAATGAAATAAATTCAATCCCGTAAGATATAATCTTATGTTAGCTGTAGAAAAAAGACTACCCCATTTTTCAGGAATAGTATACCCAATCTCTAGACTTTTAAGACGAAGAAAATCTCCATCTCTTAACCACCAAGTAGATGTCTTTTGATTATTTTGTATTTCATAAGTTGATAATCTAGGCCAAAATGCATTTGGATTTGGATTGTTTTCTGACCAATGATTGTCAGCTATAATGCTTAATGCATTACGTTCATTCACAAATGGAGAAATATCATTAGGGTTTATGAAAAAGGAGGATCTTGCTGAACCTTGCATGAAGATTGAGAAATCGAGATTTTTATAAACCGCAGATATTCCAAAACCATAAACAATTTCTGGCACCGTTGGTTTACCAATTGGCGCTTGATCGTTTTCATTTACAACACCATCATTGTTGATGTCTGTATATTTAATATCTCCAGGTAAGTAAGAGTTCGTGGAAGAAAATCCATTAAATTGCTCTGGCGAATTATCAATATCTTCTTGATCGATAAATAATCGTTCTGCAACATAACCCCATTCTTGGTTCACTGGATAGCCAATTCTGCTTAAATTTTGATTTTGAAATTCTGGTTCTCCATTCACTATTATTTTATTAGTAGCATATGTAAAATTTCCTCGAGCTGTGATGTAAAAATCTCCACTAAAGGCATGATTGTAATCAACTGATAAATCAACACCCTCTGCCTTAACTTCACCAATATTACTACTAATTACAGCTGTTAAACCAGAAGTTTCAGGAATATACTGACGTTCCATATAAATATTTCTGCGATGTTCTGTAAAATAATCTGCTTGAATATTTATTTTTTTAAAAAGACCTAACTCTAAACCAATATTTGATTTAGTTGCAACTTCCCATGTTACATTTTCATTTGCATATCTATTAATAATATAACCGTTGTAATAATTGTTATAGTTTGTTCCAAAAGAATACCCAGTACCGCCATTGTTTAGGTCTACTTCAGACAAATAAAAGAAACGATCGCTTGGTCCAGAAATACCATCATTCCCAACCAAACCATAAGTATATTTGAGTTTCAACAAATTAATTGATGGAATATTTTCTTTGAAATAAGTCTCATTAGATATAATCCATCCAAAACCAACAGATGGAAAAAATCCAAAACGATTCTTATCAGCAAATTTTTCTGAACCATTATAACCAAAATTAAACTCACTAAAATAACGAGCATCATAATTATACGAAACTCTTCCAGAAATACCCATATTTCTAGAAGGCAATGTAGAAAATGCTGTATTGCCTGAAATTGTATTCAATGATTCTTGAAAATAAGAAACTAACAAACCACTAAAATCATGTTTTTCATTCAATGTTTTATTATACTCCAACACTGACTCGTAATAAAAATTACTATTTCCATAATTATTGACTGTTGGGTTATTTAAAAACTCTGTACCTTCTTGAATTTGATATAGTGAATTTGTAACTCCCTCTGATGTCTCAATTTCAGAAATACCATAATAAAAAGGAGTAAAACTTCTTTCGTTTTGATTTTCTGAATAGGTTCTAACAGAAGCCAAAGCTCTTAGTTTTAATCCGTCTGTAATAAAACCTAAATCTTGGTTAATTTGAAATTGAGCTAAGGTTGTATTTGAAAATCGATCTTTAAAACCTCTAACACTTTCTGCATAAGGATTGGCAAACCCACCATTTCCTTTATTTCCAAAAAGGGTGTGATTAAAATTAGCTGATGCCTCATCTGCCTCAAAAACTTTTGGGAAATTTGCAGGGTTGGCTTGAGCTACTTGCCTAAAGATATCTGATGCACTGACAATAGGACCATTATAACGTTCAAATAATGAATAAAATTTTGCAGCTACTTTAGTGGTTTTAGTTAAATTAATATTGATGTTAGCTCTTAAGTTTGATCGGTTAATATCAATGTTGTTATTAAAATTATTGAGAGGGTCTATTTTTAACAAGCCCTTTTCATTTGAATTAGAAACAGATAGGTAATATTGAGCTACTTCTCCACCTCCATTAATATTAACATTTAATCTTTTGTTAAGTGCAACATCGTTAAATAATTCACTATACCAATCTACATCTGGATACAGATTAGGATTTAAACCATTTAAAGTACCATCAATTTTCGGTTTTGAATACAACAAGATGGCAGATTGATCTCTCATACGTTGCGCTCTATTGTAGAGTTCCATATAATCTACAGCTCCTAAAAAACTATTTATTTTAGAGGGACTAGAAAATGCGCTTTCAAAACGAATTGACACTTTAGCTTTTCCTTTTTTTCCTTCTTTTGTAGTAACTAACACAACCCCATTTGCACCTCTAGCACCATACAAAGAGGTTGCTGTGGCATCTTTCATAATTGAAAAGGTGGCAATATTATCTGGTTCTATTCTGGCCAAATCTGAAGTTGTAATTTGCAAACCGTCTAATAAAATTAAAGGACTGTTATTAAAACCAAAAGTAGTCACACCTCTAATAAAAAAAGCTGCGTTATCTTGACCTGGTTCACCGGATCTTTGATAAGAAATTAAGCCTGAAATTTTACCTGCTAAAGTATTTGTAATGTTTGAAGTGGGTTGTTTAAGTTCTGATGCTTTGATGGTTGTAATAGATCCAATTACACTATTCTTTTTTTGTTTTGAAAATGCAACAATTCTAATTTCTTCTAATTCATCTGAGCTTTCTTTTAAAATTACATTGATTTTTTTCTGATCTAGAACTTTAATTTTTTGTGATTCAAAACCTAGATAAGTAAATACCAAAATTGCTTTTGGTGTTTTGATATTTATCACATACATACCGTCAAAATCTGTTTCTGCACCTGTGGACGTCCCTTCAACGATAATTGATACTCCTGGAAGTGGACTTCCAGTATTGTCAACAACTTTTCCAGAAACTAAAACAGTTTGAGAGTTTGCAATGCTTGTGAAACACAATAATAGAAATGTAACTAATTTTAAAAATAATGCTGCTGATTTATTCATCCTTATTTTTTATTATAAAAATCATAGCAGGAAAATTATCCTGCTATGGCTTTATAAATTATACTATTGTTATTATTGCTTAATCAATTTCTTAAACTGACCATTTACTTGTAAAAAGTACAATCCTGGATTTAAACTTCTAATTGACAACTCATTAGAATCAATTATTTTTTCAAGAACTTGTTTGGAATTAATATCAAAAATACGAATATCTTTCTTTCCATTTAAATTGGTAAAATGAATCATATCGGTTGTTGGATTAGGAAAAAACTGAAAACCAGCTAACTCAACATCATTTACAGATGCAGTTCCTTGTAATTGAGGCCCCATCACATCATCTATATAAAAAGTTGTGTTTGGACTATCTCCTCTTCCTAGAAAAATAAAAATATGATCAAATTCAACACCGTCAGCAAGTTCTGATGTATTTAAATAGACTGTTTGCCATTGATTCTCAAATATAATCTCTTCATCTGTTTCATATTGAGCATTAATTTCACTGTCATCTCTGGCGTCAGCAACTTTAAATCTAATTCCTGTTGTTACCGGTGAATACACTCTAAAAGAAAAAATATCATCTTGTGCAGCATCGAATGGAGCATTTAGCTGGATATGAATTCTTTCCCAGCCACCCCATGAGCCACCTTTTTCCCATTTCTTGACCATATTTGATCCACCTGAAGGGTCAGCAACAGTTGTGAAAGGAGCCGCAGGATCACCCATAGATTCTGAAATAGTTACTAAAGACGTCCCATCAAAATCATCATAAGTTACCATATTAATAGCAGTTGAAGTAGTTGTGAATGATGCTGAAACTCCTGATACAAGCTCTTCATTTTCGGCATATTCAACCGAATTCTCCTTGATACCATACCAATAAATAGTATTAGGTAAAAGGATCACTGCTGGTCGAATGGTAATAGTAGAGTTGTCTGAACTCAAAGTGGCAGTCATATCAACCAAGGCACCAGATGCATCATTCTGTCTTAATTCAACGACAGTTGTAGCATCAGTTATGGAAGAATTATCCGTATTTCTAAATTGAAAATTAGAAGAAATGGTAGGTTTTGTAATTTGAGCTACATCTGTTGCACCATCAATTGGGCTCAATATATTTTCAACGACTGGAGCAATATTACTTTTCAGATAGTCATCAAAATAATATTTATCTCCAATTTCAGATCCTCCATTACCATCTTTATCAAAATAGATTTGAGCTCTGTCATAATTTGTTGCAGTAATAGCTCCATAATTAAAAACCAATTCTACCCAGGTGTTACTTTCTGTAACTTCAATCTTTTGTTCATATCCTTGACCATAATCAGGATAGTTTTGCAATTTGATTGAAACACCTACTGGCTTACTTACCCATACTTTTACTTTAATAAATGGTGTTTCAGCAAAATCAAATGGCAATAAAGGTGTTGCACCGTTAACCAATGAGTTTTCAAGACCTGCATCCCCACCATTATAAGTATATTCACCAACATTATCTGAAATATTAATTCCGGACTTATCAGGATTTTCGATAGCTGCAAAACCAACTCCACCCCAAGATTCAAATCCAACATTTGTATTTGTAGTATCAAAATCAAAAAGAATCTCATTAATATCTCCTGTTACAGCATCTTTAGTTGTAAAACTTGCAGAAACTCCTGTTACAGCAGTATCATCTGAATACTCAATAGAACCATCAAAAATCCCATACCAATACGTAGTAGAATTATCTAAATCAAAAGATGGGTCTATTATAATTTTGTTTTTATCTCCGTTTATACTTGCTGTAAAGGGAACGTCTGTACCATTTTGATCTCCAATCTTTACTGCAACATTAGAACTTAAATCTGTAATTTCTGAATCATCTAAATTTCTAAAAAAATCGTTTGTTGAAATTTCTAAATTTGTCGATATGGTGGAATCTGTATCACCATTAGCCGGAGAATATTGTTGAGCAGGGGAAGTATATAATTCTGGTCCTTTAATATCATCAAAGAAATAAAAATCACCTGAAGTTGTATTTAAACCGCTTATTTTAATTACAATGTTATTCATGAAAATATTGGAAAAACTACTAAAGTCAAACGTTAACTCCACCCATTGGTTAATATCAGCTGCTCCAACTGAGGCAGTTACTTCAATATTATTCCCATAATCTGGAGAATTTTCTAAATGAAAAATAACATCTATCTCTTCGGTAGAAAAAACTTTCATTTTAAAAATAGAATTTGATTCTAAATTGAAAGGTGAGGTAAAAACAGTTGTTGGATCTATAACCCCTATACCAATATTATTGTCATTACCAGCAGTAAACTGACCAACAAAAGCGGAGGAGTTTGTAGCGTCAGAAACAGGATTAGATACTTTAGAAAAAGTTGAAGATGTGTTCCAACTATTAAAAACAATATTAGGGTTGTACGTGTCAAAATCTATATGAGTTATCTCTTGAGCATCAATTCTAAGAAAGGTTATCAATAAAATTAAAAAAAAAAATTGTTTCATTTTAGTAAGTTTTAGGTTATAATATACATATTGATTAAAGATCACATGAATTGCTTAAAAAAAATACATAATTTTGCTATTAATTAAAATCACTTTTTTAATCCAATAGACGTAATGTGAAACAAAAATAATTTGAAAGTTCATTATTAACAATTATTACACCTATACAAAATCTATCCATTTGTTGATTTTACCTCTACAAAATCTTTGTTAAACTGACATAATGAATTGACATATATAAATTTACGTGAAATTAAAAACTTTGAATGTAATTAGACAAGTTGACCTCTTTTGATAAATTGAATTTTTTTCTTAAGCGATATCTACTTTGCTCAATACTTGTGATTGCAACATTCATTAATGATGAAATCTCTTTGGATGAAAGATTTAATTTTAAATAAGCACTTAACTTTATTTCATTGGTCGATAAGTTTGGATGTTTTTCTCTTAAATTCTCAAAAAATTGTGAATGAGAATTTCTGAAATGAAGCTCAAAAGCTAACCAATCTTCTTTATCTAATAAATGAGAATTGATTTTTTTTATGATTTTTCTAACAGAGTAATTCATGGAGCTATTAGCTATCTCATTGTCAAAACTTTTGATATCTTTAATTAAGTCAGTAAGTAGCTCCTTTTTTTTGATATTGTTTAACGTAGACGAGGCTAGAGCAGAATCTTTCTTTTTTATTTCTAAATTTAAATTTTTCTCTTTTAACAATAATAACTCTTTATCAATGGCTAATTTCTCCAACTCAAATCTTTCTTTTTGGCGCTCTCTTTTTTGTTTTTCTAGTTGCCTTAATCTACTTACATATTTAAAGTTTTTACGCTTAAGGAAGCTTCTATAACTTATGAAAAATATAAAAAATAATACTAAATAAAAGGTTTTTGCAACCCTAGAAATATACCACGGGTAAGCTATATAAAATGGAATTTTAACACTTGCAGAAACTTGATCAACTTCAGTTTTTGTTCTTAATTCTAAGACATAATTACCAGATGTAATAGAAGGAAGTTTAATTTCAGATTCACTAATCCAATGAGACCATTGATTATCCAAACCATTAAATTTATATTGAAATTGCCTAGAATAACTTATTGGGATATTTGGTAAAGCAACTTTAATTTTTAAAAAATTATTGCTGTAAGGAATATTTAACTCGGTTTTAAAATCTATTGGAGCTATGATAGTATCATTTGAACTAATAAACTGTAATGATTTTATTATTGGAAGAACTTGTGATTGTTTATTTATTTTAGAACTAAGTTTGTGAAAAATAACACCATTATCTATACCTATAGCATAATTTGTATTATTTATTTTTTTTATCTTATTAAAGTCTTTTAAATGACTATCCCAAATAGTGTGAAAAGGTTCTTGAATCTTATTGAAATCATTTCCATTTCGTAAAACATATCCTAAAGAATTAGGTGTAGAATACCAAAAGATGTTTTCATCTTGTGAAATATAATTAATATTTTTAAGGTCTTTGAATATTTCCGATGGATATTTTGCTTTTGTAAATACATTATCAATGGCATCATAGAAGAAGAACCCTTTAGGATTGTAAAAAACTAAGTTACCGTCTATCTTACATATATATGCATACGCTGCAATACTAGAGTTTTCTATTCCATAAAACTCAGTATCTTCAAGTTCAACACCTTCTATAGACAGCATTAATCTATAATAACCTTTTGATGGATGTGCAACCCACAGATGACCATACTGATCAAATTCTAAAAATCTTGATGATTCTCCAAAATTTTGAAATTTTTTCACAAAAACCCATTGATCATTCATTTTTTTAAAAACAGCAATTCCTGAATAAAAGCCAACATATAAGAGGTCTTTAATTTTAGGATGTTTTTTAAAAGTCCATGCCCCTCCTTCTAAATGAATAGTTTTTAAAAAATTATTACGAATTACAGAAAGTCCTTTATCACTACCTACTAATAGTTGACCATCAATTTCATCTATTTCCCAAATTTGCTCAGTACTGTTATTCACAAGCTTTGGATCGGAAAGCGTATTTGTTATATTCTTCACAAATAATCCTTGATTAGTTCCTAGGTATAATAACGAATCTTTTAAGAAACTTGAATACACAGTGCCAAAACTGCTTTTGGTATCTAATAAATATTTGGTGTTACTATTTATTTCTAAATAACTAATCCCTGATTCTGTACCTAACCAAATATTATGATTATTGTCAACAAAAACTTTACGAATAGCATTGTTAGCTATTCCATTATTTTTATTAAAATGTGCTAGCTTAAGACCTCTATCAGAAATAATATAAAAACCATTCCTTAAGGACCCAATAATTAAGTTATTTTTTTTATATATTTTTATATCAGTGATTATAGATTGTTCAATCTCCTGGTTAAATTCCCATTTCTTTTTTTGTAATAATCCATTTTTAAAATACCAAAAACCGTTATTCTTTGTGGCTATTAACAAACTTTTTGAGTTTTCTTCAAATAGACCTATGATATCCATAGAAATATTCTCTGTCCCTTTTATTAGTATTTTTTCAGAGTTAATTATTTCAAATAAACCAATAGATACGTCTTGAACAAAAACTCTATTATTAGATGAAAAAAGTTTACTAAATCCTTTAATTGCTGGTATTGTAGTTAATTCTTTTTTAGTAGGATTGTATATATATATTTGTTGAAAAGATTGAAAAAAAATAGTTTTATTTGCTGATACTATATTTAAAAACACAGGAAGTAATGGTGCATTTTTAGTTGGATATTTAAAATGCAAACTTGAATATTCTAAAATTCCTTTGTTATTTTTTGACCAATATCCAAAACCGCCGATTCCGGCAGTATAGATATGAGCATCGTCTTCGTATAAAACCGCTCGAAGATCAGATTGATCTTTAGCAGAATAATTTTGCCAAGAAAAACCATCATATTCCAACAAAGAACCAGGATTTGCAAAATACAATTCTCCATTCTTATCCTGAGAAATATCAAAAATCTTTAAATCTTGTTTTACTTGTTTTTTTGTAAAATTTTCAACAAAAGGAGCACCTAATGATTCTGATAACTGGCTCACAATAAGGTTGCTATTAAAAAAAAAGATAATTATAAATATAGCAAGTCTTTTCTCAATGAAAAGAATAAATAATTTGTTATTTGTATTGAGCATAAAAAAATATAATCTAAAATTACACAATTAACAAATTTAAGCAACTATTTCAAATTGTTTAGATCAGTATATATATATATAATTAAATGATTTACAACAGCTTACTAATAGTGGTTTTAACCTACCTTTTTAATTTCTAATTTTAAGTCATTCATAAAGCGATGAAAATCTACGGTTATTCTATGTCTGTTTGTATTAATTTGTTTCATATGCGGATGTGTTATTTCTCTTTCACATAAAACGCCTATGTTAGCGGGTCGATTCCAAACTCCTTTTAGTGCTAAAGTTAGTAATTTACTTTGTTGTTCAGCTCCTGGCCAAATGCATCCAAGTGGTTGAAACATTCCAATAAAATAGAGATTGTCGTATTCTGGATGAAACATTTTTAGATAGAGAGGTACAGGCCCTTCTCTGTAATTTAAAAAATTTTCATGAAAGAATGGATGGGCTAAAACAAAACCTGTACAAGCAATTATTACATCGAATTCTTCAATACTTTTATCTTTAAAAAAGACTTTTTTTCCGTCAAAACGCTCAATTTCTACCTTAGGCTTTATTTTTCCATGCCTGATTTTATATAACAATTCACTATTAATAGTTGGATGAGTAGCTCCAAATTTATGATTTGGTTTTTGTAACCCATACATCTTATTTGAACCGTTGTTAATGTTAGCAATTAGACCCGCAAGGAGATTTCGAAGAAAAATTGGCAGAAAACTCATCTTTGTTGCAAAAACATCTGTTGGTTTACCCATTAAAAACTTAGGTATAATTCGATATCCTCTTCGCCAACTGATGGATGTTTGACTACTAACACGACTAGTTTCTACAGCAACGTCACAAGCCGAATTTCCACCGCCAATAACTAACACTTTTTTGTTTGCGAAGGGCGCTGCTTTTTTGTATTGGTGTGAGTGTAAAAAGTCACCTGTAAATTTGCCTAAATAGTTAGGATATTTAGGTTCCCAATGATGTCCGTTGCAAACTATTAAATCTGTAAAAATTTGTACATGCTCATTTTTATCTTTTATAGTTGTTACTTCCCAATGACCATTATCTAACCTAACACAGCTTTTAACAAGCGTATTAAATTGTATATGAGGGTATAAGTTAAAGTACTTAGCATACGATTGAAAATAGTTTCTAAGTTCTTCATGTGAGGGGTAATCTGAAATCTCAGGACCATAGGGAAAATCTTCATACTGAGATAAAGTCTTTGAACTTATAATATGTGTGGTCTCAAAAACACTAGAATGGCTGTCTTTTTCATTGTAAATCCAATTCCCACCTACATCACTGTTATAATCATAGGCTACCACAGATATTCTTGCTTCACTTATATTTTTAATAGCAGGGAGTCCCGATGGACCTGCTCCAATAATACAAACCTGTTTAGTCAAGATGATTTCTAATTTAAATAAAGAAATTAAAGATATGTAATATGTTTATTTTTTAATATGAAAATTTAGAAAAATATGGAATTATTAGAGATGTCTTTTGGGAAATATAAAGTTAATGAAGTTAATAAAACCTCAATAACTTCTTTCCTACAAGAAGAAAACTATATTTTTAAATTTACACGTAAGTTTATTAATAGACGAAATAGTTGTATTAAAAAAAAAAACAACAAAAATGTATTGTATACATTTTTGTTGTAATAGGTGTAACTTAATTAGGGGGCGTTACTAGAGGGTAGAATTACTAACAAAACAAAACTAATTTAAAAATTATTCATTTGATTGTCTTTAAAATAAAATGATGTCTCAAAAAAAAATGGGATACATCTAAATATATATAATACATCTAAAAAAAACAGCTTAAGCTCCTTAACATAAGTTTATTATTAGTATTTTTGTTTAGAGTAAAGAATAAAAAAGTAAACAAAAAATAAGTTTTGTTTTACTTTTAAATTAAATACCACCCCCAGACAAATGATTTTTTTCGATATATTATTGTTATTATTATGGGCGTTAACTCTTGTAATTATAGTACGAATGGCCACATCTGCAGGAAAACTTCATTATAATTCAAATAAGTTATTACTTTTACTTTTATCTGTTTTTACATTTGGACTTGTAAGACACACTTTTATGCATCTAATCCAACATTTTTACAATATTTCTTTTCCCGTAGGGCTTATATTCAATTCTTCTATAGTATGTTTAGTTCCAATATTATGTTACTTATATGTAAAGAAAATTGTCAATGATGATGACTCTTTTAACACTACAGATATTAAACACTTTATTGTATTTACAGCTTTTTATATACTTTTTGAATTACCTTACAAACCTAATAGTTTTGATCCTTTTGTATATATTGAGCCAGATAATTTGTATTGGTCTACCTATTTTAAAGCAAATGGTTTACCAATATGGTTAACTACTTTAAGAAGTCTCTTAAATGTTTTTTATACCATATCAACTTATATATTACTTCATAATAGTTTTAAAACCAAATCTTCAACAAAACAAGACAAAATTGTAAGAAGATGGTTAAATAAATTTACACACTTAAAATCACCCTCAAAACAAGTACAACTTGTAAGAAGATGGGTATATAATTTAACACATATAAAAGCTTTAATGACTATTACTGCAGGATATTTTTCTGTAAAACTTCTATTTAAAAATGAAGTTTTTTACTCTGATCAACATATATTATCATCTGGCATTGCACTTCTTTTTTTTATACTTGCTATGTTTCTAAATAAAAATAAAACTATTCTGTTCAACTTACCACATTTTATGAATCCTGATAGTGTAGAAAGAGAAAAAATGAATGCTGAAATTGACCTAAAAAGACTATATAATTTTGTTACTACTCAGGTTATAAAAGAGGAAATGTATCTAAAAGACCAGTTTAATTTAAATTGGTTAGCAACTGAATTAAATGTTAAAGCCAAACACATATCAATAGCTATAGCCGAAAATAATTTTGAAAATTTCTCAACGTATTCTAATCATTTCAGGATAGAAAAAGCAAAAAAATTAATTAAGAACAACTACCTAAAAAACTACAGTGTTGAAGCTTTAGCATCAGCCTCTGGATTTAAAGCCGTTAATACTTTCTACAGAATATTTAAGAATGAAACAGGACTAACACCTAATATGTTTTCAGAGAATATTAAAAAAAGTAATTAGTGTTTTTTTTATTCAAGAATCAACAAAGCTAATGTCAATAAAAAATAAAACCTTTAATTAAATTGTTTTCAATTTAATTAAAGGTTGAAATACCTCTCTTCTATAAGCTTCTATTATTATTGTGCACTCATTATAGAATTATAAGCTGTTGGATCAAAAGCATTGTAAGCTTCTACAACTTTGCCATTTTCCCATTTAAACCAACCATAGCCTTTAAGTTCTACTGTTTCACCGGTAGATTTAGCAACCCCACTCCAGTCATACCAGACATTAGTGAAAATTTTCCCATCATTGTAATACATAGTTGCTGTATCTACATTATTATGAGCAATGCTATCAAAAAACTGATGCCCTGCAGCAAATCCAGTCATCATATCTCCTACACCCATTTTAGCATCGTTAACAGAAAATACAGCATTTTCAGCAAAAATATCTTCCGCATTTTCAAAATTGTTATCCGTATAAGCTTTCATGAATTTTTCTACACCTTGAGTATATACATCATCTCCTAGCATATAACCAGACATCGGATTATTATCTGTTGGTTGTTTACTTGTTTGTTCACATGCAACCATTAAGGTTACTAAAGACACTAATAAAATTATTTTTTTCATTTTGTAAAGTTTTAATTGTGATACGAAATTAATAAAATTATAATTAAAAAAATAAACATGTTGCATAGAAATATATTTTTAGTGATGAGAATTTTTTGATTTTTAATAATGAAGTTTTTATTTGATTCAAAATAATAATCATTTAGAAGTAAAAAAAAAGGCGAGCATATCTGTTTTTCTTATGTAATAAATAATAACTAATTTATACTTACATTTGATTACTATATTACCTAACTATCCTCCTAGATTACTTAAACAAACTAATTATGAAAAAAATACTTTATGTATTTCTAGGACTAAGTTTCGCATTCAGCTGTAGTTCTAATTCAGAAGATGAAAGTGAAGAGACGATCCAAGATTCTGAACCTCCAATCATTACTTTATTAGGAGAAAATCCTCAAGTAATGTTTTTAGATGACGTTTATCAAGAACTAGGAGCGATTGCAACCGATAATATAGATGGTAATATAACTAATTCTATTACTATTTCATCAAATGTTAATGTATCTGAAACAGGCAGTTATAATGTTATTTATAATGTTGTTGATTCTTCTAATAATTCTAGTATTGCCACAAGAGCTGTAAATATAACAGACCCTATCATTGGCACATGGACGCTTATAAGCGAAGAATGGGTAGGAGCTGGCAGTTGGCCAGTTGGCCAAGCGAGAGGTTGCTTTTTGTCTTCTGACGAGGGCTCCCCTGATCAATTTATATTTACCGAAACGAGTGTGACAAAAAATGTTTGGGAATGTTTTCAAGATGGTACTTTAGCAGAAGATTTACAAGTTTACGGTCCATTTCCTTGGACTAATATAGGCTCAAATTCTTACTTTGTTGATGGGGGAACTTTAGAAGTAACTTTTTTAGAGGATAACCAAATACAAACTCCTTTTGATGACGATAATATTGTACAAACTTGGATTAGAAATTAAGACTCCAATTTAAAATTCTAAGATATTTTTTGTGAAAAATTTTTATGAGTAAGTATCTAAATAAAGAAGAGCATCAATCTAGGACTATCGTAATTCTATAATGATATTTCATAATCAATATTAGAGTCTTCGTCATCTAGATATAGATAAACTCTCTGCTGAACTATTCATATTTAAATACCTTTCTTGAATATATACTTTCTTAATTATAAGTCACTAGGAGAATCAACTCTATCTGAACTTGGTGTAACATTGGTAATAGTTTGAGAAAAAGTAATACTAGAAATCAGTAGTAAAATAGATAGAATAAGCTGTTTCATGTAAAAAAAATTATTGGGTGATGATGTTTAAATTTTATTTAAAAAATATTTGCACAAAAAAATTATGACATGAATGCAAAAAAAAAGTATACTAAAATTTTTACTTTAAGTAACTTCAATTTTAATTCATTTTTTAATGATTCTAAATAAATAATTCATGATTTACCATTTTAACCTTGAGCTATTATAAGACATGGTATCACAAATAAAATATTTTATTATTTTTCTTATAAAAATAACAAATTTATTTGTTTAATATTTGTTTTTTGATTTATTTTAATTGAAGACAATATTAAATAGGAAGAGAAATCATATAGAAAAAATAAGATATTAGTTTTAAATAGAAAAGGTCTTTTAGTATTAGAGATATTAGTTAAGAAAGGAGTTTGGATTCATGAATCCTTTTTTGAAAATAGTTATTCCAAAAGTCGCTATCAAATCTATTAAAATTCTGGAATCGTTAAAGAGCCAATATTTCCTAACACATCAATGACGAATAGTATTATTCCAGCATAGGTATCTATATCATTAAATGTTATTCCCTAATCTGAGTCTATTTTTGGGTTAGTAGTCGATGAGAACACAAAACTACTTGAAATCACTCCTTGTTCACTAGCAATAAACATAACTAGACATAGTTATCGGACTTAATTCAAAGTTGTCATTACCAAAAACGAATTCTAATATACTTTCTATGACTAATTGTAATGTCAAAATACAAGCCATCAATAGCCAATGAATTAAATATATAAAGAAATTTGTTTAACATAATAATAATTAATGATCAAATGTAATAAATCTATTGTAGAGATTTAGAAATAGTAGAACTAAAGGAAGACAATATCCCTAGAGTTTACTATGATTGTAAAGACTAAAACCATATAAGATAATTGTACCCCACATAACATATATAAAATGTGAAGAAGGAATCCAGACATAAGCTAACACTAAATTTGATACTAACAAAACACCAAGCACAATTAAAAATCGTTGTCTAACAATATAGATCTCTAAAAATTTATTAGGTGTAAAAGCGAGGAGTAAGAATCCTATCCCTAGAACATACAATCCTAAAAATCGATAAATCTGAGTTAAATATTCAGCTAATGTTGAGTTACCTTCAATTAAAAAAAGATCAACAAAAGTCATGTGTAATCTTTCTTCGTTAGCAACTTGATCCAACATCCAGGGTTCAGAACTTAGTAACCATCTTATACCTGAAACACAAAGTATAATACTTATTAATATGATGGGGTATTTAATGTATGATATTGATTTCTCTTGCATTTAAAAGGTGCTTTATATTATGTGACTCAATTTACAAAATTTAATTTTTACATTAAATTTTACTGATTTCTTTATAAATAAAAAAAAAAGGAAAAGATAAAATAACTTTAGATTAGTTTTTTAAACCTAAAAAATATTCAACAATATCAAATAATATTCTAATAGGGAGTAAATAATATAAGTTTCATAAAAACAGTAGAAGGAAGAAGCTAAAAGTGTGTCTGTTAAAGACAATTGATTATTTATTCCTAATCACATTACTGATAGAAATATATGAATCAATATCATGATTAAACTGAGAATAAATTCACTTTCTAAAAGCTTTTTAAAGTTTAATAGAAGTTAAGGTTCAAATACATGTATTAAAATATACCATTGATCACCAAAAGACCCATTTTGTCCCCACCAACCTCCATAAGTCATTGTAAGTTGTTGACCTTCATGTAACCAAAAATTAACTTCGTTAGGAGCCTCAGTATTTCCCCAAAGAGGAACATTATCAACCTTATATGCTGCTTTATGTGAGCTACCAGTTTTATTTATGAATAAATTTTTGATATTATAGATTTTTCCTGAAGGTACTATTATAGCACTAAGTGGTGTTCCGCTTGTAACTGTTGTTGGGTTTAGAGTTCCACTAACTTGACCATTGAATGTTAGAAAGGTAGATGTTTCAGGTTGGTCAAATACATGTATTAAAATATACCATTGATCTCCAAAAGACCCATTTTGTCCCCACCAACCTCCATAAGTCATTGTAAGTTGTTGACCTTCATGCAACCAAACATTAACTTCACCAGGAGCCTCAGTATCTCCCCAAAGAGAAACATTATCAACCTTATATACTGCTTTATGTGAGCTACCAGTTTTATTTATGAACAAATGTTTAATATTATAGATTTTCCCAGCAGGAACTACTATAGCAGCAAGTGGTGTTCCGCTTGTAACTGTTGTTGGGTTTAGAGTTCCACTAACTTGACCATCGTATGTTAGAAAATTATTTGAAACTAAGTCACCATTATAATTTTGTACTCCACTAAGTGAATTATTAGTCCCTGAATCACCAGCAGGACCCTGTATTCCTTGAGCTCCTGTTGCACCTGCTGCTCCTGCTGCTCCTGCTGCTCCTGTAGCTCCATCACTACCATCAGCTCCATCTGATCCTGCTGGACCTGTAGCTCCTGCTGCTCCGTCAGTTCCTGCAACTCCTGCTGGTCCAGCTGGACCTGTTGCTCCTGTAGCTCCTTGTGGGCCTGCTGCTCCTGCTACTCCTGCTGATCCTGTTGCACCAGTACCTCCTTGTGGGCCTGCTGGGCCTGTAGCTCCTGTTGCTCCATCACTACCATCAGCTCCATCTGATCCTGCTGGGCCTGTAGCCCCTTGTAGGCCTGCTGCTCCTGTAGCTCCTGTAGCCCCTTGTAGGCCTGCTGCTCCTGCTACTCCTGCTGATCCTGTTGTACCAGTATCTCCTTGTGGGCCTGCTGGGCCTGTAGCTCCTGTTGCTCCATCACTACCATCAGCTCCATCTGATCCTGCTGGGCCTGTAGCCCCTTGTAGGCCTACTGATCCTGCTGGGCCTGTAGCCCCTTGTAGGCCTACTGCTCCTGCTGCTCCGTCAGTTCCTGCTACTCCTGCTGGTCCTGCTGGGCCTGTAGCTCCTGTTGAACCTGTAGCTCCTTGTGGGCCTGCTACTCCATCACTACCATCAGCTCCATCTGATCCGTTTAAAGATACTAACCAAACTGATTCTGTTCCTATAGTATTATCTGAAGCAAAAGCTAATTGATAAGCTGAAGATCCATCTGATCCTACTGGGCCTGTAGCCCCTTGTAGGCCTACTGATCCTGCTGGTCCTGCTGGTCCTGCTGGGCCTGTAGAACCTGTAGCTCCTTGTGGGCCTGTTGCTCCATCACTACCATCAGCTCCATCTGATCCGTTTAAAGATGCTAACCAAACTGATTCTGTTCCTATAGTATTATCTGAAGCAAAAGCTAATTGATAAGCTGAAGATCCATCTGATCCTGTTGCTCCTTGTGAACCTATAGCACCTGTTAGTCCTATTGGTCCTTGTGGTCCTGTTACTCCATCAGTTCCTGCAATTCCTGCTGGGCCTGTTGCTCCATCACTACCATCAACTCCATCTGATCCGTTTAAAGATGCTAACCAAACTGATTCTGTTCCTATAGTATTATCTGAAGCAAAAGCTAATTGATAAGCTGAAGATCCATCTGATCCTGTTGCTCCTTGTGAACCTAAAGCACCTGTTGGTCCTATTGGTCCTTGTGGTCCTGTTATTCCATCAGTTCCTGCAATTCCTGCTGGGCCTGTTGCTCCTGTTGCTCCTGTTGAACCTGTAACTCCTTGTGGGCCTGTTGCTCCATCACTACCATCAGCTCCATCTGATCCGTTTAAAGATGCTAACCAAACTAATTCTGTTCCTATAGTATTATCTGAAGCAAAAGCTAATTGATAAGCTGAAGATCCATCTGATCCTGTTGCTCCTTGTGAACCTATAGCACCTGTTGGTCCTATTGGTCCTTGTGGTCCTGTTATTCCATCAATTCCTGCTGGTCCTGCTGGTCCTATTGGTCCTTGTGGTCCTGTTATTCCATCAATTCCTGCAATTCCTGCTGGGCCTGCTGGGCCTGTAGCTCCTGTTGAACCTGTAACTCCTTGTGAACCTATAGCACCTGTTGGTCCTATTGGTCCTTGTGGTCCTGTTACTCCATCAGTTCCTGCAATTCCTGATGGGCCTGTAGCTCCTTGTGAACCTATAGCACCTGTTGGTCCTATTGGTCCTTGTGGTCCTGTTACTCCATCAGTTCCTGCAATTCCTGATGGGCCTGTAACTCCTGTAGCTCCTTGTGGGCCTGTTGCTCCATCACTACCATCTACTCCATCTGATCCGTTTAAAGATGCTAACCAAACTGATTCTGTTCCTATAGTATTATCTGAAGCAAAAGCTAATTGATAAGCTGAAGATCCATCTGATCCTGTTGCTCCTTGTGAACCTATAGCACCTGTTGGTCCTATTGGTCCTTGTGGTCCTGTTACTCCATCAGTTCCTGCAATTCCTGATGGGCCTGCTGGGCCTGTAGCTCCTGTTGAACCTGTAACTCCTTGTGAACCTATAGCACCTGTTGGTCCTATTGGTCCTTGTGGTCCTGTTATTCCATCAGTTCCTGCAATTCCTGCTGGGCCTGTTGCTCCTTGTGAACCTATAGCACCTGTTGGTCCTATTGGTCCTTGTGGTCCTGTTACTCCATCAGTTCCTGCAATTCCTGCTAGGCCTGTAACTCCTATAGCTCCTTGTGGGCCTGTTGCTCCATCACTACCATCAACTCCATCTGATCCGTTTAAAGATGCTAACCAAACTGATTCTGTTCCTATAGTATTATCTGAAGCAAAAGCTAATTGATAAGCTGAAGATCCATCTGATCCTGTAGCTCCTTGTGAACCTATAGCACCTGCTGGTCCTATTGGTCCTTGTGGTCCTGTTACTCCATCAGTTCCTGCAATTCCTGATGGGCCTGCTGGGCCTGTAGCTCCTTGTAATCCTGTAGCTCCTTGGAGTCCAACTTCGCCTTGCAATCCTTGCAAACCAGTTTCTCCCTGAATACCTTGTGTACCTATAGCACCAGTAGCTCCATCAGCTCCTGTTGCTCCTGTTGCTCCTGTATTTCCTTGTAATCCTTGAGGGCCTGGAATATCTGATGCAGGGGAATAGTATGCAAATGGAACGAATGTAAATGGTTGATAGGATAATTCCTCAAATTCTATACAATCCCCATCTAAATCAATATCTACTTTTAAAAACTTTGCTTCTGGACCCCAATTAACATTATTAAAACTAGCTGCATAACCGTCTGTCTGAATGTATGAACCTATTAATAAGTTTACCATTCCAAAACCATCAGTAACTACACTTACATTCTCTTCATATTCCAACAATCCAGTTGCATCTATAATTCCGAATTTCATACAAACCATCTCATCTTTAACAAGTAAGTTTGGATTATCGAAACCTGGAAGATCTTCTCCTTTAGGATTATATATAACTGCTTGATAGGTAATACCACTACTTTGTGAAAAAGAATAGCTTGAAATAAATAAGAAAATTAATAAATACTTTTTCATACTAGTAAAAAGATATTAATATGTTAAACTGAAGTTGATTATTGTTCATTTTTAAGGGTTCGTAGTTACTAGAGGATATTCTAAAGTTTTTGGAGAAATGATAAGCTAGGCCAAAAGAAATATTATGAGTAATTACATAACTTAAGTCAAGACCAACTAAGGGTTGAATAAAAAAACTGTTAAACTCACTACTCTCCATCAAATCAAAAGTTTGACCATTTATTTTTTGCTTTCCATTAATCAAATGATTCAAATTGACTCCTGCATCAATATTCATCAAAAAACCTACAGATCTATTATTCCATCTGCTTTTACCTCCAAATAACTTGTATTTAAGGATACCTTGAAGCCCTAGGTAATTTGTATCCCATGAATAGTTATCCTCCCATGTGCCTCCTGTAGCATTTAATTCATTTAGTGCAACCCCTATTGCAAAACTAATGTTGTTATAGGGTGAAAAAATAAATCCCATTTCATAAGAGCTACCCGTACTTCCTTTAATATTTGGATTAGGTTCCCCTGAAGAATTTATAAAGTCATACGTGGTAAAGTTTCTTCCAATACTAAAATATGCATCTTGAGCATTTGCTATATATGAATTACCTAAAAATATTAAAAAAATGATTATGTACTTCATCTTTTTACGATTTTAGTATAATAGGTATTTGATTTTGAGTCCAATCTAATCAAGTAAAAGCCAGATTTTAAAAAACTAACATCGATGGTCGTGACTCCTGAGAGAAAAGAAAGTTTGTTTTTATAAATAAGTTTCCCTGCCATATCAAATAAGGTAACAGTAACCATTTCTTTGAGACTATAACTTATTGTAACATGATTTTTAAATGGATTGGGGTAAATATTTGTTGAAATCTCTGGATTAAGTCCCGTTATTAATAATTGTCCTAATGAAGATTGTTGAAAACCTTGACCAACTTTTGAACTATTATTTGAATAATTACCTGTAACAGAAACCTGACCGACTGTCTGAGATACAATTATACCACTAGACGTTGAATTTAGTCCTCCTTGAGTTGATACCATTTGATGATGTAATTGTGCGATAGCATCAGTATTGTAAGCTAATAAAATTGTACACAATAGATATTTAATATGTTGAGGTTGTATCAATAACATCATAGCTTATTTAAAGTAGGATGATATTCCTATAGTTTGTTTTTAAGGTATTGAAGTCAACAAAACTTATAAATGGTATAATGAAGATTAATGTCACAATAATTATTTGAAATTCTCTATCAAACTTGTTCTGTAAAATATTCTTCAATACATATAAAACTATAAAACTAAAAATTACAAACAAAGCTATTCTTAAGGATTCAATAAGCATCATATTTATGATTTGATTTTCTTGTTATCATAGATATTTGGAGCATTCCAAACTAAAGGAGAGATGTAAAGCAAAAAATCATTACTAGGGTCAGACTCGAAAATATTTAGTTCGCCTAACACATGTAATAACAAGAAAACAAGATTAATTATTACTAACCAGAATGTTCTTTTAATAAAAATTTTTAATATTTTATATCTCACGATTCAAATATAAGAAACATAAGTTGAATTAAAATTGAATTAAAATGCTGTTTTGTAAAAATAAAATTATTGTTATTATTAAATAAATAGAAAAAATATCTAATTACTATCAGTTTTAGGTGTTTTTGAACTTTAATCTTGATGGATATAAATTTAAATTTAGTAACCGTTTAAATAAGTTGTAATTGCTTGAGAAGAATGCAATAAGAGAGTCCACTTTTCTGATTGCTTGTTGACTTAGATAACTCCGTTGAAATATCGAAGAAAAGTTTTACACGAAGAGATTTTGAGTTTACAAGCTATTTTAATAAGATGCTTATCTATAAAGATTATTAATAATTTCAGGGACTATTGTTGTAAATCTTCAACAAATTTAATTTTATGTGTTGAAAAATTAGTAGCTTATAAAACTTACCATACGTGATTTCGATTCTATAAATGAAGCTGCAGGTTCGTAAATAATATTTGATGATTTTTGAAAATTATAAAGAATTAATAAACTAAATAATTTATTAAATAAGAACCTACTATAAACAAGGATTCTTTCTTTTATTTCTTTTTAGTCTAAATAAGAATTTTATCCAAAACACCTATTTAAATTGCTTCTAAACACTTCTACTCATATTTTAGTTGAAATTTATAATATAATGGAAAATTTATTATTGAGTAATAGTTGTGTTAACTGCGAAAATTTTACAAATTCGTCATTGTGTAATTTTCACAAAATAGAAGTAAGTGAAATATATACTTGCGAGTCGTTTGAGAACACTCCATCTTAAAGGGCTTAACTGTTTAAATTCTGCACTAACAAGAAAACATTTTTTAAGCCTTGAGCTAATAGCCTATAGGTTTTTTACTTTATTTTTTTAATAATATAGGCTGTAATCCATACTTTTCCCTCTGTAAAACTAAGGATTCAAACAGTTTATAGAAAGAGTTAGATACTCTTTTTACTTCTAATTTGGAAATGTTCTGAATGAGTAGCTCCAAGGTTATGAATCACCTCACGAAGACTAGCACTTAAAAATAAAAGTATTTTATTTAAAAAGAGGTTATGATTAATAAATATTAGGTTTAATTTTTGAGCTTTTCACTGTCTCATTTACAGAATTGTAAAATGAAATTACCCACCAGGATTAGCAACAGGCACTATACTTGTAGCAAACAACCCAACAAGTAAAGCAGCGAGAGTTACTACCCCGGATGATTTCAATATTGAAAACTTTTTAACTCTTACATCGCGTATTTCTGCCTTAAGCACTGTTTGAGAGTTTCCTTTATTTTTTAAAATTATTTTTTCTTTGTTTATAGAAACTAAACGACCATTAACTTTTGTTTGATCTACCTTTTCAAACTCAAACTTTTGTTTTTTTTTCAATTGTAATAGTATTAATATCTATTGACTTGTAACTAAAACAACTTTGAAATAAAATTAAAAATGATAGTAAAAAAAAATAGTTCTCTCATAATTAAATCGATTTGCATCAACATAAGAAATATTAGTACTAATCGATTAAATTAAAATAGTTGGCTGTAATGTAGCGAAATATAGTTCTATAAAATATTTTATATATTGCAATGTAATATAAATAAAAATGAAAAAAACACTCTTATTAGTTTTAGTTATTTCAATGATGAACTGCAAAACTGATAGTAAAAAAGATACTATCGCTAACACAACCAATCAAGTAGAAAAAGATATAGAAATGTATATAAATCTTTGGGATACCTTTATTTACAAAAGAGATCCCAGTGTAATCAACAGTACATCTTTCACTGAAGATTGTGTGGTTGTTACTGCTCAAGGAGATATTTTGGGTATAGAAGCGGTTAAAGCGTATTACACAAATTATTTAAATGGGTTTACAGAAATAGAGTTTGAAATTAAGGAAAGTTTTGGCCAAGGAAACAAACTTATAAAGCATTATAATTTCAAAGGAAAGCACACTGGAGACTTTTTTGGAATACCTCCGTCAGGTAATTATCTAGACTTATCTGGCACAACCATTGTAACAATGAGGGATGGAAAAATAGCAAAAGAGCACGACTTTTATAACATGCAAACAGTACTTGATCAACTCATGAAGTCTAAAGGAGACATCGTAATAGACGAGCAGAAGTCTATAAATTAATCTTCTTGCAACGTTTGGTTTACTTCCGCTGCTAATTCTTCAAGTGTGTAAACGTAGAGTGTTAGCAAAGATTTTTTAGTTTCAAAATATTTTTGTTGAATAATTAAATTTGATTTTAATATAGGATCTTTTTCTATTGCGCTTTTTAACAGTTTTGAGTAATCTTCAATACCAAATTGAGAATCATTTGACGCAAACAATAGCTTTGGGTGGTTTTTCGTGATAATTTCTATTAAATGCTCTTTTAGTAGTTTTTCGTATTGAACTGACGTATTTATATTTGAGTAGTTGATGGTGTGAAGCCTTGTTAATCCTTCTTTTATCCTTTCAGACTTAATAAATTTAAAACTCCCTGTATTAATAATAGAAACATATCTGTTCATTGGTGGTTGAAAATCTCTGTAATAAATCAAATTATATTCAATTCTGCTTTTGCTTGAGGTAATTTTTTTAATAGCGTTAGTTTCAAATTCTGAGCTCAAAAACATAGAATATAAATCTATATCGTCTTGCCAATATTTCATTCTATCACCTGTATATCGTTGAATATCATTAATTTCAATTTTTATATTATTTAAGACCTTTAATCTTTCTTTATTTTCATTTTTTTCTACAGAGATTTCATTTAGCCAAAAAGAAACAGAAATACCCATTACAATGACCAGAAATTCAAGCGAATATTTAAAGATGTATTTTTTTGCTTTTTTATTCATAATATATTTTCCTTTCAAATATAATTAATTCATAACTAATGAACATATTGGTAAAGGAAGATTAACTATCATTACTTTGTAAGAAAAATGGCTCTATAGGCAAGCTAAAGAAAGCTATTGGGGTATTCCATCTATAAATGTATCTCTAACCGACTTAGGATATATAGGTCTCACTGATTTGAAGAAAGAAGCTATCTGCCTATGGTTTAATTAAAATTAGGCTTAGGTAGTGTCCATTGAGGGGTGTTATAGTCAAAATTTGCATAATTAGCAACACTACTCACATCCCAAGAACTGAGATCTTGATTAAAAGCAGTAGCACTATAAAACATTATAGTCATATCAGTTACACTGCTTGTATTCCAATTGGCTATGGACTGATTAAAAGCAGTAGCAGCTCGAAACATACCATACATATTAGTTACATTACTGGTATCCCAAGAACTCAGATTTTGATTAAAAGCAGTAGTATTATAAAACATTTGAGTCATAATAGTTACATTACTGGTATCCCAAGAACTCAGATTTTGATTGAAAGATATTGCATTATAAAACATTAGAGACATATCAGTTACACTGCTTGTATTCCAATTGGCTATGGACTGATTAAAAGATTGAGCATTATAAAACATTTGAGTCATAATAGTTACATTACTGGTATCCCAAGAACTCAGATTTTGATTAAAAGCAGTAGCATTATAAAACATTAGAGACATATCAGTTACACTGCTTGTATTCCAATTGGCTATGGACTGATTAAAAGATTGAGCAGTATAAAACATTTGATTCATATTAGTTACATTACTGGTATCCCAAGAACTCAGATTTTGATTAAAAGCAGAAGCAGATTGAAACATTAGAGACATATCAGTTACACTGCTTGTATTCCAATTGGCTATGGACTGATTAAATTCAGTAACAGATAGAAACATCTCATTCATATCAGTTACACTACTAGTATCCCAAGCATATATATAACCATTAAAGTTTGAAAAACTAAACATACTTGACATATCAACTACTTTTGATACATCCCATAAATTCATTTCATGATTTACACCAAGAAAACTAGACTCAAACATTGAATTCATATTAGTTACAATGGATGTATCCCAACTACTTATATTCGATGATTTAGTTCTGTTTTTAAAAACTTCTGACATATCTGAAATTAAAGATGTGCACACAGCTGAATAATCCATTCCTTGACTTACCATTGAAATTAAGGTTTCTCTATTTATAACAACATATTCTTTTCCATTTACTGTACCAACATCTCCAAAACTTGCCCATGAATGTGCTTTAATTGTAACGCCATTTGATGATAGATATACTGGAGATAAACTATCTGTTCCGTCACAGTTTTGATCAATACCATCATCTTGAATTTCAAACGCCGATGGATTAATATTAAAATCAAGATCATTACAATCTCCATCTGCAACAGTATATCCATCACCATCATTATCATCTGCAGAATTCATTGTTTGAAATGAATAAGTAGAGCCATATACTGTTCTGTTTGAATTAGTAGCATATGCTCTGTAATAATATGTGGTTGATTCAGCAAGGTTAGTTAATTCACTTGTAAAAATTCCAGATCCTGCACCATCATTGGTCTTATCTCCATCTATCGTTGGATCTGGGTTAATACCCCATACAACACCTCTAGCAATTACACTAGATCCACCGTCAGCAATAATTTCACCCCCAGAACTAGCAGAATTATTTGAATAATAGTTTACTTGTGTAGATTTAACTTCAAAAGCATTATTTGCTGAGCTAGTACTTGAACTGATCTCCCATGAACTAGTAGATGCATTCCATTTGAGCGTGTCCCCATTACTTATTCCTTGTGGTAGTGATCCTCCAGCGTTTTCGGCATAGAGTGCATAAGGTACACTAAATAGTTGTGAGGTTCCCATAGGCTCAAATCCGTTGCCTGTATCTAGTTCAATTGCTAAATAATAGTTTCCAATAGACCAGTCAATTTCTGAAAAGACACCAGTTGTTGGAGTTCCTTGTCCTATCACAAGAGATACTTGTCCTAAATCATCTGTTAATAATGTATGGTCTTCAGAGTAAGTAGGGTCTGCAGTTTGTGAACCTTGAATAATATCAAAACTAAAGCTAACATTTTGATTCACTAACAAATCACCACTAGCATTTCTCACTGTAGCTTGGTAATTAAACCCCTGAGGTGCTTGCGCTTTTAAGCTAAGTCCTAAAAAAAGAAGCATTACAATGGATAGATAGTTTTTCATTGCTTAATAATTTTGTATGAATTGGTTTTTTTGTCTTCTGTAGTTACATTAATCAGGTACGTCCCTGTGGGGTACCTTTCTATATTGATGGGATCTTGTTTGCCAACCTGTTTTTGTAATAATACTTTACCAGTCAAATCAGAAATAAAGACTTTAAAAGAATTACTGGAAGGATGCGTTATAAAAATCAACTCTTTGGTTGGGTTTGGATATATCTTTACTAAAAGATTTGTTGTTGGAGAATCAATACTTAAAACTTCAAGGTTAAGAGAAGGATAGTACCCATTACCCAACTGAAAACTTCCATCTTCAGCTGTCATACCCCCTATAACAATCTCTCCAGCAGTGTAGCTTAGTTGGTTATTGCCATTTGAAATAGTACCACCTAGCGGTGCTATTACTTGTTTAGAGACAGATTGAGCAGATAGCCCAGCAGATAAAAACATTAAAATAAATAACTTTCTCATAAAACAAATATAACAAAACTAAAAGAAGAAGAAGATATGCCTATGGTTTAGAGAGGTTAACTCTATATTATTATTTTTGAATAAGCCTTAAAAAAAACATGTGTAATCTTCTAAATAATCTTTTCATATTTGGGGAGGTAAGATGGTTTTATAAATAAATATTATTTTCTGAAAAAAATTATTTAATTTTTTTCAGAGCTTGAGAAAACCCTTTAAGATTTAAAACATAAGTTGTGCCTTTAATAAACAAATAAGCTTTATTCCCTTTCTTAAATCCGTTTATGATATCATCATTAGCATTTCTATAATTAACTACTTTCCAACTTGACGGTGTTTTTTTGAAGTTACCAAATCTGGTGTATTTTCCACTTTGCCATTTTCTTTGTTGGAATTGAATTCCGCCTTGTATAAAATCTCAAGGCATCTCAAATCGTTCAAAAACTGTAGCTGAAATAGTTGAAGCTGCATCTCGAATTTTCGCAGCTTCTATATAATCAACCTGTGAAAAGAAATGCTTAAAATGAGAGTGGTCTCTAAATTCAAGAAGTACAACCTTATCGGCTTGCATATCAGGAGACAAAGCTTGCGGCTCTTCATCGGATGCGTGAATTATTACCTTTTCTCGCACAAATATAGGTGTAGCAAGCTCAACATAGCGAGAATATCCTACGTGGTCGTTAATAGCGAATTTAGCGAAAACGAGTGTGGGCATAATCTAGTTATTTTGAGGTAAAGATAGAACGAATTGATAACTAGTGCAAATTCCAATAAAAAATGTAAGTTTAACCTTCTTAATAGGTTTAGAAATAGCTAAGTTAAAGAAAGAAGATATGCCAAGGTTTAGTTACAGTCAGAGCTTAATCGAACTAAACTATATTCTGGTGTTTCAAAATATGCTTTTCCACCATCACATTCAAATGTAATTGGAGTAACTAATTCATTACCAAAATTCAAATCAACGGTTAGTACATCATTTTCAAATGTATAATTATTAGTTTCTGGTATGTGATTCCCATCTCCCGCCTCATATGAATTAAATAATTCTTGAAGTTGTTCAACAGGTGTAACACCATCCCAGTAATAGGTGTAACGAACCCCATCTTCATAAATAAACATACCATCATTTATTGTTAAAGCGTCCCAAATCCATTTACCATCCATATTAATAGGTTGTTCTAAATTTGCTGGGTCACAACCGGTAAACATAATAATTGGTAATACTAATAATACTATTTTTTTCATAATTTAAATATTTTAAATTAAATGTAATAAAATTTTCAATACTAAATTGGAAAATGTTCTGAATGTCAAAGTAATGATTCAAACATCAAGGTAAATTATTCTCATTCGAAGGAGGAAGATATGTCTAATCTGAATTACAATTTGTAAAATTAGGTTTTTTAGATTCTGGCCAATTAGTTATTCCTCCAAAAAAACTGTTACAATTAGTGACATTAGAAACATCCCATCCGCTTAAGTCCATCCCTTCAATATATTTCTCGCCAATATTACCAAAAAAAAATGTGCTCATAGTTGTCACATTACTTACGTCCCAATTGTTAATATTAGGATTTACAGTCCCTAGTCCAAAGCCAGCTGAAATGTTTGTGACGTTACTAACATCCCAGCTACTTAAGTCCGATACAACGGGCTTAGTCGAGTAAAACAAGCCTATAAAACTAATCCAATTACTAACGTCCCAACCTTCAATACCTTCAATATCTATATAACCATAACCATCTCTATTAAAAAGCACAGCAACTTCTGACCCGTTTGCTGAAGTATTTACTTTAGTTGTAACTACCTTACTTAAGTCATTTCCGGCGTTGATCCACTCTTTTAACGAAGGTAAATCAACAGCAGTGTATACTAATCCGTTAAGTTCTGCAGTGGTGCCAACGGAAACCCAATCCCTTGCTTTAATAGTTACTCCATTTTCTGCAACATAAAATGGTAATTCTTCTTCATCAGAGGAACAAGAAACAATAAATAAGACTATAATTAGCAGCGTGTGTATTTTCATACCCCTAATTTATGAAATTTATTATTACTTAAATTATCTGAAGAAGATATGCCTAGGATTTAGTTCCTAATTATTAATTATATTTGATAAAATAATCATTATGAAAAAGATTATCATATTATTTATGATGATGCTATCTATAGTATCTTATTCTCAAGTAGCTAATACACCAGCTGATTTAGAGTTATGTGATGATGATTATGATGGATTTACACAATTTTATTTAGAGTCCCAAACTGCTGTCGTTCTTGGTGAGCAAGACCCTACTCAGTTTACTGTGTCTTATCACATCAGTCTTGTTGATGCAGAAACTAATTCAAATACTTTGATTAGTCCTTATACAAATAGCACAGTTGGACTTGAAACTATCTTTGTAAGAGTTACCGATTTAACGACAAATGATTACACTATTACTTCTTTTGATATCATTGTAAATGAATTACCAATTGCATTCTTTTTAGATGATTTGGAGTTATGTGATGACGATTATGATGGGTTTACACAATTTGATTTAGAATCCCAAACTGCTCAAGCCATAGGTACACAAGACCCCACTCAGTTTATTGTGTCTTATCACATCAGTCTTGTTGATGCAGAAACTAATTCAAATACTTTGATTAGTCCTTATACAAATAGCACAGTTGGACTTGAAACTATCTTTGTAAGAGTTACTAATACGATTACGAGTTGCTTTACTATCGGTAATTTTTCTTTGATTGTAAATAATTGTGCACCTACTTTTAATTGGTCTTCTGATGATTATTATAACACATCAATTGGAAATCAAGGGATTTCAAAAACTATTGATGATTTAACAATTCAAGTTTACCATACAAACTCTAATGCTGATTTAATTGTTGAAAATGGATATATTCTCACTAATTATGATAATTCTTCAAATGAAATAGTAGTTGAATATAGTAACCAAGTTAATTTAAAAAGCACCCTATTATCTAGTAAAGATGGTAGTAATGTTTATGTAACTATAGAGCATTTTAGAGAAGATGACACATTCATTGTTAGACAAACTAGTAGTGGAATTGATGAAGATTATATTTTACTAACTAACTACAATGAAATCAAGAAATCAGAATTTGATTTTGAGCAAAATAATTGGAAAATTGGTGAAATTATTATTAATAGCTATACTTTAAGCACTCAAGATATTTCTCCAATAAATATAGGATTACCTTACCCAAACCCAACAACATCTATAGTTGCTTTAAATTCAAGCAAAGATTATAATATTGGAATCTTTGATATGGCAGGTAATAAAGTAATGGAAACAACCGGTAATACTATTGATTTATCTATTTTATCAAGTGCAATGTATATTGTTAAGGCATTTGATAAAGCAACCAAAGAAACAGAATCGTATAAGGTTGTAAAAAATTAATGAACACTTAATCCAAAAAAGAAGCCTTGCAGAAATGTAGGGTTTTTTAGTGGGCTTATTTTAAATTTCTAGCTTAAATAAAGCACCATACCGTATCAGTTGAGGTATTGTATAATGTGGTGGTCAGTTAATGTAGCTAATTATTGGTTTAGAAATAGCTGAATTAAAAGAAGAAGATATGCCTATGGTTTAATTGGTTTTTTCCTTTTTAATAATAGTACAACTGAAAGTGTTCCGAAAAGAATACTCCCAAATGTTCGAGACAGAAACTCTAATTGACTCATTGGCTCTCCTTGATATCCAAAAGTGTATAAGAAGTTAATAATAGATACTATTAAAACTAATATATTAAGTAACTTTTTCATAGATCAAATATAAGAAAAGTATCTAACCTATTTACGAGGTTCAGAAGTCCCTGAATTAAAAGAAGAATATATGCCTAAGGTTTAAATATGGCTATTCAAAATGCCATCTAATATTTTTTAAAACTATTGTATCTTTACAAAAAAATTAAGTATGTTGCTTTCAGCTTTTAAACAAACACTTAGTGAATTAGATACGTTAAAGTTTCAACTCCCTAATGGGCAGTTTGTCCCCGCGCATTTTCATATCACAGAAGTAGGAAATGTAACGCGGAACTATATGGATTGTGGTGGTTTGCTGCGGCAAGAAAACAAACTCAACTTACAACTTTGGGTGGCTTCTGATACAGACCATCGCCTAAAGCCTAATAATATTTTAAATATACTGCAATTGGCGGAAAAACAGTTAGGCTATTCAAATTTGGAATTAGAAGTCGAATACCAACAAAGTACCATTGGGCGTTATAAATTAGCTTTTGACGGAGCTGTATTCCAACTTATCAATACCCAAACGGCTTGCTTAGCACCCGACCAATGCGGCATAACTCAAGAAAAACCTCGTGTGCGTGTTACAGCAAATGGTTTAAGCTGTAATCCTGATTCGGATTGTTGTTAATAGTATTATATATGGATGTTTCATATGCCAGATAGCTGAATTGAAGGAGGAAGATATGCCTATGGTTTAGTTTTTAATCTTCAAGGTTTATTTAATTTATCTAATTCTGATTTAATTTGTCCTTTTAATTCTTTTTGACCTTTATCATAATTTAATATTCCCTCATATTTATTTAACATAAATCTGTGCTTAGCTTTTATTAAAGACTTTAATGTTAAATCTTTTTTTAAGACACTTCTAAAATTTAATATCAATGATTTACCATCATATTCATTACTTCTTAGTACTAATTTCGGGTAGTTATAATTTAAATAATTTAATATCTCTCTTTGCATAATAACGTCATCCTCCATATTTGAAATAATACCATTGGCTGCTGAACCATAAAATTTTTCAAGTTTAACTTTTAACTCTTTAGATACTATGTATTTTAACGAACCCTCCTCTTTTAGTGTAGAATATGTTTCTTGATTTTGACCAAAACCTCTCCAATCAGTAACTGCTGTCATTAGGTCGTCATAATTATATTTATTGAAATCAGATAATCCCAGAAGATTTTTTCTTGTTCGAATTGCAGAGTTTACTCTTTGAATCTCTTTTAAATTAATTTGGTTATTTTTTTACTCATGGGTTTTGTCATTGAGTAAAAAACATCGATAAATATTCCGTTTTCGTCAATTAAATATTTTTGAAAAT
>Ga0209196_1000060_pt1 | contig 78129 bp, 79 predicted proteins | sample COGITO_mtgs_1105_5_FD_184801 | JGI IMG/M metagenome (GOLD analysis project Ga0209196, IMG submission 184801) | Pelagic marine microbial communities from North Sea - COGITO_mtgs_110509 (SPAdes) (version 2) | ecosystem: Environmental > Aquatic > Marine > Epipelagic ... | reverse complement strand
GTAGCGGGGATCCTCTGGTTCGCAGATATTGCAGGGGGATCCAACGGTAATATAGAGCTTTCGATCCGGGGAGATGCCGATGGTCTTGGTGTTGTGGGTTTGATAGGGATGGCCGTAGGGCAGATTCTCAATTACTAATTGTGGCTTGCCAATGAGAGTGCCGCTCTGATGGCTGTAGCGCACCTTGCTGACCTTATCCCGCTCACTGAAGTAAAGCCAGTCGTCATCAAATAACAGTCCCTGTGGCGCATTTAAGCCAGAGATCAGGACTGTGACTATCTCAGCACTGCCATTAGCATCTAAATCTCTTAAAAGCTTGATGGTTCCTTCGCTGGTAGAGCTGACAATAATATCGTCTGCCTCAGTCGGAACAATAAATCTTGGCGCTACAAGATCTTCTGCATAGAGGCTGACAGAAAAGCCGGGGGGAAGTTGGAAGCTGCCGTTGGAGATATCAGCCGGGGGCTCTGTGGTATTAAGCCCGGTGACAGAGCTGAGTATGACCCAGAAGCCGCTCAACCCGCCGGGGCTTTTAATGGCAATAAGGCTTATAAGGATGACAACGATTAGGGAAAGAGTAAGTACTAGCTTTTTAATCATTGATAGAGGCCTTTGGTTATTAAATCAGCAGTTCGAAATTGCAGTTTAGCCTTTTACTTTGTTGAGCGCAGTGACCATAGAGCCAACCACCACCAAAATGGCACCGCTTATTGATAGTGGGGTTAAGGGTTCGACAGCCAGTCCGCTAAATGGAATTGTATGTACTATCGCGAAGGTAATCAGCGGTGTTAGTGCCAGTACAGTGCTTACCTTGGAGGCTTCGATATGCACCATGGCTTCGGCAAAACTGCCGTAGGCAATCAAGGTGTTTAGGCCGCAGAACAGCAAGAGCCACCACTGCAGGTTGGTTAGCTGTGGCAGGCTGCTGAAATCGGTAAATGGCAAAAATGCCAGTGCGCCAATCCAGTAAAACACCAGCATGGTTTCTTGGGAGCTAAATTCCCGCAGCAGAAATTTTTGCAGGATAGCGTACCCGGTCCATAACACCGCGGCCAAAAGCACCATTAGCACACCCACACCGTAGTCATTCATGGCGACAAACAGCCCGTAAAAGTGCGGGTAGAAAAACATTAGCAGGCCACTGAAGAAGGTCGAAAACCCTAACCACTGGGCGCGTGAGAAGCGCTCGCCAAATACCCAGAGACCACTGAGCAACAGCAGCATCGGGGCCACTTGAATCATTAACTGGGTGGCTTCGGCAGTGGTTCTGTTTAGGCCGAGAATATACAAGCCATAATTGCCAGTTAGCAGTAACCCGGCGACTAGCAGTTGCAGTAAAAGCTTTCCTGATCGAAAACGGCCGGGGTTAAGAGCAGTTTTGATCCGCAATCGGAAAACGATATAGGGACTCAATAGCGCTGCGGCGATAGCGAAGCGAAAGAATGTTGTGGTGATCGGATCCAGAGTTACCATTACGCCTTTGAGGGCAATGGGTAGAACACCCCACAGGCAGGCCGTGGTTAAGGCCAGTAGAAGCCCGAGTTTCCAGCGTCCGGAAACTCGGCTCATAGAATACGCCAGGCGTATTTAGACATTAAAGCGGAAGTGTATAACGTCTCCGTCTTTAACAATATAGTCTTTGCCTTCAAGACGCCATTTGCCCGCATCTTTTGCTCCCTGTTCACCATTGCCGTCGATATAGTCATCGTAACCAATAATTTCGGCGCGGATAAAGCCTTTTTCGAAGTCTGTGTGAATCTTTCCTGCACTCTGTGGTGCTGTTGCGCCCACTGGAATTGTCCAGGCGCGAACCTCTTGGACGCCGGCGGTAAAGTAAGTCTGCAGTCCAAGCAGGCCGTAACCGGCGCGAATTACGCGGTTGAGTCCCGGTTCGTCCATGCCCATCTCTTCGAGGAATTCATCTCTCTCGTCATCTTCAAGTTCGGCAATTTCGGCTTCGAGTTTATTGCAAATTGGCACAACGATGGAGCCATCCTGCTCGGCAATCGCTCTTACCGCATCTAGATAGGGGTTGTTTTCAAAACCTTCCTCGTCGACATTGGCAATATACATGGTCGGCTTGAGGGTTAGCATGCTAAGTGGTCTCAGCAGCTTTAACTCGTCTTCTGTCAGCGCTAAAGAGCGCAGTGGTTTGGCTTCATTGAGGTGGGGTAGGATTTTGTCTACCACCTCTTTGAGAGCTACCGCGTCTTTATCTTTGCCTTTGGCAGCTTTGGAGAGTCTCAGCAGAGCTTTTTCAGCGCTGTCGAGATCGGCCAGGGCCAGTTCGGTATTGATAACATCAATATCGTCTGGGGGGCTGATAGTGCCCTCGACGTGAATAACATTTTCATCGTCAAAGCAGCGCACCACATGGGCAATAGCATCGGTCTCGCGAATATTGGCGAGAAATTGATTGCCCAGGCCTTCGCCTTTAGAGGCTCCAGCAACCAGGCCGGCAATATCGACAAATTCCATACTGGTTGGAACCAGGCGCTCGGGGTTGACGATCGCGGCGATTTTATCCTGGCGGGGATCGGGAATTGGCACAATGCCAGTGTTGGGCTCAATGGTGCAGAACGGGAAGTTCTCGGCACTGATGCCGGCTTTGGTCAATGCATTAAACAGCGTTGATTTGCCGACATTGGGAAGGCCCACAATTCCGCAGTTAAAACCCATAGTAAATTCCTTGTGCCAAGTTATATGGCTTTGTATTTAAGCAGTGTGAAGTTCATGCATGGCTTTTTCCCACTGACCACTAATGGCTAGGGGTAGGGCGCGCAGTGCATCATCTATGCTGTTGGTAATAAGTTGTTGATCGCTCGGTGATGGCTTTTTAAGCACATAGTCGGCAACCTGTTTGGCATTGCCGGGATGGCCTATACCAATTCTCAGTCGCGCGAACTCTTTGCTATTGCCGAGTCTCTGTATGCTATCTCGCAGACCGTTATGACCACCGTGGCCGCCACCTTTTTTAAAGCGCGCAATGCCTGGGGACAAATCCAGTTCATCGTGAACAATTAGGATGGCTGCTGGGGGTATCTGGTAAAAACCGGCCAGTGCGGCAATTGACTGGCCGCTGCGGTTCATAAAAGTACTCGGAATCAGCAGTCGAACATCTCTGTTATCTATGCTGACTTTTGCCGTGTCACCAAAGAACTTGCTCTCTTGCTTGAGTTCGACATGCTGAGATTTCGCGAATTCCAGAACCAAGTCGGCCCCGGCATTATGACGCGTCCGATCGTATTTGGGGCCGGGGTTACCCAGCCCTACAATTAACTCAACGGGCGTGTCCAATGTCAGGGCCTGCTTGATGGGCAAGTCAGAAGATTACTCTTCGCTTGCCTCTTCAGTATCGCCTTCTTCAGCTTCAGGTGCTACTTCATCATCTTCGATAGGAGCAGCCTTAGGCTTGTTGACAGATACAACGGGTAGATCGTGATCAGCACCGTGACTCAGGGCAACGCTCTCAACACCCTTAGGTAGAGTGATATCTGAGATGTGCAGAGTCTGGCCAAGGTCTACTTCAGCCATATCAATTTCGACAAATTCAGGCAGATCTTTTGGCAGACATTGGATATCTAGCTCGGTCATGCTGTGAGCAACAATACCGCCGCCAACTTTAACGCCTACGCAAACATCTTCATTGATAAAGTGGATAGACACTTTAGTTGTCAGCTGAGTATTCTTGCTGATGCGAAGGAAGTCCATATGCAAAACAATCGGCTTTGCAGGGTGACGCTGTACATCTTTAAGAATCACTTCTTCAGATTTGCCGTCGACATCGAGAGTAAGAATCTGTGAGTAGAATGCTTCGTTCTCGAGTGACTTCATCACATCTTTGTGAACCAGGCTGATCTGAGCTGGTTTTTTCTTTCCACCACCGTAAATGATGGCTGGGATTTCTCCGGCCAGACGACGCAGGCGGCGGCTCGCACCTTTCCCTGTATCCTCGCGACCTTTTGCTTGTAACGTTAAATCAGTAGACATAATAGTCTCCAAGTTATGCCAATACAGACCGCGACCAGACCTGTAATGGGGTTTTAATACCTCTGAATGAGGCGTTTGTAACAGTGCTTGTTGGCTAATCCGAAGATTTAGTCAAACGTCTTAATCAAACATTGCACTGATAGATTCTTCATTGCTAATACGACGAACTGACTCGCCGAGTAATTTACCCAGCTGCAGTGTACGAATCTTGCCGCATTTTTTAGCTTCATCACTCAGTGGGATACTGTTGGTAACCACCAACTCGTCCAACTGAGAGTTTTTAATATTATCAATTGCGCCGCCAGACAGAACTGCGTGAGTGGCATAGGCAACAACTTTAGTGGCACCGTTTTTCTTCAGTGCTTCGGCAGCCTTACACAGGGTGCCGGCAGTATCGACGATATCATCGACCAATACACAGGTGCGGTCAGTAACCTCACCAATCAGGTTCATCACTTCAGTCTGGTTAGCTGAGGGACGACGTTTGTCGATAATCGCCAGATCACAACCCAGATGTTTAGCCACAGCTCGGGCGCGAACAACACCGCCGATATCTGGTGAAACAACCTGTAAATTCTTGTGGTTTTGACGCTCAATATCGCCGAGCAATACTGGCGCGCCATAGACATTATCAACGGTACAGTTGAAAAAGCCTTGAATCTGTTCTGCATGGAGATCGACTGTAAGTACCCGGTCAACACCTGCATTTGAGAGCATATCAGCAACAACTTTAGCGCTGATAGGAACACGTACGGAGCGCACTCGGCGATCCTGGCGAGCGTAGCCAAAGTAGGGCACAACTGCGGTGATACGTGCTGCTGATGCGCGACGCAGTGCGTCGATCATCAGGACTAATTCCATGAGGTTGCGGTTGGTTGGAGCGCAGGTTGGCTGCACAACAAATACATCATTACCACGAACGTTCTCGTGGATTTCAATATTTATTTCACCGTCTGAGAATATATCAACGGTAGCTTTGCCAGGTGTAACACCCAACTGCCGAGCGATTTGCTTTGTCAGTTCTGGATTCGCATTTCCAGAGAAGACCATTAATCTTGCCACGAGCGTATTCCTAGTATCATAGTTTTAGTAAATGGCTGGGGCGGGAGGATTCGAACCTCCGATGCCGGGATCAAAACCCGGTGCCTTAACCACTTGGCGACGCCCCAATAAAAAACTCTTTCAACTTCTGATGCACCAGAGAGTGATTTACACCCCGCGCAATAAACGCATTCCAGTGCTGCGGAACCCTAGATAAAACCTCTTTGGCCTGAGCTTCAGTAGCCCAGCGACAAAATACACTAGCTCCAGTTCCTGTCATCAGAGGCTCAGAATATGCTCTTAACCAATCCACAACTTCAGCAACCTGTGGATGGAGCTTTTCAACAATAACCTGGCAGTCATTCCTGTACTGCTCCTCTGAGAGGGCGCGTATTTTGATGGGTGCGGAGTTCCTTGTCAATTGAGGATTTAAAAATATTTCTTCTGTCGACACAGTACAGTTGGGTGTAACAATTAAATACCAGCTTTCAGGTATCTCCACAGCTGTCAGTTGATCGCCAATTCCCTCGGCAAAAGCACTGTGACCGTCGACGAAAACCGGCACGTCCGCGCCCAGTTGCGCGCCTAATTCGGCGAGTTTCTCAATCGATAAATCGCATCCCCACAATTTATTTAAGGCCAGTAATGTGGTTGCCGCATTACTGCTGCCCCCGCCGAGCCCGGCACCCATGGGCAAACGCTTGTCGAGATGGATAATGCAGCCCTGGGAGCAATTACTCTGCTGTTGCAGTGCCAGAGCAGCACGAACAATTAAATTGTCGCTCTCGGCGACCCCTTCAATCTGTGGTAAGAGACTGATTTTGCCGTTATTGGTTGAGGTAAAAGTAAGCTCGTCGCCACCATCGAGAATCTGGAAGAGCGTCTGTAGATTGTGATATCCATCGTCACGGCGACCTGTGATATGTAAAAACAGGTTTAATTTTGGCGGTGCCGGCAGGGTAATTGATCGGATCATAGCCAAACTTATTCTTATTCGAGAAATTTCCAGCCTGATATTACCAGTTTAAAGGAGTAGCTTATATCTTCGCCGGTACTATTTGTTTCCGTACCATTTATATCTGTACTGTTTGTTGCAGCATTATGACTGCCAGTGATTTTCCCCGGCAGGCGTCCAGCATCGGTTTGTCGATAGCGGCTAAAAGAAAGCTGCCAGCCAGCTTGATCAAATCCAACGGCCAGGCCATCGGCACCCGTTGTCAAAGCGGTGGCTGCGGGCTGGTTTGGCGACGGCAGGCCGCGGGCCCACCAGCTAAGGGCATCTACAGGTAGTGGCAATCCTGTCAGTTGCATCGCCAGTTGCATAGGCGGCTGGCGATAGACAGTATCTCCGTAGAGCATCTCGGCAGTTTCGTCGTCGCCAACAATCTTGGCGTTGCCGACACCAAAGGGCCCGGATAAAAGTAGCTGATAATTATTTTTTTCCTGGGTCCAGTTCAGTGCGGCACTGCCTCCCTGCTGGGGAGCGCGGAAGCCAAGTTTTCCAGACAGTTTCCAATCCTGTAGCTGCGCTATACGCTGCTGATGCTGTTGCCAGTTGGCGGAAGATAAAACTGATGGGCTAGTTGACTGCGGCTGCATGCTGCAGGCAGTAATGAAAAGAATAAACGCTGTAAGAAGGCTAATACGGATCACGGAGTTTGCTCGCCACTGGGCTTATTGGAAGTTGTTGGCATTGATTCTATACCAAAAGTCTCGGCCCCAAGCGGTTCCTCGGAATGTTTTCTGTGGCGGTCAACGGTCTCTTTAAGAGTCTTATGGTCTGGATTCTGCTCAAGCCCTCGCTTCCAGGTGTGAATAGCCGCCTGTCGATCGCCAAGAAACCACTGCACTTCACCCAGATGGGCGGCTATTTCCGGATCGACCATAATCCCCATCGCCTTCTCTAGATAGGGAAGCGCCTGCTGGGCATCGCCGAGAACAAACAGCACCCATCCGAGACTATCCAGAATAGCCGGATCCCCCGGATTGAGCAGGTAGGCGCGCTGAATAAATTTGTGCGCCTCAGTATGGCGATCAGTATGTAAGAGCATGGTGTAACCGAGCGCATTTAAGGCCTCTGAATTATCCGCGTCCTGATCCAATAGGGCGCGCAGATCCCGTTCTGCAAGTTGGAAATTATCCTGCAGTTCGGCAACCATGGATCGCGCGTAGAGAAGCTGAGTATTATTGGGATGCGCCTGCAGGCCGTGGCTAAGGACGCTAAAGGCCAGATCGGGCTGGTCGCTGCCGAGCAAAAGATTGGACTCGATTTGAAACAGAGAGGGCGAACGATCCGGTTGTTCGGCGCGCAGTTGCTGCAGGTAGCTGCGCGCGGTATTTATACTCTCCAGTTTGGTTAACAGCAGGGCGGTGCGCGAAACGGAGGCTAGGTAATTGCGACCATTGCGAACCTGACGATAATGTCGCAGTGCGCCAGCTATATCACCCTGTCGATCGGCAATAGTGCCGAGATGATACTGAGCATCCGCATACAGCGAGGGATCGCTGGATGCCTGCTTAAACAGATCGGCTGCCGGGACAGCTGCTCCTTGGTTTAAATACAGCAGCCCGAGCAGAAAGTTTACCTGCTGGTTAGATTGATTCTTTAGCCGCAGTATCTCAAACTGAACAATCGCCTGTTGGCGATCGGTGATTGTTAAAAATCGCGCATATTGCAAACGCAGACTTTGGTTGTCTGGCATTCGTTGCAGCGCCTCTTCAAGCCGACTCAGGGCTTCGGTTATTCTGTTTTGCTGCTGCAGTGTTTGAGCTAAAAACAGCAAGCCGCGCTGATTGTCTGGCGCCAGGATTAAAAACTCTTCGACCCTTGTAATGGCGGTATCAAGTTGGCCGCTCTCAAGGTATAAAATCGCCTGGGCCAATTTCACCATGGGCTGTTTGTCCGGCGCCAGCGCAAGGTTTTCATAGGCTTTGATAAGGGGTGCTATCAGTTCCTGTTTAGAGCCCTCGGCAGATGAAGAGCCCTCAGCAAATATAGAGCCTTCAGCAATGCTGGTAACCGCCAAAAAAGCCTCTGTATCATCATTATTGCTATACAGCCAATGGGCGTGGGGTAGTGCTTTAAGAGGATCCTTCAGCAATGCGTAGGCCTGCAGGGCCGCACGATGGGCGATGGCCTGATTGGGCGTTACCTCAAGCCAGAGTAGGGCGGTTTCCAATGTTGCTTCATTATTAGCCTGATGGCTGGCAATGCGATTAGCCATTTCAATAACGGCGATATCGCGGGTTTCACGGGCTTGCCTTAGATACTTTTCCAGGGAAAATTCAAACTGACCGCGGATAAGGGCAATATCAGCCACCAGCAGCTGGTAGAGCACCTCTTCAGGAAAAGCCCCTTCGGCAGGCTCTAAGGTGCTTTCTATGCTGTTATCCGCTTTATTGCCTGGTTCGTTATAAGGAGCGCTCTGAGAGGTGATTCCCCCTTTATAAGCAGTCTCGGAAACCGTTGCACAGGCTGAGAGCAGCGCTGTGATACCGAGAGTGAGAAACACTCGCTGGGCTGAAATGATAGTCTGGCGGCTTTTCATCGTATAGTTTCGGGAAATACCTTTAATTTGAATAACATTTAATTTGAGTGACAGTTTATTTACGATAGTAGTAGTTGTGACAGTTTTTGTTATAAAAGATTAGCCCAGTAGCGACCAAACCTATTTTTTTATTGTATTTCTAATGATGCTGACCTGAGTTAGGTAAAACTCGTGTAAAATTACCCGCCATTGAAATTGCACCTGTTACCGGAGCGTTTAAGTCGATACATTTAAGTCGAGCATTCTAAAGACTATAGAGAGTATAGACTGCTATAAGAGATGGTAGTAAGTGGCAAGAAATAGCAAAAAGAGCAGCAATGAGTATTCTGGCATTTGGCATCAATCATACAACCGCTTCCGTGGACCTCCGCGGACGGGTTGCCTTTGCCCCGGAAATTGTAATCGAATCACTCCAGCAAGCCCTAACGCATTTGGATGGCGATGAAATTGCCTTGCTCTCAACCTGTAATCGCACTGAGATATACCTCTCCGGTGAAGTCAGTGACGAGCAGTTGTTAGCCTGGTTGGCTGAGCACAAGAATATAGCTATTGAGCAGTTGCAGACCTGTTACTACTGCCATCGCGATCAGCAGGCGGTTCGCCATATTATGCGCGTTGCCAGTGGTCTGGATTCACTGGTGTTGGGCGAGCCGCAAATTTTTGGCCAGATCAAGTCGGCCTATGCCGTGGGCCGTGAAGCGGGCACAGTTTCAACCTTCCTAAACCAGATTTTCCAATATGCCTTCGCCGCTGCCAAGCGGGTACGCTCCCAGACAGCCATAGGTCAAAATCCTGTCTCGGTCGCCTATGCATCAGTAAGCCTTGCAGAACAGATTTTCGCCGACTTAAAAGATGCCCATGCACTGTTAATTGGTGCCGGCGAGACCATTGAGCTGGTTGCCCGGCACCTGAGCGATAAAAAGGTCGGTGCCATTACCGTGGCCAATCGCACCCTTAACCGTGCCCAGGAATTGGCGGCGGACTTTTCTGCCGACGCGATTTTGTTATCCGATATCCCCGATTATCTGCCTCAGGCCGATATCGTTATCTCTTCAACCGCCAGTCAGCTGCCTATTTTGGGTAAGGGCGCGGTAGAGTCGGCGCTTAAAAAGCGCAAACACAAGCCGATCTTTATGGTGGATATCGCCGTGCCGCGAGATATCGAACCCGAGGTCGAGGAACTGGCCGATGTCTACTTATATACAGTGGATGATCTGCAGGAAGTCATTCAGGACAACCTGCGTGCTCGCCAGACTGCCGCCGATGTTGCCCAGGAAATTATCGACCAGGAAGCCGAGGACTGGTCCCGCCAGCAACGTTCTCTGGCAGTTGTAGATACCATTCGCGCCTTCCGCGACAGTGTTGAAAAGATTCGCGATGAAGAAGTTGATAAGGCGTTGACCGCTTTACAGAAAGGCCAGGATTCAGAGTCGGTTATCGCAACACTGGCCCGCAACCTTACCAATAAGCTAATGCACAAACCCACCACCCGCCTCAAAAAGGCCGGCGAAGAGGGCAGCGATGAAACCATTCACGCCACCCACGAGCTGTTTGGTTTAGATAAAAAGCGTTAGCTAAGTTTTAATAGCAAGGTGCACGCTGACAGGCCCTGCAACTCTCATTAGAAGATGAACCCCATTTAACTATTTTTATCGCGGCCAGCTGGCCGATTAACGAGATACGGAAAATCAATGAAAGCATCAATTCTATCCAAACTGGATCACCTCTCTGACCGCTACGAAGAGGTCGGCGCACTGCTTAGTGACGGCGATATCATCAGCGACCAGAATCGCTTTCGCGATCTCTCAAAAGAGTATGCCGAGCTCGAGCCGGTGGTTAAAAGCTACCAGAGCTACCTCTCCGTCGTGGAGAATATTGACGAGGCCAAGCTGCTGCTTAAGGATTCCGATCCGGAGATGCGTGAGATGGGCCAGGAAGAGATGCGCAGTGGTGAAGCCCAGCGCGAAGCCCTGGAGCTCGATTTGCAAAAGCTCTTGTTGCCCAAAGATCCAAATGATTCGAAAAATGTCTTTTTGGAAATTCGCGCTGGAACTGGCGGCGACGAAGCGGCTATTTTCTCCGGCGATCTATTCCGTATGTACAGTCGCTTTGCTGAAACCCAGCGCTGGAAAGTTGAAGTAATCAGCGAAAACCAAGGCGACCACGGTGGCTACAAAGAAATTATCGCGCGCATTGTTGGTCAGGGGGTGTTCTCCAAGCTTAAATTTGAGTCTGGTGCCCACCGGGTGCAGCGCGTGCCGGATACTGAATCCCAGGGCCGCATTCACACCTCCGCCTGCACTGTGGCGATTATGGCCGAAGCCGACGAGAAAGATGCTATTGAGATCAATAAAGGCGATCTGCGCGTGGATACCTTCCGCGCCTCGGGCTCTGGTGGTCAGCACGTTAACAAAACTGACTCGGCCATCCGTATTACGCACTTGCCCACTGGGTTTGTAGTGGAATGTCAGGATGAGCGTTCACAGCATAAAAATCGCGCCAAAGCCATGTCGGTACTGCAGGCTCGTCTGACGTCTGCACAGGATGAGGCGGCCGCCAAAGAGCAGTCTGAGCAGCGCAAAAGTCTGGTCGGCAGCGGCGATCGCTCAGAGCGAATCCGCACTTACAACTTCCCCCAGGGCAGGGTTACCGACCATCGTATCAACCTTACTCTCTACAAATTAGCGGAAGTGATGGAAGGTTCTCTCAATGAGATTGTCCAGCCACTGGTCAGTGAGTTTCAGGCAGAGCAGCTAGCCAGCCTTGCCGACTAATGAATATTTCTCAGCGACTTCAATCTGCTGTGCAGCTCAACCATCTCAGCGACACGGCGGCGGTGGATTGCGAACTGTTGCTCTGCCATGTGCTCGATGTTGATCGCAGTTATCTGAAAACCTGGCCCGACCGCGAACTTAGTAGTACTGCTGAAGAGCAATTTCAGCAGTTACTACAGCGACGTATTCAGGGTGAGCCGGTTGCCTATCTAATCGGCACCCAGGGTTTTTGGACTCTCGATCTTATGGTCTCACCGGACACATTGATACCGCGCCCGGAAACTGAATTGCTGGTCGAAGCGGCCCTTGAACTGGCACTTCCGCAGCAGGCTAAAGTTCTCGACCTCGGCACCGGCACAGGTGCTATTGCCCTGGCCCTGGCCAGCGAGCGCAGTCAGTGGCAAGTCAGCGCCGTAGATCTAATGCCTAAGGCTGTGCAGCTTGCCAATGCCAATTGTCAGCGCTACCAGCTGGACAATGTAGAGATATTTCAGAGTTGTTGGTTTGCAGAAATTCCAACTCAACCCTTTGATCTGATTGTCAGCAACCCTCCCTATATAGAAGATGGCGACGAGCATTTAACCCAGGGCGATGTGCGTTTTGAGCCCGCCTCAGCGCTGGTTTCCGGGTCGGATGGTTTGGATGATCTGCGCCTGCTGATTGCCGAGAGTGTCGAGTACCTGGCCGACAGAGGCTGGTTGATGGTTGAGCACGGCTGTGAGCAGGGCCCTGGGGTCCGCGAGTTATTTCGTCAGGCGGGTTTTAAGGCAGTGGAAACCCGGGCTGATCTCAATGGTCTCGAGCGTATTACCCTCGGCTACTGCGCCTGAGCTGCCAGGTAAATTTTATTTCGGGAAACAGTATTCCAGCGGCTCATCAGGCCAATCCCCGCGCACAACGCACCGATAATCATTCCTACCCAGAACCCGTAAACACCCAGCGGCTCCCCCCAGAAATCGGTTAGCGCCAGCGAATAGGCGATCGGGAACGCGATACCCCAGAATGCCGTCACCTGAATCAGCAGAGGTAGGCGCACATCCTTATAGCCGCGTAGTGCGCCACTGGCACACATCTGCAAGCAGTCGACACAACCCAGCACAGCGGCGAAAAAGAACAGATTGATAGCAATCGCTTGGACGCTGGGGTCTGCACTAAACGCCGTGGCGAAGTCGCTGCGAAAAGCAATCTTAATAGCCGCCATTATCAGAGCCAGTATAAATACCAGCTTAAAACCGACCAGGCAGATCTGCCTGGCAAGCTTGGGATTGTTAGAGCCCTCGGCATGGGCAACCTTAATGGTCAGTGCTTGAGCCATTCCCACCGGTACCATAAATGCCAGTGAATCAATATTAATGGCAATAGCATGGGCGCCGACAACATTGGCACCCAGGTGGGCAATCAGCAGGGGGATAATCGCGAAGAAGCACATTTCCGCCGAGATATTCAGGGCGATAGGAACGCCGAGCTTAAGGATATTGCCAATCGCCGCCATATTGGCGCGGGCAAACTGATGATAGAGCTTAAGGGCGCGCATGGTACGTGAACGCTGAGCATAGATTGCCATACATAGCAGCAGGAATGTCATCACTGTAGCGGTTGCCCAGGCAGCGCCTTCGCCACCCATCGCCGGGAAGCCAAAGTGGCCGAAGACCAGAGCGTAATCCAATACTATATTGAGCAGAAATGCGGCGGCATTAAAAACCAATACCGGGCGGGTATCGCCAATACCTTCAAAGGTGCTGCGAAAGGCAAAGAATGCCGGGAACATTAAGCCAGTGATAAGAAACGGCATAAGGTAGCGACGTCCAATATCATAGACTTCAGCGGATATATCCAGCTGTCCGAGGATAAAGATTCCGCCGAGGATCGCACAGTTGACCAACAGCCCCATAGGCAGGGCCAGCCACAGTGCCTGCTGAAATTGAAAGCGCACCAGATGGGGCTTTCCCGCGCCCCAGTAATTGCCAATAATCGGACTATTGCCAATCATTATGCCGATCACAACCAGATTGATTACCATCCACATACTACCGCCCAGCTGCACCGCCGCCAGTGTATCGGCGCCGACCTGGCCAGCCATATAAATATCAGTAACGCTCATGCCGACCACGGCAATCTGGCCGAGAATCAACGGCCCGGCGAGACGCCAAAGCAGAAGCGCATTTTTGGTAAATGTAGAGTTATGGGTGTTTTTGAAAAGCATTGTCAGCACAAATTTTTGTTGTGGCTTATCTTCGTTTAATAGCGACTTTAATGCGAGTAAAAAGACAAACTATTCACAGAATATATCCTGACTTATTCGTTGGTTGTTGGATGCGTGGAATTTATTTACCCTTATGCAATCAAATAGGCACCTGATATGCAGTCTAATTTGCCGCTATAAAAAAATTCAACAGATTCAATGGAGTGATTAAAATGCAAAAACTCTTCTCGCTATACGCAGTATTTATTGAAAAATTAAGAGCTGTCGACTGGCTCGGCCCCCTGTTACTGCGCCTTTACCTGGCGCCAATTTTTATTGGTGTCGGCGCGCATAAATTTGCCAATTGGGAGGACATGGTGGCCTGGTTTGGCAACCCGGACTGGGGCCTCGGCCTGCCAATGCCGGCACTGATGGTTTTCTTGGCCGCCAGTGCCGAGCTGTTTGGTGGGCTGGCGCTGCTCTTGGGCGCAGCAACTAGGATGGTGGTTATTCCACTGATGGTAACCATGCTGGTCGCAGCCGGAACCGCCCACTGGGATAATGGCTGGTTTGCCATAGCCCCGGGTGATCCCGATACCAGTACCGCAAAAGTACTGGCCACGGTGGGTATTCCCGCGGCTCAGAGAAGTCTTGAAAACAGTGCTGGCGTAGGCGAGCGAGTCTCGGCGGCAAAATCCATTTTACGCCGCCACGGCAACTACAGCTGGCTAACTGAAAAGGGTAATTTTGTGGTTTTAAATAACGGCATCGAATTTGCGGCAACCTATTTTATTATGCTGTTGATGCTTTTATTTTGCGGTGCAGGGCGCTGGGTCAGTGTCGATTACTGGCTGGCGAAACGCCTCTGTAAGGGCTGGCAGAACTGCTGTTGATCAACTATTAACAGGGCCCGTTGATTAAACTAAACGGGCCGATGACAATTCTGCTACAATTCTCGCGCAATTATGAGCGCAGATGACCCTATTATTGATCTCTTTATGATCTTTAAATGAAAAATTTTCTGCGCATTTTACCTGTCCAACAATGCGTACCTTACCTTGACTGAAACTACTGACACTAAATCTAAACCTGATAACAGTAAACCATCAAACTCCTCACCACGGGGCGGAAGACGTCGCGGTCGCGGTCGAGGTGGCAATAAAAAATGGTCTGTTGATCAATTTGTCGTTGAGCCTCAAGAGGGCAAGGTTCGCTTTCATGACTTTGATTTGCCGCTGCCGCTTATGCAGGGTATTCAAGATGCGGGTTTCTCTTACTGTACGCCGATTCAGGGCGCCTCGCTGCCCCATACGCTGCGCGGCCACGATATGGTCGGCAAGGCGCAAACCGGCACAGGTAAAACAGCTGCATTTTTGCTCAGCACGATCAGTGATTTATTAAAGCATCCTATCGAAGATGAGCGCTATATGGGTGAGGCGCGTGCCCTAATTTTGGCACCGACAAGAGAGCTGGCAATCCAGATTGGCGAAGATGCCGAGCAGTTGGTCAAGCATACAGACCTTAAAGTTCACACTCTGGTTGGCGGTATGGATTACGCCAAGCAGCTGCAGAAAGTCCAAAAGAATCATTGCGATATTCTGGTTGGAACGCCGGGCCGCCTGTTGGATTTTGCCAACAATAGAGATATTCACCTCGACCAGGTTGAAGTGCTGATTATCGATGAAGCTGACCGTATGCTCGATATGGGCTTTATCCCTCAGGTACGCCGACTGGTTCGCCTGACACCTCCTCGGGAAGATCGTCAGACACTGTTATTCTCTGCGACCTTTACCCCGGAAGTTCTGCGTTTGTCCGAGCAGTGGACCGATAAGCCGGTGATGCTCGAGATGGAGCCGGAGCGCGTTGCTACAGATACCGTAGAGCAGAAGATATTTATTACCACTGCCAGTGAAAAGTTTAATCTGCTGCAAAATATCCTTAGGGATGATGCGGTTGACAGTGTGATGGTGTTTGCCAATCGCCGGGATATTTGCCGAACTCTCTACGAGCGCTTAAAAAAGAAGGGCTTTAAAGTCGGTTTGATCGCTGGTGATGTGCCGCAGAATCGCCGAATGAAAACCCTCGAATCATTTAAAAATGGCAGCCTTAAAGTGATGGTCGCTACAGATGTTGCCGGCCGTGGTATTCACGTCAATGGTGTTAGCCATGTGGTTAACTTTACCTTGCCGGAAGAGCCGGAAGACTATGTCCACCGTATTGGCCGCACCGGTCGTGCTGGACAGACAGGTATCTCGGTAAGCTTTGCCTGTGAAGATGATGCATTCCTGCTCGAGCCGATTGAAAAGCTTCTCGATATGAAGCTGCCTTGCACCATGCCCGACGAAGCGCTTTTGGCCGATGTCCCAGTGCCCGCGCGCAAACGTCCCCCGGCTAAGAAAGATACGCCTGTGGCCGAACCCGTTGAAAAAGAAACTGCAGAAGTTAAAGAAAAGCCAGTAGAAGAAAAAGCTGTAAAGGAAGAGCCTGTAACAGAAGCGCCCAAGGAAGAAGCACCCGAGAAAGCGCCAGCTAGTGAAGAAGTTCTAGTGGCAGAAGTCCCAGCAGAGGAAACTCCTCAAGGCAGTCAGGACGATCAGGGAAAAGCAGCCGAGTAATCCTCAGCCGACATTATTTATCTGAATACTCGCGGCACCAGAGCAGGGTGCCGCCGATCACCGTCGACGGTAACAGTAGCAAGTTAAGGACTGGAATCGCCGCAGCACCAAGCGCAGAAAATCCAAAACCCAGTGATAGCCAGCGCTGTTCCCCGGCCATCTGTCGCGCCTCTCTAAATGCCACCTGATCTGTATCCGCAGGGTAATCGAAATATTGTATAGCCATTGACCAGGCCGCCCAGCTACCAGCTATTAATGGTGCTGCGATATTGATTACCGGTATAAAGCTAATCATAAAAGTAATTGTTAACACCCCAATAGTGCGCGGCAATAGATAGGCCAGTATTTGCAGCTCGCGAAGAAAACTATCCCGAGCTATCGCCAGCAATATTGTTAAGCTCTGGGGTGCTGAGTCACTGTCGCCGCGCTGCATAGCAATAACCCGCTCGGCAATAATGCCGTAAAACGGTGAGCCGATAAGATTGGCAAACAGAGTAAATGTAAAGGCGTAGATAACCAGCACCAGCAGGGCAAATAGCAACCAGATAATCCATGCCAGCCACTGCAGCCATTCCGGTACAGTGGCGGTTAACCAGCTGAGCCAGTCACCAACCCAGGTAGCGGCAACCCAGGTGACCGCAGAGAACAGCAGAATATTGATAATCAGCGGAATAATCACCAGCCAGCGAAGACGGCGATGCCAGAGCAGCTTAAAGCCCTCGATAATCAGTGAGGGGGTGGCGAGCGGAGACAGTTTGGTCGTCATTGTTAATTTGGCCCTCAGCGGTGACAGTGCTAATTTTTACAGATAACAGAATAGCATCTATGCTTTAGCTGACAGTTATTTTCTAATGATAATTTGCGCAGGAAAGGAATATGAAAAAGATTGGCAAAATTGTATCGGTCATTATTTTGATAATGATTGCACTAGTAATTTTTATGGTGACAAATCTGGATCGTGGCATAAAGACGGCGGTCGAGACCATTGGCCCGGAGATGACCCAGTCACCGGTTACCCTGAGTTCGGTAGATCTCTCACTGACCACCGCCAAGGGCAGTTTTTCGGGATTGCGGGTGGCCAACCCAAAGGGTTTTTCTGCGGCTGACGCATTTAGCCTGGGCGAAATCAGCTTTGCTATGGATGCGGACTCCCTGGCTAGCGACACTATTATTATTGATTCCCTGCGTATTGTAGCGCCAGAAATTACCATGGAGCGTGTAGATGGCAGCAGCAATCTCGAGCGTATCCAGTCAAATATAGCTAACTATATTGGTACAGATACTGAGCAAAGCAGTACCGCAGAGAGCGGCAAAAAATTTATTATTCGCGATCTGAGAATTACCGGCGGCAAGATTAGTTACGCCATTCTCAATGGCAAGGGCATTGACCTGGCGCTGCCTGATTTGCATCTTACGGATATAGGTCAGTCAGATGGTGAGGATGGAGTGTCCGGTGCCGAGGCCGCAGGAGAAATTATCGATGCGATTATCGGTGCTGCCGGCACTGCGGTCAGCCAGTCAGGGGCGGTTAAGGAATTTGGTCGGTCGCTGGAAGATCAGGTCAAGGAAAAAGCTGGCGCGCTGAAAGGATTATTTGATAGAAAGTAGATGAATCGAAAATAGCGCGGCACTTAATGGTTACGCGACAGCCAATGATTACCCGATAGGCAGTGGTTACCCGATAGGCAGTGGTTACCCGATAGGCAGTGATTAAGAGTGGCGCATAATCCGCTGCTTTTGGCGATCCCAGTCGCGCTCTTTTTCGTCCTGGCGCTTATCGAAATCCGCCTTGCCCTTGGCCAGGGCAATCTCGCATTTCACCAGATGGTTCTTCCAGTAGAGCGCGGTGCAGACGCAGGTATGTCCCTTCTGGTTAACCCCGGCCTCAAGCTTGTCGAGTTCGCGGCGATTGAGCAGCAGCTTGCGCGAGCGGATCGGCTCGGTGACATAGTGGGTTGAAGCCGTTTTCAGCGGAGTGATATTAGTGCCGATTAAATAGGCCTCACCATTCTGAATCAACACATAGGTGTCAGTTAAATTAACCTTGCCATCGCGCAGGCTTTTCACTTCCCAACCCATCAATGCAATCCCCGCCTCAAACTTTTGTTCAAGGAAATAGTTATGCTTCGCCTTTTTATTTAGGGCGATAGTATTCGATAGGGCTTTGGGTTTCTTTTTACTCATAGTGGTCAATTATACGTCGGCTGGTCTGTTAATCATAAACAAATGCGCCGGTCCGGGATGTTTTTTTATTGGGAACCCCCAGGGGATAGGGTTACAATTCAGGGTAAAAATTGGAGAGGTTTTATGGGCTTGCAACAAAAAGGGATGCACGGAACCTGGGCTAGTCGCTGGACATTTATTATGGCGGCCACTGGCTCGGCAGTTGGGCTCGGCAATATGTGGAAGTTTCCCTACGTGGCCGGCAACAACGGCGGCGGTGCCTTTGTTCTCGCCTATCTCGCCTGTATTTTATTGATCGGGGTACCAGTGATGATGGCCGAGGTAGCTATTGGTCGCCGTGGGCGCCAGAGCCCGATTAACTCGGTGCGCGAACTGGTTGCCGAGAGCGGTGCCAATTCCGCCTGGCGCAACCTTGGCTGGCTGGGTGTACTCGCCGGTATGTTAATTATCTCTTTCTATGCAGTGATTGCCGGTTGGGCACTGGACTATATTTTTGCCATGGCCTCTGGTGAGTTGCGCGGCGCCAACGGTGATGCCGCCTCTGCAGTGTTTGGCAATCTCTTGGCTGACCCGATTCGACTCATAGGCTGGCAGACAATCTTTATGTTGCTCTGTGTCGGTGTGGTGGTTGGCGGGGTTAAAAAAGGCCTGGGTATCGCCGTTGAAATATTGATGCCGCTGCTCTTTGTGATGTTATTTGTCCTGCTCGGCTTTAGTATTTTCCGTGGCAACTTTCAGGCTGGCTGGGATTTTCTGTTTAGCTTTAATCTTGATGCCCTGACTGGGCGCGGTCTGCTTGAGGCTATGGGTCAGGCATTCTTTACCCTGAGCATAGGCATGGGTGCGATTATGGCCTACGGCGCCTATATGCCCCAGAACGCCAATATAGGTAAGACCATTTTGACAGTGGCCTTTTTCGACAGCATGGTGGCGATTATTTCGGGCCTGGTGATTTTCCCGATTGTTTTTGCCACCCCTGGGCTCGAGCCCGGCGCTGGCCCGGGACTGATGTTTATCAGCCTGCCGGTGGCCTTTGGTAGTATGCCTGGCGGTCTATTGATCGGCTCAATATTCTTTGTGCTGGTGACCATTGCCGCATGGAGCTCGGCGATCTCTCTGCTCGAGCCCGCTGTTGCCTGGCTGATCGAAGCCAAAAACATGACTCGTGTTCAGGCCAATCTGCTGATTGCCGGTGGTACCTGGGTATTGGGTCTGGGTAGTGTCTTCTCGTTTAATATCTGGTCGGGGGTAACGGTTGCCGGCTTTACCTTCTTCGACTTCCTCGACTTCTTAACCTCTAACGTTATGTTGCCTCTATCCGGGCTGCTGATTGCCATCTTTGTTGGCTATGTGATGAAAGAGCAATTTGTCGATGACGAAATGCAGGGTACGCCGCCAATGGTGATGCAGCTATGGCGTTTTATTCTTCGCTATATAGCGCCTGTCGCCATCTCAGCGGTGTTTGTGATGGGCATCTACGATAAGTTCTTCTCTTGAGGTCTCTGTGAATACTGTTCAGCGCTCGGCTCTGGTGATGCATTCAGATCAATCGATGTTCGATCTGGTCAATGATGTGGCCAATTATCCACTGTTTATGCAGGGCTGTCAGGCGGCGGAAGTCTTTGAGCACAGCGATCAGCAGATGGTTGCGCGGCTGGACTTAAAAAAGGGCGGTGTAAAGACCAGCTTTATGACTAGAAACCGGTTGCAGGCACCCTCGATGATTGAGATGAATCTCGAGGATGGGCCGTTTAAACGTTTAAAAGGGGTGTGGACATTTAAGTCGCTGACCCCCCAGGCTTGCAAGGTAAGCCTGGATTTGGAATTTGAATTTAACAATATGGCAGTCGGCTTGGCTGCATCGAAACTATTCTCTACTATGGCCAATGAGCTTGTCGACTCACTCTGTCGTCGAGCCGACGAGGTTTATGGAAGCAAAAATGACTGATACTCTCAAGTTACGGGTACTAAAATGACGGGCAATAAAACAACTGGCACAACAATCACCGTAGAAGTGGTTTATGGATTGCCTGAAAAACAGAAGCTGATCAAACTGGATGTGGCGGCTGGCACCACTGCTTATCAAGCCGTGGAGCAGTCGGGTATTGTGCAGAGCTTTCCTGACATCGATCTGGCGACTGCCAAGATGGGTATCTTCTCTCAGGTGCTTGGCACCAAGGGCCTGCCGGAGCCGAATGTCTACCAGCTGCAGAACCGCGACCGGGTCGAGATCTACCGTCCGCTGATTGCAGATCCCAAAGAAGTTCGCCGCCGCCGAGCCGAAGAGGCCAAACTAAAAAAACAGCAGGAAGCCTAAACGCAGGATGCCTGGCAAGTAGGAAGTCGTGCTTATTTGGCTTCGGGCGTTGCAGTGGTCGGCAGGTAATCGCCAGTTATGCGCTCAAGCTTATCTTCGGCATTGAAAAAGATTGTCACCTGTTCCTGAGTCTCTTTTCCCTGAGATGTCACCCGGCTGTAATAGTAATCCCAGCGCGACTGATTAAAGGTATCCACCACCAGCGGTGTGCCCAGAACAAAGCGAACCTGGGATTTGGTCATCCCCTGGCGCAACTTATCGATCATCTCCTGATCGACGATATTTCCCTGTTGAACATCGACTTTGTGTACGCCGGGAAACTTCACCCAGCTACAGCCGGTTGAAAGAAGAGACAAACTGATCAAACAAAGTAGAACTAATCGCATCGATGGGCTTCCAGTTGGTTGCGCGAATGGGGATAATACCCAAAGCGACTAACATAGAGAAGGGGTAACCATGACTCTAGAAGATCAAGAATTAAAAAAAGTCGGTCTCAAGGTCACCGTACCGAGAATTAAAATTTTACAGATTCTCGAAAACTGCCTCAATCGTCATATGACAGCCGAAGATATTTACCAGGCATTGCGTGATGCCGGTGAAGATGTGGGTATTGCTACGGTCTACCGTGTGCTCACCCAATTCGAGGCGGCGGGACTTATTGAGCGGCATAATTTTGACAACGGGCCAGCGGTCTATGAGATTGATCGCGGTGAGCATCATGACCATATGGTGTGCACCGAGACTGGCAAAGTTATTGAATTTCACGATGCTGATATTGAAGAGCTGCAAGAGCGCATAGCGGCTAAAAACGGCTATCAGCTGGTCGGTCACAACTTGGTTCTCTATGTAAAACCACTGGGCTGATCACAGTCTCACCTACCGTTCGTCGGATGTTTTGGAAATCTCCAAACTACTCAACTAGACTCGTTTGAACTGTTCAAGGAATTACCACCGCAACAAATTCCATTTTGGATGCTGTTGCTCAGTGGTGAGAGCAAAAATAAATTAAGTCCATTGACTCAATTTTTTTTAAAAAGGAGAAGTGCTATGTCAAATGAAGAGTCCCAATTCGATATTTCTGCAAAAGTTCCCGCCCTGTTTCAAGTTGTCTATCGAGTCGCTATTACGCTGGTGGTGATTGCCGCCGTTATTCTGTTCGCCGCGCTACCGCCGCTTATCATCGCCCTTATTGTGCTCGGTGCCGCCGCGCTACTCGCGCTGATTGGTGTCGCTGCCTTTCATGCACTGACCTGTGCGATTAAAGCTCACTACGCAGCCAATGCCGCCGGTGCCGCAGCAACCTATGGTTTTCCCACCTATGCCGCACTCAAGGCCTCCTGGCCCTGGCTGGTGCGCGCCGCTGCCTGTTAGACCTCTGCCATATCCCATCTCGATTGTTCTAATCGGGATGGGTTTAAAGCCAAGAGTTATCAATCCTCAGGGAAGTAGGAGATATTATGAAGCGTATTGTTATCTGTGCCGATGGCACATGGAATCGTCCGGAAAAAGACCTCGAAAAAGATCAGCCCACCAATGTTTTAAAACTCGCTCGCAGCATTAAACCAATCGCCACTGATGGCACGCCACAGCAGGTGTTCTACGATTGGGGTGTGGGTTCTTATTACTCCTCAGTGGGCGGTGGTGTTACCGGTAAGGGCATCAATAAAAATATTATGGATGACTACCGCTATATAGTTCAGAACTACTCGCCCGGTGATGAAATCTATCTGTTTGGCTTTAGTCGCGGCGCCTATACAGTGCGCAGTCTCTGTGGGCTGATCAATAATTGCGGTATTCTCAAGCGCCCCGATGCGCGGTTGATCGAAAGCGCTTTTGCCCATTATAAAAAGCCTGGCAAGGCTTTTCGGCCCGGCGGTGAAGCCTCGGTTAAATTTCGCAGCCAACATTCCCATGCCAATCGCAATATTGCCTTTGTCGGCGTCTGGGATACGGTCGGCGCGCTGGGTGTGCCGTTTTCTTTTCTCGGTCTAATGGACCGCGAGGACGAATTTCATGACACCAAGATGGGCGCTAATATCAAGGTTGCCCGACATGCCCTGGCAATCGATGAATTGCGCTCGGACTTCGAGCCGACCATATGGCAGCCGAGACCGAGGATGAGTTTAAAGCAGGTATGGTTTACTGGTGTACACAGTAATGTTGGTGGCAGTTATCCGGCGGATGCCGATGGTGGACTGCTTTCAGATATTCCCATGCAGTGGATGGCCAAACAGGCCAGGGCCGAGGGGCTGCAAATTGAACCCCATCTGGCATCCAGCCTAAATCCCAGTGCTACAGCGAAGCTTCATCAGTCGAGAAAGCATATCTATCGCTCTAAGCGGCCGTTTCACCGGTCCATAGATCATGGCAGTGGAGAGGTTTTAATGCATCGCTCGGTAAAACAGCGCTGGCAGGCGGACGATAAATACCGGCCGAAAAACCTGCAGCAATATCTACAGGCTCAGGGTTGGCCAACGCTGGTGGATTAAAATAGTTTGTAGGTTAAGAGGCTCTTTTAAAAGCGCTTAGTTTACAAAAGCTTTTGGATATCCGCTGCAATCACCTGGGGTTTGCGGATTGAACCGTAGCGCTTGACGACATTGCCTTCACGGTCGACTAAAAACTTGGTGAAGTTCCATTTGATATTGTCGTTGAGCAGGCCGCCGGCCTGGCCTTTAAGAAAACTGTAGAGAGGGTGCTGGCCATCGCCATTGACCTCAATCTTGCCCATCACTGGAAAGCTTAGGCCATAATTGAGCTGGCAGAATTCCTGAACCTCGGCGTTGGATCCCGGCTCCTGACCACCAAACTGATTGCAGGGCAGGGCGATAACCACCAGCCCCTGATCTTTAAATTGATCGTAGAGATCTTGCAGGCCACTGTACTGAGAGGTGAACCCGCATTTGCTGGCGGTATTAACGATCAGTATTACCTTGCCCTGATAGTCTCCCAGAGAAATCTCTTCGCCGGCACTGTTCGGAACGCTGTAATCGTAGATTGAATCAGTCATGTTTTTTCCTCTGAGAGACCTTACTTAAGGTCCCTATTTAAATCTCTTATTTAAAGCAGTGCTCTGGTGCCGGAAAGCTGCCATTACGGACGGCATCGCCATAGGCAGAAATAGCCTCGGCAATGGACGAATTGTCGTCGAGGAAGTTTTTAGAGAAGCGCGGCAGACGCTGAGAAATTCCCAACATATCCTGCAAAACCAGTACCTGGGCATCTGTATCTGGGCCGGCACCAATGCCGATCACGGGAATATCTAATACTTCAGAGAGTTCGCGGCCCAGGGATGAGGGTACGCATTCGACAACGATCAACTCGGCCCCAGCGCTTTCCAGCGCCTGGGCGTCGGCAATCATCTGTGCTGCAGCCTGCTCCTCTTTGCCCTGAACCTTATAGCCGCCCAGCTTGTGCACGGACTGAGGGGTCAGGCCCACATGACCACAGACGGGAATACCCCGTTCGCTGAGCAGATGAACTGTATCGGCAAGCCATTCGCCGCCCTCCAGCTTAACCATCTGTGCGCCGGCCTGCATCAGCACGGCGGCATTGTCCAGGGCCTGAGCCTCTGTTGCGTAGGACATAAACGGCATATCAGTAATCAGCAGGGCACGGTTATTGCCGCGCTTGACCGCCTCTGTGTGATAGGCCATTTCATCGACAGTGACCGGAATAGTGCTGTCGCGGCCCTGAATAACATTGCCCAGAGAGTCGCCGACCAGAACCACTTCGATAGCGGCATCTTCAATCAATTTTGAAAAGGTGAAGTCGTAAGCGGTGATAACGGCAAACTTGTCGCCATTGGCTTTCATCGCCGACAGGCTGCTAACAGTAGTAGTTTTCATCTTATCGATCCGATCTAATCTAAATGTAGAAAGTGTACAGGTGCGAGTATAGCTTTTTTATTGCAGGGGGTGAGGATTGTAGTAGTGGCGGCCAGAGTTGATCTGCAGCATATACTGCACCAGATTGTTGTAGTCATGATTGCCTTCAGCCAGATTTATTGCCGCGGTGTTGACGATTAATAGAGGCGTATCGTCGTAATAATAGAAGAACTGGGTATAGGCATCATTGAGCTGTTGCAGATAGCTCTGTTCTATGGACTTTTCGCTGGTATGGCCGCGCAACTGAACGCGATCGTAGAGAGTTTCTGTGGGCGCCTGCAGGTAGATCACCAGATCCGGTTTTGGCAGGTCGCTGATAATATTGTCGTAGACGGTTTGGTAGAGTCGAAACTCGTCATCATCCAATGTGATCCGGGCAAACAGCGGATCCTTGTCGATCAGAAAATCTGAAATGCGCACTTCCTGGAAAATATCTCCCTGGCGCAATGCTTCCAATTTGCGAATGCGTTGAAACAGAAAAAACAGCTGGGTTGGCAGGGCATTGCCGCGGCAATCCTGGTAAAAGCGCTCGAGAAAAGGGTTCTCTTCGGCGTCCTCAAGGAGGGTTTCATAGTTGAACGAGCTGGCCAGACGTTTTGCCAATGTGGTCTTGCCGATACCGATTGGGCCTTCAATAGCAATATATTTAGGAATGGAAGCAGTAGCCAGGTCGAGGTCGAATTCGCTTAGAACAGTTTGTTCCACATTGAGCTCCCAAATCAGCGGTTAAAAATTACCGCCGTTTTTAATTATTGCCTGAAGTTGATTTGACAATACCTTGCACAGAGCAGTTTGCCAATAGTTGGCTGACTGTTTTTCCACAGGGCAGTGCCAGATCGCGATTAATATCTGCTAGTGGCAGCAGCACAAACGCGCGCTCGGCCATACGCGGGTGGGGAATGGTCAGGCGCTCGGTGTCCCGAACAATATTGTTATAGAGAAGAATATCCAAATCTAATGTTCGGGGTCCCCAGCGCACTGTGCGCACTCGATCCTGCTGCTGTTCTATGGACTGCAGCGTATCGAGCAGGGATTCTGGCGACATCGAGGTCTGCAGCTGGGCAGCGGCATTGATATAGTCGGGTTGGCTGGGGCCAATAGCCGGAGTCTGGTAGCGATCAGAGACTGCGACTATTTGCACTTCAGGTATTGAAGCGAGGCTTTTCAGGGCGCGATCGAGCTGGTCGTGGGGACCAGCCATATTGCTGCCAAGGGCAATGAAGGCCTCAGCCATTTTCAGGCTTAGGGCTATTATCGAGCTTAGGGCTATTATCTTGCTTAGGGCTATCAGGCTTAGGGCTATTGCGACGGCGGCGACGTCTCTTGGGTCGTTTGTCGTTGCTTAATACTTCTTCGGCCATAGATTGCTGTTGATCTTCATTGGCATCCTGGTATTTCGTCCACCAGTCGCCAAGGCCATCTAAATTTTCTCCAGCTTGCTCGCGCAGCAAAATAAAATCATAGGCGGCTCTAAAGCGTGGATGTTCGGTCAGGCGTTTGGCTCGGTTGCCACCGCGGCGCTTCATATGCAGCTGCAAATCCCAGATTTCGCGCATTGGAATAGTGAAGCGTTTGGGGATTGCCGTCACCGGAATCTGTTCGGCAATAATATCCCCGGCGGCTTTGCTCAGGGCATAGGGCGGTGAGTTGCCGTTTTTCTCGTAATTGTTCGCCAGTCGCTGTACCGCAGGCCAGAGCAGTGCGGCGTAGATAAATGCCGGGGTCACACGCTGCTTATTGCGAATCCGCTTGTCAGTATTAACCAGTGCCTGACTGACCAGTTTCAGGGGCGTACCCTGACGATCATTGAGCATGGGGCTTAACTGCGGAACTATATAGTCGAAAAGTTTGTACTCGTGCACCAGCTTAAAGGTATCCAAGCCATTGCCGCTCATAAATAATTTTAATGTTTCATCAAACAGTCGCGGTGGTGAAACCTGCAGCAAATCGCCGGCCCGATGTTTCATCGGTTTCGCCGTACTGGCCTCTATATCAAAACCGAGCTTTGCCGCGAAGCGCGCGACTCTTAACAGACGCACCGGATCTTCACGAAAGCGCGTTGATGGATCGCCAATAATACGAATAATGCGATCATCTATATCGTCGAGACCGTTGGTGAAATCATGGATACTGTTATCGCTGGGATCGTAGTAGAGGGCATTAACGGTCAGGTCGCGGCGTGAGGCATCTTCCTCTACGCTGCCAAATACATTGTCCCTGGTAAGCATGCCACTATCGGTCTGCTGGCGCTGATTTTTGCTGCTACTCTTGCTGCCACTCTGGTTTTCGTTTGAACGAAAAGTGGTGACTTCAATAATTTCACGACTAAATTGTACATGCACAATTTGAAAGCGACGGCCTATAATTCGCGATCGACGAAACAGTGCTTTCACTTCCCAGGGCTTAGCGCTGGTCGCAACGTCGAAGTCTTTAGGCTTTAATCCAAGTAGCAGATCGCGAACACAACCACCGACCACATAGGCTTCATGCCCGGCCTTTTGCAGTACATCAACGACATTTTGCGCATCCCTATTGATCATATCTGGTGATAGGGAATGTTCGCTTGGGCCATAGACATAGGCTCCAGCGTTGTTTGAATTTTTATCTGTCTTGAAGAATTTACTTATGCGTTCCAGCATTAAGTGCTGCCGATTAGGTTGTTATCAGAATCGAGAGTTTAACAGAGGAACTCTGGTTTCGGAAAACTAAGATGCTATAGACTAGGAAATAAGGATTGAGAGCGTGAGTGTTAGTGAGGAGAGGGTAAATAAGGGGTGTCCTAAGACAGCCCCCCCTAACTGTTTCTGCGGCTATTCTAACTAAATGCTATAGGGCCGTAGAAAGCTCCTTTCGTATCCATCCGGATTTTATTATTTTTATTTTTTATTATTATTATGATCAGAACTCATGGTTCCGATCAGTTGATTGTATCCCAATCAACCCTGCTTACAAGTGTAATTACAGTTTAATTGCAGTTTTTTTACGGTTGAGGCCCATTTTATTGCGGCGCTGCCAGAGACTCTTGCGACTGATGCCAAGTTTTTTAGCCAAATCTGTCTCGTTCATATGATCCTGGTTCTCAAGTATAAATTTGGTGAAGTAACCCTCCAGTGACAGATCCGTCGACATTTCCAGCGGTTTTTTCGGGGAATCGATAATCCGTCGCACCGAAACCAACATTTCATCGTGATCAAAGGGCTTGGAAATATAATCCACCGCACCCTGACGCATGATGTCAACCGCTGAACGCAGACTCGCATAGCTGGTCATAATCAGCACCGGAACCGGCTTGGCCAGCTGGATAAGGTCAGTGCCGGGCTGTCCGGGCAATCGCAGATCACTGATAATCAGGTCAAAACTAGAGAGGTCGAACAGTTCGTGAGCAGACTTGATACTCACCGCATCGCTAACCAAAAAATCATGGCGCTCGAGCAATTTGCGCAGAGAGCTGCGAATAATCTCTTCGTCTTCAACGATAAGGATATGATTTTTGGGTCCGGTATTGCTCATAACGGTTTTATAGCTCGGGGTTGTGTGCCATTTATAATAGCTATTGTTACTCTGAAGTGCTGTGGAAACAAGCCGAAACAGTGCTTACATCTGGTTGTGAACTGCGAATTGTAGTCGGGCTGTTGTCCCGCAATCACTATTGATCGCCGGACTCGATAGCTTGATCTCGCCACCAAGATTTTTCACCAGGCTAAAGACAATCCACAGACCAAGACCGGTTCCCTCTCCCGGCTGCTTTGAGGTCACAAAGGGCTCAAAGATACGCTCTTGAATATCATTGTCGATACCAGTGCCGCTGTCGCTGATCATAATAGTCAGCTTCTGCCCCTGGCGCTCAGCTTCAATCGTCACAGGGCTGTTCTCGGCAGAGGCATCGCGGGCATTGGTCAATAAATTAATCAGCACCTGCACCAGCTGATGGTGGTCGCCGAGAATATAACTATCTGCCTCCAGGGTGCAGATAAATTGTTGTTTTAACTGCTGTTTCGACTCTTTATTAGTTAGGCTAAGCAGCTGGATTGCCTCGTCGGCGGCGTCGCGCAGATTCACCGGTTGCCGGGTATTTTCAAGGCTTCGCTCGCCGCGGGAGAAGTTAATCAGCGACTGCACAATCTGATTGATACGGTCGGTTTGCGAGAGAATTTGGTCGGCCGATAATTGAATCTCGGCGGCCTCTGTTTCATGTTGCAGGTTCTGCGCTATACAGGCGATACCGGTCACCGGATTGCCAATTTCGTGAGCTACGCCGGCCGCCAGTCGGCCCACCGAGGCGAGGCGTTCATTGTTAATACTGTTCTGAGTTAACAGCACTGAGTGGGTGCTCTCTTCAATAAGCAAGATGGTATCGTTATCGGTACTTTGGTCTGCCGACTTCTGCAGATTAAACCAGCGTGAACTGCCCTGCAGCTCAATGGGCAGATTCTCTGCTCGGTTGCTATGGCTGCTGAGAAATTGATTGATAGCCGAGCTCCAGGGTTCCGGTAGATCGTCGATCAGAGCGCCTCTAACGCTGTGCTCATTAATCTCGGTGTACTTGGCCATGGTGTTGTTCCACTTGAGAATCTCACCGCCTTGACCCAGAGCTACCAGGCCAATAGGGAGATTGTCGAGAATCTCACGATGGTGAATACGTAGTTTGTCGAGCTCACTGGCAATACCGGTCAGGCGGTCACTGTGAATGGCTAAAACCGATTCGATCAGATAAATATCATCGGACTCCTGTTGCGTCGTTGGGGCCAGCGGAATGGATTCTTCCATTATTCGATCGGCGGCCAGTACTCCAAAACGCAGTGTCAGTGAAGAGTTTATCTGGTCGCGAACTTTTCTCAGTGCCGCGGGCCTGGTTTCACTACTGTCCATTTCCAGCGTATTTAGGGCGCGCTCAATCACCAAATCAGCCTCATCGCCGAGGGAGTTGCGCAGACTGCGATTGATCTCCGCAACAGAGCTATGGCTGAGCTGCACCCGTGCCGGAATATAAATATTGTCGACCATGCAGAGTCGGGCAAACAGTTGTTCCTGTTTATCCATTTTGGAAAATACCGAGAACAATGTGCAGAGCACAATATTGACCATCAGCGCTTCAAAGGCCCAGGTATCCCAGCTCTCCATACCAAAAATTAAAGTAGTAGCTGTGCCTGGTATCTGCCATTGCCAATCGCCCATTAACAGTGGCAGGGCCAGCCCGACCAACCAGACTGATATGCCGCCCAGCAGACCGATAATAAAGCCCCTGCGGTTGGCTTTGGGCAGGTAGATAGAGGCCAGCATCCCCGGCGTTAATTGCGCCAGACCGGCAAAGCCGACCAGGTATAAATCAGTGATGCTGTGCTCTTTGATAGCCAGGCTTAGCAGCACCGACGCCAGCAGAATGGTTGATGAGATCAATAGCAGGCGAAGATTGATCCAGCGGATCAGTCGAGGCTGATCCTGAAGTGGTTTGCTGGGCAGAATAAAGCTATTGAGCACCATTCTTGCCAGCATAGTCGACATACTACAGAGCAGGGCAATAGAAATTAGAATAATACTCGCCGCACCCAGTCCGGCGATTATTGGGTGATTTGTCAGGGCAGGAAGGGCGAATAAATAATCCTGCAGTGGCGAAGCGGATTGAACTGCGATGCCAGACCACAGCAGTGGGAACACCGGTATGCTCGCCAACAGCATCAGTAGGGGATAGGCCCAGGCGGTCAGGCCAGCTTGGCGGTTGGAGATATGCTCGGAGATCACAATGGTGAAGTTAACCGGCAGGGCAAAACTCGCCGCTAGAAAAATAATAAACAGGCTGTAAGAAGAGTCCATTCTCTGAACGATAAATCGCTGGCCGCTATCCACCACCCAACTGTTCATCTCGCCAACACTGCCAAAAATTGACTGTACTGAAACCAGTGCCGCCAGCCCCAGGGCCGGCAGTAATAAAAGACCGGCAGCGGCCATAATCCAACGCAGGTTCTGCACCGGGCTGATCTCGATAGTGCGCCAGTTAATGCTGGTAATAACCAATACTATAAACAGCCAGAAAAACAGTTTATCGCTGTTAAAGAGAAAGTCATGCACCGACTCAAGGGCCAGCAACTGGGCCAGGAACAGTGGGATGGTGGCCAGTATCAGGCAGCTGGAGGCAACCGTCGCAACGGTCTTGCCGCGAAAGCGAAAGGTTAAAAAATCCACCAGGGAGGCAAAGCGAATAATCGCGCTGAGCCTGCGGATGGGATAAAAAATTAATGGTGAAAAGATAAACACCATGGTGAATGCGAACAGCGCCAGCAAGGTGCTGTAACCATAGCGACCGGCCATCTCAATGGTGCCGGTGGCCAGTAGTGAGCCAGTGCCGGCAAACAGTGCTAGGACTAAAATCAGATTGTTGCTGGCTCTGCCACCGTGGCGTGCCAGCAGGAATGAGCAGAGTGCGCCAAGGATAATAAACCCGGCCGCAGCTATAACAATATCAGGACTCATTGGTGTTCCTGTGGCGCTGCAGAATATAGGCGGCAAAGACAACTATCGCCCATACGACAAAGGGCCGAAACCAGCTGCCCTGTGGCTCGATGGCCCATTTAGAGGCCAGGGGTATGACTACACTGCTAAGAAAAATTAGAACTGCAATCAGTCGGTAGTTAAGCATCTGCGAGCTCGGTGATTTTGAATGTGGCTGAATAAGCGTTGATGGTATTGAAGCTGGCGCGGCAAAGCAAACCATGATCCATGACGTAGCTTTTTTAGTAGTGCTTTGGCGCTGGCAGCGCTATCTGCTTTGGGATGCTCTCGATCGCCCAATTGTTGATGGCCCAGTCGAGTATTCGCTCGACAGATTCAGCTTTTAACTCTGCCGGTGGTTGCTGTTGTAGCCACTCCAGTGCCAGCCACAGATTCTGCGACTCTTCCCCAGCGATTAAAGCCGCCGCATGATTTTGCTTGCTGAGCTTTTGCCCCTCGGCATTGGTTGCCATGGGCAGGTGGCCATACGTTATTGCTGGAACGCTTATTGCTGGTGAACTATCAATAGGGAAACCCAGGCAGTTTTGCAGGTAGATTTGCCGAGGCGTGGAATCAATCAGATCGGCACCACGAATAATATGGCTAATATTTTGAAACTGGTCATCGACGGTGACCGCAAGCTGGTATGAAAACAGCCCATCGCGACGCTGAACAACAAAGTCCCCAGCCTCGGTCGAGAGATTTTGGCTGTAATCACCCATCACCAGATCTCTAAAGCTCAGCGTAGACTCAGCTTGTGCCGGCACTTGCAGGCGCACAGCTGCATTCTCAACTACCTTGCGATCGCGGCAATGGCCGTCATAAATACCGCCCAGTGTAGTTATTCGCTGGCGCGGGCAATCGCAGTTGTAGGCTACGCCAGAGCGCTGCAGATTTTCGATAGCGTCGCGATAGGCTTCTGTTCTGGTGCTTTGATAGAGCAGTTCTCCATCCCAGGTCAGGCCATGATCAGTAAGTTGTTGCAGAATGGTGGCGGTGGCGCCAGGAATTTCTCGGGGAGGATCAATATCTTCGACTCTAACTAGCCAGCGACCGGAATGATAGCGAGCGTCGAGAAAGCTGGCGAGGGCACAGACCAGCGAGCCAAAGTGCAGCGGCCCAGTCGGAGAAGGGGCAAACCGTCCAATATACTCTGCTGTTGTCATGGCTGTTTTCGCGAGATGTTTGCCGCTGCAAAAAAATAACCTCGCTAATAGCGAGGTTATTTGATTAGCCGCCAGTGATCTGTTTTTCTTTGATTTCGTCGAGGGTTTTACAGTCGACGCAGAGATCAGCTGTCGGGCGTGCTTCCAGTCGGCGAATACCGACTTCTACACCACACTGGTCACAGAAGCCGTAGTCGTCTTCTTCAACGCGCACCAGCGTTTTATCAATTTTCTTGATTAGCTTGCGCTCGCGATCGCGGGTTCGCAACTCGAGGCTGAACTCTTCTTCCTGGGTGGCGCGGTCGGCCGGGTCAGGGAAGTTAGCTGCCTCATCTTTCATATGAGTCACGGTGCGATCCACTTCTTCCATCAACTCGCGACGCCAGGCGTGCAGAATCAGCTTAAAGTGCTCGCGCTGCTTTTCATTCATGTACTCTTCATTTTTCTTTGCCTGGTAGGGGCTGAGACCATGAATAGTTTGAGCACTGCCTTTACTGGCAGTTGCTGCGGGTTTTGCTTTTGTTTTTGCTGTTGCCATTCCTAAAATCCACAGTAAGTTGTGAGCAGAGAATACAGGACGTGCGTTTATAGAGATTTTGGAGCAATTTTTCAAGAGAAATTTACCAGTAAAGGTTATAAACTTCCTCGACTTAAGTTAATCACCCACTAAAATTAGCCGGTTATTAGGGGATATTAGCGATTAAATGACTCGTTAGATTTTCTCAACGCATAGTTTTTTGTACCTCTAATTCATAACATAAACTATTAATATTGCCACTTATAGACTGAAAATATATTGATGAAAAAATCTCCAGTGCTGTTGCCAGCAACCTTCGTTAAACGCTACAAACGCTTCTTTACCGATATCCGCACCGAGCAGGGCGAGCTGTTAACAGTGCACTGCCCAAATACCGGCTCCATGCAAAATTGCCAGGTCGAGAATTCCCATTGTTGGTACTCACTATCAGATAATCCCAAGCGCAAATTGCCTGGAACACTGGAAATAGTCACCACCGCATTTGGCAATCTGGCCGGGGTAAATACCGCCAGACCCAATCATATAGTTCGTCGTGCCATTGAAGATCAGCTTATTCCCGAGCTGCGTGACTACCAGAGTATTCGCAGCGAAGTGCGCTACGGCGAAGAAAAAAGCCGTATCGATCTATTGCTCGAATGGCAAGACAAGGGACTGTGCTATATCGAAGTTAAAAATGTCACCCTGGACTGCGGGGATGGTCGGGCTCAGTTTCCCGATGCGGTGACTTCGAGGGGTACAAAACATCTGCGCGAGCTGATGGCTATGGTTGCCGAGGGTCACCGGGCGGTGCTGTTTTTTTGCGTTCAGTTGACTGGCGTCGAGACTATGTCGATTGCCGATCATATAGACTCACTCTATGCACAGACGTTGTCTGCGGCCATCGATGCTGGTGTTGAAGTGCTGGTATGGCAGGCGGACCTAAGCGATCAGGATATTCGCTTGCAGCGCCCGCTGCCTTTAATTATCTAGTTGAAATCCTATCAGAGATCCCGCAGCGCAGCGGCTCGTAAATTAACCAGTGGTGGCGGCAGCGGTTGACCAGCAGCGATAAAATATTGATCGCCATCGCGCTTAAGGGTCACTGGGGAAAGGTGATCACCGACACAGGGGCCGCCGACACATTCACCATCGCTGATTTGAAACAGTGCGCCGTGAGAAGAGCACTGCAGAAAAATACCGTCCAGATCGAGAAATTTCTCCGGCATCCAGTTTAGCGGTATACCCATATGGGGACAGCTATTCCAGTAGGCGTAGAGCTGATTGTCCTGGCGAATAGCAAATAGCTGACGCTCTTCAAGGGTCAGCTCAATCGTCTGCATCTCCTCAAGATCACTGAGCAGGCAGAGGAAAAAATCATTTTCAATCACAGTCTTTGCTGCTTGGGGATTACTGTCCAAAACGCAGTGCCTCTATTCGCTCTTGCAATGGAGGGTGGGTCATAAACAGTTTCGATGTGCGCTGTTTCCAACCCGAGGAGATACCAAAGGCAGTCAGTGTGTCGGGCATTTGATTTTCCATATGCGCCTGGGTCTCCGCCTGAAGTTTGCGCAATGCATTGATCATCGATGTGCGTCCGGCCAGACTTGCGCCGGCGGCATCGGCACGGAATTCCCGTTTGCGTGAAAACCACATCACGATAGTTGAGGCGAGAATGCCCAGGCATATCTCGGCAACGATAGTGCTGATCCAGTAACCAATTCCCAGGCCGCGCTGATTTTTAAGTACCACGCGATCGACAAAGAAACCGATAAGGCGGGCGAAGAACATCACAAAGGTATTGACCACCCCCTGCACCAGACTCAGAGTAATCATATCGCCATTGGCAACATGACCAATTTCATGGGCCAGAACCGCGCGCACCTCATCCCGGTCAAAGCGCTGTAAGAGCCCAGCGCTAACTGCAACCAGGGCATTATTTCTATTCCAGCCGGTGGCAAATGCATTGGATTGCTCGGCGGGAAAAATGCCCACTTCCGGCATACCTATATCGGCCTTTTTAGCCAGCTCGGCAACCGTAGTCATCAGCCAGCGCTCGTTTTCATTCTTCGGCTGGTCGATAATTTTCGTACCGCTGGATCTCTTGGCCATAAACTTTGAAAGCAATAGGGAGATAAACGAGCCGGCAAAACCAAACACCGCGCAAAACATCAGCAGTGACGGCAGATTAAGATCCATGCCGTTTTCCGCGAGAATACCGCTGAAACCCAGCAAGCTGAGTGAAACGCTGGCGACAAAAATAATCGCCAGATTTGTTAAAAGAAATAACCCAATCCTGAGCACCTGATTTTCCTCTTGGCTGATAAAGCGTTTAGCAGAAGGGGATAAGCCCCTGCCTATGATTTCGAATTCTACCGTTAATAATGCGGTCGAGCGCGCATATTTCAATGTCAGCTATAAGTTTATGCTATGCCGCTTAATCGGCGTACTATTCTTGGAAGGTAAATCAGCCTTTACTTATAGGCTAAAGCGCAGGTATAACACCGCTATGCAAAGTGACAATAAATTTTTAATCGGCAGTACCAGCCTAACAGGTTCCTCCTCGGATCATCTGCTGGAGTGGTCGGCGGACGCTGTGGATATAGGTAGTAGCCTCAATACGTCGATCCCCATCAGCCCCTATTTAATTCACCCCGCAGTAGCCAAACCGCTTTCAGAGTTGCGCCAGCTGGCGGGTAAGCAGGGCTTTGATCTGCGGCTGTGCAGCAGCTTTCGCAGCTTTGATCGGCAGTTAATTATTTGGAATGAAAAGGTCGGCGGCCAGCGTCCGGTCTACGATAACAGTGGCGCAAAAGTAGATATGCAACAATTCGACGAATGGCGGCAGGTACAGGCGATAATGCGCTGGTCGGCACTGCCGGGCGCCTCGCGACATCACTGGGGAACAGATTTTGATATCTATGATGCCGCTGCCATCGACAAGGACTATCAGCTGCAACTGACACCCCAGGAAGTTGAAGGAGAGGGCGTATTTGCCCCATTTCACAACTGGCTGGATACAGTAATAGAAGAGAGTGGTTTCTATCGCCCCTATGGCAAAGATGCCGGCGGCGTTGCCCCCGAGCGTTGGCATCTCAGTTATCGACCCGTGGCGCAACAGTTTGCCGTCAGATTAACCCCGCAGGTCATAGCAGATCGCCTGCTCAACACCGAGATGGCTTTAAAAGATACAGTGCTGCAAAATCTCGATAAGATTTACCCGCGTTATATAAACTTGCCCGAATAAGGCATCAGACAGGGCCAAATTAGGAAATAGCTTGGATATGGAATTGAAAGACCCATTGTGGGAAAAAATTTGCGAAGAGGCTTATCGGGCAGTGGCCCAGGAGCCAGTGATGGCCGATTTCTTTGCTGCCGCTATTCTCGATCACGCCAGCCTTGAGCAGGCACTGTGCTTTAACCTGTCCCAACAGATGGGCAGCGCAGTGGTCTCGGCGCAGGTGGTCAGCGATGTTATCGCCGAAGCCCTGCAGCAGGATACATCGATTGGCGAGCGCATCCGCCGGGATATCAACGCCTGTTTTGATCGCGACCCCGCCTGTGAAACTCATTTTATGCCTATACTTTATTTTAAGGGCTTTCAGGCACTGCAACTGCAGCGAGTGGCTCATTGGCTGTGGTCCCAGGGACGGTCTATTCTCGCGCTGTTTTTTCAAAGTCAGGTATCCGAGGTGTTTGCCGTGGATATCCACCCAGGTGCCAAACTGGGTTCCGGGATTATGATTGACCATGCCACTGGGCTGGTTATTGGCGAGACCGCGGTGGTCGGTGACAATGTTTCCATACTCCACTCGGTGACTCTGGGCGGCAGTGGTTGTGCCAGTGGCAGCCGACATCCAACCATCGGCAATGGCGTGCTAATTTCTGCCGGGGCAAAAATCCTTGGCAATATCTCGGTCGGCGATGGGGTAAAAATAGGTGCTGGCAGCCTGGTGTTAGAGTCGGTGCCGGAACATGTCACGGTTGCCGGTGTACCGGCAAAAGTTGTAGGTACACCTCGAGAGGCAGAACCAGCCCTTGAGATGGACCAATATATCAACGATAAAACGGTTAATTAAGGGCCCCTAGACGGAGCAGGTTATGGCTAAAAGTGGATTGTCTGGATTGCTCTACCGGCGTTTAGTTGGCGCAACAGTAAACTCTGGACGCGGTCTGCGACAGGCTATTTTGACCGAAGAGGCGTTTCAGATATACGCTGTTCTGGCGGTCTTATTGGTGCCACTGGCATTTATGATTGCCGAGAACTCGGTGCAATTGATCCTGCTGTTTGGCGCTATTTTTCTGGTGCTGATTACAGAGTTACTCAATACCGCTGTCGAGGCAGTGGTGGATCGGGTGGGGCTGGAGAGACATGAGTTATCTGGTCGTGCCAAGGATATGGGTTCAGCGGCAGTCTCCCTGTCGATAATACTGTTCTTTGTTGTCTGGGGGATTATCGTGGCGGAGAATTTTTAGCTGCCTGAAATGGAAGATACAGCGAAGGTAGAGGGAATAGGCGACTAGGAGGTTGTGTTATGGCCGACGAAGGAAACGAGCAGAATAATTCTGCTGAGAATACGGGCACTACATTCGATATCTTATTTCGCGGTGAGCTTGCTGCGGATAGCAGTCTTGAGCAGGTAAAGGTGCAAGTCGCCGAGAGCTTTAGGCTGGATGAGGCCGCAGTAAACCAGCTCTTTTCGGGGGCGGTCGTCAGTCTGAAACGCAATATTGATAGAGCCGCCGCAGAGCGTATTTACCAGCGGCTTTCCGAAGCGGGCGCTGTAGCGAAGATAGTGCCGAGCAGTTCAAATACAGACATTTCAAGAAAAAGCACTTCCAATAAAAGCGCTGTAAACCAGCCTAGTGCAGATAATCAAAGCTCTTTAAATCAAGATGGCGACAAGGCCTTTACCTTGGCACCACTAGGCAGTGATTTTATAGAGAGTGTTGATATGCCAGAGCAGGAACAGGAGTCGATCCCGGTCGATCATTTGGGGTTAGAACCGGTGGGGTGCAATATTATCGAAGAGGGCGAAGCTGAGACAATCGAGCCAGTGGTTGTGGATATCTCTCATTTATCCTTGGAGTAAAGAGCGGTTGGAATAAAGAGCCCTTGGAATAAGAAGCCCTTAAAAAAAGAGCCCCTTTAGAAACAGATACTCGCCAAATGTTGAATCTGTTTTTCCAGCAGCAATTGTCGTCCCTCGGGAAAACCCTGCAACAGATAACAGTCCTCAGTAAACGGCAGAAAGCGCGCAATAGAAGATAGCTGTTCAATATCATACTCTTTCGACTGCATACCAATAGATCCCTCTTCGAGCTTTTCAGCCAGCACTGCAGCCTGACCTTTTAAGCGATCCAGCCCTTCGTGGTATTGGAACAGAGGTGCCGCCGGCAGATTATCACTGCACAGGGTCCAGGCAATATCCAGATCAATGCCCAGCTGCACGGAGAGCTGTTTTAACAACTGTTGCAGTGAATAGACCGCCATCAGGCAGACCAGCAGATGTTGCTTGGAGTGCTGAGTGGAGCGGATATAGAAATTAATACTGCCACTGCCCCCTTCAATACGCTTGCCGCCATAGAGCTCCAGAGTGCGCAATGTGCAGTAATCAATCTTCTCCAATAGCAGGGTCATATTCTGGCGGTTGAGCTGTGTGTCGAGGCGCTGACGATTTTTGATTGTCGCGGTAACCAGCGAGCAGTAGTAACTGGTCTCTGGCAGACCCTCATCATTGCCTTTGGCGAGCAGCGGTTGCAGCCTGGTCTCCAGGGCGACAATCTCATCGACAATATTGTCCGAGCCGCCGGGCAGGCGCTTGGTCAGCAGACGCAGGCGACGCGACAGTTGCTCGGCAAATCTATGGGTGAAATAGGTGCAGACAGCGCTAAATAGAACCCAGAGCAGCAGCCAATTTCTGACCACCTGACTGAAGCGCTGGTTTATCGGCTGGCTATTGAGCGTTAAACGAACCTTGCCCGCCAGGGTATCCTGAAAAACAATATCGCGGCTAAAACTGTTGGCGAATATTTTTCCGGGCGGGGATTTTTTACTCTGGGCAATAAGCTGCCCCTCAACATCCTCGACACTGGCGCTGATAATAGAAGGATCTTCGCTGACTTTTTGCAGCGCCACCTGAATACTGATGTTGTCATTATTAAATAGCGGCGCGCGAACCAGCTCGACCAGCTGGCCAATAGTCAGCTCGCCCTTTTCTTGTAATGTATCTTTACTGACGCTGGTGGCATGACTGTAGAGAACAATCCAGCTGAACAAACCGAAGATTAGACAGGCAGACAATACAAAAGCGGGTAATTTCTTAGCCATGGAGAATTGGCGATGCATCCCGAAATCCTTAAATTATTGCCTGATTGAAATTTAATTGGCGAGTATTCTATCCTATTCCTGCAGCTTTTATATAATAGCGCTCTTAAAATTACTTTGGCTGGATTCTGTGAAAGATATATTACTGATAAACGTGTCGGGACAAGACAAGCCCGGTGTCACCAGTGTGGTTACCGGCGTACTCTCGCGCTTCGATGTCACCGTGCTCGATATAGGTCAGGCGGTAATTCACGACCAGCTCACCCTGGGTATTCTCGCTTCAGTGCCGAAGAGCGATAACTCCGAAACCATGATCAGTGATATTCAGTCAAAACTGCTCGACCTAGATATGCAGGCTCAATTCCTGCCAATCTCCGATAAACGCTATCAGGATTGGGTCGATCAGCAGGGCAAGTCGCGCTATATAGTGACATTGCTGGCACGCAAGATTAACTCCGAGCATCTCGCCGCCGTCACCACCGTGACCAGTGATTTCGGATTGAATATCGATAAAATTGTCCGCCTCTCCGGGCGCATTAAGCTCGACGAAACTGAAAAACTCGGTCGTGCCTGTGTGGAATTCTCGGTGCGTGGCGAACCTGAAAATGCCCTGCAACTTAAAAATGCACTGCTGGAACTGTCAGGCAAATACGATATTGATGTCGCCTATCAGGAGGACAGTATCTTTAGACGCAACCGCCGCCTGGTGGTTTTTGATATGGACTCCACGCTAATTGATGCCGAAGTTATCGACGAGCTGGCTATCGAAGCCGGTGTGGGCGAACAGGTCGCCGCGATTACCGAAGCGGCCATGCAGGGGGAAATAGACTTTAAACAGAGCTTTACCCAGCGTATGGCCCTGCTTAAGGGACTGGATACCTCAGTGCTGCAATCGGTCGCTGAGCGCCTGCGCTTAAATGAGGGCGCCGAACATCTGATTTCCACCTTGAAAAAACTTGGCTATAAAACCGCGATTGTCTCCGGCGGCTTTACCTTCTTTGGTGAGTATCTGCAGCAGCGTCTCGGGGTGGACTATGTCTATGCCAACCAGCTGGATATTAAAGATGGTCTGGTTACCGGCCAGGTATCTGGCGATATTATTGACGGTCAGCGCAAGGCGGAACTGCTGCGCGAGATTGCCGCAAAAGAGGGGCTTAAGTTACAGCAGGTAATCGCTGTGGGCGATGGTGCCAATGATTTACCAATGCTGGGAATTGCCGGTCTGGGGATTGCCTTTAGAGCCAAGCCCTTGGTTAAGGCCTCTGCTGAGCAATCAATTTCCAATCTGGGTCTGGATGGAATCCTCTATCTGCTGGGGTACAGCGATAAGGATACATTGATACTGGATTAGTGCTTCGAGTGAAAAGGGGCCGCTATCAAGGCCCCTCTTAAGGCTACTCTATTAAGGCCCTTCGGAAAAATCATAATCCATCTCAAAAGCAGGCTTCTTAATATAGTGCCCCTGAATATACTGCACACCCTGCTGCCACAGGGTGGGAATAATGGTCGCCTTCTCCACAAAGGGCACAATCACATCCACGCCAGTGCCGGTCATACCACCCATTAGTTTTTGAAACTCCGTTTTTCCGCTTTCATTCTTTTCAAGTTTTTCGACAATCAGACGATCCACTTTGACAAAATCGGCGGCGACTCTTTCTAGAGTTTTTAATGGATTAATCGCCAGCCCAAAGTTGGTGATGCTGATCTGGCCCTTTGATTTTTTCATCTGCTCACAGATAGCCGCGGCTTGTTTTAGGAAGCGCACTGCATCGATTTCCCGGAACTGGAAAATAAGTGAGTTGGCCGGTAGCTGTGCAGCCTCCAGGACATTGGCCAGCCAGGGTAAAAACGCCTTATCGGAAAATGACTGGGCGCTAATATTAATAAATAACTGTGTCTCGGGATTGGTTTTTAATTTTTCGCTTAATGATTCCAGGGCCTGGCTAATCACCCACCGATCGACCTCGGCGGCTATCTCGGATTTAAACAGGTTGTTGATAAAGTCATCGGGAATATCGTCACTGGGAACCTCTTTGCTCACCCCAAGAATAACTTCGTAATACTCTTTGCCGCTGCCACCTTCTAATAGGGCGACGATGGGTTGATAGCGAATAGAAAAAGCATTTTCTCCCAGCAGTCGTTTGGCGGTAATGGCCACAGCTTCGGTTTTTGAGACTTCATCGGAATGAATGTCGGGGATATAGAGTTTCACGCCATTGCCGACTTCGGAGTTATCTCTCAGCTGGTCTATAGCTTCCTGGCTGCGTTCCAATGCGCGCTCTACGGAGGGGACATTTTCATTGAGCAATGTGATGCCAATGGAGGTGGTCAGTGAGAAGCTTTCATTATCGATATCAAACACTTCATTGCTGATCTGGTGGGTAATATTGTTGGCCAGTTCGAGCACTTTTTCCTCGGTGGTCTCGGGGAGGACAATGGCAAAGCAGTTTTCTGAAATCCGTCCGCAATCCAGATTGTGATCGAATATCTGCACGATAAACATCACCAGTGAGTGGGCAATTTTCTCTGCCTTAGCAATCCCCAGATCTTCTTTTAACTGGTTAAAGCGATCCACCTGAATATTCAGCAGCATGCTGTCCTGGCCGCTCTGAACTGAGCGGCTAATACCGCGGCTGATAAGGTCGTAGACCAGGTGGGGTTGGATAGCGCTATATTCGGCGGTCTGTTGAACATCGCTATGGGTTATTGAGGCATCAAACTGTTTGTCTTTGTTGATGGTAAATTGCAGTGCCGGTTCACCCTGATACTGGATCTGGTGAATCTCTAAAAATGAGTCGCTTTCATTGTCTTCTGCGTCCAGGGTTTTAACCATGGCTTCGAAGGGCATAATCTCGTGGTTGCTTTCCAGTGGCACCATATAGGCTTTGAGTTTTTCGCGATCTCTACTGGCGATATTGTCGATTACCGGCAGGCACAGCATCTCTTCGGCTTCGGAATAGCCAAAGATACTGGCGCAGGCATCGTTGGCGTAGACATAGGTTCCCTCTTGAATAATGGCGATTGGGAAGCGTGAGATATTCATCAGGTGCTGCGAACGTTTTTCTGCAACTGAAAGCTTGCGCTCCCACTCGCGGGATTGACGGCGTTCGTAAACTGCTTGTATAGAACGTTCGACAACTTTGATCAGGTGTTGATCTTGATCTTCGACAACAACATCGACGGCCCCCAATCGCAGCCCTTCAATGACTGCTTTGGGGTCATATTCGGCGCTGATTAAAATAACTGGCACATCTCGTTCGGCGCGCCTGATACGCTGGAAAATATTCTGGGCGGGAATTTTTCGGTAGTTCTGGGCGGCGATCAGCAGATCCCAGTTGCGCATGGAAATAGACTTCTGCAATTCCTCTTCGGTGGTGGCCAGTTTGGCGTCAACTTTAAAATCGGCACTGCGCAGAATGCTGATAAAGCGGTTTGCTTCGTCGTTGGATTTATCCACGATTAGAATATGCATGGGTTCATTGTTGTGCATAAATTTTTTCCGTCCCTGGATGATTAGTGCAGATGTTGATTAACAAAAACTAATTTTAAAATGTGATAGATGTTCAGTGGTTTCCAGCTCTTCGCCAAGAATTGCCGCTGTCTGCCGCTGGGGCGTCAGCAGATAGATTTTGCTGCCCTCGGTGTAGCGCAATGGTGGGCAGAGCAGGGTGACTTCGCCGCTGAGGTCTTTCTTTTTGGAGAGGATTATCGCCTGCATAAACTGACGATCAGACTGCTGCTCCCTGGGGTTGCCGCGAATTGCTGCGGGGATACAGTTGCGCGCCGGAAACTGCAGGCCGCAGACTGTGTTCAGGGATGGCGAGATATGTTTCCAGCGGATAATCCCCGCCACCCATTTGGCGCTGCCCTTGGTGCGAATGGCAATGGGTTCGCCGGGCTGTAGTTCGTTTTTGTCATCGACCAATTCAATACAGGCACCATTTAGGCTGATATCGGTGCGTATACCGCGTATCAGGAGCAGTTTAATTTTATTGTTGCGCACCGGGGTGTAGATAACCGGGTCGCCGGGGTGGCTGTCGATGGGTTCAAACGAGGTTCCCCAGACATCATCGGTTCTGTTGATGCCCCTTACTCCGGTGTCCGGTGCCGAGGGTTTTTGTCCGCAGAGCAGTAGAAAGTTTTCAAATGAGTCGGTTCTCGACAGCATACAGATAATCGAGGTAAAGCCGCGGGTGATAGTGACCTCTGCATGATCTCTAATATGGGTTTCCTGGCGTTTTATCTTTTCTCCCCACTGGCGAATCAGGTCTTTAATCACCCGTCGGGAAATGCGGTCGGAAAATAAGGTGTCATTATTTTCAACCAGAATACTGTTTAAAAATTTGACCAGATTAAAGGTATCCAAAATAATATTGCCGGGTCGCTGCTCAATCTCGTCGGTGTAGACGGCACCGCGATCACTGGATGGATCTATGGCAAACAGTCCGCCCTTGTTGCCTCTGTGTAACTCCGCCAGCGAGGACCAGAAATCCAGTTCGGTGTAGACAAAGCGCAGCTCATAATTCGAAAAATGGTTGGGCCTTGTGCAGTTAAAAAGCAGCAGTTTTAAATAGACCTTGCTGATCGAAGTATTAATGCCCATGGGGTTGGGTATATCCAGGTCGGCTATATCCAGCTGTTGCGCCAGCAGGTGCAGCGCGTGTATTTCACGCCAAAAAAAGCTTGGCTGCTGCAGGTAGTGACTGAGGCTGTTGAGCTGGATTTTGGCCAGTACATTGCAGGCGCTGAGAATGCTTTTGGCGAGCGCGGAAATATTGGCGTCACTGGTGATATTCGCTTGGTTGCCAAGCTGGAAGATAACCAGTTTATAACCTTCGTAAATCTGGCGGATCAGTGCCTGGCCAAGAGAGATTGCCTTGGCGGTTTCCTGGTTGAGCTGGGATTGCAGCAGGCATTCAGTAGACCTGATCACCGTGGGTGTCAGGCTGTCGAGAATATCCAGTTTGATATTGGGGTCTATATCCAGCTTTGTGGCGATGGGTAGAGCGCGATAGAGCTCTATCGAATTATTGGTATAGTTGCTAGCCGATAGATTGCTAATCCACTGTTCTGTGGATGCCTTGTCGCGCAGGCTAAAGCTTGCGTCATTCAAAAGCTGGTCGGCAATGTCGGGCTTGATGATGTCCAGCAGGGCTGAGATATTATCCAGTGATACAGAAGTCATAAATTTTTATCAGCAAGGCTTTCCAATTGTGTCGCCACAGGGGTCGCTGAGAGGGGCTGATACCCGGGGCGAGTGACTAAGTTATATTTCTCTCTCCGTACTTTTTTAAGTGTAGTCAACTTTCCCGGTTAATCCGCTGAATTCAATAATTTACTAATCAATACTACAAACTACTCAATTCGGGGAGCAGTTCGGGTATCATATCCGCCTTTTTAGATAATCGAGATAAGAGACCCATGGCTAATTATTCTACCAATGAATTCCGTCCCGGATTAAAAGTGATGCTTGACGGCGACCCCTGTTCAATTTTGGAAAATGAGCTTGTGAAGCCCGGTAAGGGGCAGGCGTTTAATCGCGTCAAACTGCGCAATTTGAAAACCGCACGGGTTTTAGAGAAGACCTTTAAATCTGGCGAGTCTGTTGAAGCTGCTGATGTGATGGATGCTGATATGCAGTATCTCTATAACGATGGCGATTTCTGGTGCTTTATGGAGCCGGACACCTTTGAGCAGCATCAGGCAACTGAGAATGCGGTTGGTGATGCGCTGCAGTGGTTGAGTGAGCTGGATATTTGCGTGGTGACTCTGTACAACGGTGCACCGCTTTCGGTAACACCGCCCAACCATGTTGAGTTGGAAATTGTTGAAACCGATCCGGGTTTACGCGGCGATACTGCTCAGGGCGGCAACAAGCCTGCCAAGTTGAGCACGGGTGCTGTGGTTAAGGTACCGCTGTTTCTCGATGAGGGTGAAGTTATTCGTGTCGATACGCGCACCGGCGAATATCAGGGTCGCGTTAGCAGTAAATAGCCTCTGTAGATAAAAGCGGATTGAGCTGATGACAGATTGGCAGCCCGGTATTAGTCTCGACAGACTGCGTCAACGCAGTCAGATTTTGGCCGAGCTGCGCGGTTTTTTCCAGCGGCGCAATTTGCTTGAAGTGGATGTGCCGGTGATGGCGACAACATCGGTTACCGACCGCAACATAGAAAGTATTGCTACTCTCCCAGGGGCCTCCGGCGGATTAGAGGCTTCTGGCGGATTAGGAGCCTTCAGCGAATCAGAAGTCTCTGTTATAAAAAGCTATCTACAAACCTCTCCTGAATATTTTATGAAACGGCTGCTCGCCGCGGGCAGTGGCGATATCTTCTGTCTGGGAAAAGCCTTTCGCAGTGGCGAGGCGGGTGTCCGCCACAATCCGGAATTTACCCTGCTGGAATGGTATCGCTGCGGTTGGGATGAGCACCAGTTGATGGCTGAGCTAGGCGAGCTGATTGAAACTCTACTGCCCGCTGTCGCGATTTATAAGTACAGCTATGCCGAGCTGTTTGCCAAATACTTTAATATTGATCCCCATGAAGCGGAGCTGAGCAGCCTGCAAAAGCTCGCCGTCGAGGCGGGATCAAGTGCCTGGTCTGATGATAGTCGCGCCAACTGTCTGGATCTGTTGTTTAGCCTTGTTATTGAGCCTCAGCTCAGCGATGGCTTGGTGCTGGTCTATGACTATCCGGTCTGTCAGGCGGCGCTGGCAAGCTGTCACAGCGATGCTCAGGGGCGCCGTGTCAGTCGCCGCTTTGAAGCTTTTCTCAATCGTGTTGAGTTGGCCAATGGCTACTTCGAATTAACCGATGGCCAGGAGCAGGCGAGTCGTTTTGCCGAGGATCAGCAGGCGCGGAAAATAGCCGGCAAGCCGCCGATGGAGATTGACCAGAATCTGCTGGCGGCGCTTGAGTCAGGATTGCCGGAATGCTCTGGTGTTGCACTGGGGGTGGATAGATTGTTGATGCAGATTGAGGGCGCGACCTCTCTGGATCAGGTCATGCCCTTTAGTTGGGATCGCTGTTAGTCGCTCTCTAGTCGTGCAATCTAGTCGCACACATTCTAGTCACACACAGTCTAGTCACACTTGAAATAATGATCCATAGTTCGAGATGGCTCGGTGCTTCTGGCATCGCCAATCACCGCGGCGGGAACACCGGCGACAATCGCGTGGGCGGGCACCGATTTTAGTACCACAGTTGACGCCGCCACCATGGCTCCTTCAGCCACTTCAATATTGCCAAGTATTTTTGCCCCTGGGCCAATTAGCACGCCTTTGCGAATTTTTGGATGGCGATCGCCGGATACTTTACCGGTGCCACCAAGGGTTACCGACTGCATAATTGATACACAGTCTTCGACTACAGCCGTTTCACCAATCACTAATCCGGTGGCGTGATCGACCAATAGCCCACTGCCAATCTGTGCTGCCGGGTGAATATCCACGGCAAATTTTAGCGAGATACGGTACTGCAGCAGCAGCGCCAGGGAGTGGCGATCTTCCTGCCATAGCTGGTGCGCGGCGCGATAGGCTTGCAGTGCCAAGAATCCTTTAAAGTAGAGGAAGGGTGTTAGATAGAGGTTGCAGGCTGAATCGCGGGCGACGGTGGCCTGAAGATCGGCGGCCACGGCCTGAATAATATTATCGGTTGAGAAGGCTCTATCCATTACTGTGCGCAGCATGGATGCCGGCGCTGCACTGCTGGCCAGTTTATTGGCCAGATGGTAGCTAAGAGCGCTGCCGAGACTCTGGTGATCGAGAATGGTCGATTGAAAAAAGCTCGCCAGAATGGGTTCATCGTCGGCGGCAGTCTGCGCCTGTTGATAAATCTGCTGCCAGATGTTGTCCGGCTGTTGTGAAGATGAGTTCACTGTAGATATGCTCACTCTGGATAAATTCTCTGTGGAAAGTTTTGTAGCTGCCATTCTGAGTTACTGGCTCGAATTATTCCAGCTTGTTCTCGCCAGACACCAAATATCCACCTGATCGGCGCCTGCCTTTATAACTGTGCTGGCAATTGCATTTGCCGTGGCGCCGGTGGTCACAACATCATCCAGAATGGCGACAGTCCTTCCTTTAAGGTTAACGCCCCCTGAGCGCGCCGCTCTTATGGAAAAGGCGTCTTTGACGCTTCTGGCGCGTTGCTTTTTATCCAGTGTGTGCTGGGCCTGGCTATTGCTGGTGCGTTGGCAGATATCGCTGAGTACTTTTAGCGGGGTTTTGTGCTCATACAAAAAATAGTTGGATAGCAGATTGCCGATTATCTGGCTCTGGTTAAATCCGCGCTGGGATATTTTTCGCCAGTGCAGGGGCATTGGGATTACCAGTTCTGGCATGGCTGGCTTTTGCTCTTGTTTTTGTTCAGTGGACTGATAGCAGCGAAGAATTCGCTCGGCCAGCAGTGCGGTCAGCTGTTTGATCTCGGCGACATAGGGATCTTTTTTTAAACGCAGAATAATATTGTCGATCGGTGCCTGATAGATAAAAGCAGAGATACAGCGGCGGTAAGCGGGCGCTTTTGACTGGCAATCCGGGCACAGGGCATCAGTGGTTAGAGGAACGGCGCACTGTTGGCAACAGTCTCCCAGCCACGGCAGTTCGCTGACGCAGGCATCGCAGATACACTGGTTGACGGTTTCCAGCGCGCCGCGGCACATTGAGCAGCGGCTGGGTAGAAGATGGGGTAATGTTCGGTCAAGTATTGAATAGTTGGCTGTAGTTGTGATGGCAAACCTCCCTGCTTGCGCTAAAACTGCTTCCTCTTTAACTATTAGCCAACACTCTGGGTTGGGTCGGCCTCTTCATCGTCATCCGCGGCAATATTGTTAGCGGCAGTATCTGGCTGTTCTTTGCTCTGATCGTTTTCACCGAGGCCATAGCCTTCACTGAGGACGCCGCCGGGTACGCTGGGGGCATAGTCTCTGGGTACTTCTATATCATCGATATCAACCAGCGGATTGCCGTTGGAGTCGAGCATATTGAGGTCGCTGCCGCCGGACTTGAGGAGCTGGCGGCCGACTTCCGGGCTGGCCAGGCGAATCGCGCTGGTCGCCAGATGCTCGTGAATCTGCTTGTAACTCTGAGCTACATTGCTGGTCAGGTGTGAAACCGCAACAAAGTGTTCGGTTACTTCCTGCTGATAACGTTTGAGTTTCTGCTCGCTTTTCTCGAGTTTCTTTTCCAGATCGCGGACAGATTTATCCCCCTGATCAACCTTTTTTGAAAAGAGATGGCCGACAGCGGCTCCGATAGCGAAAAACGCTGCTGCGATCAGAATTGAGGTCAATGTTGTCAAATGTATTCTCCTAATAAGCTTTTTATAACCTTTGAGCTGCCGGTCTAAGTGTCGCCAAAGGTGGTTCCTGAATCAATACTTTTAGATTGATTTTTTTAGTTGTTTTAGGGCGCTGTGATAGTTACAGTCTGCCTTTAACAGTTGATCCTACCATATTCGATGTTAACCCCGAAACAGCGTTACCAAAATGATCTGGCTCGACAGGGCTTTGTTGCAGATGATGCGCAGGCCTCTGCGGTCGATCAGCTCGACGATCTGTTTCACCGGCTGATAGAGCGCAACAGCGGCAAGAAGGGCGGCCTGATGGCGAAGTTACTGCGCTCTTCCCGCGAGTCAGATCGCGCGCCGGAAAAGGGGCTGTATTTTTGGGGTGGTGTCGGCCGCGGCAAAACCTATCTGATGGACAGCTTTTACGAGAGCCTGCCCTTCGAAAAGAAAATGCGTGTTCACTTTCATCGCTTTATGCGCCGTGTACATCAAGACCTTGAGCGTCATAAAGGCCAGGCCAATCCGCTGGATATAGTTGCCGAGTCAATTGCCAGTGAGGCGCGGGTAATCTGCTTTGACGAGTTCTTTGTCAGTGATATCACCGATGCGATGATTCTGGCGCTATTGCTGGAGGGGCTGTTTGAGCGCGGTGTCACGCTGGTCGCTACCTCTAATATTATTCCCGATCTGCTGTATCGCGATGGTTTACAGCGTCAACGCTTTTTCCCAGCTATTGAGCTGCTTAACAGGAACTGCGAAGTGGTTAATGTCGACGGTGGTCGCGATTACCGTTTGCGTGCGCTGGAAAAGGCCGAGCTCTATTACTCGCCGCTGGGCGATTCAGCCGAGCGGGCGATCAGTGCAACCTTTGACAGTCTGGTAGTGCTCGAGGGGGAAATTAAGCTCAATGTAAACCTGGATATAGAGGGTCGTTTGATTCCCGCCCGCAAGGTGGCAGAGGATTTAGTCTGGTTCGATTTCGCGGCAATCTGCGAGGGACCGCGCAGTCAAAACGATTATATTGAGGTGGCGAAAGAATTTCATTCGGTAGTGATTGCCAATGTTCCGCTGTTCACCGCGTTGAATGATGATGCCGCCCGGCGCTTTATAAATCTGGTCGACGAGTTTTATGATCGCAGCGTGAAATTGGCTGTATCCGCCGCCGCGCCTATCAATGAGCTTTATACTGGCGGCCGATTGAGCTTTGAATTCCAGCGCACAGAGAGCAGATTGCTGGAGATGCAGAGCCGTGAGTATTTGGCTTGTCCCCATCGTCCATAAGCTTATCTGTAAAAAACTTTAAATTTGCTCAAATCCCCCCTTGTAATAGGGGCGGACGATCATTACAATTCGCACCCTTTTTTGGGATACCCCAAAGCCAGGCAGGATAAGAATGAAAACATATAGTGCTAAAACAGAATCAGTTCAACGTGACTGGTATATCGTAGACGCTGAGGGCAAAACCCTTGGGCGTCTGGCCGTGGAAATTGCTACAAGATTACGTGGCAAACACAAACCAGAATATACTCCTCATGTTGATACCGGCGATTACGTCGTGGTGGTTAACGCTGAAAAAATTGGCGTGACCGGTAACAAGGCCACACAGAAAACCTATTACTCTCACACCGGTTACCCCGGTGGTCTTAAGGATATTACTTTTGACAAGCTTTTGGAGAAAGCGCCTGAGCGTGTTATCCAATCAGCGGTTAAAGGTATGTTGCCCCGCGGACCACTAGGTCGGGAAATGTTTAGAAAACTCAAGGTCTATGTCGGTAATGAGCATCCTCATACTGCACAGCAACCTCAAGTTCTAGAACTGTAACGGACAGCGATTATCATGGCAGAATCTCAATTTTATGGTACTGGTCGTCGCAAGACGTCAGCCGCGCGCGTTTTCCTAACTTCAGGAAAAGGCAATATCACAATTAACGATCGCTCAATCGAAGTTTACTTCGGTCGTGAAGTGGCGCGAATGATTGTTCGCCAACCATTTGAGGTTGTTGATCTGGTCGACAAGTTTGATATGAAGATCACCGTAAATGGTGGTGGTAACTTCGGTCAGGCTGGTGCGATTCGTCACGGCATTGCTCGTGCACTGTTGGAGTACGATGAGAATCTTCGTAGCCCACTGCGCAAAGCAGGCTTCCTGACTCGCGATGCTCGACAGGTTGAACGTAAGAAAGTGGGTCTGCGTAAAGCACGTAAGCGTCCACAATTCTCCAAGCGTTAATAGCGCGCTGGAAAAAATTAAACCCGACTTCTCAGTCGGGTTTTTTTTTGCCTTTAAAAACAGCTAGTTAAGCTATTATTTGGCAGCCCCCTGGTTGCGTAAAATAGCGCTTTCCGTTACTATGCAGCGCCTTTTTTAATTGCGCGCGAACCCGCGTGTTTTAACATCCAATTTGCTGTTTTAGGGAGAACGTCATGACTAGTGACGGTGTCAACCATAGTCGCCGCCGATTTCTTACTGGAGCTACCGCTGTTGTCGGTGGAGCCGGTGTAGTTGGTGCGGCAGTACCTTTCGTTTCATCCTGGCAACCAAGCGCCAAAGCTAAAGCTGCTGGTGCCCCGGTTAAAGTTAATATCTCCAAGCTTGAGTCTGGCGGCCGTCTGGTTGTCGAGTGGCGTGGCAAGCCGGTTTATATCGTGCGCCGTACTGCAGAGTCTCTGGCTGCTATTGACGCCATTGATACCAGTATCCTTAGAGATGCTGATTCGCAGAGTGCCTCGCAACCCGGTTACGTGGCTGGTTCAGCGCGTACACTGGCTGGCAAGGAAGAGTATCTGGTTCTGGTCGGTCTCTGTACGCACCTTGGTTGTGCGCCGATGTATCGTCCCGATGTGGGTGCCAAGGATCTCGGTGGAGACTCCTGGCTCGGTGGTTTCTTCTGCCCCTGTCACGGTTCCAAATTTGATCTCTCTGGACGAGTTTTTGCTGGCGTACCTGCGCCGACTAACCTTGAAATTCCGCCTCACTCCTATGAGTCGGACGACATTATTATTATCGGTATAGATTCGGAGATCGCATAATGAGTAAATTTGCTGCTTTTGCCGAGTGGTTTGATTCACGTATGCCAACACTCAAGCGTGAGTGGAATCGGCATATGGCTGAGTATTACGCACCAAAGAACTTTAACTGGTGGTACTACTTCGGTGTTTTATCAATGGTTGTGCTGGTTATTCAGCTGGTTACAGGTGTCTGGTTGCTGATGAGCTATCAGGGTTCTGCGGAACAGGCCTTCGCCTCTGTTGAATATATTATGCGCGATGTGGATATGGGCTGGATTATTCGCTACGCCCACTCTACGGGTGCTTCGGCGTTCTTTGTCGTCGTCTATATGCATATGTTCCGAGGCCTGATCTACGGCTCTTATAAAGCGCCTCGTGAGCTGGTGTGGATTTTCGGTATGACCATCTACGTGGCACTGATGGCTGAGGCTTTCCTCGGTTATGTACTGCCCTGGGGTCAGATGTCCTACTGGGGTGCTCAGGTGATTATCTCACTGTTTGGCGCTATTCCGGTGATTGGTGAAGATGTTGTTCAGTGGATTCGTGGTGACTACCTGATCTCTGGTATTACTCTTAACCGCTTTATGTCGCTGCACGTTGTTGCCATGCCGATCATTTTGATCGCACTGGTGGTGATGCATATTATTGCCTTGCACGACGTGGGTTCAAACAACCCGGACGGCGTTAGCATCAAGAAGTACAAAGATGACAAAGGCAATCCAGTTGATGGCATTCCTTTCTACCCATACTTTGTGATTCACGATCTGGTGCCTATCGTTGTATTCCTATTTGTCTTCTGTGCGATTCTGTTCTTTGCCCCGGAGATGGGTGGTTACTTCCTCGAGCACGCAAACTTTGAGATTGCCAACTCCCTGAAGACCCCTGAGCATATCGCGCCGGTATGGTACTTCACACCATACTATTCAATGCTGCGTGCTGTTCCCGACAAGCTCGGTGGCTTTATCACTATGGCTGCTGCAATCGCTATTCTCTATGTATTGCCATGGTTGGATCGCAGTCCGGTTCGCTCAATGCGCTACAAGGGAACCTTTAGCCGTGCAGCTATTCTGGTATTTGCTGCCTGCTTTATTATTCTCGGTTACCTGGGTGTTAAAGCGCCGACAGCAGCGCGGACCATTCTGGCTCAGATTTGTACAGTTCTGTACTTCAGCTACTTTATCGGTATCTACTTCTGGACTCGTATTGAAAAGACCAAGCCCGAGCCCGACCGCATTACGATGGATGGCGGCATGGGTTTCTGGAAATCTATGGGTGGGCTGGCAATAGTACTGCTTCTGGTTATTCTGCCACTCAAGGCCGTAGGTGCTGAGAGCGGAAAATCTTGCGGTGCTATTGACTGTGATCCCTTTGAAGCGGATCTCACCAATCACGCCTCATTGCAGAATGGTGCAAAGCTGGCAGTTAACTACTGCATGGGCTGTCACTCATTCAAGTACTCCCGTTGGGAGCGCGTTGCTAATGATGCTGGTATCCCCAATCAGATGATGCTCGACAATATGATTTTCACCGGTCAGAAGATTGGTGACCTGATGGAAATCTCAATGCCTGAAGATGGTGCCAAAGATTGGTTTGGCGCCACACCTCCGGACTTAACGCTGGTCGCTCGCTCGCGTTCGCCCGAGTGGGTCTATACTTACCTGCGTAACTTTTATGCAGACCCAAGTCGCCCCTTAGGTGTTAACAACAGAGTATTTAAAGATGTGGGCATGCCCCACGCTCTGCTGGACTTACAGGGTTTGCCTGAATGTGCGCCTGGGCCTGTATTGGCCTACAACGGTGGTGTTAAGCGCGATCGCTTAACCGGTGAAGATATTCTCGATGATCCCTGCGGTCGTTTTGTAATCTCTGAAGCGGGAACCATGTCCCCTGAAGAGTATGATGCTGCGATGTATGACCTGGTGAATTTCCTCGCCTATATTGCAGAGCCAATGGCTGAAGAGCGTAAGCATATCGGCAAAATGGTATTGTTATTTTTGTTACTGCTGTTAGTCTTTGTTGTATTGCTAAACCGCGAGTACTGGAAAGGCATTCACTAAGATTAGATAGTTTTATTCAGGACAGACCATATAAAGGCATGGATTGTCTATTTGGGGTAGCGATTGGCTACCCCCTACTTACTTTAAAAATGAGAGGTTGATGTGCGACGATCGTCGATGACATTATTTTCCGACCCTACATGCCAGTACAGCCATAGAGTTCGTATTGTTCTAGCTGAGAAAGACGTTACGGTTGAAATAGAAGATATTGAACCCAGCGCCATTACAGAAGAGATTCTGGAAGCTAACCCCTACGGTACATTGCCGACTCTGGTTGATCGCGACCTGGCTCTCTACGAGTCAAAAGTGGTTATGGAATATTTGGATGAACGCTTTCCACATCCGCCGCTGTTGCCAGTCTATCCAGTTGCGCGAGCGCAGAGCCGTCTCTGGGTTCACCGCATTGAGAAAGATTGGGGTGGTTTGATTGCCCAGATTATCAATAGCCCCGAGAGCAAAAAAGCTGAAGAGGCGCGCAAGGAATTCCGTGAGTCGCTGATCAGCATCGCCAGTATCTTCACCGATATGCCGTACTTTATGAGTGAAGAATTTACCCTGGTTGATTGCTGTCTTGGTCCTATCCTGTGGCGTTTGCCGCAGCTCGGTATTGAACTGCCCAGCAACCGTCAGGTAAAGCCTCTTCTCGACTATATGGAGCGTCTTTTCGATCGACCTTCATTCCAGGAAAGTCTCACAGATCTCGAACAAGAGATTCGTCCACTGCGATGAATATGCGGTCCAACCGACCCTATATCCTGAGAGCTTTTTTCGACTGGATAGTGGACAACGATTGCACGCCCTACGTGGCGATTGATGCCCATTATCCAGGAGTTGAGGTTCCCCAGGACTATGTGACCGACGGTCAGATAGTTCTCAATATCGCTCCCCGAGCGGTAACCAACTTTATTCTCGATCTTGAAATTCTCGCCTTTTCAACACGCTTCGGTGGTGTGCCTATCGATATCAAGGTACCGGTGTTCGCCGTTGTTGGCATCTACAGTCATGAGAATGGTCAGGGCACAGTGTTTGAGCGTGAAGATCCAGACCAGCCGCCAACCCCACCCAGGGGCCCGAAAGCAGTGAAAACCAAATCATCAGATAAACCACTAGTTGAGTCTAAAGATAAGGGTCCGAAAAAGCCCAAACCCTCTTTACGGGTTATCAAATAACCTTCTATTAGAGGAAACTATTAGAAGAAGCTATTAGAGCAAGCTAATCAATAGAAGACATATTCTCAGGAGGAGCCGCAATGTCATCATCAACAACCGCAGTATCACAGCCAATCGCCATACTATCAGCCTCACGCACACCCATGGGTGGCATGCTTGGATCCCTTTCCACTGCCAGTGCCCCGCAGCTTGGCGCAACCGCCATTCGCGATGCGCTGTCAAAATCCGGACTCGACAGTAACCAAATTGATGAAGTGCTGATGGGCTGTGTACTCAGCGCAGGTGTCGGCCAGGCACCAGCGCGACAGGCTGCTCTCGGCGCAGGGCTGGATCGCTCAACCGCCTGTACGACCATCAATAAAGTTTGTGGCTCGGCAATGAAAGCCGTGATGATGGCCTCCAACGCGCTGCGTGCCGGTCAGTCTAAAGCCATAGTGGCAGGTGGTATGGAGAGTATGAGTCGCGCTCCTTATCTGATTCCCCAGGGACGGCAGGGCTACAGATTTGGCCATGGTCAGATGCTCGATCATATGCAGTACGATGGCCTGCAGGATGCCTATCAGGGCACTGCAATGGGCAACTTTGCCGAAACCTGCGCAAAGAAATATAACTTTAGCCGCGAAGATCAGGATGCCTACGCTATTGAGTCACTGCGGCGTGCCAATCAGGCTATAGATAGCGGCTGGTTTAAAGATGAAATTGCCCCGGTGACCATCACTTCCCGTCGAGGCGATAAAGTTATAGATACCGATGAGCAGCCGGGCAATGCCCGACCGGAAAAAATTCCCCAGTTAAAGCCAGCCTTTGAAAAAGATGGAACGGTCACAGCAGCCAATGCCAGCTCGATTTCCGATGGCGCAGCGGCACTCACTCTAATGCTGGCAGATGAAGCCGAGGCACAGGGTTTAAAGCCAGCGGCACTAATTCATGGTTTTGATCAGTGCGCCCAGGAACCGGAATGGTTTACTACCGCGCCAGTAACAGCGATTAACAAAACCCTTGAGCGAGTTGGCTGGACGGTTGACGAAGTGGATTTGTGGGAGGTCAATGAAGCCTTTGCCGTAGTCGCTATGGCCGCTATGCATGAGATTGGCATTCCCCATGACAAGCTCAATATTCATGGTGGCGCCTGTGCCCTGGGGCATCCGATTGGTGCCAGCGGTGCGAGAATACTGGTGACTTTGATTTATGCCCTGCAACAGCACGGCGGTAAGAAGGGTATTGCGAGTCTCTGTATTGGCGGTGGAGAAGCCACCGCCATGGCTATTGAGTTGCTTTAAAAAGTCTAGTCTACGTACTCAAATACCCTAACCACTTTGCGTACGCCGCTAGTGCCGCTGGCAATAGCGGTGGCCTTTTCGCTGCTCAGGCGTCGTACTTTACCCATTAGGTAAACCACGCTGTCTTCAGTGGTTACCTCAATGTTGGATGATTTTACTTCTTTGTCGAAGGTCAGTTTGGTTTTTACCTGGGCGGTAATAAGCGTGTCGTTGGTGCGCGAGACAATCGACGAGTTACCGCGGACATCCAGTTCATTGTGAACCTGACGAGCACCGTGATAAGCGCGGGCTGTATTGCCAGCCAATATCTTCAAATCCTGAGTGGGCACCTCTCCGGTGAGTAAAACCACCGAGTCGTAGACATGCACATTGATATGGGCTTTTTTCAGGGCCGGTGCGGCTTTTTTAATATTCACACCAATAAAGGTACCCATCTTCAGGTCATCGATATCCGAGCCAAACGAAGAGGAAGTAGGGTCGGGTTTGATCGGTTCTTTGACTACGGTATTCAGCAGCGAAGTACAGCCCGAAAGGAAAAAGATTAGTGAAAAAATAACTGTGATTTTACGCATTTATTCGCCTCCGAAAATATGGCTGTCAATCAGTCCGCAGATGCACTGAATAACTTGAAGTTGGGATTGTGTAGCCAGCGGCGCAGAGAGGTCTGCACTGCTGATATGAATATCGTTGTAGCTAACGGCAGAGGCCAGCAGATCATCGTTGGCGGCAGATAGTAGCACAATGGTCATGCCGCGGTTTACGGCGCTGTTCAACGCACTGATAAGCAGGGGGCCACTGTTGCCGGCGCTGACTAGAATTAGTATATCGCCGCCCTTGCCGTGGGTGTTGAGTGCCTGGTTGTAGCGCTCGCCATCACTGCTGTTCTGGGTGATCTGGTTGAGATTGATCGCCGGAAAACCGGGGCGGTCTATATCGTAGCCCAGTGCCAGGTAATCGGAAAAAAGTTGAGCAATTTGCACGCCAGATTTTTCACCCAGGGTGAAGATACTATTGCCCGCCAACAGGGCAGAGGCAACTTTTTCAGCGGCGCCAGCCATAACCTCGGTATGGGACTCACCGTTGAGCATTGTGGCTTCGATCATTTTTTGAAAATGATTAAATATCTTTTCTTCCATCGCGTCCAACAGCCTGCTTTTGCTTTAATAATTGTCTACAGTTTTTTATTTGGCCTATTTCTAATAGGGCTTTATTTTTTACTGCAGAATATTTTTTATCCAGTTGATGCTGAAACCTGTCGCGGATTTTTCCTGCGGCGGACTTATAGCTACAGCATCAAACCTTGCACACAATTTATTTGTCAGTTTCTGGCTCTGCATATAAGCCAGTGCCGCCGCGGTCAGGCGTCGGCATTTTTGTTGAGTAATTGATTCCTCAGCGGAACCAAAAACAATGCTTTGACGAAAGCGGACCTCAACAAAGACCAAGTGGGCATTATCCCGCATAATCAGATCGATTTCGCCCCTCTGGGTGCGAAAGTTTTTCGCCACAAATTTTAAACCCTGCTGTTGCAGGTAATCCCGCGCCAGCTGTTCGGCATCCGCGCCGCTTAGACTGCTGTCCCTGTGCATTATCCTTCCCTGATTAAATGCGGTTGGTTTTCTATTACAGGCTATCTGTTGCAAGCTATGGCCTGGCTGGTACCGCCTTACCTTTTTTAAATACAGCCCATTTCTCATGGCGTTTTATAACAGCTTCAGAGAGGGTCAACATACCGGTAGAGCCAAACACTGGAATAGCGTCCGGCTTATCCATTTCAGCCAGCATTGCATGCAACATAAAGGCATCGTGACCCAGTGCGTAGAGCTGTCTGTAGGCGGTGGGCAGGCGCTGATCTGGTTTTAGCGGTCGCGGCATATAGCCGTCCAGCGTCCAGTTCATCGCGCTGAATTCAATGCCGCTGAGATCGCGGTTGAGTTCAATCTGCTGAGTGCCATTGTAGATATGTGAGGATGCGTAGACTGGGAGATCCCCGGCGTAGAGAAAATCCAGTGAGGGTTTTATCTGGCGGACTTTTTCCGAGTAGCCAAGAACCACAACCAGATCTATATCGCTGCGACGTCGTGCGGTATAGCTCAGGCTATTGTTGATAAAGCGACGCATCTCAAGACCGCGCTTCTCGCTGAGATCGATTTCCAGTGGCGCCTTAAGCAGTTTGGTGAAATCCTTAACTGTCGCTGGGTAGGCGATAGCGCCAGTTACCAGGCCACCCCTGGCGGTCCAGGAATCAATAAAATAGTCGGTGGCTCGCTGACCCCAGCCACTGTCGGGGGCGATCAGCAGAACATTGGTTTGACCCTCGAGCCAGGCACGGTCGGCAATCTGCTCGACCTCATCGAGAGCCGAGAGACCAAATTGAATTAAATTCTCTGGCGGGTTTTCAATGTTTTTATCGACGCGGTTCAGAGTCATGGTCGGCACATCCAGCGCGGGCAGTCTGAGTAACTCCTCAACTTGGGATTGACGCATAGGACCGATAACCAGCTGCGCACCCGCATTGACCGCATTGTTATAGGCATCGCTCACCGACACACCAGAGGTGTCATAAATACTGATATTGGGCACAGCACTGCCGCGAGCGAGCTTTTGGTAATAGCCGCTCATAAAACCATTGAGCAGAGTATTGCTGGGAATTTCATATTCATTCTGCAGCGGCAGTAACAGGGCAATGTTTTTTGGCGCTCGACTCTGTATGCGACTGGTTAATACCGAGGGCGGCTTTTTAGCCCCGGGGTGATTTTTCCAGCGCTGTTGCCAGATAGTAAAATGACTCTGTTGGGCAGCTGGATCTCCCTGCTGGTAGCGGACACCAGCGGCCAATTCATACCAGCCAGTCAACGTATCGCGATTGCCAGGTTGAGTTTTTTGCAGAGTTTCAAAGGGCAGTGCATTGAGCTGTCGCCAGATCTTGTTGTGGATAAGCGCGATGGAACCCTGACCGAGTATTTTTCTTTGGCTATAGGATTCGCCGAGCTGAATCAGTTTGCCGATGCTGGTTTCCAGGTCACCCATCCCATAACTGAGGTCACTTTCCAAACTCAGTATGCGCCGTGAAAAATTAGTGCTCAGCGTCGCTCTAACCGCCACAAAGCGCGGTTGTACTAACCACTGCTGTGCCTCTTGATGGGAGTGTCTGGCAATATCCAGTTCCAACCCCAGCAAGCTGTATTCAATAAAAAAAGCATCGCCGAGATTGTCGGCATTGATTAAGTCCAGAGTCTCTCGGCTGTTGGCAATATCACCGGCCTGAGCAAACAGAATAGCGGCATCGAGAAGCAGGGAGTCTTTACGCAATGGATCGACGGATTGGGCGCGGACAACAGTCTGCTCGGCCTGGCGGACAATTGAGCGGCTCGAGTCGCTGTCCTGAGGACTGGCGGTAATTCGCGGAATTACCGAATCTTGCGTAGATATTGGCGCACAGGCCCCGATAAAGGCTAAGATGCATCCAGCATAAAATATCGACAGAAAAAGCTTTGTATTCATGAACTCAAATCAATCCGGTACGTTATATATTGTCGCCACACCCATAGGTAATCTGGGTGATATGGTGCCTCGTGCAATCGAAACACTACAATCCGTGGCAGCCATAGCCTGTGAGGATACCCGTCACAGCAAAAAATTGTTGGATCATTTTCGCATAGATAAGCCCCTTGTGGCCTATCATGATCACAGCGATAAGAAGAGCAGCTATAAAATCCTCAAGCGACTCGCCTCAGGTGAGGATATTGCATTAATTTCTGATGCTGGTACACCGCTGATTTCAGATCCCGGCTACCGGCTGGTGCTCGCAGCTCGCGAGGAGGGCTACTCAGTGGTGCCGATCCCCGGTGCCAGTGCGGTTATCTCGGCTCTCAGTGTCGCAGGATTGCCCACCGATAAGTTTAGATTTATCGGTTTCTTGCCAGCCAAGAGCAGCCAGCGCAAAAAAGCCTTTAGAGAACTTAAGGCGGTCAATGAAACCATGGTGTTTTACGAAGCGCCGCACCGCATTCTCGAATGTCTTAAGGATGCGCGGGAAATATTTGGTGCTGAGCATATTGCTTTTATCGCCAGGGAAATCAGCAAAACCTTTGAAACCTATCTTCACGGCAGTCTCGACGAGCTGGTTGCGCTGGTAGAGGCCGATAGCAATCAACAGCGCGGTGAAATCGTTCTAGTACTGGCCGGCAGCGCTAAAGCCAATACCAGCAGCACCGTGGATGGAGAGAAAGTGTTGAGCTTGCTGCTGGCCGAACTGCCTGCCGCCAAGGCCGCTGCCCTAACAGCAAAAATCACTGGCGGTGATAAAAAGCAGTTCTATCAAATGGCCTTGGAACTCAAAAAATAAAGTCCCTACTTAGTGTTTTGAATATCGGCAACGGTCAGGGCAGTCATATTGAAGATTCCCCGCGATGTCACCGAGGGCAGAACTATATGCGCAGGTTTTGCCAGGCCATTGATAAAGGGTCCAATCAACAGTCCATCAGTCAGTGAGCGAATCAGGCCCATGGCAATATTTGCCGCATCTAGATTGGGCATAACCAGAACATTGGCGCGACCACTCAGATTGGCCTGGGGATAAACTGTCTTGCGAAGTGTCGGGTTTAAGGCACTGAGTACATGCATCTCACCATCAATCTCAATATCGTTGTGTGTGTTGCGCAAAATTTCTGCCGCGGCGCGAACCTTTTTCGCCGACGGCGCATTCGATGTGCCAAAGTTTGAATGAGAGAGCAGAGCCACTTTTGGCTCGAGACCAAAATGGCGCACCAGATCCATACAGGCCTCAGTAATGGTCGCCAGCTGTTCAGCGCTGGGATCGATATTCATCGTGGTATCGGCTAAAAACAATGGGCCATCGTCGAGCAGCAGCACTGCGGAAGAGGAGACCAGCTGATCTTTTTTCTCAGGTCCAAGTAATTGCATAATTTCCCGCAAGTGGAAATCAAAGCGCCCGACCTTACCGCAGATTAAGCCAGCGGCTTCACCGCGAGCCACCATCACCGCTGCAATGGCGGTCTGGTCATCGCGCATAATCTTCCGAGCCGCATCCACCGAGACACCGTTGCGGCCAGCCACAGCATTGTAGTAAGCCGCATATTCATCGTGGCGGTCATTATCACTGGGATCAAAGACTTCAACATCCTTATCGAGATCAATACGCAGCCCGAGACGTTCAATTTTTACCTGCATGCCGGCAAGGCGGCCAATCAGGATTGGCTGGGCGATACGTTCATCAATCACCGCTTGAACGGCCATCAATACATCATCATTTTCACCCTCGGCATAGACAATTTTCGCCGGCGCTTTTTTCGCCACCTCAATAATCGGCTGCATAAACAGGCCGGCCTGATTGGTAAACTCATGCAATTTTTGCCGGTAGGCCTCGAAGTCCTCGATAGGGCGAGTAGCGACACCACTGGCCATCGCCGCCTTAACCACTGCCATTGGCACATCTTCAATCAGGCGCGGGTCAAAGGGTTTGGGAATCAGATAGTCGGGGCCAAAGCGCAATTTCTCGCCACTATAAGCAGCGGCAACCACATCCGAGGTCTCTTTAAGGGCCAGGTCGGCAATTGCCTTAACCGCCGCCATCTTCATCTCTTCGTTAATCGTCGAAGCACCGCAGTCCAGAGCGCCGCGAAAGATAAAGGGGAAGCAGAGAACATTGTTGACCTGATTGGGATAGTCCGAGCGACCCGTGGCTAGAATCGCATCTGGGCGCGCAGCCATCGCCTCCTCAGGCATAATTTCCGGGATTGGATTCGACATCGCCAAAATAATTGGTTTTGGCCCCATCTTTTTTACTAGGTCGCCATTTAAAACGCCTGGTCCCGACAGGCCCATAAACAGGTCGGCACCTTCAATCGCATCTTCAATGGTGCGGTCACTGGTCTCCACCGCATAGTCCTGCTTCCAGGGATTCATACCATCTTTGCGACCTGCATAGATAACGCCGGTGCGGTCAATCATGCGCACATTTTTCTTCTGCAGTCCCATGCTGACCAGCAGATCGACGCAGGCAATACTCGCGGCGCCAGCGCCGGAAACCACCAGCTTTACCTCTTCGAATTTCTTTTCAACAATACGCAGGCCATTGTAGATCGCTGCCGCAGCAACAATTGCCGTGCCGTGTTGATCGTCGTGGAAGACCGGAATTTTCATGCGCTCGCGAAGTTTCTGCTCGACCATAAAACATTCGGGGGCTTTGATATCCTCGAGGTTGATACCGCCAAAGGTCGGTTCCAGTGAGGCGATAATATCCACCAGCTTATCGACATCGGTTTCATCGATTTCAATATCAAAGACATCAATATTGGCAAACTTTTTAAATAGAACCGCCTTGCCCTCCATCACCGGCTTCGAGGCCAGTGGACCTATATTGCCGAGCCCCAGCACCGCTGTACCATTGGTGATAACCGCAACCAGATTGCCGCGCGCCGTGACCTCCGCTGCCGCTGTGGGACGCTCTTCAATCAATTCGCAGGCATAGGCAACACCGGGTGAATAGGCGAGAGAGAGATCGCGTTTATTAGCCAGTGGCTTGGTGGGACGAATTTCCAGCTTACCTGGCGTTGAATCTGTGTGGTATTTGAGGGCACTTTCTTTAAAAGAGTCGGTCATATCTTTTTTCGTTCCTGTCACTGGGCGGGGATCCTATAGAGCAATAGTAGAGATTAATGTAGTTGATTAATCCCCGCCGTGCTTTTAATAGCAGCATTTTAACGCGCTTAATCTGTAAATAACCATTGAGTTTTTTACAGTGCTTGTAATGGCACAGATGTATTGAAAGAATAGCTTGGCTAATTACATAAAGAACGGCTACGCACAGGAGTGTCAAATTGGCGATAGATAAAACCGCAGGTCGAGCGCTAAAATTTTTACTGGGACTATTACTTTGCTGGCACAGTATTGGCTTCAGTCAAAATGAGAATGCACGAACATTATTTGCCGACAATAAAGCCGGTATTTTACAGATCAGAATTATTGATGTTACCTCTGGTAGCAAGAGTGCCATCGGTTCAGGGTTTGTCGTCAATAACCAGGGGCTGATCGCCACCAACTATCATGTTATCCAGCTGGCCGCCAGCAAGCCCGAGCAGTACCGTATTGAATACCTTACCGCCGCAGATAAAACCGGTGACCTGCAGCTGCTCGATGTGGATGTTGTCAATGATCTGGCACTGGTCAGCGCCGCTGATCTTGGCGCACAGCCACTGCCGCTGGCTGTTGCCGAACCGCCCATCGGCGTGGCGGTCTTTGCCCTTGGCAATCCCCTAGATCTGGGCCTGACCGTCGTCCCCGGCACCTATAACGGCATCAATCAAACCAGCTATCACCCGCGAGTGCACTTCACCGGCTCATTAAATTCCGGTATGAGTGGCGGGCCAACCCTGAGCGAAACCGGTGAGGTTATCGGCGTCAATGTCTCCACGGCGGGCAATCAGGTGAGTTTTTTGGTGCCGGTCACCGCACTGCAAAAACTGATTGCAGAGTATCAGGGCAGAGCTGCTGCGGTGGGGGATATGAGCCAGCGTATCGGTCAGCAGCTGGTCGATGATCAGCAGGAAAAATTTACTCGTATGCTGGCTCTGGACTGGGCAACCATGCCTCTGGGGCAGGCCCAGGTTGTCGACGAACTCAAGCCCTTTGTAACATGCTGGGGCGGTTCCAATAGCTCTTCGGAAAAAGCCCAGTTTTTGAGTGCCGACCGCACCTGTCGCAGTGAAGATAATACCTATCTGCGCGGAAAATTTAATAGCGGCATTATCGAGTACCAGTTCTTCTGGCTCGAAGCCGACAAGCTCAATGCCCTACAGTTTTATGCCTACTACCAGCGTCTATTTGCTGACTTTGTTCCTGGTAATAAAGCGGAAGAGAAAGATGTCGGAGATTTTAACTGTGATGACCAGTTTGTTACTGCCGACAGCGTTGAAAACCCGCGAAAAACCAAAGCCATCTTTTGCGCAAGAGCCTACAAAGACTACCCGCAACTCTACGATGTGTTGTTTTTACAGGGCACAGTAGATGATTCCCGCGCCGCCTTTTTAAGTCACTTTACATTGGCCGGGGTGAGTCAGAAAAATGCTCAGGCCTTTGCCCGCAAGTTTATGGGGGTGGCAAAATGGCAGTGATTATTGAAGTGCTCGGCTGGGGCGGCAAGAGCCGGCACCACTACCGTGTCGATGGACCCTCGATCAGTATTGGCCGTGGCTACCAAAACGATGTAGTGCTCAGTGACAGTCATATCTCCGCCAACCATCTTCGATTAGATGTGGTTGAAGGTGGCTGGCAGCTTACCGATCTCGACAGCCTCAATGGCGTTGAGATTATTAAAAACCCCTCTATTAATAGCGTATCGGCTGACAGTACATCTTCCGAAATTGTCCTGGCCGATGGTGCCGAGATAAAAATTGGTCGCACCAGATTGCGCATAATCGCCGACAGTCATCCGGTAGACGCGGCCAAAGAGCTGCATCGACTGGAAAAAGATGTCGGCCAGCTAAATCGATTCTCGATCTGGCTGCCGCTGCTTTTATTAGTACTGATCGTTGATATTACCGCTCTCTATGCCAACAGCTTTGTTGAATGGCAGTGGAAAAATGCCCTTTCCAGTATTCTATTCACTCAGGTTTTCCTATTAATGCTGGCGTTATTCTGGGGAGCAGTGGGGCGCTTTTTGCGCGAAGAAGCCAATTTCCTCGGGCACTACAATTTAATCCTGCTGGCCGCCCTGGTCTACAGCGCCAGCGATTGGTTTTTCGGGGTGATTGGCTATAACCTCAGCGCAGAGTTTTTAATTGTTGCCGTTGCACCGCTGCTTAACCTGATGCTTGTGGCGGTTTTGCTGGCGGCAAATTTTGCCCTGGCAACCAGTATGCTGGCCCGACAGCGCTGGATTACCTCTGTAGGCTTTGTGCTGTTGCTCCTGATTGTCAGTGTTGCTAACCAGATGCAGCAGTGGGGCGAGTTCTCTCCCTACCCGGAGTATTTCTCTGCACTGGAGTTACCGGCACTGCAGATTGGCGGTGGTGAATCTGTGGATGAGTTTATCCTCAGCCTCGACGATCTTTTCACCGAGGCAGACCAGCTGGCAGTGAAAAAATGACGGCGTAAATGATGGTTAACCGGATTTCGCCAATCAGAGTTACACTCAATGACTAAACTAAATAGCTAAACTCAGTTAATAATAAATATAAGAGGGCAAGGTCTTGGAAGCATTTGTTAGTTACCTAAACGGCATAATCTGGAGTTCAGCACTTATCTATCTATGCCTTGGGGCAGGACTCTACTTCTCTCTGCGCACCAAATTTCTTCAGGTGCGACACTTCAGGCATATGATAAAAATAATGACTGAAGGGCGCAGCTCGGATGCCGGTGTCTCCTCATTCCAGGCACTCACCATGTCCCTCTCAGGCCGTGTTGGCACTGGTAATATTGCCGGTGTCGCTACCGCCATTGCTATCGGTGGCCCGGGGGCGATATTTTGGATGTGGACCGTTGCCTTCCTCGGCGCCTCAACCGCCTATATTGAAGCCACCCTGGCGCAGATCTATAAAGAGAAAGATGACAACGGCAACTACCGTGGTGGCCCGGCCTATTACATTGAAAAATCCATGGGTCAAAAATGGTATGCCTGGACCTTTGCCGTAGCCACTATTGTCGCTATGGGCTTCTGCCTGCCGGGTATTCAGGCCAACAGTATTGCCGCCGCCATGGAAAACGCCTGGACTATCCCTGTTGAATACACCGCTGGCGCACTGGCCTTTGGTTTGCTGTTAATTGTTGTCGGTGGTGTAAAGCGTATCGCTCACTTTGCCCAAGTGGCAGTGCCTCTGATGGCGGCAGGTTATATAGCGATCTCTTTTGCCGTGGTATTTGCCAATCTGGAGATGGTACCAACGATAGTAAAGCTGATTATCAATAGCGCCTTTGGTCTCGATGCCGGTTTTGGTGCGATTGTTGCTATGGCTGTGCAGTGGGGCGTTAAGCGCGGTGTCTACTCCAATGAAGCCGGGCAGGGCAGTGGCCCACATCCGGCTGCAGCTGCGGAAGTTTCCCATCCGGCCAAACAGGGTCTGGTACAGGCTTTCTCTGTCTATGTGGATACATTGCTAATTTGCTCAGCAACCGCCTTTATGATTTTGCTAACCGGTCTCTACAATGTTGAGAGCGGCGACGGTGGCTATCTCTATCAGGGACTGGCCGGTGTTGAAGCCGGACCGGGCTATGTGCAGGCCTCCTTCGATACTGTTCTGCCTGGCTATGGCAGCAGCATCCTGGCGATTGCGCTGCTGTTTTTTGCCTTTACCACTATTGTTGCCTACTACTACATCGCTGAAACCAATGTTATGTATATCAACCGCAAAGTGCATCGTCCATGGTTGGCCAACCTGCTGAAAGTGCTGGTGGTCACCTCGGTGATTTACGGTGGTGTTAAAAGTGCTGATATAGCCTGGGCGCTCGGTGATGTCGGCGTTGGCATTATGGCCTGGTTAAATATTGTGGCGATTATTATCTTGCAGCGACCCGCCTTATTGGCGCTTAAGGATTATGAAACGCAGATTAATTCTGGTGTGGATCCGGTATTTGATCCGCGCAAACTGGGCATTGAAAAGGCAGACTTTTGGGTGGAGAAACTCTCGCTGAAAAAATAACCTTCAGGAAATTTAAAGAGAGCTTTCTGAGTGAAGCACTCTTTTACAGGCACTCTATTTACAAATATTCTGTAATTGGGCGGTTAAGTTGGCCAGCCACCCAGCTCTTTCCAGCGGTTAACTATCTTGCAGTAGAGCTCAGCGGTTTTTACCGTATCGTAAAGCGCGCTGTGGGCATCGCGGTTATCAAAATCCATACCCGCCGCCTGACAGGCTTTGGCCAAAACTGTCTGACCATAGGCCAGTCCAGCCAGCGATGAGGTATCAAAGCAGGAGAAGGGGTGAAATGGATTGCGCTTAATCTGGTTGCGATTGACCGCCGCATTAACAAAGCCCAGATCGAAATGAGCATTGTGGGCAACCATCACCGCACGGGTACAGCCAGTGGCACTAACTTCCTGACGGATAGGGCGGAAGATATCTCGTAACGCCTCACCCTCTTCCTCGGGCATACGCTCCGGGTCATAGAGATCTATTCCAGTAAACTCCAGCGCTGCCTGATCGACATTGGCGCCGGGAAAGGGATCGATATTTTTACTGTAGGTATCTTTAATCTGCAGATTGCCCTGAAAATCCATCTCCAGAATAACCGCAGCGATTTCTAAAAGGGCATCTTTGCGTGAATCAAAACCACCGGTCTCAACATCCACGACCACAGGCAGGAAACCGCGAAAACGCTCGGCGATCTTTGAGGGGTTGAGAAGTTCTTCAGGCATTTCCATTAGAGGCTCAGTTTCCAGTTAAGCGTGGTACCAGCACCCAGGGGAACCAGCTGGGTATCCTCAAAGGGGATAGTCGCTGGCAGTTCCCAGGTTTCGCGAACAAGGGTAATAGTATCGGTATTTCTCGGCAGGTCATAAAAGTCTGCACCATAAAAGCTGGCAAAGGCTTCGAGTTTATCCAGTGCGCCGGCCTCTTCAAAAGCCTGAGCGTAAAGCTCAATCCCCGCATGATGGCTAAAGCAACCGGCACAGCCACAGGCTGACTCTTTTTTATTTTTGGCATGGGGCGCCGAGTCGGTGCCGAGAAAGAATTTTTTACTGCCACTAATAGCCGCCTTGATCAGCGCATGCTGATGAATATCGCGCTTTAGTATCGGCAGGCAGAACAGGTGCGGGCGAATACCGCCAACTAACATATCGTTGCGGTTGTACAGCAAGTGTTGTGGGGTAATAGTCGCCGCAATATTGTCGCCGGCGCTGGCCACAAACTCCGCCGCCTGTTTTGTGGTGATATGTTCGAGAATAATTTTCAGGCGCGGAAACTTCTCCGCTATAACCCGCAGATGACGCTCAATAAAGACCGCCTCGCGATCAAAGATATCAATATCTGCAGTAGTCACCTCACCGTGCAGCTGAAGGATCATGCCTACCTCTTGCATGGTCTCCAGAACCGCAGTGATATTGTTAAGGTCAGTCACCCCAGAGTCGGAGTTGGTCGTCGCGCCGGCAGGGTAGTATTTACAACCGTGGATAAAACCACATTCCTTGGCCGCGCGAATTTCATCTGGTGAAGTATTGTCAGTTAAATAGAGAACCATCAGCGGTTCCCAATTTGAGCCCTCGGGACGCTGCGCCAGAATACGCTCGCGGTAGGCTGCAACCCGCTCAACAGTGGTCGCCGGTGGCACCAGATTGGGCATAATAATACCGCGCCCAAAACCGCGCGTCGCTGCAGGCACAGTGGATGCCAGAGTCTCCTTATCGCGAAGATGCAGGTGCCAGTCGTCAGGAAGGGTAAGAGTGATTTGATCCATTATATTTTGTCCGCAGAGTCTGTGCGATAGTGCAGAGCGAATGCTACCGGAAACGGTGGTCTCATACGAGTATTTATGGGAAAGTGACTAAAAGAAAAGCCTTTTTGGCGGATTTAAATGAATATCACCATTCTTACCAATCGCGACCTAGCCAGCCATATTGCCCTTGGCAAATTGATAAAGGGCCTGGTCGGCCACAGGTTGGCAATTTTTCTTTCTGAAAAAGTCGGTGGTGATCAGCAACTACCCCAGCCCCTGGTTGAACTGGCGGCCTTTGAAAAAAGCCTGCTTGAGGATGGTAGACCAAGTTTTGATCAGCTGGCGGCAGCTGCAGGTTGTACTATTCAGGGGTTTGGCGATATAGGCAATCAGGTCAATAGCCCTGAGGGCGTAGCAAGAATTCAGGCCGCTGAACCTGAGCTAATTATCTCCCTGCGTTTTGGGCTGATTATCCGTGATGGGATTATTGCCCTTCCCCGTCACGGGGTCATTAATCTTCATTCCGGCCTATTGCCCGATTATCGCGGGGTAATGGCAACCTTTAGGGCCATGCTTAATGGCGACAGCGAAATCGCTTCGACGCTGCACTTTATCCAGGATAGTGGCGTGGATACCGGCGATATAATCTCGACCCAGCCAATTCCCCTGGCGGCGCATAAATCCTATCTGTTTAATGTCCTCAATCTTTACCTCTGTGGCTGCGAGCAGATACTTCAGGCAGTGGCTGTGATTGATGCCGGACAACCCTTAACTGCCCAGCCCCAGAAAGGCCCAGCGGGGTATTTTAGCTTTCCGACGGAAGCTGATCTGACGGCTTTTTCCGATCTTGGTCAGCGGCTTTTTGAAAGCACTGATGCCAAGCACAGTAATACTGCCGACAATACTCGCCACAATACTCTCTACAACTAATACTAAATCCCCCGCTGTTAGGGTAAAATTCGCGCCTCGTTTTCTCCAGTAAAGGATTTTGCAACGTGTCAGACGTTAAAAAAGTAGTTTTAGCCTATTCAGGCGGTTTGGATACTTCAGTTATTGTTAAGTGGCTGCAAGAGGAATATAACTGCGAAGTAGTGACTTTTACCGCCGATATCGGCCAGGGCGAAGAAGTTGAGCCGGCCCGCGCCAAAGCCGAAGCGCTGGGCGTAAAAGAGATCTACATCGATGATCTGCGTGAAGAGTACGCTCGGGATTTTGTCTTCCCAATGTTCCGCGCCAACACCATCTACGAAGGTGAATATCTGCTCGGCACCTCAATTGCCCGTCCACTGATTGCCAAGCGTCTTATCGAGATTGCCAATGAAACCGGTGCTGACACAATCTCTCACGGTGCAACTGGCAAGGGCAACGACCAGGTGCGTTTCGAGCTGGGTGCCTATGCACTGAAGCCGGGTATCAAGGTTATCGCGCCATGGCGTGAGTGGGATCTAAACTCCCGCGACAAGTTAATGGAATACTGTGAAAAGCACAGTATTCCGGTAGAGATGAAGCGCGGTAAAAAATCGCCGTTCTCTATGGATGCCAATCTGCTGCATATCTCCTACGAGGGCGGCAATCTGGAAGATCCCTGGTCAGAAGCTGAAGATGATATGTGGCGCTGGACTGTTTCCCCAGAGGAAGCGCCAGACGAAGCAACCTATATGGATATTCTCTACGAGAAGGGCGATATTGTTGCCATCGATGGCGTGGCCATGTCAGCGGCTACAGTGATTGAGCACCTCAATAAAGTTGCCGGCGCCAATGGCGTAGGTCGACTGGATATTGTTGAAAACCGCTACGTGGGCATGAAATCCCGCGGCTGTTACGAAACACCAGCGGGCACAGTTATGATGAAGGCGCACCGCGCAATTGAATCATTAACTCTGGATCGCGAAGTGGCGCATATGAAAGACGAGCTTATGCCCAAGTATGCCAAGCTGATCTACAACGGTTACTGGTGGGCGCCAGAGCGTTTGATGCTGCAAACCGCAATTGACCAGACCCAGGATGTGGTTAACGGTGAAGTGCGCATTAAACTCTACAAGGGCAGTGTTAGCGTTGTTGGCCGACAGTCAGCCACCGACAGTTTGTTCGATGCCAATATCGCCACCTTTGATGATGATGGCGGCGCCTACAATCAGGCCGATGCTGAAGGCTTTATTAAATTGAACGCCCTGCGTTTAAGAATTGCTGCCAACCGCGATCGCGATCTTTTATAAGTCAGTTACTTCGCCATTATTAAAAAAGCCGCTTTCTATAAGCGGCTTTTTTATGGCAGTTTGAAACTGCTAGCTGCGCAGTTGCATATCCATCGGCGGGAAGGGAATGTCGATTGCCGATTCGCGCAAATATTTATAAAAGCCATTAAATAGCATGACCTAACTCTTGCCGAGCACTTTGCCCTTTATCGACTAAACTTTTTAGGCAAGCCTTAAAAATTAGAGCCTGTAACCCCCCTCCAAAAAAATGGATTGATTATGGAGTTCAAGGACTACTACAAAATACTCGACGTAGCTGCAGATGCCGACAGCAAAGCGATTAAAACCGCCTACCGAAAATTAGCTAGAAAGTATCATCCAGACGTGAGCGAACACCAAGAGGCCGAAGAGCGTTTTAAAGAAGTCACTGAAGCTTATGAAGTCTTAAAAGACCCGGAAAAACGTGCCCAGTACGACGAGTACCGCAAATATGGAGGGCGGTCATCGAGCCAGCAGGATGGCAGTGATAGGAATACGCAATTTGAAGGGGATTTCTCAGATTTCTTCTCCTCAATATTTGGCTCTGACCCTGGTGGGGCAAGTTATGGACAAAGCCAGAACCAGAGCTATGGCTTTACCTCTCAACAATCCTTTAACCAGCGCGGCCAGGATATTGAAACCGATATGCCGATCTTTCTTGAAGATACTTTGGCGGACGCCAGCAAAACTATTTCCTATCAGCTGCCCCATCGGGATGCACAGGGACATATCAGTAATATTAACCGCACCCTCAATGTAAAAATCCCCGCCGGTGTAGTCGATGGTGAGCGCATTCGCCTAAAAGGGCAGGGTGGGCAGGGCATAGGTGGCGGTGCCAACGGCGACCTCTATCTACGCATACGACTAGTACCCCACCCATTATTTGATGTCGAAGCCCACAGCCTGATTATCACCGTACCCCTGGCACCCTGGGAAGCGGCGCTGGGTGCCAGCATTGAAGTGCCAACCCTGAACGGGAAAATTAAATTAACCATCCCCGCCAACAGCCAGACCGGCCAGCGGCTGCGCATAAAAGGCAAAGGGTTGGTGCGCAAGCAGGGCCATGGAGACCTCTATGCAGTATTAAAAGTGGTGATGCCCGATAAAACAGATGAACAGATTGTAGAGCAGTGGCAACAGCTGGCCAGCAGCGCAGCTTTTGATCCGAGAAAGGAGTGGAGGAAATAAACATGGGAACTCAATATTTTAGTTTTCAGGAGCTGTGCACTGTCACCGCATTGCCATCCCAAACCATTATTGAAATTGTCGATCAGGGTATTGTCGAGCCTGAGGGATCCGATCCTGAAACATGGCTGTTTAATAGCCAGATGCTCAGTGTCACCAAAAGAGCCTGCAGGTTACATGATGACCTGGAAATTGACTGGTCGGGAATAGCCCTGGCGATTAGCTTGCTGGAAGAACTCGAACAGCTGCGTCAGGAAAACCAGCAGTTACGTGCGCAGCTAAATCGGTTTATTGCAGATTAAACAAGCAGGGCGATAACTGGCTCTAAGCCGCCAGATTATCATCAGCCCAGCGCCAATGATCAACCGTTTTATAGCCCTTGGTGTAGGCAATTCCACGAATAAGATCGCCGGCACCCTCAATGCTGCCGCCAGTCTTATCATCCCACTCCAGGGTTAGTCGGCGCAGATCACGACGCAGCTTAACCTGACCGTAATGGACCCAGGCATCTTCGCCAAAGTATTCGTAGGTAACATACCAGCCCTCGGACTTAAGGGTTTTGATCAGATCCCTGAACTCATAGGTAGGAATTGCTTTTATAGTTGCCAAGTCCAGCAGGCGAAAGCGCAGTTTGCAGAAAGCTCGACAGATAAAGTTTCTCTTCTTCACCCACAACCACTCCTTTAATGACCCATCTTTATCATTAATATAGACGAAGTTTTTTAGCCTGCAGGCGATTTTGTCAATATGTTCATTAGCACCTTTAATACTGCCTCCCACTTCATTGTCCCATTCCAGAGAAAGCTTGCTTGAATTGCGCTCAAGATAAATTTTCGACTGATGATCCAGAACGTCGCCATTGTGAGATTTATCGGAAATACGCCAATCTTCTGACTTAAGGCTTTTAATAAGACTTATAAATTCGGTGGAGGGGATATTTCTTATGATAGACATGCCCAGGGCAGGTAAACGATTTTTGGGGCGTTTTTGTGAAATCCAACTACCACTTTTAATCATCCTTAATTACTCCATGTAATTATATTGAAATCTATTCACAAATAAATAATAACTCGAAGCGTTCATTTTTGGAAGGGGGTTAAGAATAAAAACTATGCTGCCTGGTATTTATGAAGAAGTAATACGGGTTTCCAGGGTTAATTCGGCTGATAATGAATTGCTGATCAGGCAGGTCTCTTCTGCTCTATGTAATAGCTTCTCAGCCTTAGCGCGATCATCCTCAGATAGGATAACCAGCATTACTTGAGAGTTGATTTTGGTAAACAGCATCTTGCCATCCACCAGATTAAGCTCGCCTTCGGAGATACATTCGATAGATGTCCATTCCAGCTTTGATTTTTCAGCAATGATGCGGAATGAAAGCACTAAACAGTTGGCGACTGCAGCCATTAGTAGATCTTCCGGTGACCATTTATCCCCTGGACCGCCAAATTCCAGTGGTGGGGAGATTTCTAACTGGGGGAGGTGATCGGCTGAGGCGATTAGATCGCCGGTGGGGGTGCCGTTTACTTTTATGCTGTAGTGGTGGGGGAGGTTTAGCATTTTTAAAGTCCGTTTTTGAGATGGTGTTTATAGGTAGTATTTATGGATAAGTCTAGGAGAGGTTTTTAGATGTGGGGTTGAGAGATATCATGCTTAGTGCACTTTTCAACTGTTGGGTGAGATATTTTGGATGGGTGTTAGTCAATGAAACCGATGCTAAAAAACTTTCATCTGACCCCGGTTTTGCCGGTTTTGCCGTCTGACCCCGGTTTTGCCTGACCCCGGTTTTGCCGGTTTTGATGAGCTGTATAAAGGAATCCGCTGTTCTGTCCGACGAACGGTAATTCCTCAAAACCAATGCTAAGATATTGACCTCCTAATCAGCCGATTAAATCCCATGGAAAACCAAACCCACCCACGCTTCCATCTAGCCTTCCCAGTCACCGATCTGGAAGCCGCCCGCAGCTTCTACTGCAATATCCTAAACTGCAAAACCGGCCGTGAATCCGATCGTTGGATTGACTTTGATTTCTATGGCCACCAGCTAGTCACCCATTTAGTAGCCCCCGAAGATCACCCTATGGCATCAACCAATGCAGTAGATGGTCAGGCAGTTCCCGCCTCCCATTTTGGTTTGATTCTGGATTGGGATCAGTACCAGCTATTAGTCTCGCGGCTTAAAGACTTGGCTGTGGAATTTGCGATTGAACCGACTATTCGCTTTGAGGGACGCAGAGGTGAGCAGGCAACATTATTTATCTGTGATCCCAGTGGCAACTATCTTGAATTTAAGGCGTTTCGGGATATTGAGGCGCTGTTTGATAAGGATCTGGAGTCTTATTGAATTCGGTTTTAAATCACTAGCTCATAATCTTGCGCACTATCGCACGACTAACCAGTCTTAATTTATCCCTTCCCGAAAACCCTGCCAATGTGGCTTTTTCAACCCCTTCCGCATAGTTGCTACGTTTTGAATAGTCGATGCTGATATCGACAAATACCGGCTGCCCATGGGCGGCGGTTTCCAGTGCGCGGCGCAGGGCGGTATCGATTTCATGGTTATTTCTAATCGCGAAATGACCGCATTCCAGAGAGTCCGCAAAAGCACCCCAGTTAACATTGCCCAGTTCGGTGCAGGTTTTTTGGTTGTAGGCGATCTCCTGGCTATGGAAAATTCTTGAGAGATGACCATCGTTAAAGATGCAGTAGACAGTACCGAGTTTTTCACGCACGGCGATCAGTGCTTCCATGCCGCTCATCAGCATGGCGCCATCACCGACTATGCCTATAACCTGTTTGTCAGGGTTGGCCAGTTTGGCGGCGTTAACGGCGGGTACGCAGTAGCCCATGGCATTAAAGTTTGAGGGTGAAATAAAGCCTCGCGGGTTATTGATGGGCATTAGTTCTGCGGCGAGAAAAGTATGGTTGCCGTCGTCGGTGATAATAATCGCATCATCTTTAATAACCGTTTGCAGCTTGTCGAAAAACAGCGCGGGGTTTACGCGCTCTTTGCTGTTGTGGCTGTGCCAGTCATTTTTAAAGGCGGCTTTATCGCTGGCGATTGCGGCGCAGAGTTCATCGCTCTGTGCGGGCTGTTCCTGGTGGGCCTGTAATTTGTAGAGCAGGCTGTTTAGGATTTGTTTGGGCTCGCCGCATAATGTCTGTGTGGCGGGATAGACGCGATTAAACACCTGCTTGTCGCTATCTATATGAATCAGTTTTTCTGGCGGTACGGCGCTACCGCTGGCGGTGTCGATCTGGCTTAAGCTGGTGCCGATGGCGAGTAGGCAGTCGCAGTCTTCAAAGGCATTGCGTGCGCTGGGGACGGCGGCGGGGCCAAAGATCATGCCGGCATGCAGCGGATGCTTGGCGGGGAAGCTGCTGATCCCTGAGAGTGTGGTGCTGACTGGTGCGCCGAGCTGTTCGGCGAGGGCGACGAGTTCTGGTTGGGCATCGACGGCGCCCCAGCCGACTAGAATACCTGGGTGGTCGGCATCGAGCAGGTATTTGGCGGCGCTGCTGATTTCGGCATCACTGTATTCGAGTTTTTCTTGGTTGGCGGCTGATAGATGGATGGGTAGTGGCTCTTGGATATCTGCGCCAGAAATCTGTGTGCTTAGGGGTATCTCGATAAACACTGGGCCTGGTTTGTCGCTGGTGGCAATTTGATAGGCGTTAAATATGGTCTCGACTATTTGCTGATGTTCGGTGATTTTAAAGCTGGCTTTGGTCAGGGGTTTTAAAAGCGCTTGCTGGTCGATGCTGTCTTGGTGACCGGTGTTTTCATAACCAGTATTTGCATGAGCTGTTTTTCTATAGTCGGCGCTGCCGGCAATAATCAGCATGGGTATGCCGGCGAGATAGGCTTCGCCAATACCCGTGGCGCTATGGGTTACGCCTGCGCCGGAGACTATTAACATAATGCCAATACTATCTGGATTAGTGCGGCTGAGAGCGTCGGCCATAAAGGCGGCGCTCATTTCATGGTTGACCAGATGCGGGGTGATTTGGCTGGACTGTTTTAGCTCGTCGTAGATTTCTGCATTGGCGATGCCGGGGATTCCGAAGCTGTGGGCAATGCCGAGTTGTTCGAGGGCATAACGGACTAACCATGCGCCGGTTTTATTCATTGTAGCCACTATCCTCTGTGCTATTTAATGCTCCATTTGGGTATCGCTTTTACTTTTTACCTTAAGCGATATTACCTGTTGTTCTAATTCTTTTGGCGCCTTTAACCGGGCGATCTTTCTGGGCATCGGCACGGCGTTTTATGGCGGCATCAATGCTGTTTTTACCGGCGATTAACAGGCCGGTAACCAGGAATGCGCCGGGCGGCAGGATAACGACCAGGAAGCTGTAGTTATCACCAAAGGGCTGTATTCTCCATGAGTCGGCCATTGAGCCAAATAGCAGATGCATATTGTCGAACAATGTTCCCTGTCCAAACAGTTCGCGGATTGCACCCAGTACAACCAGCACTAGCAGAAAGCCGAGGCCCATCATAAAGCCATCCAGCGCGGCATAACCTATGGGGTGTTTGCTGGCGAAGGCTTCTGCACGACCAAGGATGGCACAGTTGGTAACGATCAGCGGGATAAAGATACCCAGTATTTGATACAGCTCGTAGGTGTAGGCTTTCATCAGCAGTTCGGCGCAGGTGACAAAGGCGGCGATAATAATCACAAAGGCGGGCAGTCTGACGGCGTCGCTAACATGGTTGCGGATTAACGAGACGATGCAGTTGGAGCCGATCAGTACCATCATGGTGGCAATACCTAGCCCCAGTGCGTTGACTACGGTGCCGGTGACTGCCAGCAGTGGGCAGAGGCCGAGCAGCTGTACCAGTGCCGGGTTGTTTGTCCAGAGACCGTTTTTGGTGACTTCTGAAATGCTGACTTCACTCATTGGGCTGCCTGCTCAGTGTTTATTGCGCTCTGCTCTAATAATCGCTGTTGATCATCATTAAAGTATTGCAGAGTTTTTAGTATTTGGTAGACCACGGCGCGCGGTGTGATGGTGGCGCCGGTAAACTGGTCAAATTCGCCACCTTCTTTTTTAACTTTCCAGCCATCGCTGCTGGGGTTAGCCAGTGATTTGCCATTAAAGTCGAGTATCCAGTCGCTCTTTTTTAGGTCGACTTTGTCGCCGAGGCCCGGTGTTTCACGGTGCTCTACAACACGTACGCCAGCGATAGTGCCATCGAAGTTAATGCCGACAATCATGGCTATATCACCACTGTAGCCGTCCGCTGTAACGGCGGGAATAATTGCTGCGACTGGCTGGCCATTGTCGCGGGCGATATGAATATTGCCGCCTTTTTTCAGTCCGAGCAGATTCCAGTACTGCTGGGGTACTGGCTGAACATCCATCAACAGATCATTGTTGTGGCGCTCGAGGGGAATAATTTCCAGCAGGGCGCGCTGGGCGGCGCGACGTTCTGAGTCGGCGATACGCTCTTTGGTCAGGTCGTTGGTGGTGGCGAGAATAATCGCTGTCACCAGTGCAAAGATGGCGAGAACGATGCTGTTAAATCCAATTGATTTGAAAATCATTGGCCTTCCTCTTTCTCGGTGGCGCGACGACGGTCGGTATGTCCGTAGGTGCGCGGCAAGGTGTAGTTGTCGATAAACGGCGCGGCAAAGTTAGCAATCAATACGGCGAAGGCAACTGCATCCGGGTAGTTGCCCCAGGCGCGAATAATATAGACCAGTACGCCGATCAGCGCACCGTAAATCAGTCGTCCGCGATTGCTGACGGCGGATGAAACCGGGTCGGTAAGAATAAAGAATGCGCCGAACATGGAGGCACCACTAAACAGGTGCATCATTGGCGTGCCGGGGCTAGTGGAGCTGCCGGAGTCGTAAAAGATGACTGACATCAGTGCCAGTGCGCCGAGCATGCCGAGCGGGCCGTGCCAGGTAAAGATGCGGTTGGATAGAAGTATTAAACCGCCAGCCAGAAAGGCGATATTGACCCATTCCCAGCCGGCACCGGCAAACATTGCCAAGTTAAACAGAGGTTCACGTTCGTAGACCTGATCGACTAGCAAGCCGCTGCTGTGCTTAAACATATCCAGCGGGGTGGCGCCGGTGACGCCATCGACGGGATTGATACTGCCAAAGACGATCTGCAGTGATTCCATTAATCCAGGGTGGGAGATACCTTCTGGCAATAGTGCCAGTGGTGCTACCCAGGTGGTCATTTGGATGGGAAATGAAATCAGCAGGACGACATAGCCAACCATTGCTGGGTTAAACGGGTTGTAGCCGAGGCCGCCATAGAGTTGTTTGGCGACGACAATGGAGAATACGGTGCCGACAACAATGATCCACCAGGGTGCCAGTGGTGGCAGGGAGAGTGCCAACAGTAAGGCGGTGACCAGTGCGCTGTAGTCGCTAAGGTAAAAGGCGACCGAACGCCCACGCATTTTAACAACTATGGCTTCGCAGATAAGTGCAGTGGCTGAGGCGATAACGACATTGA
>Ga0209196_1000039_pt1 | contig 92161 bp, 81 predicted proteins | sample COGITO_mtgs_1105_5_FD_184801 | JGI IMG/M metagenome (GOLD analysis project Ga0209196, IMG submission 184801) | Pelagic marine microbial communities from North Sea - COGITO_mtgs_110509 (SPAdes) (version 2) | ecosystem: Environmental > Aquatic > Marine > Epipelagic ... | reverse complement strand
ATGCGGTGATTGCGCCCAGTTATGCGGATATCTTCTACAACAACTGTTTTAAGAATGGTCTGTTGCCGGTGATATTGACGGAAGAGCAGGTGGATATTCTATTTAACGAGATGAACGCGGAAGAGGGCTATCAGCTTTCTATTGATCTACCCGCACAGACGGTTACAACCGATTCTGGCCATGTGTTCTCGTTTGAGTTGGATGAGTTCCGTAAAGAGTGTCTGCTCAATGGTTTGGATGAGATTGGTCTGACTTTGCAGAATGCAGATGATATTAAACAGTATGAAGCTCAGCGTGCGGCACAGCATCCCTGGGTATTTGGAGCGATTAAGTAATGACAGATAAGAAGAAGGTTTTAGTATTACCCGGGGACAATATTGGCCCGGAAATTGTCACTGAAGCGGTAAAGGTGCTTGAGACGGTAAGTGATAAGTATGGTCTGGGTATTGAGCTGGATTACGCCCATCTGGGTGGTGCGGCTCTGGATGCGGTGGGTGAGCCCTGTCCTCAGGAGACTTTGGATAAGGCGCGCAGTTGCGATGCTATTTTGCTCGGTGCTGTGGGTGGCCCGCAGTGGGATGATGTTGAACGTCATCTGCGTCCGGAGAAGGGCTTGCTAACTATTCGTTCTGAGTTAGATCTGTTTGGTAATCTGCGTCCGGCGATTATGTATCCGCAGTTGGCTCATGCTTCTTCCTTAAAGTCTGAGTTTGTCTCTGGTTTGGATATCTTGATTGTTCGCGAGTTGGTGGGTGGTATTTACTTTGGTGAGCCGCGCGGTATTCGCACGTTGGAGAATGGTGAGCGCGAGGGTTACAACACCTATAAGTACAGTGAGTCTGAGATTCGCCGTATTGGTCGTATGGCGTTTGAGGCGGCGATGGTGCGTGGTAAGCGTCTCTGTTCTGTCGATAAGTCCAATGTATTGGAGGCGACCGTACTCTGGAAGGAGATTATCACTGAGTTGGCGGCGGACTACCCTGAGGTGGAGCTGAGCCATATGTATGTGGACAATGCGGCGATGCAGTTGGTGATGGCGCCGAAGCAGTTTGATGTGATTGTGACGGGCAATATGTTTGGTGACATTCTGTCGGATACGGCGGCGATGTTGACGGGGTCTATTGGTATGTTGCCTTCGGCGTCTCTGGATAAGGATGGTGGCGGTATGTATGAGCCCTGTCATGGTTCTGCGCCGGATATTGCTGGGCAGGGGGTGGCTAATCCTCTGGCGACTATTTTGTCGGTGGCGATGATGTTGCGCTATTCGCTGGAGGCTGTTGAGGCGGCGGATGCGATTGAGAAGGCGGTGAGTGATGTGCTGGATCAGGGGTTGCGGACTGGGGATATTTATACGGATGGTATGACACGGGTTGGTACTGTTGAGATGGGTGATGCGGTGGTCGCGGCGCTTTAGTCTGCAATGCCGTCATACCAGCGAATGCTGGTATCTGTTTGGAAGTCGGCGTAGTGGTTTTTGGTGCGGGCGAAGCCATGGTGATCCTTTACGATCGGTCCCATGGGTTGAGCATTTTCAGCGTTCGCACAACTCGCTTTGCCCTTTATTAAAAGCTCAAACAAGTGCTCACTCGACCTGAAAATGCTCTACCCATAAGCGGGCCCTGATTGATCGTAAAGGATCACCATGGCTGCGCTGAGATACCGAGTGACAGGTCGGAAGAACAGTCAAGGCTAAGACTAAGAATTAATTAAAATTTAAGAGAGTTTAGAAAAATGAAAAAAACAGGATTTGTAGGTTGGCGTGGCATGGTTGGTTCTGTGCTGATGGACAGAATGCGTGAAGAGAACGATTTTGCCGATATCGAGCCAATATTCTTCACCACCTCTCAGGCTGGTCAAGCGGCTCCAGATGTGGGGGTGGAGACTCCGCTATTGCAGAGTGCTTTTGATATCGATGCGCTGGCGCAGATGGATATTATTGTTACCTGTCAGGGCGGCGACTACACCAAGAAAGTTTACCCACAGCTGCGCAGTGCAGGTTGGGATGGCTATTGGATTGATGCGGCTTCGGCGCTGCGTATGGAAGACAGTTCTATTATTGTTCTCGATCCGGTCAATATGAATGTGGTTAAGGATGGTCTGGCCAATGGCGTTAAAGATTATATCGGTGGCAACTGCACCGTCAGTCTGATGTTGATGTCTCTCGGCGGGCTGTTTAATGCCAATCTGGTGGAGTGGGCTTCGTCGATGACTTATCAGGCGGCGTCTGGTGCCGGTGCGCAGAATATGCGTGAACTGATTAACCAGATGGGTGTGATTAAGGGGTCGGTTGCTGATGCGCTGTCTAATCCAGGTTCGGCGATTTTGGATATTGATCGTCAGGTAACGGATACCTTACGCAGCGATAGCTTCCCGGTTGATAACTGGAGTTATCCGCTGGCCGGTAGCCTGTTGCCTTATATTGATTCTCAGCTTGAGAATGGCCAGAGTCGTGAAGAGTGGAAGAATCAGGCTGAGACTAACAAGATTCTTAACCGTGAGGGCAATCCTATTCCTCTGGATGGTCTCTGTGTGCGTATTGGTTCTATGCGCTGCCACAGTCAGGCGTTGACTATTAAGTTAACTCAGGATGTGCCGATGGATGAGATTGAGTCGATGCTGGCTGAATCTAACCAGTGGGCCAAGGTAATTGCCAATGACAAAGAGTCTTCGGTTAAGCACCTGACACCAGCGGCAGTCACCGGTGGTCTGGATGTGCCTGTGGGTCGTCTGCGCAAAATGAATATGGGTGAACAGTATCTCTCAGCCTTTACCGTGGGTGATCAGTTGCTCTGGGGTGCCGCGGAGCCTTTGCGCCGTATGTTGCGGATTGTTATTGAAGGCTAAAGGCCTTCAGTTAATACCTGCAATATTGTGCTAAGACTTAAGGGTTGGTTGTGCTGGCTGATATTGCAGGTTCGACTGTAAACATTTATTGTAACCTCCTGATTCAAGAGTCTTTAAATAGGAAATTTATCATGACAATTCGGAGTTGGTCGATGGGACTTACAGGGAAATTCAAGATGGGTTGCAGGTTGGCGCTAAGTGCCTTGCTGCTACTGGTAACCTCATCGACACTGGCGTTGGGTCTCGGTGAAATTACCCTTAACTCATCCCTCAATGAGCCGCTCGATGCGGAAATTGTCGTGCTTAGCTCTGATGATCTGGAAGCTGGCCAGTTGCTGGTGTCGCTCGCCTCGCCAGAGGCTTTTGAGCGCGCCGGAATCAGTCGTGATTTTTTCTACAGCCAGATGCAATTCTCGATTTATCGCAACAGTGCTGACCTACATGTTATTAAGGTTGCTACCGATCAACCAGTTGTTGAACCCTATCTGAATTTTCTTGTTCAATTGCAGTGGCCAGCTGGCCGTGTGATGCGTGAGTACACATTGTTGCTGGATCTGCCAATCTATATGGATGAGCAGCAAGCGGTCGCTGTTCAGCCAGCCGCTACAGTGGCACCGCAGTCTGCGTTGCCAGCTGTAACCTCGGAACCTTACCGCGAGCCACTCTCCGGTGATGAACACCAGGTTATCACTGGCGATACGCTGTGGAATGTTGCTAAACGCTTGCGTCCAAGAAATACCACAATCCTGCAGACTATGGATTCTCTGTATCGCCATAATGCCGATGCCTTTGTTGCAGGGGATGCCAACCGCATTAAAGCCGGGTCAGTTTTACGCCTGCCATCCTTTGATGAAATCAGTGTTGAAGCCGGCAATACAGTGGCTGCCCAAATTGGTCTTAAAAATCCCTCTATAGCCTCTGCAGAGCTAGAGCAGTCAGTAGAGCAGGCCAATAGCGATGAAGTAGGTGTGAGTTCTATTTTTCAAGAAGAGCCGCCGCTGGCTGAGGATGGACGACTTGAGTTGGCCTCAGCCCCGTCAGATCAGCAGGTTGAAACTGAAAGTCAGCCTTTTGATACTGCGCTAACCGCGACAGAAGCAGAGAATCAATCTGACTCTTCCTCTTATTCTGCCTCTTCCTTTACTGAAGCCAGTCAGGTCAGTCAGATCGCTGAAGAGTTGGCAGTCGCCAATGATGAGGTTAATAAGGCCCAGCAGGAGAATATTGAGCTGCGCGAGCGGTTGGCGCTATTGGAAGCTCAGGTAGCTAACATGGTGGCGCTACTCGATCAGGCTGAAAAGACAGCGGAAGCGCCTGGTGTTTCACCTGTAGGGAAAACAACTGGGACTAATTTGAAAGTCCAGGGCCTTGCTCAGCAACTAGCGACTGTCCCCGTCTATTTCTGGCTTATTGTTATCGCGATTATTTTATTTCTGATGGTTCTGTTGGCACGCAAATCTTCTCAGCAGCAGACCTCCGCTCGCACTGATGATTTAGCTGTGGCTGGTGGCTATAAAGAGTATGACGAAGCCCCTGCGGCCAGTGTTTCCAGTCAAAGCGAACTGCATGCCCTCGATAATCTGGAGCTCGATCCAGAGGACAACTTATTCGACGAGTCGGATGCCGATATTTTCGATAAGGACGAAGAGCCGGATAATCGAGAGGTCTTCGATATGATGGTCGAGGCCGTTGCTGAAGCTGATGTCTACCTGTCACTGGGTAAAACTGCTGAGGCCATTGAGGTTCTCGAAGAGGCGCGAGCTCAGGATACCGCCGATGCATCATCCCGTTTAAAGTTGATGGAAGTCCTGTTTCGCGAGAATCGCAAAGACGAGCTGAGAGCTCTTTTTGATGAGATTGAAGCCACCGGTGACCAGACTGCTACGGAAATGGCGGCGATTATTATTGGTCCCGATAGCCAGCCGGAAAAGGTCGCCTCTATAGTCGAGGATACCGTTGCCGCTGAACTGGAAGGGCTGGATTTCCAGAGTACAGAATTTGAAGACCTAGGTTTAGGCAATGTCGATCTAGCTGACCTAGAACTTGATGATATAGATGTCGGTGATATCGCCTTTGAAGGGGAAGAGTTAGAAGACCTGAATTTGGATAATTTAACCGCTGATGATTTTGATATTGAGCCTGCTGAGGAAGAGCTTTTAGCCAACTCAGCCAAAGAAGAGCCCTCAGCTAATGAAGAGCCTTCAGCATCCCCTAATAAAGAAACGTCAGCGTCCCTTAATAAAGAGGAACCCTCAGCAGACAATCTAATGGATGACTTTGCGGATTTCTCAGAGGCCAGTGATCAAAATATCGTTGATGTAAAACTCGATCTCGCTAAAACCTACCTTGAGATGGGTGATCCAGAGGGTGCCAAAGAGATTCTGGAAGAGTTGATCGAAGAGTCCGATGAAGAGGGTCAAAAGAGAGCCAAGGCTCTTCTCGACACCGTATAATCGGTCTAAAGCTACCCCGCAGGCCTTATTCACAGAAACTGTCGAGTAAGGCCGTTGTTAATATGACTGTGTATAATTTTACCTATGTCGCAACTGGATTGGGTTTACAGCCCAAATTGTAAGATTCCCGAAGGCCAAGGCCTTCCCTCAGGAATCAAACGCTATGCTGCCGTCGTCTCCTACGACGGCAGTGCTTTTTGTGGCTTTCAAAAACAGAAGCACAGCCCCTCAGTGCAGCAGGAGCTGGAACGTGCCCTGAGTTCAGTGGCCGCTGAAACACTGCTGGTTAGTTGCGCCGGGCGCACAGATACCGCGGTGCATGCCAGTCATCAGGTTATTCATTTTGATAGCAGTGCCGAGCGCACTGGCCGCAACTGGCTTAAAGGTGCTAATAGCCGCCTTCCCGACAGTATTTCAATACTCTGGGCAGGGCAGGTGTCCGAGCGCTTTCATGCGCGCTTTAGCGCAACCTCGCGGACCTACAGATATGTAATGCATGCCTCCAGTGCACGGCCCGCAGTGCTCTCCCAGGGAGTCACCTGGGTTCGCTATCCGCTGAATACCGAATTGATGCAAGAGGCCTGTGAGTATTTGTTGGGTGAGCAGGATTTCTCGGCCTTTCGCGGGGCCGGCTGCCAGTCCAATTCGCCTTACCGCAATATCACCAGTGCCAGAGTGGTTGTGCTGGGTCAGTTGATTGTATTCGAAGTCTCAGCCAATGCCTTTGTACTGCATATGGTGCGCAATATGGTCGGTTCATTGATGGAGGTGGGCTTTGGTCGTCAGAAGCCCAGCTGGATTGCCGAGTTGATTGCCGGCAAAGATCGCTGTAAAAGTGCCGCTACAGCATCGCCTAATGGACTTTATTTGGTGGATGTAGACTATCCCGAGACATATGGTATTGAGGCTTTAGAGCGCGGGCCACTATTTCTGCCTAGTAGTCTATAATAACTTTAAATGGATTAAGTGGTTTTATGTAGCTTAATCAATAAGATAGAAATATTAATTAAAGTGATATATTAAGTATATTGCTAGGACAATTAAAGGTGTTGTCATGTCAGTACAGGTGAAAATTTGCGGTATAACCAGAGTCGAAGATGCCCTGATGGCACAGCGCGCCGGTGCCGATGCGCTAGGTCTGGTGATGTACTCAAAGAGCTCCCGTTATGTGGATCTGCAGCAGGCGATTGCCCTGCGTAAGGTGATTGCTACAGACACGCTTTGTGTTGTGCTGCTGGTCAATGCCGACAAAGAGTTTGTTAAGCAGGTAATCGCTGAGGTAAAGCCGGATCTAATTCAGTTTCACGGCGATGAGAGTGCCGATTTTTGCCAGCAGTTTGATTTCCCGTTTATTCGCGCCCTGCGAATGCACGATGATCTGGATATCTCCGCTGAGGCCCGCGCCTATTACAATGCCTATGGTTTGCTCTTCGATGCCTGGAACCCGGATCAATACGGCGGCACAGGTGAGCAGTTCGATTGGCAGCGCCTGCCCACTGAGCGTGATTTTCACCTTATTCTTGCCGGTGGTTTAAACCCGTTGAATGTCGCTGAGGCAGTTGAGACAGCGCGTCCTGATATGGTCGATGTCAGCGGTGGCGTCGAGAGTTCCCCCGGTATAAAAGACGAGCAGAAAGTCAGGGCATTTGTTGATCGTGCAAAGGCTGTTGCTGATCAGTAAAAATAATTTTCGGCGTTGTAAAACTGGGCCACTGTCGTGTTAAACTGCGCTGCTTACATAGTCTGGCTGTCTTTTTTACTATCAGCTTACAGTCAGTGCTAGAGCATTAAAATTTTATCGAGATTGCGAAAGGGTAATACATGAATTGGTTGAAACGCATTCGGCCCGCGGGACCAGCGGCGGATAACGCAGAACGTTCAAATGCTGTACCTGAGGGGCTTTGGAAGAAATGCCCAAAATGCGCTTCACCTCTGTATCGTCCAGAGCTTGAACGCAACCTCGATGTCTGTCCGAAATGTGAACATCATATGCGTATTGGCGCTCGCCGCCGTCTGGATATCTTCCTCGATAGCACTGGTCGCACTGAAGTGGCCGAAGAAGTGGTGGCTATCGACAGACTTAAGTTTCGCGATGTAAAAAAATATAAAGACCGTTTGACCGACGCGCAAAAGAAGACCGGCGAGAAAGATGCCCTGGTTGCTATGAGCGGCAGTGTCAAAGGTATTCCGGTTGTTGCAGTGGCCTTTGAGTTCGCCTTCCACGGTGGTTCTATGGGTTACGCAGTCGGTGAGAAATTCACCCGTGCCGCGAAACTGGCTCTGGCTGAAAACAAGCCTCTGATCTGCTTCTCCGCCACCGGTGGTGCACGTATGCAGGAAGCATTGATCTCGCTGATGCAGATGGCCAAGACCAGCGCCATACTCGAGCGTTTAAAAGAATCTGGTGTTCCCTATGTCTCGGTAATGACCGATCCTGTCTACGGTGGTGTATCTGCTAGTCTCGCCATGCTCGGTGATTTAAATGTTGCCGAACCTGGTGCTCGCGCTGGCTTTGCCGGTCCGAATATTATTGAACAGACCATTCGCCAGAAACTGCCCAAGGGCTTTCAGCGCAGTGAGTTCCTGTTAGAGAAGGGCCAGATCGATATGATTATTGCGCGCCATGAAATGCGTGATCGCCTTTCCAGTATTCTCTCCAAGTTTGTCAATCTGCCTGAACCCGCCGATGCCTGATCGCTGCCTAGCAGAGTGGTTAACTCTGCTGGAAGCTCGGCACCCCAGTGAAATCGACTTAGGACTAGATCGCGTTGCCGCGGTTTGGTCCGAGCTTATTGCCCGCCGTAAAGTTCGCCAAAACCCGATTCAATTACCCACTGCCATTACCGTTGCCGGTACTAATGGCAAGGGCTCCTGTATCGCCAGTATGCAAGGGATACTGTTGCAGCATGGCTATCGGGTTGGTGCCACCACCTCGCCACATTTTATCCACTACAACGAGCGTATCTGTATTCAGGGTGAGGCGGTTTCTGATGCAGCTATTGTCAGTGCTTTCGCCGAGATTGAAGCTGCCCGAGAAGATATTTCATTAACCTATTTTGAATTTGGCACCCTTGCCGCACTGCTGGTTTTTGCCGATGCCGACCTGGATATTATGCTTCTCGAAGTAGGGCTGGGTGGTCGCCTCGATGCGATCAATATTATTGATGCGGATGTTGCCGTGGTCAGCAGTATTGCCCTGGATCATCAAGCATGGCTGGGCGATACCAGAGAGTTAATTGCCGTCGAGAAACTGGGTATTGCCCGCGCCGGCAGACCGCTGCTGATTGGAGAAGCCGATAGCCCTCAGGGTTTTGATCAGATAATTGCTGCCACCGGTGCCCGAGCACTGGTGATTGACAGAGATTTTTCAATGAATACGCAGGCTGATCAATTTAGTGCTCAGCTACTTGATGGTGATGGCAGGCCGCGGCTGTTTGAAAATCTGCCGACCGCGGGGTTGCTGCCCATCAATAAAACACTGGCTATTCAGGCGCTGCTCTGTGCTGGCTTTGATTTAGAGGATAGCGCAGTTGTCGATGCGTTTAAAAACCTCAGCCTGGCCGGACGCCAGCAGCAGCTCGACTTTAATGGTATCAAGGTTATTGTCGATGTCGCCCACAATCCGGCAGCGGCTGTTGCACTGGCAGAGAATCTATCGCCAATTAGTGGGCGATATATCGCTGTTGCCTCGGTTTTGGCGGATAAGGATTGGCCGGGCATTGTTGCGCCCCTGGCGGATATTTTCGATGACTGGCATATGGCTGAAATAAGCGACACAGAAAGGGCGACTAAAGGCCAAACTTTGATAGAAGTGTTATACAATGCCGGTCTCTCTGGAACCTTGCACGAGTCAGTCGATGGAGGGCTGGAAAAGGCCTTTTTGTGTGCTCTTGCACAGGCCGGCCCAGATGATACTCTGGTGGTGTTTGGTTCCTTCTATACTGTTTCGACAGTGCTGATGTTAAAGCAAGAATTAAAGCGAAAATTACAAAAATAATACTGATGGGTTTGTTCAATGAGTAATGGTTTACAGCAGCGAATTGTTGGTGCACTGGTTCTCGGCGCACTGGGCCTGATTATCCTGCCGATTATCTTTGATTTTGCCGACCCTTTAAAAATTGATCGCACCAGCAAGTTGCCCCCGGCACCGCAAATTCAACCCGTAGATATCGCCAAGGCCCAGCGCCCGGATAGCTCGGCTAAGCTGGGTGAAACAGACAGTCTGTTTGATACTGCCAAATCACAGCCGGGCGTTGACTCCAGTGAGAAGTTTTACGGTCTCGATGAAAACGATCTACCCCGCGCCTGGGTTCTGCAGGCCGGTAGTTTTGAAGAAAAAGATAAAGCTGAAAATCTGATGCAGCAGCTCCGTGATAGCGGCTCTAAAGCATTTGTGAAAACGGCGACCATTGATAACAAGACATATTATCGGGTCTATGTCGGCCCCAAAGCGGATAAGCGCAGGGCAATGGCAGAGAAGGCAAAAATAGACAGCAATTTCTCGACCGATGCGATTGTGCTGCAATATATACCCTAGAGGCTGGTTGTTAGTGTCTTGTTTCTAGAGGATTGCTTGTAAAGGAAGGTTGTATGACGGAGATAGCGACAGCGGACTGGGTGATTGTTGGCATACTGGCCATCTCAGCCCTGATCAGTTTGGTGCGGGGTTTTGTCAAAGAGGCGATGTCACTGGTTATCTGGTTGACGGCCTTCGCTGTGGCCATGAATTTTAAAGAGCCGGTGGCAGATCTGCTGGTCAACTTTATCAGTCTGGCCTCCCTGAGGCAGCTGGCTGCCTGGGGGCTGTTGTTTATCGGCACATTGTTGCTCGGTAGTATGGTAAATTTTTTATTGGGGAAACTGGTTAGCTCGACGGGATTGAGTGGAACAGACAGGATGTTGGGACTGATTTTTGGGGTTTTCCGGGGACTGTTGATTGTGTTGGCGCTGGTAATTATTTTACCCAAAGCGCTGCCGGTCGATCAGGATACCTGGTGGCAGGCATCGGCGCTAATTCCTGTATTCCAGAGTTTTGCAGACTGGGGAACAGAGACAGCCGCGGCGGTTAAAGATTTTATAATGGGTTGGGTTTAAAAGATGTGCGGTGTAGTAGGAATTTCTGGAACTTCGAGTGTTAATTTACGGCTTTACGATGCCTTGACCATGCTGCAGCATCGCGGTCAGGATGCCGCTGGTATTGTGACCGAAGCCGATGGTGAGCTTCACCAGTGCAAAGGTGAGGGATTGGCGCGGGATGTCTTCCGTCGCAGCCATATGATTCGCCTGGTGGGAAATGTGGGTATTGGCCATGTCCGCTACCCGACAGCTGGTAGCTCTGGTCCAGCGCTGGCACAGCCGCTGTATGTAAACTCACCCTATGGTATTTTTATTGCCCACAACGGCAACCTGACCAATGCTGACGAACTGCGCGAGCATATTTTCCGCACTGACCTGCGTCATCTAAATACAGATTCCGATTCTGAAGTATTGCTCAATGTGTTTGCCCATGAACTGCAGGCGCGACGTAAACTCGAGCCCACCCAGGAAGATATCTTTGCCGCGGTAGAGCAGGTGCATAAACGCTGTCGCGGTGCCTATGCGGTGGTTGGCCTGATTGCCAACTACGGTATGTTTGCCTTCCGCGACCCCCACGGTATTCGCCCGCTGTGCTTTGGCAAGCGCGAGACTGAAACCGGTGTTGAATATGCCGTGGTCTCTGAGTCTGTGGTTCTGGATAGTCTTGGCTTTGAACTTATCCGTGATCTTGCGCCAGGTGAAGCGCTGTTTGTCGATAAGAGCGGCCAGATTCATCTGCAGCAATGTGCCGCAGACCAGGAGCTGGTGCCCTGTATTTTTGAGCATGTCTACTTTGCCCGCCCGGATTCATTAATAGACAATATCTCGGTGTACAAATGCCGATTGCGTATGGGTGAAAAGCTTGCAGAAAAAGTGCTTAGACTTAAGCCCGATCACGATATTGATGTGGTTATTCCGATTCCCGATACCAGCCGTGTATCCGCTCAGGCGATGGCTGAAACTCTGGGTGTTAAGCTCCGTGAAGGGTTTATGAAAAACCGCTATATCGGTCGCACCTTTATTATGCCGGGGCAGACCGAGCGCAAAAAATCTGTGCGCCAAAAGCTCAATGCGGTAAAGCTCGAGTTCTCTGGTAAGAATGTTCTGCTGGTCGATGATTCGATTGTTCGCGGCACGACCTCCCAGGAAATTATCCAGATGGCCCGCGATGCCGGTGCCAAGAAAGTCTATATGGCTTCAGCGGCCCCAGGTGTTCGCTACCCGAATGTCTACGGTATTGATATGCCTTCGGCCTCGGAGCTTATTGCCCACGGTCGCACCGATGATGAAGTCGGTGAGTTAATTGGTGCCGACTGGATTGTCTACCAGGATCTGCAGGACTTGATCGATGCTGGTGCTGAGGGTAACGACAATATTAGACGCTTTGAGTGCTCGGTCTTTGATGGCCAGTATGTGACTGGCGATGTGGATAAAGCCTATCTGGATCGTATCGAAGCCCTGCGCAATGACTCTGCAAAACAAAAAACAGATGTTAGTATTGAATCCAAGAATGGACAGGTTATTGGTATTCACAACAATAACGCGCCCCTCTAGTTGCGAGCAGCTAAAGATTGTAGCTTGTAGACCATGGATAAAGAGCAGAGTTAAAGATTAGATTTAAAGAGAACAGCTAAAGAGAACAACCCCGGGAAAAATAATGTCAGCTCAGGACGATAAGTTACAGCCGGATACCCTCGCGATTCGCGGTGGCTATCAGCGCAGTCATGAAAATGAACATTCAGAAGCTCTGTTTCTGACTTCTAGTTATGTGTTTGTAAATGCCGAAATGGCTGCCAAGCATTTTAGCAATGAAGTCGAGGGCAATGTTTATTCCCGTTACACCAATCCCACTGTCCGCACCTTTGAAGAGCGCCTAGCAGCTCTGGAAGAGGGCGAGCAGGCGGTAGCTACAGCTTCTGGTATGGCGGCAACCCTGAGTGTGGTTATGGCTCTGCTTGAGTCTGGCGACCACCTTATCTGCTCTCAGGATGTCTTTGGCAGCACCCGAGTGATGCTCAATAACTACATCACCAAGTTTGGTGTTGAAGTGACCTATGTGCCACTGACCGATCTGGATGCTTGGCAGCAGGCTGTACAGCCGAATACCAAGATGCTGTTCTGCGAGACGCCATCTAACCCCATGTCTGAAATTGCCGATCTGGAGGCACTGTCGGCTATCTCAAAACAAGCTGACGCACTGTTTGTCGTGGATAACTGTTTCTGTACGCCAATACTGCAAAAGCCGTTGCAGTGGGGCGCGGATATTGTTGTTCACTCAGCGACCAAATATCTTGATGGCCAGGGCCGCTGCCTCGGTGGTGCGGTGGTTGGCAGCAATGAGTTGATGGAAAAGCTGGTCGGCTTCCTGCGTGCTGCCGGGCCAAGTATGAGTCCGTTTAATGCCTGGGTATTTCTCAAAGGTCTCGAGACGCTGCGTATTCGTATGCAGGCCCATTCGGAAAATGCTGCAGAGCTCGCCAACTGGCTGAATGCGCACCCCAAGGTGAGCAAAGTCTTTTATGCTGGTCTTGAAGATCATCCCGGTCATCAGCTGGCGAAAAAGCAGCAGACAGATTTTGGTGGTGTGCTTTCATTTACCGTTGAAGGTGGTCGTGAACAGGCTTGGTCTGTTATCGACAGTACAAAACTTATCTCCCTGACGGCTAATCTCGGTGATACTAAAACCACTATCGTCCATCCAGCGACCACCACCCATGGCCGTCTTAGTGACGAGGATCGTCAGCGTGCCGGCATTACTGATAATTTAATCCGTATTGCTGTGGGGCTGGAAGATATTATCGATATTAAGAATGATCTAAAACGCGGTTTAGACCTTATATAAGTTGCATAGCTTTTAATTTGCACGGCTTTTAAAAAGAGGTTTTTAAAAATAGCGAGGTCAGGAAAATGTCCATGTTAATTCTTCCCACCAAGGATCAGGCACTACCGGGACGCGACAAGCAGCTATCTGTTGGCAATGCCCATTATGTCAATGGCCAGCCACTCAAACCGCCTTTTGCCGAGGGTTTGCGCTGGGTAATATTTGGTATGGGTTGTTTTTGGGGCGCCGAACGACGCTTCTGGGAACAGCCTGGGGTTATTACCACCGCCGTGGGTTATGCCGGTGGTTCTACGCCGAATCCTACTTATGAAGAGGCCTGTTCAGGTCTAACCGGTCACTCGGAAGTGGTGCTGGTGGTATTTGATCCCCAGCAAACCACATTTAATAAGCTTCTCGCGGTATTTTGGGAATCCCATGATCCAACCCAGGGAATGCGTCAGGGCAATGATCTTGGCTCCCAATATCGTTCGGTTATCTATTGCCAGGATGCCGACCAGTTGGAGATCGCTTTAGCCACTGCGATTGAAGTTGAAGCGTCCCTGGTTACTATGGGCTATCCGACAGTGACTACCGAGATCCGCGAGGCGCCCGAGTTCTATTACGCCGAAGAGTACCATCAGCAATATCTGGCTAAGAACCCCCAGGGTTACTGTGGTCTGCGCGGTACTGGTATTAGCTGTACCAGCTAGGTGTTAAGGCTAGCGTTTTAGAACCTTATTGATTGCAGTCCTGGCTTCCGGTGCTGCGACCATCTGGGAAAATATCTCTGATTCAAGGGCTATACGCTGTGCCAGTGGCTCGGCATCTCGGCGCATCAATGCTTTGCTCTGTGTCAACGCTGAGCGCGGCTTCGAGGCGAGTTTTTCGGCGGTGGCTATTGCCGTGGCCTGAAGGTTTTCACTGTCACAGACCTGGTTGATAATCCCGTATTGCAGCGCAGTTTGTGCATCAAATTTCTCGCCGAGCAAAAGCATTTCAGCGGCTTTTACATGGCCGACGCGCAGAGGTAAGAGCAGCGATGAAGCAAACTCTGGGACTACAGCCAGATTGATAAATGGCATCATAAACAGGCTTTTTGCTGTGGCGTAAACAAAGTCACAGTGCAGTAGCAATGTGGTGCCAATGCCCACAGCCACACCATCAACCGCAGCAATGACCGGAACAGGGCAGTTAGTTAGGGCACGCATAAATTCGTAAACCGGCGCATCACTGGTTGAGGGTGGATTGTCGAGGAAGTCTGCAAGGTCGTTGCCGGCGGTAAAATCTGTACCGCCAGTGAGGATAACGACGTTGATATCAGTAACCTGGGATCTAAAGATTCCCGCCAATTCTGAGTACATTGCTGCGGTTAGGGCATTCTTTTTATCCAGCCGGTTTAGGCTAATCGTTAAAATATTATTTACTTTTCTGTGCTTTATTAATTCAGACATTTACCGTCTCTTTGAATATTGGTGTTACTACATCATAAATTTACGCGTGGCATTCAGCAGGTCGGGATATTTCTCTCCTAGCCTGGCTGTCCAGTAGACAAACCAGTACTCGACCTTCTGTAGAAATGACATCTCCACCATGGTTGGCAGGCGCTGCTGTTGTGCATCTAAAAATGCATGGATGGCTTTAGCGTCATCTATAGTCAGAGTTTGGTAAAAGCCAATCATGCCTTTGTGAGTATAGGTGCCACCGAGAACAATACCGCTAAAATCACTGTGGGTCTGTTCGCTCATATAGCGCAGATCCGGGACTATATGGTTACTTTTTACACTGATTCCATGGCAGGAAGCACAGTTCTGGCCGTAGAGAATCTCGCCTCTCTTAATAACCTCAGGATTGCTGTTGGCCTTGTGCCCAAGGGCCAAAATAGTTGCCAGCTCAGAGTCCTGATTTTCCTGATTGGAGTCTGCAACCGTTCGGGTTTGATTAAAGTCGCCGCGCTTAAAGACCAGTAATTTATTCTGGTTAACCTTGTTGCGCTTTAACTCTTCACCCAGGGTTAGCATTACCGTGCCGCCACTGCCCTGGGCGACGGCAATATATTGTTCACCATCCAGCTCGTAGCTGATTGGCCCGGCGAGTATCGCGCTGTCGGATTGATACTGCCAGAGGGGTCTGCCATTTTCGGCATCATAGGCGGCAAAGCTACCATCCCAGGTGCCCTGAAATACCAGATCTCCGGCGGTGCTTAAAATACCACCATTGGAGGGTTTGTCGTGACGCACCTGCCAGGCGCGCTGTTTCTTAAGCGGATCCCAGGCGACTAGTTCGCCATAAACCAGTGCATCCATAGAGGCTTTTGCGGCTACCCAGCTTTTCGGGTCGCGGCTCTCATTAAGGTCTAGGCCGGTGTTCCAGCGATCGACGCGGTAGACCACGGAATCCTCAGCGCTAAAGTAGCCGGGAATATTCTGCACCGGGATATACATCAGGCCGGTTTTGCTGCTGAAAGACATCGGTTGCCAGTTGTGAGCGCCGTAGGGGGAGGGCCAGATATAAGTTGAGCCGAAATTCTGATAGTCGGCGTACTTGGTTTCAACTGGTCTGCCGGTGGCCATATCCACATGGCTGGCCCAGGTGATATGGGTAAACAGATCAGCTGAGAGCAGCTCGCCAGTGATCCGATCGAGCACATAGAAGAAGCCGTTTTTAGGGGCCTGCATAATTACCGAGCGCAGCTCACCCTCAATCTTAAGCTCAGCCAATACCAGCTGCTGGGTGGCGGTGTAATCCCAGTTATCTTTTGGCGTCACCTGGTAGTGCCAGACGTAGTCGCCGCTGCCGGCATTAAGGGCCACTATAGAGCTTAGGTAGAGGTTGTCACCACCGCCGGGACTGCGCAGTTCACGATTCCAGGGGGAGCCATTGCCTGTGCCTATATAGATTAAATCCAATTCTGGGTCGTAGACCAATGAGTCCCAAGCGGTGCCACCGCCGCCGCCATTTTGATACCAGTAGTCGCCACTCCAGGTTTCCACAGCGCTTTCCAGGGCAGGGTTTTCCTGGGGCTTATTGGGGTCGCCAGGGACGGTGTAGAAACGCCAGATCTGTTCACCGCTAACAGTATCGTAGGCGCTAACAAACCCCCGCACACCCAGCTCGGCACCGCCGTTACCAATAATAACTAAGGCTTTTTCGATACCATCCACCACTCGCGGCACCACGCGAGGTGCGCCGGTAATGCTGTAGTTGCCATCCGTAGGGGTGGTTTGCACCGACCAGCTCTCAGAGCCAGTGGCGGCATCCAGGGCAATTAAGCGGCCATCGAGGGCGCCGAAAAACAGTTGCAGTTGGTTATTGCTATCTCCCTGCCAGAGGGCAACGCCGCGATTAACTGGGCCGCAGCAGGTTTTCGCCAGGTGGGACTTGGGGACTTTGGCATTATAGTGCCAGAGCTGTTTGCCAGTGCGTGCATCCAGGGCGTGAACATGGCTCCATCCGGTGCTGATATAGATCACGCCATTATGAACCAGGGGCGTGGCTTCCATTCCGCGGGCGGTTGAAAATTTAAATGACCAGGCAAGGTCGAGTTGGTTGATAGTGTCGCGATTTATTTCAGTTAGCGGACTATAGCGCTGTTCCTGATAATCCCGCCCATAACTGAGCCATTCGCTTTGAGGATAGGCGATAGTTTGTTGATTAACCGTCGCCTGTGCAGGCAATAGGCTGCTGATAAGAGTAATAAAAAGGCTGTATCTGAGAAAAGTCATTGCCATGGAATTTTCCTCTGTACTATCTATCTGATTGACTAGTTATCTGGCGATTAGGGCTTCAAGCATCTCGACAATAATTTCAATACTTGCAGCTTTGTCCAGCCCCTGGATATGTCGCAGACGGTGCCAGATTTCAAAAGAGGCAATACTGTCGACGGCCTGGCGTTTATTTTCTGAAAGGCTTATCAGCTCGGGTAGCCATTCATCGAGATCTCGGCGCAATTGACGCTGATAGGCGAGATTGCTTTTTTGTAAGACCTCCGAATTCCAGCGCCGTGCAGCCCCAGACAAAATCATATTGCTAATGGTCTCGTAGGCGTCCCCATGACATTCTGTGGCATGCAGTATGCGCTGCTGCAGTGAACCGCTGCGATCGCCGCCGATAAACAGGCCGCGATATTCTCGGTGGCAGAGTTCGTTGGCGGTTTCAAAAATACTCTCCATATCTTCAAAATGCCTAAATACAGATCGAATACCCACATTGGCATGGTCGGCCACCTGCTGGGCGGTAGGCACCAGATTGCCCTGTTTAATCAGTTCCAGCATAGATTCGATAATCAGCTGGCGGCTGCGATCACTGCGCAGTCGACGACCATCTGGTTTGCTGCTGCTATTTTCTGATTCTGACATTGGTTTAGGGTTCTCTTTGGGCGTACCTTTATGCTTGCAGAGTTACATGTTGGCAGGCATGGTGTCAATAAAGTTGAGTCTGGCTGTTCATTTAGCGAAAAGCTTGTACTAATAGTTTCAGAAGTAGGGCGGTGATTGAATAACTAAAACGACCAATAAGGCTGGAGATAAAATAGTGAATAAAGAATACACAACATTTAAAAGCTTCTATCCTTTCTATCTGAGTCAGCACTCAAACCCGATCTCGCGGAAATTGCACTATCTGGGTACCAGTCTGGTGATCGCTCTATTGATTGCGGTTTTGATCAAAGGACAGTGGCAGGGGCTTTTATTGCTTCCACTGGTGGGCTATTTCTTTGCCTGGGTTGGGCATTTTTTCTTTGAGAAAAACCGACCAGCGACTTTTACCTACCCACTCTACAGTTTGATGGCTGATTTTGTGATGTTATTCGAGGCGTTGACAGGAAGGTTGGATCACTCTCAGTTTAGCGACCCAGAGTAAATAGCCTCTGAATAGAACTTGTTAGGTCTTGACGTTGTCGGGGCGGACAGTCATTATCTGCTCGGAAATTTTTCGGCTCAGTCACTATTAGCTTCCTTTTAGTTATCGTCTAGCCAGTTTAAATATTTAAATTTTTGAGGAATCTATGGCCGATTACGATCTTTTTAATGGTGATGCCGACGGTATCTGTGCTCTTTTGCAGCTGCGATTTGCTGAGCCGCGCGACAATGCTGAGCTGATTACCGGTGTAAAGCGCGATATCAATCTGCTGAAACGAGTGGATGCAAAAGCCGGTGACCGTATCACTGTATTGGATGTATCCATGGATAAAAACCATGATGATCTAATTCGTGTCCTGGATGCTGGGGCAGAAGTATTTTATGTGGATCATCATTTTCCCGGTAAGGTTCCCGAGTCCTCAGCCCTTAAGTCAATGATCAATGAAGCGCCCAATGTTTGTACCAGTCTTCTGGTCAATCACTATATGCGCGGGGCCTTCCGCGAGTGGGCTGTGGTGGGTACTTTTGGTGATAACCTCAAGCAGCCCGCCGCAGGTTTGATGAAAAATATGAATCTCTCAGAGCAGCAGGCAAGGCTGCTGGAAAACCTGGGAATTTATATTAACTACAATGGCTATGGTTCAGATCTTAATGAGCTGCACTTTAAGCCGGACGAGCTCTATACTTTGCTGAGTAACTACCAGAGTCCCTTTGATTTTGTCTCTGACAATGCCGAGCAATTTAATAAACTCGAATCAGGCTATCACCAGGATCTGAGTTCAGCCCAGACTACCGAGCCATTAAAGGCGACAGATTCTGTTGCGTTATTTGTTTTGCCCAATGCCAGCTGGGCTCGTCGTGTCAGCGGTGTCTACAGCAATGACCTGACTAACCAGAATCCCGATCGTGCCCATGCGGTATTAACCGAAAAGGCCAATGGCAACTACCTGGTCAGTGTGCGTGCACCACTGAATAAAAAGGCTGGTGCTGCGGCACTCTGCATGCAGTTCCCAACTGGTGGTGGTCGCGAGGCGGCTGCCGGTATCAATGATCTGCCAGCAGAGATGCTAAATAAGTTTATCGATGCATTTGAGAAGTCCTATACAGGCTGATTAACAGGGGTTTTATCAGTAATACCTGAACCAATACTAAAGGAGTTAGTTTTGTCCAGTTCACGTCCATTTTCTATTCTAGGTTTGCAGCAGATTGCTGTTGGTGGTCTCAATAAGCAAAAGCTTCGCAGCTTCTGGGTCGATCTTCTCGGCCTGACATTTAGAGATAGCTTTGTCAGTGAGACTGAGAATGTCGTTGAAGATATTTGTCAGTTGGGTTGCGGAGCCACTGCTATTGAAGTGGATTTAATGATGCCCCTGGATCCCGAAAAGCGTCCGCGAGTGGATAGTCCAGCCCTTAATCATGTGGGTCTGTGGGTGGATGATTTGGCGGCGGCTGTCGATTGGCTGTCGGGGCAGGGCCTGCGCTTTACACCGGGCGGTATTCGCAAAGGTGCTGCGGGGCACGATGTGTGTTTTATTCACCCCAAGGGCAACGATGAGTTCCCGCGCTCTGCTGAGGGTGTATTGGTGGAATTAGTCCAGGCGCCGCAGTCGGTTATTGATGCCTACAAGCTGTTGGCCGAAGCCTCAGCTGCCAATTAAGCCGTTTCCTTTTTTCGGCTTATCAGGCGCCCAAATACAATACCCACTTCAAATAGCAGCCACATCGGTATTGCCAGTAGCGTTTGCGAAAGGATATCTGGCGGTGTCAGCAGCATCCCAAAGATAAAGCAGAAGACAAAAACGTAGGGGCGTTTCTTGGCCAGTTTATCTGGGTCTACTGCACCCATCCACGAGAGAATCACCACGGCGATAGGAATCTCGAAGCTGATTCCAAAGGCAAAAAATAGCTTTAGGACAAAATCCAGATAGCTGCGGATATCGGTCATTATGGCAACGCCCTCGGGACCGACGCTGGTAAAAAACATAAATACCAGAGGAAACACCAGGTAGTAGGCGAAGGCCATTCCGGCATAAAACAGAAACACGCTGGACATAAACAGGGGTATAACAATTTTCTTTTCGCGCTGATAGAGTCCCGGCGCAACAAACGCCCAAACCTGATACAAAATATAGGGCATGGCGGCAAACATGGATAACACTAGGGTAAGTTTAAACGGTGTTAAAAATGGCGAGGCGACATCGGTGGCGATCATGGTTGATGATTCGGGCAGATACTGGCGCAATGGCTCTGAGACATAGAGGTAGAGCTGATTACTGAATGCGAACAGGCCGATAAAGATAATTGCCACGGAGGCGACAGCGCGCAGTACGCGGTTTCTGAATTCGATCAGATGGGCCATAAAAGGTTGGCTGTCGAGTTTTTCCTCAGTCATTTGTTAGTTGCTCTTTATTAGAGGACGCTGAGGGCTCTTGCTCTTTATTACTAGACGCTGAGGGCTCTTTATTAGAGGACGCTGAGGGCTCTTGATCTATTACAGGCGTTTCAAAGGGGTTTTCCGAAGTCATTTCCAGACTGCTGTCGAAGGCCTTGTTGTAGCTTTCTTCGATATGCTCTTTGCTTTCATTGAGCTCGCGCATCACTTGCTCGTTATGCAGCTGCTGGCGAATATCATCCATACCTACTTCCTGTTCCAGATCCTGACGTGCCTTGGTAAGCATCTGCTTTAGGCGGCCAATCCACAGGGAAATACTGCGCACCGTCTGGGGCAGCCGTTCGGGGCCCATCACCAGCAGGGTGACAAGGGCGATAAGCAGTAGTTCTGAAAAACCGATATCAAACATTAATTATTCAGCAGTTTCTTTTTTCTCTTCATCAGATTTCTCATTAGAGCTGTCAGCAGTCTTTTCTGCTGAATTCTCGGATGAAGTGTCCTCATCCGAAGAGGCTGAATCTTTAAAGCCCTTAACAGCGCCGCCCAGATCTGAGCCAATACCGCGCAATTTTTTAGTACCAAAAATCAGCGCAACAATAACCAAAATAATAAGTAGTTCCTGCCATCCAAAACCCATCTTAATTCTCCGTTAGATATTGTATTAATGTTAGTTGTTCGCGATTTAACGCGAGGCTTTTTCATCCAGGCCAGATAGATCAAAGCGTCTTTCCAGCTCGCTGATTACTGCCTGGGCATCTTCGCCGAGGTGCGAGAGCATTACCAGGCTGTGAAACCACAGGTCGGCGGTTTCGTAGACGAGCTTTTCGTTGTTGCCGCTAACCTCAGCATCGCGGGCGGCAAGAATAGTCTCCACTGACTCTTCGCCAACCTTTTCTAGAATCTTGTTTAGTCCCGCCTTATGTAAGCTGGCCACATAGGACTTATCCGCAGATGACTGCTTGCGCGTTTCCAAAACCTCGCAGAGTTGTTTTAGAACATCAGTGCTGCTCATTAGTATATTTCCTTTGGATTCTTTAAAACTGGATCTACAGTTTTCCACTGTCCGTCTTCCAGTACTCGATAAAAGCAGGACTCTCTACCGGTGTGACAGGCAATGCCGCCGAGCTGTTCGACCTGCATAATAATAACGTCATTATCACAGTCGAGGCGCAGCTCTTTCAACAGCTGAACATGGCCGGATTCTTCGCCTTTGCGCCACAGTCTGTTGCGCGATCGCGACCAGTAGACGGCGCGGTTTTCGTCGACGGTTAATTGCAGTGCCTCGGCATTCATCCAGGCGACCATCAGCACTTTGCCAGTCTCAGCGTTCTGGGCTATGGCTGGAACCAACCCGTCACTGTTCCAAGCTATATTGTCGAGAAAACTCATTAATTTAATGTCCTGTTAACTAATGGGTGAATTATGGCAGTAGTTATTACTCAACACTAGTCCAAGGCTAGCGCAGCAGTAATAGCACCAGGCCAGTGGCGACCAAAACAAGGCCGGTCTCTGGTAGCTGGGAAAGGGAATTGGCTGTTTCAGGAAAGGCTAAGCAGAGCCCGGAGCCGATCGCTGCACCGGCAATAGCGGGAAACCATTTGCGTGCGGTACCAACTTTGCCAGCTGTCGGCGTTACTACTGCAGGCTCTTTTTTTGCAAGGTCTGTCTGGCCGTTTTGCTGCATAGATTGCAGTGCTTGGTAGATCAGCGGTGGAATTTCCGGCAATTGTTCCAGCCAGTCAGGTGCATAGCGTTTAAACTGCTTGAATAGGCTTTTTGGTGAGTAACGATCTTTTAACCACTTGTCGAGAAATGGCTGGGCAGTGGTCCAGAGGTCGAGCTGCGGATAGAGCTGACGACCCAATCCCTCAATATTGAGTAGGGTTTTTTGCAGCAGTACCAGAGAGGGCTGCACTTCCATATTAAAGCGTCGCGCTGTGGTAAACAGACTGATCAGCATATGACCTAGGGATATCTCATTGAGCGGGCGCTGAAAGATCGGCTCGCAGACGGCACGGATCGCGCTGGTAAATTCATTCACCGGCGTGCTCTCAGGTACCCAGCCGGAGCGAATATGCAATTCGGCAACCTGGCGGTAGTCGCGCTTAAAGATAGCGATCAGGTTGCGCGCCATATAGTACTGATCATCTTTGCTGAGCGAGCCCATAATCGCGCAGTCGATGGCGATATAGGAGGGCTTCTCGGGGTTGCTGGCATTGACAAAGATATTCCCCGGATGCATATCTGCATGGAAGAAGTTGTGCTCAAATACCTGGGTAAAGAAGATCTCTACACCTCGTTCAGCCAGGGCTTTAAAGTTGACCCCGGCGGCTTTTAGCTCGTCGATATTGGTGACTGGTGTGCCGTAAATACGCTCCATAACCAGCACTTTCTCATTGGAGTAGTCCCAGTCTATCTTTGGTACATAGAGCAGTGGCGATCCATCGAAGTTATGCCGCAACAGTGAGGCATTAGCGCCCTCAGCCTGCAGGTTGAGTTCATCGTAGATAACCTGCTCGTAGTCGGCAATTACCTCGATCGGGCGCAGGCGACGGCCGTCCTGGCTGTATCTGGCCAGCAGGCGGGCGAGGGTATACATCAGGGCAATATCTTTGCCGATCACTTTTTCGATATTGGGGCGCACCGCTTTAACCACTACATCGCTGCCATCTTTAAGCACGGCGGCATGCACCTGGGCTACCGAGGCAGAGGCCAGGGGTTCAGATTCAAAGCTGAGAAATAGCTCGTCGACACTGCTGTTAAGTGCCTGCTCAACAATCTGGCGAAACTTGGCGGACTTAAAGGGTGGCACATTGTCCTGTAGCTGGGCCAGTTCTGTGCAGATATCTTCTGGCACCAGATCGGGGCGAGTGGATAGCAGTTGGCCGAACTTTATAAAGATTGGACCCAGGCTCTCCAGGGCTTTGCGTAGGCGCTCACCGCGATTACTTGAGGGTCGCCCATATAAAACCGCTGGGGCTAATGCCAGGCGCGCCGCCAGTGGCAGCTTGTCTTTGTCGATCAGGCAGTCAAGACGATAACGGTAAACCATATGAGTGATTTTTAATAACCGGCGAAGTCGAATCAAGAGTCGCTCTCCGGGTTATTGTTGATCTGTGTAAGCTTTTCAGCTACCAGCAATTCAATGGCCTGGCGGCTTTTATTAATTCGTGCCGCTGTGCGCTCCACCTCCGTGGAGAGATGGCGAACCCGCTGGGTAAAGTCTTCAAACTCTGCAGAAGAGGGTGTTGCGCGAAGCTCTTCCTGGGCAATTTCTGCGGCGGCAGACTTGGCCCTGCCGCTGACATCCTTGGCGACAGTGGCTGAGCTGCGCAACGTATCGGCGAGTATATGGGCGGGAATATCGCCGATAACAGCGGCTAAAGCTGCTTCCCAGTCTACATCAAGATTACGCATTAAGTTGTTGATTTTAATTAAAAAATCAAGGTCGCCATTAACGCTAATCCCGGTGCCGGCAAAGGAGATTTGCTGTTCGTTATTCATTGCCAACCCAAGCATAGCAAGTAGTGATCCGCTAACTGTGGTGTCGGCGCTGTCCTGCCAGTTGCTGTGCAACATAATGCCGGTGCTGGTGGCTTCAATAGCCACTTTGAGGGGCGGCATATTGCTCTCAATCAGCAGAAGTTTGCCTTCGAGTTCGGCGATCTGGCGCTGGGTGGCAGGGTCGTATTCGAGGGCTGCATTGATCAGTTTCTCTGCTGCCTCAAAGGCCGAGGCCTGCATAGCATTAAAAATCACTAGGGCTTAACTCCGCGGTGCAGGGCGACAATACCACCGGTCATATTGTGGTAATCGCAGTTGCTAAAGCCGGCATCCTCGACCATGGATTTAAGGGTTTCCTGATCCGGGTGCATACGAATAGATTCCGCCAGATACTGATAGCTGTCGCTGTCTTTGGCAAATAGCTGACCGAGCTTGGGCAGTATATTAAACGAGTAGCCGTCATAAATTTTTGACAGTAACTGGCTCGGTGGCTTGGAGAATTCCAATACCAGCAGTTTGCCGCCGGGTTTGAGTACGCGGTTCATCGAGCGCAGGGCCATAGCCTTGTCGGTGACATTGCGCAGACCAAAGGCAATGGTGATGACATCAAAGGTATTGTCCGGAAAGGGCAGGTACTGGGCATTGGCCTGGGCGAACTGGATATTGTTGACCACGCCGCGATCCATCAGGCGGTCACGACCGACTTTAAGCATGGAGTCGTTGATATCGGCCAGTACTACCTGACCTTCGCTGCCGACTATGCGTGAGAACTTGGCAGCTAGATCACCGGTACCACCGGCGATATCCAGCACTTTGTGACCACGGCGAACACCAGACATCTCGATGGTCATACGCTTCCACAGACGGTGGATACCGGCGGACATCAGATCGTTCATCAGATCGTAGCTGGAGGCTACCGAGTGGAATACTTCAGCAACTTTTTCCGCTTTTTCTTCGGTGTTAACGGTTTTGTAGCCAAAGTGGGTGGTGTTGTCAGACTCTTTAGACTTTTCAGACATAGATAAACGTCGCAGCGATCATAAAATATTAGGCGCCTATTGTAGCGGGAGTTTGCGCAATTAGGTATTGCTACGGGATAAAAGCCTGGGGCTAATCTCAGATTACGCCGTTAAGCCAATTTGACCACTTGAGTATCAGGATCCCGAGACTGGCCTGCCTCTTGCAGTGTTTGCAGGTAGGCTGCCCATTTGCTCTGGTAATTACTGCCGAGCTCGTAGAGATAATCCCAGCTGTATATCCCGGAATCATGGCCGTCACTAAAGCTGATCTGTATGGCATAGTTACCGGATTTGGCAATGGCTGTGATAGAGATGTTGCGCTTGCCAAATTGCAGTACTTCCTGACCGCGGCCGTGGCCGCGAACTTCCGCGCTGGGTGAGAGTACCCGCAGATATTCGGCGGGTAGCTGGTGACGGATATCACCAGCGTATTCCAGGGTCAGGCAATCCTTCGACTTATTGAGAACAATACGGCTCGGTATCAGGCTGCTATCAAGTGGCTTGCTCATATTAGAGAATAAACCGGGTCAGATCTTCGTCAGCGGCCAGCTCGCCGAGCTGTTTGTCGACAAAGGCTTTATCGATAGAGATGCTTTGCGCTTCGCTACTCAGGTCAGAGGCCTCGAAGGAAATCTCTTCCAGCAGTCGCTCCATAATCGTGTGCAAACGGCGTGCGCCGATATTTTCGGTACCTTCGTTGACCTCAAAGGCGATCTCGGCAATGCGTCGAACCCCATCTTCGGTAAAGGCGATATCTACCCCTTCGGTACCCATCAGCTCAATGTACTGCTTGGTTAATGAAGCTCTGGGCTCGGTGAGAATACGCTCGAAATCATTGATCTTGAGGGAGTGTAGTTCGACGCGAATCGGCAGTCGTCCCTGCAGCTCGGGAATAAGATCCGAAGGTTTGGCAAGATGGAATGCACCCGAGGCAATAAATAAAATATGGTCGGTTTTGATCATGCCGTATTTGGTTGAGACGGTACTGCCTTCGATTAATGGCAGTAGATCGCGCTGCACACCTTCGCGGGAGACATCGGCACCACTGGCTTCACCGCGACGGCAGACCTTGTCTATCTCGTCGAGAAAGACAATGCCATTTTGCTCGGCGGCGCTGACGGCAATCGCTTTAATCTCTTCTTCATTGATTAGCTTCGCCGCTTCCTCTTCTTTAAGGTGCTTGAGAGCTTCGGCTACGGTCAGTTTGCGGGTAGATGTTTTGCCCTGACCCATGGTGCTAAACATATTCTGCAGCTGCGAGGTCATCTCCTCCATGCCCGGTGGCGCCATAATTTCCACGCCGGCGGCGGACTGGCTGAGTTCCATCTCAATCTCTTTATCATTTAAAGCACCTTCTCGGAGTTTCTTGCGAAATACCTGTCGCGTCGATGAGCCTTGATCAGTCTGTCCATCGGCACTGCGAGCCGGAGGTAGCAGTACATCGAGGACGCGCTCTTCCGCAGAGTCCATGGCTCGCTGCTCGACCTTTTTGATCTCCTGTTCACGCACCTGCTTAACCGAGGTTTCCACCAGGTCACGAATAATTGATTCAACATCTTTGCCGACATAGCCGACTTCGGTAAATTTGGTCGCTTCGACTTTAACGAAAGGGGCGTTGGCAAGCCGTGCCAGCCGACGTGCAATCTCGGTTTTACCTACACCGGTGGGGCCGATCATCAGAATGTTTTTTGGTGTAACTTCATTGCGCATCTCGTCGCCGAGTTGCGCGCGGCGCCAGCGATTGCGCAGGGCGATTGCCACTGAGCGCTTGGCATCGTCCTGACCAATAATATGGCGGTTTAGCTGGTGAACAATTTCTCTGGGTGTCATTTGTGACATAGTTATTCCTGATTTCCTGTCTATTTAAGCGTTGGAGTCCAACTCTTCAATAGTTCGATTGTGATTGGTGTAGATACAGATATCGCCAGCGATTTTCAGACCCTGCTCGACTATATCCCGGGCGCTCATCTCAGTGTTATCCAGCAGAGCGCGGGCCGCTGATTGAGCGAAGGGGCCGCCAGAGCCGATGGCGATCAAATCATCTTCCGGCTGAATAACGTCGCCATTGCCGGTAATAATCAGCGAGGCTTCGCTATCGGCAACCGCCAGCAGTGCCTCGAGCTTGCGCAGGATACGGTCGGTGCGCCAGTCTTTGGCCAGTTCGACAGCCGCTTTGGTGAGGTTGCCCTGATGTTGCTCAAGCTTGGCTTCAAAGCGTTCAAATAGAGTAAATGCATCGGCAGTCCCGCCGGCAAATCCAGCGATAACCTTGTTCTGGTAGAGTCGTCGAACTTTACGTGCATTGCCTTTCATAATGGTATTGCCAAGGCTTACCTGTCCATCACCACCAATCACGACTTTGCCATTGCGGCGTACTGAAAGAATGGTTGTTCCGCGATACTGTTCCACGATTTACTCCTTAGTTTGGTTATCTCTAGAAATGGGGTCAGCTTGGGGAATATCAATGGCTGAAATAAAAACTATTAAACTGTTATAGCAGTGGCAGATAACCATTGCGGCGCACAGATTTCTCGACCTGCCCCGGGAAGAAGTTTAGTAGCGGCAGACAGCGCAGCCCGGCAATACGCAGCCCGCGTGATGTCCAGTTGTTGCAGGTGTTGGTCAGCATATAGATACCGCGGGCCTTAAAAAACACTTCTCCGTTGGGTTTTTCTCTAACCTGAGTAAGCTGACCCTGAGATCGCTGTTTAAAGTAACTGGCGACAAATCCGGCCAGTGCCTCCTCAATAGTCTGATTACTATCGATGCTATAGATACGGTTAGTGGCGCTTATTTGATCGCGAATGCTGTTAATACCCAGAACTGCAATTACCGCAGTAGAAGGAAGGAATAGGGCGCGCATAGCGCTGATGAAGGTCTGCTGTGATGCGCCGTAATATTTAAAGTCGCCCCAACCGAATCGTACCCAGGGGCAGTCTTGCAGGTGCTCTTTAAGCGCCGGGATGTTTTTCAATACAACAGTTGTCGGCAACACTAAATGTGTGTGAATGCCATCGCGAAAAAAGTGTATTTGAGCATTGGACATAGGCTTTTATAATTATCTGCCGGATATCTCAAGATTACAGCTTTTCTGTCAGTAATGCACAACTTCCGCCCGGCACTGGCCGCTGATTGTTTTTGCTACTTTTTGGTCTACACTAGAGCGAATAAGCGCACAGTGATAGACCAAAAGAGGATTTTATTTAGTGAGCATTAAATTATCAGATAACAGTCTCTTAAAGACCCAGGCCCATATCAACGGTCAATGGGTCGACGCAGATTGCGCTGAAACGCTGGCAGTAACCAATCCAGCCACTAATGAAGTGATAGCCGAGGTTGCCAAATGTGGTAGCGCTGAAACTCGTCGGATGATCGAAGCGGCGGACGCCGCGCAAAAACTCTGGGCCAAATCTACGGTTAAAGAGCGGGCCGCGGTCTTGCGTCGCTGGTTTAATCTGGTGATGGAGAATCAAGAAGATTTAGCTCAGATACTCACTGCCGAACAAGGTAAACCGCTTGCCGAAGCCCGCGGTGAAATTGCCTATGGCGCTAACTATATTGAGTGGTTCGCAGAAGAGTCAAAGCGCGTCTACGGTGACACCATCGCGCCACCCTCTAGTGACAAGCGGTTGGTCGTTATTAAGCAGCCAGTAGGTGTGGTCGCCTGCATTACCCCCTGGAATTTCCCCAGTGCCATGCTTACCCGTAAGATTGCTCCGGCTATAGCTGCAGGCTGTGCGGTAGTTTGTAAGCCGGCCAATGCCACGCCGCTGTCGGCATTGGCGTTGATTGAATTGGCGGTTAGAGCAGGGATGCCAGAGGGTTTGATCAATATCGTCACTGGTCGCACTGCTGAAATTGGTGCTGAGTTGACTGGCAATCCACTGGTGCGAAAAGTAACCTTTACCGGTTCAACGCCGGTGGGCAAACAGCTGATGGCTGAGTGCGCACAGACCGTCAAGCGCACCTCCATGGAGCTAGGTGGCAATGCACCGTTTATTGTCTTTGATGATGCAGATGTCGATGCTGCTGTTCAGGGTGCCATGACATCTAAATATCGCAATGCCGGTCAGACCTGTGTTTGCTCAAATCGCTTGATTATTCAGGCGGGAATTTATGACGAGTTTGCCGCCAAACTAACCGCAGCGGTTCAGGCACTAAAGGTTGGCAATGGGGTGGAAGAGGGTGTAACGGTTGGTCCGTTGATTGATGCCAAAGCGGCAAACACCGTCTGTGAGTTTATTGATGATGCCGTGGCTAAAGGTGCCGCAGTGATTGCAGGTGGTGGTCGCAGTGATCTCGGCGGTTCATTTGTCGAGCCAACCATTCTGACCAATGTAACACGGCATATGCGGGTTTTCTCTGAGGAGATCTTTGGCCCGGTAGCACCCTTATTAAAATTTGAGACTGAAGCCGAAGTGGTGCTGATGGCCAATGATACCGAGTTTGGGCTGGCGGCTTATTTTTATTCGCGGGATATTGGCCGAGTATGGCGAGTTGCTGAGCAGCTTGAGTACGGCATCGTCGGGGTTAACGAGGGAGTTATCTCCAACGAAATGGCACCCTTTGGTGGTCTCAAAGAATCTGGTACTGGTCGAGAGGGTTCTAAATACGGTATGGATGATTATATTGATATTAAATATATCTGTATGGGGGGGATTGGCGTAAGCTAAAGCGGTATAGATTCAGTCGCCTTTATCGCCCGTTCAAAGTATCAGCCAGAAACCAAAAAAATGACAAATCTCTTTGAGCACAAAACCCTGGTTATCACTGGCGCATCCAGTTGATTTATCTGTTTCCGCGCATCCGGCGGTAACTGCCTCCGCGACTGTACGCCAAGGCTCGTAAAACAAATAGAAGTACCGCAATCGAAACGTCGAAAAATAGGAGTCACGCAACCATTTATGAAGCTAAATTACATTGAGCAGGGCGCTCATTCTGAACAGATCCCACCCATTATTTTAATCCACGGTATGTTTGGTTCGCTGAGCAATCTGGGGATGCTGGGCCGAACATTGGTCGATCGTTACAGAGTGATCAGTGTCGATCTTCGCAATCATGGGGATTCACCCCATGCGCAAAAAATGGATCTGGCGTCGATGGCGGCGGATATTGTTGAGTTGATGGATGATCTGTCTATCGATAGTGCCATACTTATTGGTCACTCGCTGGGTGGTAAAGTAGCCATGCAGATCGCCCTTGATTCTCCAGCCAGGGTGGCTGGGCTGGTGGTTGTCGATATAGCGCCGGTCACCTACAGCGGCGGCCAAGATTTGGCGCTGGCTGCACTGGTTGCGCTCGGTAAATTGACAGTGGCAAGTCGCAGTGCTGCTGATCAGATTCTCAGTCAGTTTATTGCCGAGGCACCTACCCGAGCATTCCTGCTGAAGAATCTTGCCCGCGACGCGCAGGGTGTATTGGGTTTAAAGCTAAATATCTCGGCGATTGAGGAAAACTATGCAACGACGCTGGTTGCTGGGCCTATCGGTGATTGCTACAGCGGACCTACGCTGTTTCTTAAAGGGGAGCAATCAGCTTATATTCAGGATAAGCATCGACCGATTATTGAAAAGATGTTCCCCCAGGTGCAGTTGCAGGTTGTTGCCAATGCCGGCCACTGGCTTCATGCCGAGCAGCCTCAGGTATTTAATGATCTGGTTGCTGAGTTTCTCGAGAAAAAAATCTTATTATAAAGGGTTAAACAAATAACGCCGAACATAGTAAACTTGCGCCTGCAAAAATTTAGCCATCAGAAATACACCTCAGGAAATAACAATGTTTGAGAGTTTAAAGCCCGCAGCAATTGATCCCATTCTTGGATTGATGGCCGCTTTTAGAGAAGATCCTCGCGATAATAAAATTGATTTAGGTGTTGGCGTCTACCAAGACGACCGTGGCCGCACGCCGGTTATGGAAGCGGTAAAGCGCGCCGAGTCCAAGTTGATGGAACTCGAGAAGACCAAATCCTATCAGGGTATTGCTGGCGACGCTGAGTACAACAGCCGTATGCTGGCGTTGATGTTCGGTGACGGGCACAGCATTCTTTCATCTGGTCGCATTAAAACCCTACAGGCACCCGGTGGTTCTGGTGCACTTCGAGTTGGCGCTGAAGTTATCAAGCGCGCTCGACCCGAAGCCAAGCTGTGGGTCGGTGTTCCCACCTGGCCCAACCATATTCCTCTGCTCGGCGGTGCTGGCTTTGAGATAGAAGAATACCCCTATTACGATATGCAGAGCCGTCAGATCAACTCAGAGTTGATGATGGAGACTCTGCGTAAGGTGCCGGCGGGCGATGTAGTGCTGTTGCACGGCTGCTGCCACAACCCAACTGGTGCCGACCTGACCAATGCTCAGTGGGATGAGATTACCGAGATAGCTCTTGAGAGAGGCTTTATTCCGTTTATCGACACCGCTTATCAGGGTCTCGGTGATGGCCTTGAGGAAGATGCCTACGGTATGCGCACTATGGCGGAGAAACTGCCAGAGATTGTGATCGCCTCTAGCTGCTCAAAGAACTTCGGTCTCTATCGTGAGCGTACTGGTTCAATTACCTTTATTACCCAGACTGCCGAGCAGGCAGGTATTGTTGCTGCCCAGGCGATGACCGTTGCCCGTCAGCTATATTCTATGCCCCCGGCACACGGCGCGCTGTTAGTTTCCCTGATTCTTGGTGACGAAGAGCTGTGTACTGACTGGAAAGCTGAGCTGGAAGAGGTGCGCCTGCGTATCAAATCCATGCGCACATTGCTGGCGGATAGTATTCAGGATAATGCTCAGGGAATGGACTTTAGCCATATCAAGCGTCAGAACGGTATGTTCTCATTTTTGGGTGTTAAACCAGAGCATCTGGTGCGCCTGAGAGAGGAGTTTGGTATTTATATTGTCTCTTCAACTCGGATTAATTTGGCGGGAATTAACTCAAGTAATATCAATTACTTATCTGAATCTATTAAGGAAGTACTTAAATAGATTTTTGTGGCTTTTACAGCAGTTGTTGGGTGACGGATTGTAAGCTCTGTTCCAATGACTGCTGGCTACAGTCAACAATAATATCTGCGTACTTTCGGTAGAGCTTACAGCGCTCTTCGTAGAGTGATTCGAGGCTCTGGTCTGGCTTTCTGGCAATACCGCGGCTATCGAAGTTAGAGATACGTTTTTCCAGCTCCCCCAGCGGAACATCTAAAAACACCAGTTTTGCGTTGTCTTTGAGGCGAGCCATTCCAGCAGCGGAATAGACGGCACTGCCGCCAGTGGCGACCACTTTTCCGGCGATCTGCTCAGTGAGTAGTACCTGTTCCTCGATGGCGCGGAGATTTAAATAGTCGCTGGTGTCGAGTATTTCCTGCAATGTCTGTCCTTCACACACCTGAATGGCCACATCTGTATCGACAAACCCCAACCCCAGCTGTTTGGCCAATAGAACACCCAGGGTGCTTTTGCCGGCACCGGGCATACCAATTAAGACGATACTGTTTGCTTTACTATTCATATGCTTCCTTAATTTAACGGTCATTCCCATTACTGCACAGGGTACTCCCGTCATTCTCGCGAATGCGGGAATCTCTTCCCTGACTACATCACCTTTGGATCAATGGTAGATATTATGCCTTAAAAAGCGTGCATTGCCGCGCTAGCCTGTATAATCACCGATCAGGTTTTTAGAAGCTCAAAAATATGCCCTATTTTCAACGTATCGGATTGCTTGGAAGCCTCGCGGTTCCAGAAGTTCGCGACTCCTTCAACAAGCTCGAAGCATTTCTGCTCGACCAGGGAAGAGAGGTTATCTACGAAGAGCAGGCGGCCAAGCTGGTCGACTGGCCGGTGGTTAAGGTGCTTCCTATTGAGGAGTTCTCTGGAGCCGTAGATCTGGCGATTGTTGTCGGCGGTGATGGCAGTATGCTCAGTGCCAGTCGCAAGATGGCGGAAAGCAATATTCCACTGCTGGGTATTAACCGCGGTCGTCTTGGCTTCTTAACCGATATTTCGCCAGATGAGATTGCCGAACGTGTACTTCCGGTATTGGCTGGGAACTTCAAAAAAACCGATCGCTTTATCCTCGAGACATCGATTAGCCGCAATGGCAAGCTGATCGGCGAAGGGCTGGCGGTCAATGATATTGTGCTGCACCCCGGCAAGTCAGTACGGATGATGGCCTTTGAGCTCTATGTGGACAATGAGTTTGTCTACAGCCAGCGCTCTGATGGTCTGATTGTCGCCACGCCAACTGGCTCAACGGCCTATGCGCTGTCGGCCGGTGGACCGCTGCTCTGTCCAGAGCTGGATGCCATGGTGGTGGTGCCGCTCAACCCCCATACCCTTAATAGCAGGCCTATTGCCCTTCATGGCGATGCCCAAATTGAAATTCGCGTGAGCTCAAAAAATGAGCTGCATCCGCTGATTACCTGTGACGGTCACGATGACTACCAGACCGAGCCGGGGGATATTATTACTATCCGTAAGCATCCCCACGGCATTGTCCTGATTCATCCCGAGGATCATAATTTCTACAGTATCTGCCGCTCTAAGCTGGGCTGGGGCAGTCGTCTTGATAGTAAGAAAAATAACAATGACTAGAATTAATGGCTAGAACCAATGACAAATAGTCTGACATTGATCGCACGCTGGATAATTGCCGCCAGATACCATCCCGCCACGGCGTTGCTATTTGTCGCTAGCTTGTTCGGCTGGTTTATTGGCAGCTTTCTCTACCCGGTTCCCCAGCCCTTTGTATTTGGCGGTATTACCGGCCCTGAGAAATGGCGTCTGGTCTTGCCGATCTTTGTTCACTTCGGTTTGATGCACTTTGTCTTTAATGGCCTATGGCTCTGTTTGCTGGGCGCGCGTATCGAGCGCTTGTCCGGCTCTCTACACCTTATTCTTGTGGTATTGCTCTGCGCCCTGGTTTCCAATATGGCGCAGTTTGTGTGGAGTGGCTCGGTGTATTTTGGTGGCATGTCCGGGGTTATCTACGGTCTCTTGGGCTATATCTGGATCCGCAATCTGTTGGCGCCGCATCCCCTGATAGCGTTACCCAAAGAGTTAATTATTTTTATGATTGCTTGGTTGTTTGTCTGTATGACCGGCATCCTCGATATATTACTCGGTGTGGGTATAGCCAATGCCGCCCATGCCAGCGGTCTGTTGATCGGTATGCTGCTGGGTCTGGTATTTGGTGTGGTGGCGAAAATTGGCAAGAGGTTATTGTAGGCTATGGACTTTCAGCAGTTACTCGATAGTATCACTCCGGATATTTATCAGCGCTTTAAAAAAGCCGTGGAGCTGGGCAAGTGGCCGGATACACGACCCTTGAGTGCAGAGCAGAAGGCCCTCTGTATGCAGGCTATTATTGCCTATGAACAGCAACAGTGTCTGCCCGAAGAGCAACGTACAGGCTATGTACCGCCGAAAACTACTGCCTGCAGCACTGATCTGCCGGACGATCATCTCGATAGCCAGCAGCCATTGAAGTGGCAGGATTAAACCCATGAGCGAATTATTAATTCAGGCCTCCGGTCATCTGGAAAAGATGCATACCAGCCTCGATGACAGTGGCGCGGTTGACTATCAACTGCCATTGGATAAGCAGTTAATTTCCCTAAATCAGTATATTGGCAAGCGTATCAGCCTTGAGCACCTGGGTGATATTCACTGTCTTCACTGTGGTCGCCGCTCGAAGAAAAGCTTTAGCCAGGGCTACTGCTATCCCTGTTTTACCAAGTTGCCCCAGTGCGACACCTGCATTATGAGCCCAGAGAAATGCCATTTTCATCACGGCACCTGCCGCGACCCGGAATGGGGCGAGAAATTCTGCTTTACCGATCATTTTGTCTATTTGGCCAATAGCTCTGGGGTCAAAGTGGGTATTACCCGCGGCAACCAATTGCCGACTCGCTGGATCGACCAGGGCGCCACTCAGGGTCTGCCAATATTCCGGGTAGATACTCGCTATCAGGCGGGCTTGATCGAAGATCGTCTGCGCGAGCACATCGCCGATAAAACCCATTGGCAGAGAATGCTTAAAGGCAATGCTGAGTCGGTTGACCTGGGGTTATTGCGCGATGAGTTAATGACTAAATCAGAATCTGAGCTCGAGCTTCTTGAACAGGAGTTTGGCCTTCAGGCACTGCAGCGCCTTTATAACGAGAGCACTACTGAAATTGAATTTCCGGTGAGTATCTGGCCGGAAAAGGTAAAGAGCTTTAATCTCGATAAGCAACCTCTAATTGAGGGCCTGCTGCAGGGTATTAAGGGTCAGTACCTGATCTTTGATAGCGGGGTAATCAATATCCGCAAATATACTGCCTACAATGTGCAGTTTTCCGTCTATAGTTTGTAACCAAAAGCCATTAGCTTATATAAAAGCCTTTAGCCCGTAGTAAAAGCCTTTAGCCTGTAGTAAAAGTATTTAGCCCCAATTGACCCTTAACGTTGATAAGGATATTCCCAATGAAAGATGCGCTCCCCCAAACTATCTATCTTGAAGATTACAAAGCCTCGGCATTTTTAATCGACAAAACCGACCTGGTTTTCGATCTCGGCGAAGATAACAGCAGGGTGACAGCAACACTGACTATCAGGCGCAATCCGGATAGCGCAGAGACATCCGCCGACCTGATATTACACGGCAGCGAAGGCCTCGATCTGCAGTCTGTGCAAGTTGATGGAGTAGAGCTAAAAGAGGGTACCTATACCCGCGATAGTGAATCCCTGTGCATCAGCGGTCTCGGAGACAGCGCCACAATCACCACCGAAGTGCTTATAAAGCCGCAACTCAATACCACCATGATGGGGCTCTACAGATCCCGCACCATGTACTGTACCCAGTGCGAGGCCGAAGGTTTTCGCGATATCACTTACTATCTGGATCGTCCGGATGTGATGTCAGAATTCACCACCAGGGTAATTGCCGATAAGGCCACATACCCTGCGCTGCTCTCCAATGGCAATCCCATTGCCAGCGGTGATCTCGATGGCGGCAGACATTTTGTTACCTGGCACGACCCGTTTAAAAAACCCGCCTATCTATTTGCACTGGTCGCCGGAACCCTGGCTGTGGTTGAAGATAGCTTTACCACTATGACCGGGCGCGCGATCAAGTTGCAGATTTTTGTTGAAGAAAAGGATCTGGATAAGTGCGATCACGCCATGTTGTCGTTAAAAAACTCCATGGCCTGGGACGAGCAGATCTATGGCCGCGAGTACGATCTGGATATCTTTATGATTGTCGCCGTGGATGATTTCAATATGGGGGCCATGGAAAATAAAGGTCTCAATATCTTTAATACCTCTGCGGTTCTGGCCAACCCAAAAACCACCACAGATGCAGCTTTCCAGAGAGTCGAGGGGATTGTCGCCCACGAGTATTTCCACAACTGGTCTGGCAATCGGGTGACCTGTCGCGACTGGTTTCAGTTAAGTCTTAAAGAGGGTTTTACCGTCTATCGCGACTCGCAGTTCTCGGCGGATATGAATTCCGCGACGGTTAAACGTATTCAAGATGCCACCTATCTGCGTACTCACCAATTTGCCGAAGATGGTGGTCCGATGTCCCATCCGGTGCAGCCCGATTCTTATATGGAGATCAATAATTTCTACACCCTTACGGTGTATGAGAAGGGTGCTGAAGTGGTGGGCATGTATCACAGCCTGTTGGGTGACGAATTATTTAGAAAGGCCACCGATCTCTATTTTGAACGCCACGATGGTCAGGCGGTGACTATTGAAGAGTTTGTAAAGGCCATGGAAGATGCCAGTGGTCGCGATTTTACGCAGTTCCGTCGCTGGTACAAACAGTCCGGTACACCCCATTTAAAAGTCAGTTCCCATTACGATGCCGCGGACAAAACATTGACCCTGGATTTTGCCCAGAGCTGTCCTGCAACCCCGGGCCAGCCGCAAAAGCAGGCCTTTGTTATTCCGGTCAAGCTGGGTCTGGTCGGCCTCTCTGGTGATCTGCCGTTAAATGCCAATGGCGATACAGAAATCGTTTATGAAGTCACTGAAACCACAGAGCAGCTGGTGATTGAAAATATCCATGAGGCACCAGTGCCTTCATTGCTGCGCGGTCTATCGGCACCCGTAAAACTTGATTATCCCTACAGCTCCGAGCAGCTCGCCCATCTGATGGCCAATGACAGTGACGGCTTTAATCGCTGGGATGCTGGCCAGAAGCTGAGTTTTGCCCTGTTGGAAAAGTTAGCTGACGACAGCCTGCACCAGCGTCCACTGATCATGGACAAGCAGCTTGTCGACGCCTATGACTCGCTGCTTAGCGATGCCAGTTTAGATCCGGCGATGGTTGACTTGATGTTGCAACTGCCCAGCGAAGCCCAGCTTCACGAAGAGGCCGATATTATCCATGTGGATGCTATTCACAGCGCCCGCCAGTTTGTCCGCAAGGCGCTTGCAGAAGCTCTCTCGGATAAGTTTTTGGCGGTCTATCAACGCCATAATATTGAGCAGGTCTATGCCCCTGATGCGGCTCAAATTGGTCGGCGCTCTCTAAAGAATGTGGCGCTGAGCTATCTCATGCTAATTGATAATATTGGTGTTGATCTAGCCCTAAAGCAGTTCCAGGCGGCTGACAATATGACTGATAAAGCCGCGGCACTGGCTTGTCTGGTCAACTGTCCGGCAGCTGCAGAGCAGTCCACTTCAGCCCTGGCCGAATTTGAAGCGCAGTATCGCGATGAGGGATTGGTTATGAATCTGTGGTTGCAGGTTCAGGCGACCAATAGTCAGCCCGGTGGCCTGCAGCGGGTGAAGGCATTGCTGAAACACTCGTCATTTACCATGAGTAACCCGAATAAAATTCGCAGTCTTATCGGTGCCTTCTGCAGTGCCAACCCGGCTAATTTTCACAATATTGATGGCTCGGGCTACCAGTTCCTAAAAGAGCATATTCTCAGCCTGCACAGCCAGAATCCTCAGGTGGCTGCGCGTCTGGTAACCCCTTTAACCCGCTGGAAGAAGTACCCCGAACCCAATCGCCAACAGATGCGCGATGCACTGCAGCGAATTGCCGATGAACCCGGTCTGGTTAAGGATATTTACGAAATTGCGACTAAGTCGCTATAGAAAAACATTCGAGAGCGCAGACCATCAATAATCGCGGCTGGTAAAGCCATGATTGTTGTCTATGCTTTAAGTATCAAACCGGTATTGTCCTTTTTACTGGCTTGATACTTGCGATCCGGTTGCTTAATCCGGCAGCGAATGACTAATCCCCATTCAGGGTCGTTAAGGACAGATGTAACTCCATTTAAGAGGGGCCTAATCAGCCCCTTTTTTTTATAACTCCTTGGTCATCCCAGCGCAGGAACGTCATCCCAGCGAAGGCTGGGACCTCCCTCAGATTTCTCCCTACGATCGAAATGACAGTTCAGCCAATCCGACTATCCAGCCAAGCCAGTAAATCTCCATAGACCTCCAGCCTATTAGTCTCATTAAGCATCTCATGGCGACCCTCTGGGTAGAGCTTGCAGTCAATATCCCTAACCCCAGCACTCTTGAGCACAGCCGCTAATTTTTTCACCCCTTCACCTTGCTCACCTACGGGATCCATTGCCCCGGAAAAGATATAGATCGGCAGTTCAGGGCTGATCTTAGCCATTGCCTGGGGCGTCGATAGATCGGCGAGACCTTTGAGAAAGTCATACCAAAACTGGCTTGAGATAGCAGCGCCGCACCAGGGATCTTGAATATAGTTATCGATGACTTCTTCGTCACTGGATATCCAGTCCTTATCCGTGCGCGCAGGTTTAAATCCATTATTAAAGGCGCCAAATGCCAGGGCCTCTAAAAGGCTGCTGGCCGAGGATTTACCCACTCGCAAGCGTTCTATATTGGCAATTGAAGCGGCTATTCGAAAGGACCAGGCAGGCGCATAGTTGGAACCTGAGAGCACCAGGGCTTTTAGTCGACCTTCAAGGCGGATTCCCTTGTCGCTGTATATCTGGCAGAACCGGGTGGCCATAAAAGAACCCATACTATGACCGAGAATAACCAGCGGCAGATCGTTCTGCCCGGCAAGGTGCTCGATTAGCTGGAACTGGTCATCAATTATTTGATTCCAGCCATCGTTATCGGCCAGATGGAAGAGATTATTGTTGGCCTCGCCAGTGGCACCATGGCCGCGGTGATCGTCGGCACTGACTAGATAGCCATGCTGGTTGAGATACTCGGCGAGCTGTTGATAGCGTGCGCTGTACTCAGCCATGCCGTGCATTATATGAATCCAGGCCTTGGGTTTTTGGCCTGGTTGAACCGGCCACTGGTGGTAGAAGTAGTCTCCAGGGTCGCCGCTGTTGAAGGCAATGCTGTGTAAACTCATAGGCTGCCTCTTTCTCGTTGTTTTTTTAGATCCTTCGCTGAGCACAGGATAACAAAGTCGAAAATGTCAGCCCTCGCTGGCATAACGAATCAGATCAACACTCGGTCTTTCAGTTGTGAGCAGGGATATGATCACTGAGACCATCGGCAGCATGGATACTGCCGTTGAGCCTACAAGGACGTATTTACAGCGTGTCGCAGAGGTCATATCCCTGCTTGCAACCGCTCAGTACTCCACATTCAAAAACCAAAATTTACTCTGCTCCATTAACTTATTTCACCATAAGCTGGCGGAGATACTTCGCCTTCACTCAGGATGACCACGCTTTTTTTATTGAGGCGTGGTCACTTTTTCTTACGGCGCTTTCTGCTTAGGTGATCAAACAGATCAATATATTGACCGGTCAGTTTATGAGAGGGGGCCAGATAGATCAGTGGTGCGCACTCATTATGTGACTCTTTCATTTTTACTGACTGGTTTAGATAAGTAGGAATAATCGGCAGCTTCTCTTTTTTCATCTCAGCGATTAAACGGGTCGGCAGGGATGCCATCGGCTGAAATTGGTTTACAACAATACCGCCAATCTCCAGATCGTCATTGTGATCTTCGCGGATCTCGTAGATCACATCGAGAATAGAGTAGAGAGCCTGTCTTGAGAAGGCATCGCAGTCAAAGGGTATCAGGCAATTATCGGCACAGATCAACGCCGATCTGGTGTAGAAATTTAATGCCGGTGCTGTATCTATATAAATCTCATCAAACTCTTTATCCAGCTTGTTTAACAGATCGCGAAGCTTGTAGATCTTCTGTCTAGACTCGAGCTTGTGCTCCAGTGTCAACAGATTGGAGCTTGAGGGAAGAACGGAGAGATTTTCAAAGGGTGACTGGTGGACATAATCCATGGGCTCATTAAGCTTTGACGAGAACTCCAATGTGCCATCGAAATAGTCGGCTACGGTGTTTTCTTGAGGTGTATCACCCAGTAGGTAATGGGTTGAGTTGCACTGGGAGTCGAGATCTACAACCAGAGTGCGCTTGCCTCGCGAGGCGCTAATGGCTGCCAGGTTACAGGTAATGCTCGATTTACCAACGCCGCCTTTTTCGTTAAAAATCACTCTTCGCATTGATCCACTCCAGTTGATAAAAGTTGCTTGATTCTACCCAATGTTGTCAGTGGGATACAGTGGCTTTAAGCCATTCGTCGAAGTTTTACGCTTTACTGCAGGCGTATCCAGCTTTTTTAGTGTACGTATCAGTAATTGAATATCGGTTTTTTCGCTGGATTCCCGGTTGTAGAGGTTCTGGTCAAGCAGCCGAAACTGTTGCCATAGCGGTGAATCTGTACTCTGGCTACAGAGCTGGGCAATTTCATCCAGGGTTTTAATCTTTGCCTCGGGGAATGCACAGCGCCCCCAGGCGAGAATAGCACTGCGCACAGCGATTAAATCATTGTTGCTGGCAGCAATTTCGATGGCTTTAATATGCTGTTTTAGCACAAGTCTTGGGCTGTTGGCCTGATTGTTATTTGCCGCCACAGGAGTGGCTGTTTTTCGGCGCTTTAGCAGCAGAGCCGCTATAAGTGCTAGTAACAGTGCATTTAGGGCAAGAGATAGCTGTATTAACTTAGAGGATCCAGCTGATCCGAGCATGGATGGCTGGTCTCTGTTCTCTGCAGCAAGCCCGTCAATTTCAGCCATTTCTATAGGTGCAAGGGTTGAGTCTATGGCGGTTGCTGAATCCCTGGGGGCAGCGCCGATATCTAAGCGCATGGCATCCACTATTGCCGTCTGCATACGCTGGTTAACCGTGTCCCACCAGCGCACCGAAATCTCCGGTAGTACAATTTCTCCCTGGCGATTGGGCACCAGTGCAAAGGATTCACGACGGATTCCGCTTACCCCATCAGCGCCGACCTGTTCATCCAACTGGGCCTGGTCCGGATAGACTTTGTAGTCGCTGCTCGACTCGAGACTCAGGGGCTGTATCTGGGCGCCGGTCAGACCTTTGGCACTGATAGTAATGGTTCGGGTTATGGGTTCACCGACCACCAGTTGATCGAGGTCGCTGCTCCACTGTTGGTTTAATTGCAGCTGGCTGCTGGGCATCCACTGGTCTGCAGCTATATGGGCCGGTGTGGCCATTACATCAATAGTTTTAGCCTGGGTATTGCGAATCAGCTGGTTACCCCTGCTACGGAAAAAGCTGTTCTGGCTATTATTGCCCACCTGGTAAGCGCTGATGCTAATGGCGGGAATATCCAGCTTGCCACTGCTTTGGGGGAAGAGGGCATAGGCCATTTCCACCACTATATAGTCGCGGTTGCCAATACGTTTTCGATATTGATTTTGGTTGGTTTTCACAACAATGGCGCCGGGTATATCCAGTTCTTCGACAGAGAGATCGGTCAGTTGAATCGAGGTGTAGAGTCGATGGGTCAGCAGCAACTGCTCCTGAATATAAACTGCCGATTTATCGACAACGGTCTCGGTATAGACCGGCTGCCCTGTGGCGTTTGAGGGGCTTGCTTTACGCACGGTTATTTCAATGGCGTTGCTGATATCCTGTTTAAATTTAATAGAGGGTATCAATAGTCGGCCAAGGCGTTTTGGCGTCAGTGTCAGCTTCCAGTCGGTAAAGGATTCGGTGCGCCCATTGATCATGTTGTACTGTTGTTGCCGGTTATTGGAGAGAATTTTAAAGTCTCTGTACAGGGCATCAAAATTCGGTTCGCCAGTTAATACCTGCCCATCATAGCGAAGGGTTAGCTGCAGGCTTTCATTGCTGTCGAGCACTGTGCGATCCGCTGTGGCAGTGAGTTTTGCCCAGCTTGAACTGGATAGTATTAGACTAAAAAGTAGTGTTAGAAAACCACCGGCTGTTTTGTGCAAGGCAGTTTTGGCCCCGGCAGTTTTGGCCCCGGCAGTACTGTTTAGTATTTTTCGCATAGGTCTCTTTTTCATTCTGTTTTACCAGCGTTCCTGTTGTTGCTCACTGGGTGGAGTCGGTCGACGCTGCTCAAGGGCACGCTGTCGCGACTGGTAGCGGAATTTCTCGCGCAGAAGACCGCCGGGGTCATCTGGTACACGGCGCAACCACTGCTGTAGTTCCTGTTGCGCCTGTTTCTCTTCTTCGCTGAGTTCTTCTATAGGCTCTTCGGAAAGCTCTTCGTAAAGTTCAGAGGCCTGTTGCTCTGGTTCTTGATCACTCTCTTCTTGAGCTTGTTTTTCAGCTTGCTCTTGAGACTCTGTCTGTTCGGCTTCCTGTTTCTGAGATTCTTGATCCTGGGCTTGCTGTTGCTCTTGGTTTTGTTCTTTATTTTGTTCGGATTCAGGCTGCTGTTGCTGATTCTCTGAGTCAGATTGCTGTTGTTTATTTTGCTCTTGGCTCTTCTCTTTGTTCTGCTGCTGTTTCTGCTGCTGTTTCTGCTGCTGATTTTTAAGCTGCTCAACCAGATCGCGATTGGCCATTGCATCGGCCATATCCGGCTGCAATTTTAAGGCCTGATTATAGGCCTCAATCGCGCCATCCAGATCTCCGGATTTTGCCAGTCCATTGCCGCGATTATAATGACCATCGGCGCTAGAATTTTCTACAAACTCATCTATCGCCGTTTGGTAATCACCGGCTTTATAGGCGGCACTGCCACGCCACTGGGGGTCCTTAAATAAGGCTTGGGCAGTCTCGGCATCATCGTTCTGCAGTGCGCTTATGGCCTGCTGATCTGCAGTTTGCCAGAGGTCGCGCCATTCAAAGGCGGAGGCTGGATCGGAAAACAATGAGGGTACCAGCAGTACCAGGGCTATATTGCCTCTGCGGAAGCTGACTAAAACCATTGGCAAGAGTAAAAATATCAGCCAGAAACCCTGATCATCCCAGAGATCAAAATCCCGCTCCAGCTCCTTGGTGGCATCGGGGAAAAGCTCTTCGGTAGTTTCTAGCAGGGCGCTGATATCTGAGTCATCGGCACTCAGGGTTCTATAGCTGCCACCGCTGCTTTGCGCGAGCATCTGCAAGGAGGCGGCAGAGAGTTTGGGGATGAGGATAGCGCCATTGCTATCCTTAACAAATCCTCCGGAGCCGGTGGGAATTGGTGCTCCCTGTTCAGTGCCAACGCCAAGAATCGACAGGCGGAATTTACCCGCTCTTTTGACCATGGATTGCACGGTGGCAAAGGCGGGGCTGGCGACACCATCGGTAATCAGCAGCAGATCGCCCTGTTGGTAGCCGCCATTTGTCGCCAGTTGCAGTGCGGTTTCTATGGCGTCTTCGGTATTGCTGCCGTAAACAGGCAGCAGCGCAGGCTGCAATGTGGGTACCAGGCTGATAATTGTGTTGCTATCTTCGGTCAGTGGCGAAAGGGTATAGGCTTCGCCGCCATAAACCACCAGTGCGCTAAAACCCTCACCGCGGTTTTGCAGAATATCGATCAGTTTGTAGCGCGCCCGTGCCAGTCGACTGGGTTTAATATCCTCGGCGAACATCGATGGCGACAGATCCATGATCAGTATCAGCGCGCTATCTTTTTTATGCACCGGCTGGGGCAACTGCTGCCAGGTGGGGCCGGCCAACGCCAGGCTGCCAAGTATCCAGGCCAGCAATACCCAGTAGATGCCGCGGTGTTTTTTATTGCTGTCCCCCTGCATTAAAAATGGCAGTAGGGCCGGGTTAATAATTTTTTCCCAGTTGCCAGCACTGCGTTTTCGCCACTGGGTAAGGGCAACTATTAATAGCGCTGGAATAAGGCCGAGTAGTGCCAGGGGTCGCAGGAAGTGAAATTCGCTGAAATCAGTGCTTATTAGTTCAAGCATTTGACCTCCTGATTCCACTCTGGAAAAGACTAAACAGTGCGATGGATAAACTGAGGATAAAGCCCAGCCCCAGAGGCCAGTGATAGAGGGCCGCTATAGGTCGAATAGTTTCCGCATCCTGCTCTATGGGTTCTAGGCGATTGAGTTCTTGGTAAATCGCAGCCAGTTCCTGTGGGTTGCGGGCGCGAAAGAATTTACCGCCGGTGGCATCGGCAATACCCAGCAGGGTTTTTTCATCCAGATCCGCCGAGGGATTGGTGAAGCGGGTACCAAAAAGGCTGCGGGTTTCCATGGCCTCTGCGCCTATACCTATAGTGTAAATTTTTACCTTGGCGCGGCTGGCCAGTTCTGCGGCTTTTAGAGGGTCCAGTTCACCGGCATTATTGGCGCCATCGGTAAGCAGAATAACCACACGATGATTTTCCGGCCTTTCCTGTAAGCGTTTTACCGAGAGGCCAATGGCATCACCGATAGCGGTTCCCTGACCGGCAAAACCCAGTTGCGCTTCATAGAGCAGGGTCTGCATGGTTTTGCGGTCAAAGGTCAGTGGCGTTTGCAGATAGGCTTTTTCACCAAATAAAATCAGCCCCAGTCGATCGCCCTGGCGCTCAATCACAAAGTCACCGACCACAGATTTAACCGCTACCAGTCGATTGACGTTCTGGCCATTTAACTGCATATCTTCCCGCTCCATACTGCCGGAGATATCCACCGCCAATAAAATATCGCGACCATTGGTTGGCAGGGCGACGGGCTCGCCGATCCAGATGGGTCGGCTTAGTGCCAGCACTGTGCTCAGCCAGATAAGCCACAATGTCGATAAGAGTAGTGATTTTCGCAAGCTATGGGTTGCGGCTGAACTGGCTTCACCGGCGGCATTGGCCAGCAGCGGTGCACGCAGGGCGCGCAGTTGAACCTCGGCGGGCTTGCGCAGCCACCGGTACAGCAACGGCAGTGGTGCCAGTATAAGAGCCCATGGCCAGAGTAGCTCTAGCATAGGCCTCTATCTTTCAATTGATCTTCTGGCAGATGCTGCGCAATCCAGATTTTGGCATCGTCAAATAGTGGATTAATGTCTTTTCTACTCAGCGGACTGCTGCCATACAGGGCCTTATCCATATCCAGATTTATCTGATCAAAAACCGGCCTGTCACAGCTCAGCTGCATAAAGCGGATAAATGGCTCAATACTTTGGCTGGCGGGATAAGAGTTGGGATAGGCGCTGATGGCGGTCTGTTTTAACAGCTCAAAGAGTTCGCGCAGCTGTGATGAGTCATCTGCCAAGGTTAATTGTTGAAGTTTTTTCAGTGCCTGACGGCGATAGAGTTTGGCACTGTAGCGTCGGTATAAGAGGTTGATTAACCAGGCCAGCAACAGACAGCTGGCGATTATTAAAATCCACCAGCCCGGCGCTAGCGGCCACCAGCTGATCGGTTCAGGCAGGTGAATATCGCGCAGTTGATCCAGTGGGTTGGGTGCTGCCGCGGTTAAAGGATTGTCCATTAACTGCGCCGCCCTTTGCGTCGTTTGCCATAGGCTTGGGCGAGTGTGCTCATCACCGGGTCGGCACTGTTAAATGGCAGTAGACCGGCGGATAGCTGCTGGCTGAACTTTTTCAGTCGCTGGCTGCGCTCGACAAAGGCATTGGCAAAGTCTTCACGCAGGCGCTTATTGCCGGTGTCGAGAAGCCGTTGATGCTCACCGTCGCTGACTGCATAGAGCGCCGGTTCCGGCAGCTCGGTCTCAATACTGTCGTAGACATGACAGAAGTTAAGATTGCCATGGCGAGCCAGTTCAAAGAGATGTCGTTCACACTCCTGGTCAAAGTCATGGAAGTCGCTAACGATGAATATAGTAGTACCGGGCAGGGTAAAGCGTCGCGCCTCTTCGAGTATATGGGCGAGGCTCAGTTTTTGCTGGTGTTGGTCTGCGGCCGGTTCTAATAACTGCTGGCTAAAGTCCTGCAGCTCATGGATAAATTGTAGAACTGCATGGTGACTGCGGCGCGACTTTACTTCCGCTTGATGCTGGGCGCCAAACACCAGTCCGCCGACGCGATCGTTAGCGTTGAGTCCGGCCCATGCCAGTGCCGCGGAGATTTCACAGGCAACCACCGATTTAAGCCGCTGGCTGCCGAAAAACATTGAGCTGCGCAGATCGCTGACCACCAGCACCGGGCGCTCGCGCTCTTCGCGAAATATCTTGGTGTGTGGGGTCTGGGTTTTGGCGGTAACCCGCCAGTCAATACTGCGCACATCATCGCCGGGTTGATAGATACGTACTTCCTCGAAGTCCATACCGCGACCGCGAAACCTCGAGCGGTGTCCGCCAGCCATCATCTGCCGCGCCTGAATACGCGGAAAGCCGGTCAGCTCTCGGGCGGCATAGCGCAGTTTGACCATCTCGCTAAGACTGGCGATGGCCGGGTGTTGATTGTTCTCTTGGCTCTGGGTCATCAGGCTGAGGCGACAGTGTCCAGTAATGTATCTATAACCTGATTGGCGGTGATGCCACTGGCCTCTGCTTCAAAGCTAAGTATCAGGCGGTGACGCAGTACATCGTGGGCCACTGCGCGAATATCATCTGGGGTGACAAAGTCACGACCTTGCAGCCAGGCCATGGCACGGCTGCAGCGATCCAGGGCGATAGTGGCTCGCGGGCTGGCGCCGTAGTCGAGCCAGTTGGCGAGATCGCCGCCGTAGTCTTCAGTGTTGCGAGTGGCGAGAATCAGCTGGACTAAATATTCTTCAACCGGCTCGGCCATATGCACGGCCAGCGCTTCTTTGCGTGCGGCAAAAAGAGTTTTCTGGGTTAGCGTCTCGATCCCCGGCGCTTTTTCTTTCAATGACTCCCTGCGGGTAAGCTGCAGTATCAGGTGCTCGGTTTCAGGTGCTGGATAGTCGACCATAATATGCATTAGGAATCGATCCATCTGCGCTTCTGGTAGTGGATAGGTACCTTCCTGCTCAATGGGGTTCTGGGTGGCCATCACCAGGAATAGTTCCGGTAACTGGTAGGTGGTGCCGCCCACCGAGACCTGGCGTTCGGCCATGGCTTCGAGCAGGGCGGACTGAACCTTGGCCGGTGCACGGTTGATCTCATCGGCAAGCACTAGGTTGTGAAACAGAGGCCCAGTTTGGAACTCAAAGCTTCCCTGTTGGGGTCTGTAGATATCGCTGCCGGTAATATCGGCGGGCAACAGGTCTGGGGTAAATTGAACTCGCTGAAAGTCGCCTTCAATCCCGTCGGCTAGAGTTTTGATCGCTTTGGTCTTGGCCAGTCCCGGGGCGCCTTCGACAAGCAGATGGCCGTCGGCTAAAAGAGCAATAATTAAACGTTCGACAAGATGGTTTTGGCCGACGATCTGTTCGTTTAGCCAGTCTTTAAGAAGATGGATTTTCTGGTGCAAAAATATTCCCCTGTTAGCTTTTGTTGAGTCTCTTTATTGAGCCTCTGTGTTGCGATAAAAAGGCCTATTCTAGTGCCTCAATTAATAACGCACAAACCTGATTTTGTAGGCTATAGTATTCACATTGTCAGCCCAATCGCTATGCATAATTAATTTGATTTTAACAGTCGCTAATACAGACTGGATTTTTTTCAAAAGGTTGCAGGTTTTGCTCATGGATGTGAAAAAAAATATTGGCAGAGAAGAGCTGGAGGGGATTTTAAAATCCGTTGCAGCGGATAAGCTCAATCCACAACGGGCAGCGGAGTTTGATAATTTTATTACCAATGCCATGCAGTTCTATCCCGACGCAGACTATCTCTCGCGGCCGCTGGAAGAGATATTCTTTAATATCTACGGGCTGTTTGAGTTCGCCGAAAATGGCGCCAGGGATAAGTCGCCCGGCCAGGCTCGGGTAAAGGCATTTAATCCTCAGCCGGAGGTCGATGGTTGGGGCAGTCGCAACAGCATTATCTATATCAACCAGCAGGATATGCCATTCCTGGTGGATTCTCTGCGCATGGCGTTAAACCGCCACAGTTTAAATATCTTTACCCTGCAGAGTAATCCAATCTGGGTGGTGCGAGATAGCAGTGCCAAGCTGATCGCCAGCCACAAATCTTATATTGAAGGCGCAGAGCGCGAAGCCTTTATTAATATAGAAGTCGATATTCATCGCGATAGCGAGCTTGTGGAATTGCAGCGTGAACTGCTCTCGGTTCTAGACGATGTGCGCACTGCAGTCAAAGATTTTGATCCAATGCGCCTGCGCGTCGGTGGCTTGATTGAAGAGTTGACCGCGACAGCGGCCCATGTTCCAGATGCCGCTGAGTCACTGGAGTTTCTGCGCTGGATTTATAATGGCTACTTTACCTTTCTCGGCTCGGTGGAATTTGAACTGGTAGAGGAGGGTAGCGAACTCTATCTTCGCGAGCAGCCGGATAGCCGTTTGGGACTGCTGCAAAAGTACAGCGGGGATACCCGCGAGGCGGCGATTAAAAAGTTAAGCCCCGGGGTTGTCGATCTCTATAAGGGCGATGATCTTTTGACCTTTACCAAATCCTCGCGGCGCTCTCGGGTGCATCGCGATGTCTACTCCGACTATCTGGTGGTCAAACGCTTCAATGATAAACAGCAGCCGATTGGTGAGGTGCGTTTTCTCGGCCTCTATACCTCGCAATTCTACTCTTACAGTCCGAGACGAATTCCTATTTTGCGCGAAAAGGTCAACTGGGTTTTGGAAAACTGTGGTTTTGATAAAAATAGCCACGATGGAAAAACCCTACAGACGATTCTCGACTTCCATCCTCGAGATGAATTGTTTCACCTGAGCCGTGAAGAGTTGGCCGACACCGCCATTGGTATCTGGCAGATTCAGGAGCGCCGGGTTATTAAAGTTTTTATGCACGCCGATCCCTTCGATAAATTTGCCAGCTGTATTGTCTATCTGCCCAGGGAGTCATTTAATACCGCGGCTCGAATTAAAATTCAGCAGGCCATTGGTCTTGAACTGGATGCTGAAGAGAGTGAATTTGCCACGCACTTTCTGCCCGAGTCAGTGCTGGTGCGTATCTACCTGGTCTATCAGCTGCGCAGTAAAAAATACCTGCAGGTTGAATGCCAGCAACTCGAATTCCTAGTTTCCAATATTACCCGGGATTGGAGTGATGGCTTTGTGGATGAGGCGGCGGCCCATTGGGGAGAGCGCGATGGTCGAGCCATAGGGCGTCAATTCCAGCGCGCCTTTCCCTCCGCTTACCGTGAACTCTATACCCCGTTTCAGGCAATTGCCGATGTGCTGCTGATCGATGATTTGGAAGATTACAGAGAGCTGGGGATTGCCTTTAATAATCTCGATGCTGAGGATAATAATTTCTTGCAGCTCAAACTGTTCCACTGCGATTCTCCCCTGGAACTTTCCGATATGATCCCCATGCTCGAGAATCTCGGTTTTCGGGTAATGGTCGAGCATCCCTACCTGATTAAACCGGAGGCGGGCAGCCAGATATGGCTGCAGGATTTCCGTCTGTCGTTCTCTCTGGATGTCAATGTCGATGTCTCGGCGGTGCAGGGCAGCTTTAAAGATGCCCTGCGCGTGGTCTGGCAGGGTGAAGCGGAAAATGACAGCTTTAACCGGCTGGTGATCGGTGCCCGCCTGGACTGGCGAGCGGTGGCAATGTTGCGCCTCTATGCCCGCTATCTAAAACAGCTAGGCATTGCCTACAGCCAGGAATTTATTGCCGATACCCTGGCGGCTTACCTGGATATAACACGCAATCTGGTGGCACTGTTTAAAAGTTATTTTGATCCCCGCTATGCCGGTGAAAAGAATCGCGGTGATCGCTCTGTGAGACTTTCAGAGAAGATTCTACAGGGGTTGGATAAGGTGGAAAATATCAGTGAGGATATTGTTCTACGCAGTTATCTCGAGGCCATTGAGGCAACGCTGAGAACCAATTTTTTTCAGACCTTTGAGGATGGCAGTTCAAAGCCTTATATCTCGGTAAAACTCGAGTCGGGAAAAATTCCCTTGGCGCCGAAACCGCGTCCCGAATATGAAATATTTGTCTATTCCCCAAGAGTGGAGGGCGTCCATCTGCGCGGCGGAAAAGTAGCCCGCGGCGGTTTGCGCTGGTCCGGCCGGCTCGAGGACTATCGTACCGAAGTGCTGGGTTTGGTGAAGGCGCAGCAGGTTAAGAACGCGGTTATTGTTCCCACTGGTGCCAAAGGGGGGTTTGTTGCCAAGCAGGCGAGTATGGCGGCAGGCCGTGAGGCCTGGTTACAGGAGGGCATCTCCAGCTATATGCTCTATGTGCAGGCACTGTTGGATATTAGCGATAACCTAATTGAGGGCGAGATTGTTACTCCGCCAGATACTCTGTGTCGCGATGGTGATGATCCCTATCTGGTCGTGGCGGCTGATAAGGGCACGGCAACCTTCTCGGATATGGCTAATAATATTTCTCAAGCCAATAACTTCTGGCTCGGCGATGCCTTTGCCTCTGGTGGTGGCAATGGCTATGACCACAAGGCTATGGGTATTACCGCTCGCGGTGCATGGGTTGCCGTGCAGCGCCATTTTCGTGAGATCGCGGTGGATATTCAGCGGGAAGATTTTACCGTTGTCGGTATTGGCGATATGGGCGGCGATGTTTTTGGTAACGGTATGTTGCTCTCAGAACATATTCAACTGGTCGCGGCATATAACCATCATCATATTTTTGTCGATCCCAATCCGGATTCTGCGTCGACCTTTGTGGAACGCAAACGACTTTTCGAAACCCCAAAAAGTACCTGGGATGATTTCGATAAGTCTCTTTTATCCAAGGGCGCTGCCGTCTATTCCCGTGCAGCAAAGTCTCTAGAATTAACCCCGGAAATCAAGGCGCGCTTTGACATTGAGAAATCCCATACGACCCCCATGGAGTTGATAACGGCAATCCTTAAATCCTCTGTGGATCTTATCTGGAATGGCGGTATTGGCACCTATATTAAAGCCTCTGCAGAAAACAATGCCGAGGTCGGTGATCGGGCTAACGACAGTCTGCGGATCAATGGCCGCGAACTGCGTTGTAAGGTTTTTGGCGAGGGTGGCAATCTGGGTATGACCCAGCGAGGGCGCATTGAGTACTGTCTGCGGGGCGGCATTTGCAATACCGACTTTATCGATAATGCCGCCGGTGTGGACTGTTCTGATCACGAAGTAAATATCAAGATTTTGTTAGATAAGAAAGTCCGTGAAGGCGCTTTAACGGAAGAGCAGCGCAATAGCTTTTTAGCCTCGATGACCGATGGGGTTGCCGATTTAGTGCTACATAATAATCACCGTCAAACTCAGGCAATTAGCCTGGCCATGCAGCGCAGTCAGCAGCAATATGCTGAATATCAGCGCTTTATGCACTGGTTGGAAAGCAGCGGAAAACTGGATCGAGAGTTGGAGTTTTTACCCACTGATGAGCAGATCAATGACCGTTTAGGCCGTGGCCAGGCGGTCTGGACCAGACCTGAGTTGGCGGTGCTGGTCTGCTACTCAAAAGTTATGCTCAAAGAGGCATTGCGTGATGCCAGCCTACTAGACGAGCCAATACTGGCTGAGTCTGTCAGTCGGGCATTTCCCTCACAGCTGGTTGAACGTTTCGCGGCTGATATTACTGAGCACCCCTTGCGCCTTGAGATAGCGGCCACTCAGCTGGCCAATGATATGGTCGATCGGGTTGGCTTTACTTTTTTCTTTCGCCAGATGGAATCTACCGGAGCCAGCGCCGCTGATATTGTTCGCGCCTTCACCATCAGCATAAACATTCTCGATATAGACAAATTATGGCAGCAGATTGAGGACAGTGAAGATAGCCTGACTGCCACTGTACAGTTGGATCTATTGCATATCCTGATGCGTCTGGTGCGCCGTTCCACGCGCTGGCTATTGCGCAATCATCGTCTTAATTTGCACTGCAGCGAAATGATTGAGGCTATGAGAGAGCCTATGCAGCAGGTGCTAAATAAGCTGCCCGATCTCCATGGGTCAGAGTGGGGCGAACTGTGGAATGATAATAGGGCCGAGTTGCTTGACTGGGGTGTTAAAGAGCCTCTGGCTTCAACTCTTGCGGCAGCAGACAGTATGTTTATCAATGTCGGTACTGTTGATATGGCCCTGGGTCTGCAGCGCCCTGTGAAACTGGTTGCCCAGCTGGCCTTTAGGCTTGGTGAGGATCTGTCTCTAGATTGGTTTATGGCACAGATTGTCGGTTTGCAGCCGCAAAATCGCTGGGAGGATCTGGCGCGAGAGTCCTATGTGGATGATCTTGAAAGCCAGCGTCGCCAGTTAACCGCCTGCTTGCTCGAGGGCCATAAGGACGCAGATATTGATCAGCTATTCACTGACTGGCAGAACCAACAGTCCCAGTTGATCAGCCGCTGGAAAGCGATGGTTGTTGAATTGCGACGTGGTGCCCCTGACTTTGCGATGGTTTCTGTCGCGCTCCGCGATCTTTTGGATCTGGTGCAGTCGTCGGTGGATGCGCGTCGATCCTAATGTTAGTTCTGATACCGGGACTTTTCTACCAGTCTAATATCAGTCTAATAAAAAGTTAGGTTTAAAAGAAAATCGTACGCGGGTGCCACCTTGCTGTCTGGGTTCAATATCCACCTGACCATTGAGATGGCGACTGCGCTCGCTGATAATCGCCAGCCCATAGTGATTGTTGCGCTCGGCATTGGGCGGTATACCTATACCATTATCCTCAACCAGTAGTTCAATAGACTGGTTGTCTTTCTGTTGTAGCACAATATCCACTGTCGAACCTTTGGAATGGTTTACCGCATTCTGTGAGGCCTCACGAATAATCTGTAATAGATGGATCTCCTCGGTTGGGCTAAGGGGGATATTGCTCAATTTATAGTGCAGTTGAATAGTCAAATCACTGCGTTCATTAAGCTTGGAAATAACCAGTGCCAGTGCACCCTGTAAACCGCCGGATTCTATTTTTAAGCGGAAGGTGGTGAGTAACTCACGCAATTGACGGTAGGCGGAAGAGAGACCTTCACGGAGCTCGTCGACAATCGGCTGCTGCAGATCATACTGTTGGCTGTCGACAGATTTTTGCAGCCGGGTACGGCTGCGGCAAGCATTGCCTCGGTGCACTGGATGTTTAAGCTACATATACTAGTCGGTATGGGAATTTTTATACTCTTCCCGTTCTCGAGATTGGTACATATCTGGAGTGTGCCGGTGAAATACTTGCGTCGTAACTATCAAATCGTGCGTAGCAAGTAGTACGCAGGAAACAACATGAAATCTCAGGAGAATGTTAAATTCATAGTTGAATAATTATAGCTGAGATTCGCTATACTAATATCTATAAGTGCCTATCAAAAAAATTAGGCTACACTGATAATTCAGCGCTTGTATCAATGGCAAGCCATATAGATAAAAGGAATCTTAACTATGAAAGGGATGCTCTTTACATCGTTTCTGTATCTGGTTGAAGAACAGTACGGACTCGAGATGGTCGATGAGGTTCTTGCCGAGGCAGCGCCTGAAAGTGGTGGTGTCTATACAACGGTTGGCAATTACGATCACATGGAACTGATCAATATGATTGTGGTACTGAGCAAAAAGATTAATGTCTCGGTGGTACATCTAACCAAAACTTTTGGCATGTATCTCTTTGCTGAACTGATTGCCGCCTATCCCCAGTGGATCGATGGTCTGAATTCATCTTTTGCACTTCTCCACAAGGTTGATGGCTTTATTCACGGTGAAGTGAAAAAGCTCTACCCGGATGCCTCACCACCAAAATTTCAGTGTACAGACTACACAGATACCAGTATGGAAGTTATCTATCAGTCGCCACGCTGTTTAGGCGATGTGGCTGAGGGACTTATTCAGGGCTGTGCGGCTTATTATGGCGAGAAAATACTGGTACGCCGTGAAAGTCTCGATGACAAGAGTGGTTCCACAGAGCGCTTTCTGCTCACGCTAATTGATAGTGATAGAAAGTCAGAAACTGCCTAACTAAAAAATTGTATTAAGTAATAGGCAGTTTTACTGAATCACCGCTATTATCCATTAACTCGATTAGTAATCCAAAGGGTCTGATAGGGTTGCATCTCAATTGCTTGCATTCTCTGGTTACAGCTCAGCCCGCTGATCAGGTCGGTCCAGTTCTCATTGTCGATCAGATTGATATCCGAGAGATTTAAACTTTGCAAAGAGTCGCTAATATTGCTGACGCAGAAAATACTCTGCTGGCGATCAATGCTCTGTCGCCAAAAACCAAATAGCTTGCTGCCCAGGTGCAGGGTGAACTGGGTTGCATTGGGGTGGAATGCCGACTGTTGGCGACGGATTTCAAGCAGCTGTTTAAGTCCAGCAAACACCTGTGACTCATTGCTAGCAGAATCTTCTAGGCGGCTTTCCAGTTCAGGATAGTCCCATTGATGGCGGTTAATCGCGCGGTTATGGCCGGCATTTTCAACCCGTTGGTAATCATTTCTGGTGCCCACCAAACTGTGAATATAGATACCCGGAACACCTTCCAGAGCGAGCATAATCGCGTGGGCGCAGATAAAGCGTTGCAGCCCCCACTGGTCTGCCCCAGCTTGGGTACCCTGCAGTGCATCGAACAGCGAGATATTAATTTCATAGGGTTTGCTTTTACCCTCGTCGACAGCGCGCCAGGAGATACGGCCGCCAAACTGCTGCATGGTTTCTACAAGCGTATTAATTTCACTGTCATCTAAGAGACCCTCAGCAGGGCGCAGTCCTATACCATCATGGGAGGCGATAAAGTTAAAGTAAGCGGTGCCATTACGCGCTGGAGGCATACTCATCATCCACTGCTTAAGATAGTTGCAGTCGCCGGTAACCAATGTGTTGACCAATAGTGGCGGCAGCGAGAAGTTATAGATCCAGTGGGCTTCATTGGCATTGCCAAAGTAGGCAAGATTTTCGCGATTGGGAATATTGGTCTCAGTGACAATAATCGCATCGCTCTGCGCCTGTTCAATCAGTGTACGCAACAGGCGAATCACTTCGTGGGTCTGGTCGAGATTGATACATTTAGTGCCTGGTTCCTTCCATAAAAACGCCACGGCATCGAGACGGAATAACCGCACGCCACTGTCCAGGTACTGGCGAATAATACTGGCAAACTGTTTTAGCACTTCGGGGTTGCGGAAGTTGAGATCGACCTGGTCATGACTAAAGGTACACCAGACATGCTGTGTGCCATCGGCAGTTTCGACTTCTCGCAACAGGGTGTTGGTGCGTGGACGGACGACAGCGCTGAGATCATCATCTGGACTGGCAGTAACAAAAAAGTCGCGACCGGGATCGCGGCCCTTTACAAAATTCTCAAACCAAGGGCTGCGCGCTGAACAGTGGTTGATAACCAGATCCGACATCAGTTTGTAGTCTGCCGCTATAGATTCAATATCGGCCCAGTCACCCAGGGATTCATTAACGCTGGAGTAATCGAGCACAGAGAAACCATCATCCGATGTAAAGGGGTAAAACGGCAGTATATGCACGCCGTTAATACTGCCTTTTACCTGTTTGTCGAGAAAGTGCTTAAGGCTGTGAAGGGGTGTTTCCCCCTCTTGCAGAATGCTATCGCCATAGCTGATCACCAGGCAGTCACTTTCATCCCAGTGATTGATATAGCGAACAGGCTGTGCGGAGTCGACCTGTTGCAGGCGCATAATATCAATAAGATCCACGCTGAGATCCCGGTAATCAATACCCTCAACCATCTCATAAATAGCTTCAATATGGTGCTTTACGCTATTTAATAACTGTGTATTTTTCATAGCTGGACTCATTAACCGCCAAATTCAGCGGCATCGGCTTCGACGGCGGCTGTTAACTGTTCGAAAATATCCGGCACTGCGCTGATCACGCGGTTCCAGCTGGGAATAAAGGGTTTTTCCATGGGGCTGTTAAAGAACACCTCACCGGCTTTAATAATGTTCTCGGCAAACATCTCGACGGCTTTTTCCTCTTCGTGAATATCCAGAGTTAGACCATTCATAATCGCGTCATTATGGCAGGTCTCAACTATATCCAGGGCCATGCGGAAGTAGGTGGCTTTAAGCGAGCGGAAAGCTTCATGGCTAAACACAACACCCTGGGTGGCGAGTTTGCGGAACAGTGCCTTGGTGATATCAATCGACATCTTTGACAGACCATCCTGATCATTGTCGTAGGAGAGATCTTGGTGTTTGTGATCGTAGTTATCAGCAATATCCACCTGACACAGACGATTGCTGGCAAAGTTGCGATGCATCTCTGAAAGCACGCCAATCTCCAGGCCCCAGTCGCTGGGAATTCTCAGGTCGCTGAGCACATCGCGACGGAAGGAGAATTCGCCGGCCAGGGGGTATCTAAAGCTGCCCATATAGTTGAGATAATCTGTATGACCCACGGTTTTCTTTAATGCGCTTAACAGCGGAGAAACTAAAAGTCGTGATACACGGCCATTGATTTTGCCATTGGCAACCCGGGCGTAGTAGCCCTTGCAGAATTCATAGTTAAAGCGTGGATTGGCAACTGGGTAGATCAGTCGGGCCAATAGTTCGCGATCATAGGTAGTGATATCACAGTCGTGTAAGGCGACGGATTCAGCTTTGCCCGAAGCAAGGGTGTAACCCATGCAGTACCAGACATTGCGCCCCTTGCCGAGTTCTTTGGGGGCCAGTCCCAGTGCCTGAAGTTTTGCATCAAGAGCTTTTAGACGCGGGCCATCATTCCACAACACTCGATGATGCTGGGGCAGGGTGGAGAAAAATCCAATCGCATCGCGATACTGCTGTTGGTCGGCGCGATCGAGGCCAATAATAATCTGGCTGAGATAGGGCACTTCTTTTAAATGGTCAACAATGGCGGGCAGGGCTTCACCCTGAAGTTCTGAGTAGAGAGATGGCAAAATTAGCGCCATAGGCCTTGTTTTGGAGAACTCGAGAAGTTCATTTTCCATCTCATCCAGGAAACGATTGGAGAGGTTGTGTAAAGTTGTTATCACGCCATTCTGGTGGAAGTCACCCATGTTTAATTCTCTTTTTTATTAATGTTTATCGATCAATTTAATTACGATTTTTAACTGTGAATTTTCAGCCAGTCAGCTACGCCAGCGGCCCAACCTTCGGGACCGGTTTTTATGCTGATAGAACAGTTTTTGCTACGTGTTAATTTTGGAGGCGAATGATTATCAGACTTAATAATCAGTGCCGTTGAGGCCTGTTCAAGCATGGAGATATCGTTGCCGCTATCGCCGATAGCCAATGTCTCGCAGCTTTTCTGTAGAGCTTCATTGAGGTATAGCTGCTGGAGCTGAAGAAGAGCCCGGCCCTTATCTGTATCGCCGCCGATACCTAAAAACCGTCCGCCCTGTAAAACTGTTGCGCCGAGGGCCTGCATTTTTTTCACAAACAGTTTCTTGCGCACTGGGGTACCTGTCCAGTGCACCGGTTCACTGAATCCACGCTGGTTGGCCAGTTTCGCAATATTGCTACTCAATCCGGTCAATTCGGCAATGCCTTCAACACCATGCTGTTTAAACACTGAGTCGAAGCTCTGGAATTCACCGGAAAATTCACCGCTGTTATCCTTGAGTAATTGCAGCCAAATTTCACGGGGTGCTGAGTTTTCGATCACCCAGAAATCGCCCGCTGTTTTGCTTGCTTCCGGTTGTCGAGAAAAATAGTTTCTGGGGATATATATAGCGGCGCCATTCTCAACAATAAAAGGGTGAGAATTATTTAGCTGCTTGCGCAGCGGTAATAGCTCAGCTTTTGTTTTACTGGTGATAGGGATAACCGGGATACCCTGTATTTCCAGTTTATCGAGCATTTCCACGGCAGGTTTAAAACTGTAGCTATGGTGATCGAGCAGGCTGCCATCCATATCGGTAAAAATAAGTTTTATCGGCAAGCTATATTTTTTCTGGCTCGATGCTTTATTCACAATATTAACCCTTGCTGTAGATTGGACAGTTGAACAAGGGTCGGCCTCGAATGCACCAATATGGTGCTCCCGCTGCTAGTGTAATTTGCTTTTTGCCCCAGGATCACCGACTAATATTCCTTTAATTGCTATTAAAACTGAACTGTTGACGGCTGTGGTGCATCTGCACCAATAGTTGACAGAGCAATTATTGCCATTTGTTTAACTCAGTATAAATAGGTATAGCAGTAATCGTGCCAAACTCGGAAGGAAGTGATTGGAAATGGATGGGATTAAAGAAATAGGGCTAATTAAATTTTTACTCTTGATGAATCCTGGATTTTGCGACGCTTTTCCAGCCCCATGGATTTAATGACTTTTTTGATCGCTGTCTCCGCGGTCGCTCTATAGCCAGTCAGCTTGCCTCCATAGACTGCCAGGTAGCTTTCGCTCTCGGCATACTGCACTTCACGGCTGCGACTAAAGGGAGTTTTGTCGCCACTGGGTAAGACTCGTAAACCGGCCCAGGCTTTAATTGGTTTATGGTTAAAGTGCGGGAAGTGGTAGCGAATAACCTCCAGTAAATACTCTATTTCCTCTGGCGTAGGATTTACTTGATCTGGGTTTCCACTAAAGACTTTTTCCGTTGTCCCCAACAGAGTACCGCCTTTGTAGGGCATCACAAAAATGGCCCGATGATCCTGCTGGGCTTCCAGGTAAAAGCATTGATCACTCAATTGTTCTTTGAACTCCAGATGGGTTCCCTGAACTAAATCCACATCGACTATGGGTGGTATTGGTGTGATGTTGTTGGCTACAGGATTAATCCAGGGCCCTGCAGCATTGACCAGGGTACGACAGTAGATAGTTTTACTTTCACCGTTTAAATTAAGTCTGACTGAATAGCCTTTATAGGTTTTTTCTGCGCTGATAACAGTTGCCGGGCAGAACAGGGTAGCGCCATGGGCCTGTGCAGAAAGGGCGACGCGACGGGTGAGTAGACGATCGTCGGTCTGGGCATCCTGGTAGGCAAAAACAGTTTTTAAATTGGCTGTATTTAGTCCATTAAGTTCCTTCCACTGGGCGCGGGGTACGCGTTTAAAGCCAGCGAGATTTTTACGCCCTGCGAGTGTTCGATAAAGACAAAGACCTACAGTCAGCTGCCATGGCTTGTGCTGGCTGTTTTTATAGACCGGCAGGTAAAACCAGTTGGGTTTTACGATATCACTGGCAATATTAAGCAGGGTCCGGCGCTCTTTAAGACTTTCACGCACCAGGCCAAATTCAAAGGATTGCAGGTAGCGCAGGCCGCCATGGATTAACTTGCTTGATTTTGACGAGGTGCCAGCACCCCAGTCGCTCTTTTCCAACAGGGCCACAGATAGGCCTGATAGAGCCGCTGCCTGAGCAATGCCGGCGCCCTGAATACCGCCGCCAATTACACAGATATCAAAGTTTTGTTCCATTTATGGGTCCATTTCCTGTTGTGGCAGTTTAGAAACTAGTTGTTAAGAGCCTAGTCGTTAAGAGCCTGTTTTTGATAATTGTAGTATTAAATACCCTTGCTATAGAGCTTAACAGCAAACTGTTTAAACGTTGGTAATAAGAGTTTAATCTCTGTTACCCAGCAGTCCACGTATATCAAATGTCTCAAGCATAGGGATATTTCGTGCCCGCAATTCTCTGGCCAGCTCAATTTTGCCCACTTCATAGGCGACCAGCTCTGTATTCAGTTGGTCGAGCTCTGCATCGTCTGGAATAATAGTCTGATTAACAAAGGTGTATTCACCCGCTATAGCAGTAACCTGCGGGCTGTGGATATCCTGCCAGTTGCGAAGAACAACCCCAACCTGTGGCCAACCCTGATCTCTGGCGCTCTGTATAATCTTGTAATCAAAACTGATCAGTACTGTGCGCTCGGCAATTGGCTGTAATAGCTCAGAGACCTTTGAGAGCATTGTCTGGCGATCAAAGTGCTCTATCGACTCTTCTTTTAGTTCGACAAACAGGGTGACAGCCGGAAACTGCTGAATAATCTCAACCACTGACTGCAGTGACGAAATAGGCTCTCCAATAAATTTTCTGCCAAAACGCTTGGGTTCGTAGGCGGGGAGTTTTTCCAGTTCGTGCAGGCACAAGTCAGTTAGCGATCCATTGCAGCCGCTGACTCTTTGCAGATCGATATCGTGATAGACCACTGGCTGTTGATCGCGGCTTAGCTGAATATCAATTTCGACGAAGAGGGCACCGGCTTTAATCGCTTCGGTAACCGAAAGCGCGGTATTTTCTGGATAGAGCTTCTGATAGCCGCGATGGGCGACAAGTTGTTGATTTGTTAGTTGGGGAGTTTGCTGCATATAGATGCGCTGATAGTTTGTTTAATTACAGACACTATAGGGTATTCACAGGCCCCTTTGAAGGGAAGGGGCCGGTTCTAAAAATTTCGAAGGTTAGGGGTTAAAGCAGGCTTTTTTCTGCGGCTGATACTGATTGCAGGATCAATGTGTTAATTGTCATTGGACCAACACCACCCGGAACTGGGGTGTAAGCGGCAACTCGATCAACCAGCGGCGCCAGTTCGATATCACCGACACCACCGGGGTGATAGCCAGCATCAACCACGACACAGCCATCTTTAATCCACTCGGCTTTAATAAACTCTGGACGACCTACAGCACCGACAAGGATATCGGCCTGCTTGATCAACTCGGGCAGATTTTGTGTTTTAGAGTGACAGATAGTCACTGTGGCATTGGCATTTAGCAGCATCAGTGACATTGGCTTGCCGAGAATAGGGCTGCGACCAACCACGACCGCATGCTTGCCGGTCATTTCAATATTGTAGCCCTCAAGAATGCGCATAATGCCCTGAGGAGTAGCCGAACCATAGGCCTCTTCATTCATTGCCATGCGACCAAAGCCGAGGCAGGTTACCCCGTCGACATCTTTTTCCAGGGCAATAGCATCAAAGCAGGCGCGCTCATCAATCTGTGCGGGCACTGGATGCTGGAGAAGAATACCGTGGCAATTGGGGTTGCTGTTAAGCTCAGCGATTTTTTCCAGTAGCTGTTCTGTGCTGGTCTCTTCGGGCATCTCTACCGCGATAGAGTCCATACCTACGCGCTTGCAGGCGTTCTGCTTCATCTTGACATAGGTTGCCGAGGCGGGATCGCCGCCGACCAGAATCGTCGCCAGTATCGGTGCCTGTCCGCCACTCTGTTCTTTTAGTTTGGCAACGCGGTTGGATAGCTCAGCTTCGGTTTGCGCGGCCAGTGATTTACCATCAAGAATAAGTGCAGACATTTTTATACCTGTAAATAATTATTAAGTTATTAATAGGGCGATAAAATAGGCTCGGGCCCGGTTAAAGACAACCTTTTTTAAGCTTTATCGAATAATTGTTTTTTAAAATTCTGTAGAAAGAGAGATAACAAGGAAATGGGGTGGACGACGGGGATTGAACCCGCGACCACCGGAATCACAATCCGGGGCTCTACCAACTGAGCTACGTCCACCATTGAGCATTACATGTGGGCCCATCTGTTGATGGTGCGCCCGGCAGGATTCGAACCTGCGACCCACGGCTTAGAAGGCCGTTGCTCTATCCAGCTGAGCTACGGGCGCATATTACAAGCCGGAAAGTGGTCGGGGATGAGGGATTTGAACCCCCGACATCCTGCTCCCAAAGCAGGCGCGCTACCAGACTGCGCTAATCCCCGAATGTCTTACCATGCGGTCTCTTTCGAGAGCGCGCATAATACTGACCATCCCCGATTGCGTCAATGCGAAATTAACATCTTGGCGAGTTTTTTCACTATTAATGCTCTCAGGGATAAACTGGCACTTTGAAACCCTGTATTCCGCCTACATCTACTGACATACTGCAGCGAATTATTCCGCTGTTAACTATCTATGATTGAGATCACCAGCCACTGTCCACTGTGCCTTTCTGCTAATACAGGGCATTTCTTTCGCGACCAGCTTCGTGATTATCTGCGTTGCGACCACTGCAATCTGGTTTTTGTACCGCAGCAGTTTCATCTTAGCCCTGCGGATGAGATGGCTCAGTATGATCTTCATGAAAATAATCCCGATGACAGTGGCTATAGAAAGTTTCTTGGTCGACTCGCAGATCCGCTGGTAGAGAGATTGCCAGCCAATGCTCAGGGACTTGATTTTGGCTGTGGCCCAGGCCCCTGTCTTTCGGTAATGCTAGAAGAGCAGGGGCATTCTGTTGCTCTCTACGATCTCTTTTATGCAAACTATAAAAAGTTACTTGAAGACGCTGAGTACGATTTTATTACTGCAACTGAAGTGATTGAGCATCTCTCAAAACCCATGGATGAGCTGCAGCGCCTGTGGGGACTTTTAAAGCCCGGCGGTTATCTGGGGCTGATGACCAAGCTGGTGGCTAATGCCGATAAATTCGCCAACTGGCACTATAAAACCGACCCCACCCATATCAGTTTTTTCTCAGAGAAGACCTTTGAATATCTTGGCCAGCAATGGGGCAGTGCGCCAGAGATTATTGGTGCCGATGTAATTATTTTTCGCAAGCCGCTATAACTGAATCCCGAGCACGGATAAAAGCCTGTACTGAACGGCTGATATCTTCTGAGGTTGTCACCCAGGAACAGACGCTGATACGAATAACTTTTTTCCCATTCCACAGAGAGCCGCCAACCCAACATTCTCCAGACTGTTGAATAGCCTCCATAATTGATTGGGTAATAGCCTCGTCGTTGGAGGGTGAAACAATCACCTGGTTAAACACCACATCATTGAGAATCTCGAAGCCGGCATCTTTTAGCTGCTCGGCAAATTCATTGGCGCGCTGATGCATACCTACCACCAACTCATCGACACCGCTGCGGCCGAGATATTTTAAGGCGGCCCATAGTTCAATAGCTCTGGCACGGCGTGACATCTCTGGCGTGTAGAGCATACCGTCGCGGCTTTCACTGTAGCTGGAGGTCAAGTAGGCACCAGTGGCCTGGAGTGCGGTTACCAGTGCCTCCTTGTCGCGACACAGCAAGATACCGCTATCGTAAGGGGTGTTTAAGGTTTTATGGCCATCCACAGACCATGAGTGGGCTTTTTCCATGCCGGCTGTTAGATGTTTGAGTTGTTCGGTGCCTCCAGCCCAGAGACCAAAGGCGCCATCGATATGCACCCAGGAATCCGCTGCGTTGGCTGCGTCGCAGATCCTTTCAAAAGGATCAAAGGAACCGGAGTTAACATTGCCGGCCTGGAGCAACACAATGCAACTGCTATCAAGCGTTGGTATTTTCTCGGGAATAATTCGTCCCTGTTTATCAGCCTCAACCCATTCAATATTATCCAGTCCAAAGCCGAGCAGGGCGATGGCTTTAATTACCGCGCCATGGGTTTGGCGACCAGCAATAATACGAATCGGCGGCGCGCCGTTATGGCCCTGTTGATTAAAGTCCCAGTTATGGTTCTGATAGATGCGATAGCGGGCTGCGGCCAGGCCACATAATATTGCTGAGGAAGTACCGCTGACAAAACCGGCTACTGTGTTTTCGGGCAGATCGAGTAATTGTTTTAGCCACTGTTCGCAGACCTCCTCGAGTTTTGCCGTAATTGGCGACATAACTTGCAGGGCAGTATTTTGATCCCAGAAATCGGTGAGCCATTTGGTGGCCAGGGTAACCGGCAGAATACCGCCATTAACAAAACCAAAGTAGCGGCCGCCTGTTTGCGCCACTGAGGCAGGGGAGCCATATCGGTGTAACTGCTCAAGAATTGCTTTGGCATCACCAGTGTTTACAGGCAACTCTTCGGCAAAGATATCCAGCTCTTCAATCGCTTTTGCGGAGGGAAATACATTGCGTTGCAAAGCTTCTTCAGCATAGTCAAAGGCGTAACCCTGTGCCTGTTTAAAAAGCTCTTTAAGCTGCTGCTCTCGCTGCATTTTTTCGCGCAAATTCATAGTGATTTATCCTCGGATAAAAGCAGAAACGCTCAGTCGCAGTAAAACATAGACTATGCTTTTAACCAAGATAGAATATCAGCCAAATATTTAATACCTTTCAAGGAAATAGACCACTATGTATCAGGGAAAAACACTTAGTCTTAAAAAGATTGAAAATGATTTTGCGGAGCTAAACTTTGATAACCAGAGTGGCTCGGTTAATAAATTTAACCAGCAAACGCTTGCTGAGTTGCGAGAGGCGGTTGATATTCTTAAGGCCAGTGCCGATATAAGAGGTCTGTTGCTATCCAGCGCTAAATCAGTGTTTGTCGTCGGTGCAGATATCACTGAATTTACACAGATGTTCGCCACCAGCAAAGAGATTTTTATTCAGGCATCACAGACTGTAAACGGCCTGTTTTCCGAGATTGAGGATCTGCCTTTTCCTTCAGTAGCGGCTATCAATGGTTTTGCGCTGGGCGGTGGCTTTGAAATCTGTCTGGCCTGTGACTATCGAGTTATCTCTGCAAAAGCGGCGGTGGGCCTGCCGGAAACCAATCTGGGGATTCTTCCCGGCTGGGGTGGTTCAGTTCGCTTGCCGAGGCTTGCAGGTATGTTTGCTGGCATTCACTGGATTGCCTCTGGTGAGCAACAAAAACCACAGATGGCACTGAGTGCCGGGGCTGTTGATGCAGTGGTGGAGCCGGAGGAGTTACGTGCTGAATCTTTAAAGGTGCTCGCTGAGTTAGCCGGTGGCAGTCGTGACTATCAGGCTCGACGAGTACAGAAGACTTCTCCAATTGAGCTCTCAGAAGCAGAGCTGAAAGCTACGGCGGAAAACTTTTCGGCTGCAATTATTGGCAAGGTAGGCAACTATTTTCCGGCACCTTTAAAGGCGGTTGAGCTGATTACCAGTGCCGCAACACTAGGCCGTGACGAGGCCATTAAGCTTGAGAACGAAGCTTTCTATGAAATGTCCAGGACACCCCAGGCTCGCGCTCTGGTAGGTCTATTTTTAAGCGACCAGTATATTGTTAAGTTAGCCAAGAATCGCAGTCGCGCTCTGGCCGATAAATTTGTCCCGGTAAAAACTCCCAGCGTGATTGGTGCCGGTATTATGGGGGGCGGTATCGCCTATCAAAATGCCGTCAGGGGCTTACCGGTGGTGATGAAAGATATTAATCAGGATGCCTTGGATCTTGGCATTAAAGAAGCCAGTAAGTTGCTTGGTAAACGTGTTTCCCGCGGTAAGTTAAGTGAAGAGAAAGCCGCGCAGATTCTCAACTCAATTACACCAACGCTCGACGATAAGGCAATTAATCAGTGCGATATGGTTGTTGAGGCGGTGGTTGAATTAGAGGCTGTTAAGAAGCAGGTTCTGCCCGCTGTGGAAACTCTAGTTGACGACAGTGCCTTTATTACCTCAAATACTTCGACTATCTCAATTAATCGACTGGCTGAATCACTGCAGCGACCGGAAAATTTCTGCGGTATGCACTTTTTTAATCCAGTTCACGCGATGCCACTGGTAGAGATTATTCGCGGTGAGAAGACTTCGGATGAAACCATAGCTGCTGTTAGTGCCTATGCATTGGCGCTAGGCAAGAAACCCATTGTGGTTAATGACTGTCCGGGCTTTTTGGTTAATCGTGTGCTTTTTGCATTGTTATTTGGTCTGGAAATGATGCTCTCCGAGGGTGCCGATTTTCAGCAGATCGATAAGGTGATGGAGGCCTGGGGCCTGCCTATGGGTCCGGCTTACCTTATGGATGTGGTGGGTATAGATACCATTAAGCACTGTTACCCGGTTTTGACTGATGGCTTGCCCGAGCGTTTTGTTAAGGGTGAAAGCTGGCCAACGGATTTGATCTTTAATGCCAATCGTCTCGGCCAGAAAAATGGCCTTGGTTATTATAAGTATGAGCTCAACGATAAGGGTAAGCCATCTAAACTGGTTGATCCTGATGTGATTACTATGTTCGAGACTCAGTTTGGTGAGGCAAAGATATTTGATAAGCAGGAGATTACTGATCGGCTGATGATCGCTATGGCGATGGAGATGGTTCACTGTTTGGAGGAGGGGATTGTTGCCTCACCCGCCGAGGCAGATATGTCGTTAATCTATGGTGTTGGCTTCCCAGTTTTCCACGGTGGTATCTGTCGTTGGATGGATGAGGTAGGTTTGCAGGAAGTCTGTGATCGAGCGGATAAATACAATCATCTAAGTGAACTCTATCGTCCCACAGAAAAATTACGCCAAATGGCGGCTAATGGGGAGTCGTTTTACTCTTAGTTTGGAGAACATAATCCGGAGTACCTAATATCGGCGCAAGGTTATATTTACTTTTGTATTAGGGTTTTATTTTTCTTTAGGTGTACTGCGATAATTCCAATAGTCCCTGTCTCTTCCCTTGAGATCAGTCAGGGCCCGCTTATGGTTTTTTAATTTTCAGGTTAAGAGAGCACTTGTCTGAGCGCAAGCGAGTTGTGCGAACGCTGGAAATTAGAAAACCATGGGACCGATCTCAAGGGAAGAGACGGGGTCTATTACACTCCAATACTCAGAGCGCGAACAAAGAGTCACCTGAAAGAAGTCTTTAGCAGGAAAAGAAGTCTTTAGCAGGAAAAGAAGTCTTTAGCAGGAAAAGAAGTCTTTAGCAGGAAAACGAGTATTAACCAGCGACAGGTCTTTCAGGCGTTCCCTGCATAAACGGCCCATCTACACAGATACGCTTGCCATCTGGCGAAGCACAGGCACCACAGATACCCACACCGCATTTGGTAAGGTAATCAATCGCACTAAAGATCTGCTCGTCTTTACAGAATTCGCGCTGAACCGCTGCTGCAGCATGCACCATAGGTGAGGGACCGCAGTTATAGAACACCAGGTTATCCAGTTCGTCCTGGGACATCTCTTCTAGGCGACTGCGTAGAAGCTCAGTAACAAAGCCTTTAAAACCCTCGCTGCCATCATCTGTTGCCACATGCACATCGGCAATCTTTTTACATTCTTCAAGATAGTAGAGACGCTCGGCAGTGCGCGCACCGGTAAATACTTCAGCATTGCCAAAGTCTCTGGCCAGCTGATAGACAGCTGCCAAACCAGTGCCGCCAGCAACCGCCATAATCTTGGCATCTTCCGGTGGTGCTGCGGGAATACCATGGGGGCCGCGAACATAGACTTCTGTACCCACAGGCAGATCCATCATTGCATGGGTAAAGGTACCCACATCGATAACTGCCAGTTGGAAGGGATCATCTGCAAGAGCAGAGAAAGGTTTTTCACCCAGTCCAGGTACCCATAGGAAGATAAACTCACCGGCCTGGATGTTAATCTTGCGGTCAAAGGTCATTACGCAGATATCATCACAGATACGCTTATTCTCAACCAGAACAACCGGCTCAAAGTCCATATCTATATCGTAGCGAATATGGGCCTCGGCTTTATTGGAATCAAAACAGATATCCGATTCAAGCTGGCTAAAGTAGCTTTCCATATCATCAGTTGTCATACCGGTAAGGGCAGACCCTACACCGACAATGGTCGAACCTGCGTCGATAAACTCACGAACATCAGCGGCACTGCTAACACCGCCGCAGCCAATAATTGGCAGATCAGTCGCAGCGGCTATTTCACGCACGCATTTAAGCGCGATTGGCAAGACACCTTTACCTGACATACCACCAGCGCCATTGCTTAACACTGGATGTCCATGGGATGAGGTATAGCCGGGCCCAACCGTGTTAATGGCACAGAGTGCATCTGCGCCGCCAGCGGCTGCAGCAAGGGCTATCTCGCCAATATTGGGTGTATTGGGGGTTAGCTTGGGAATAACTGGAATATCGACAACTGCCTTTACTGCGGCGGTCACTTCACGCACCAGTTCAGGGTCTTGACCCATAGCCATGCCATAACCTTTGGCGTGGGGGCAGGAGAGATTTAATTCCAGGCCATTGGCAACTGGTGCCATAATCTTGGCAACCTCAACAAATTCTTCAACACTGCCGCCAAAGATTGAAACCAATAAAAAGCGATCTTCCGGGATACGCAATTTTGACATTGCTTCAGCCGCCGCTCGAGCACCGGGATTGGTTAATCCTACCGCATTGACAAAGCAGCCCGGCGCATACTGGCTGTAGACCGGCTCGCGGTTTCCAGCGCGGACGTCGGGGCCGACACTCTTGGTCGTCAGTACGCCAACCTGAGGCATATGATCAAATACATACTGAATAATTGAGGTGGCAGTAGTGACAATTCCCGAAGGAACTGTAAATGGGCCGGAGAGGGTCTTGCCGAGAAATTCTGTTTTCAAGTGAGCTCGCTTTTACTGGCTGTATTGAGTGTTTATTTTCTGCCGGCAATTATACCCACTTATCAGAATTTTTCTGCTGTGAATTTTAACTATTAAAGCGGCTAAAATTACAGGCAAAAAAAAGGGCGGAGTTGGGAATCCGCCCGAAAAAAAAGGAACCGTAAATAGTTAGAACTGGTTCATGGTGTTGTCTTTGCCAGATGCTTTAAGCGCAGCTTCACCGGCAAAGTACTCCTTGTGGTCATCACCCATATCCGATCCAGCCATATTCTGGTGTTTTACGCAGGCGATACCCTGACGGATTTCCTTACGCTGCACACCGGCAACATAGCCAAGCATTGCCTGTTCACCAAAGTATTCCTTGGCCAGATTATCGGTAGATAGGGCTGCGGTATGGTAGGTGGGCAGTGTAATCAGATGGTGGAAGATACCCGCATCTCTGGCTGCGTCGGCCTGGAAGGTGCGAATCTTATTATCCGCCTCAGCGGCAAGTTCTGACTGGTCGTAGTTAATGTTCATCAGATCCGCTCTATCATAGGCGGATAGATCCTTGCCTGCTTCCTGCCATGCGTCAAATATCTGCTGGCGGAAGTTTAGCGTCCAGTTAAACGATGGCGAGTTGTTGTAGACCAGCTTGGCATTGGGGACTGCTTTGCGAATCTCATCAACCATTGCGCCGATCTGGCCGATATGGGGCTTTTCAGTTTCAATCCAGATCATATCTGCGCCATTTTGCAGGCTGGTAATACAGTCGAGCACGCAGCGCGCTTCGCCGGTTCCCTTTCTAAATTGATAGAGATTGCTCGGCAGGCGCTTGGGTCGTACCAGCTTGCCATTCTGCTTAATCACCACATCACCACTGTTGAGATCATCGATAGAGATTTGATCGACATCGAGAAATGCATTGTATTGGTCACCGAGATCGCCCGGCTCACGAGTGACTGCTATCTGTTTGGTCAGGCCTGCACCCAGAGAGTCAGTGCGCGCAACGATTGCGCCATTATCGACACCCAGCTCAAGAAAGGCGTAGCGAACCGCATTGATCTTCGCCAGGAAATCTTCATGGGGCACTGTGACCTTGCCATCCTGATGGCCGCACTGCTTTTCATCAGAGACCTGGTTTTCGATTTGGATGCAGCAGGCACCGGCCTCAATCATCTGCTTGGCCATCAAGTAAGTCGCTTCTGCATTGCCAAAGCCGGCATCAATATCGGCGATAATCGGCACTATATGGGTTTCAAAATTATCGATCTTTCCTTGAATAGCTGCTTTATTGTCGCCTTCAGCAGCATCCAGCTGGCGGAACAGGTCACCCAGTTCTCGGGCATCTGCCTGGCGCAAGAAGGTATATAGCTCAGCAATCAGCGAGGCAACCGCAGTCTTTTCATGCATTGACTGATCCGGCAGGGGACCAAACTCTGAGCGCAGGGCGGCGACCATCCAGCCAGAGAGGTAGAGGTATTTTTTCTTGGTTGTACCGAAATGCTTTTTAATGGAAATCAGCTTTTGCTGGCCGATAAAACCGTGCCAGCAACCCAGTGACTGGGTATAGGCAGCGGGGTCGGCATCGTACTCATCCATGTCCGCGCGCATAATATCGGCAGTGTATTTGGCTATATCGAGGCCGGTTTTAAATCTGTTCTGAAGACGCATACGCGCGACAGAGTCGGGGTTGATAGCGCTCCAGGCGCCGGATTGTTCACTCCGCAGTGCACTGACTGCGGCAATATCATTTGAAAAACTAGACATCAAAACTCCCTGTGTTGACTGGTTAATTTCCTATTGTTGGCCTTAGTCTAGTAACCGTGCCATAATTTATCTAGTTGATGATTTTTATCCCGAGTATTTTTTAAATGAATATATCAAAAATTGATTTAAATCTTCTGGTCTATCTGGATGTGCTGTTGCGTGAGCGCAATGTCACTCGCGCTGCGGAAGAACTGGGGATAAGCCAACCGGCAATGTCGAACAGTTTAAGGCGTTTGCGCAGTCTCTTTGACGATCCGGTTCTGGTGCGTACCAGTGATGGTATGACCCCCACTGATAGAGCCCTTGAATTACAACCGCTGGTTCGCAATGTGCTAGCTGCTGCTGAATTAGCAGTGCTGCCGAAAACAGTCTTTGATCCCTCGGAGTCTGAGCGTATTTTCCGTATTATGGCCAGTGACTACACCGAGGCAACTCTGCTGCCGAAACTACTGCAGCGCTTGAGTGTCGAGGCTCCATCGGTTCGCCTAGATATTATGACGCCCAGCGATGTTAGCTTTCACGATGTTGAGCGCGGCAAAGTGGATCTGGTGATCAATCGTTTTGACTCGCTGCCGCAATCTTTTCACCAGATTCATCTCTGGGACGATAGCTTTTCCTGTGTGCTCCGGGCCGATAATCCGATTATCAAGAACTGGAATCTTGAATCCTATCTTGCCGCTAAGCATGTCTGGGTGAGCAAGACCGGTATGGGTGTCGGCGTAGGCATGTCCACTGACGACGTGCAACGTCTCGGCTGGGTAGATGAGGCGCTGGCAAAGATGGATGCGCAGCGGGTTATTACGCTTTTTACCCGGCATTACCAGGCGGCGCTGCTATTGGCCGAGCACAATGATCTGGTGGTAACCATCCCGACGCTGGCGGCTAACTCTATGCGGGAAAATCCCCATGCGGCTGTTCTTAAGCCGCCATTTGAGATTCCTCGTATGCGTTTGAAAATGGTTTGGAGCCCGCTGTTACAACACGATCCCGGCCACGGCTGGATGCGCAAGCTAATTAAGTCTGTCTCTGAGGAGATAGCCGGTTAAGTATGATCCCTGGATAAAGAAGCACCATTCGATCGCTGAATAGCAAAGATCAAACCCATAGATTGGGAAAATTTTACCCAGCCATCTAAGCTTCTAAATTAGTAGGTTTAAGCCGATAACATTTTTCATGGAGAACAGTTGATGAGCGAGCGCGTAGTGCAGTCCAACCTCAAGGTTGCCAAGCCAATTTACAATCTGGTCACAGAGCAAATAATCCCCGGTACTGATATTGACCCAGACCAGTTCTGGGATGGTTTTGCTGCCATTATTGAAGACCTCGCGCCGCTAAATCATCAGCTGCTTGATATACGTGAACAGTTGCAGGTGAAAATCGACGCCTGGCACCGTGAAAACCCCGCACCTTTTGATTTCTCAAGCTATAAAACCTTTCTTAAAGAGATCGGCTATCTGGTGCCAGAGGTCGATGATTTCACAATAACTTCCGAGAATGTTGACCCTGAAGTCGCTCTGCAGGCCGGGCCACAGCTGGTGGTGCCGATAATGAACGCCAGGTTTGCTCTAAATGCGGCCAATGCTCGCTGGGGCAGCCTCTACGATGCACTCTATGGCAATGATGTTATTCCTGAGACTGAGGGTGCTGATAAGACTGGCGGCTATAACCCAGTGCGTGGCCAGAAGGTTATCGATTATGGTCGCGCTTTTCTCGATCAAGCGGCTCCACTGGCCGCCGCCTCCCACAGCCATGCCACAGCTTATAAGGTGGTCAATGGCCAGTTAGAGGTGACTGATAGCAATGGTGGCAAGCTGCAGTTGGCCGTGCCAGACCAGTTTATCGGCTATCTTGGTAACCCTGATCATCCAAGTTCAATTCTGTTGCAAAACAATAGGTTGCATATAGAGATTCAAGTGGATTCTAGAAGTTATATCGGTGCATCTGATACTGCGGGTATCAAGGATATTGTTCTTGAATCGGCACTGACCACAATTATGGATTGTGAGGACTCGGTTGCAGCAGTGGATGCTGATGATAAGGCACTCGCCTATAGAAACTGGCTGGGCCTGAATAAGGGCACATTGGAAGAGACAGTGGTGCGTGGTGATAATAGCTTTGTGCGCAGTATGAACCCCGACCGCCAATACACGGCAGCCGATGGTGGCAAGCTGTCCCTTAAGGGTCGCAGTCTGATGTTTATTCGCAATGTAGGTCATTTGATGACCAACCCGGCGATTCTCGATGCCAGCGGCAATGAGATTCCAGAGGGCATCATGGATGGGGTTATTACCAGTCTTATTGCATTGCATGACCTTAAGGGCCATCAGACTCTGAGCAACTCCGAGACCGGCAGTATTTATATTGTTAAGCCAAAGATGCATGGCCCGGACGAAGTCGCCTTTACCAATACCCTGTTTGACCGTATTGAAGACCTGCTCAAGCTGCCTCGCCATACCATTAAAGTTGGCATTATGGATGAAGAACGCCGCACCTCGGTTAACTTAAAAGCTTGTATACAATCAGCAAAAGGCCGTGTGGTGTTTATCAATACCGGGTTTCTCGATCGCACTGGCGATGAAATTCATACCAGCATGCTGGCCGGGCCATTTGCCCTAAAAGGGGATTTAAAGGCCATGCCCTGGATTGCCGCCTATGAAGACCAAAATGTCGATATCGGTCTTGCCTGCGGCCTTAAGGGCAGGGCGCAGATCGGCAAGGGAATGTGGCCGGTACCGGACAGTATGGCGGATATGATGGCGACCAAAATTGCCCACCCCAAAGCCGGTGCCAATACCGCCTGGGTGCCATCACCAACCGCTGCTACCTTACATGCTATTCATTACCATCAGGTGGATGTGGCAGCGATGCAGGGGCAGATAGCTACGCGCAGCCCGGCGAATCTCGACGATATTCTGACTATTCCATTATTGGGTGATCAACAGCTGAGTGCAGAACAGGTTCAGTTGGAGCTGGATAATAATACCCAGGGTCTACTGGGCTATGTAGTGCGCTGGGTCGAGCAGGGGATTGGCTGCTCCAAGGTGCCGGATATCAATAGTGTCGGTTTGATGGAAGACCGTGCAACCCTGCGCATTTCCAGTCAGCATATTGCCAATTGGTTGGTGCATGGCATTACCTCTTCAGAGCAAGTTATGCAGACTCTTAAACGGATGGCCGCGGTGGTTGACGGGCAAAATGCCGGTGATCCAGAATACTCACCAATGAGCCCCGACTTCGATAACAGTATTGCTTTCACCGCTGCTTGCGATCTGATCTTTAAGGGCACAACTCAACCCAGTGGTTATACCGAGCCATTGTTACATCATTACCGGCAGGTTGTTAAGGCGCAATACTAAAGAATAGCAGTCAAGGAAGAACAGCGAATATGCAATCGACGCCAGATCTCTGTGATCAGTACCCCCAGTTAGTGAGAGTTGCTGACCCACTATTTACTAACTACGGCGCTAGAAAACAGTTTTATGGCCCTCTGGTAACGGTTAAATGCTTTGAGGATAACGCCAAGGTGAAAGAGCTGGTTGCTACGGCGGGCAGGGGCCGCGTACTGGTTGTCGATGGCGGCGGCAGTATGCGCCGCGCACTACTCGGCGAAATGCTGGCAGAGCAGGCATCGAGCAATGGCTGGAGCGGATTTATTATCTATGGCTGTATTCGCGACGTAGACGAGATTATGCAGACTGATATTGGTGTGCAGGCTCTGGGCGTGCACCCAATAAAAACCGCAAAGAAAGGCATTGGCGAGATAGATATTGCAGTAACCTTTGCCGGGATCTGTTTCCGGCCAGGGGATTTTTGTTATGCCGACAATAACGGCATTGCTGTTTCCTCTACCGCCCTTAATACCCTATAAAGTTAATAAAAAAAATCAGATTGCCACGGCTGCATAGATAGTAAAGAATGTCCTCCACATGCTTGGTATTTAAATACTTGCCTCTAAACGGCAATTGAACCAAAAGTAGCCCTTTATGAAACAGTTAATCGTTATTCTACTTATCGCTCTTAATGCGTCTATTGCTGCCGCCGAACGGGTTGTCGCCCTCGACCCTATAGCTCGCTTTCATCCTGTTATTGCAGAGAAAGGCGTCACCGTATCTCAGGAGGTGATTGCCAGTCAGGTAGGCGCGGATATTCTTGCTGCCGGCGGTAATGCTGTAGATGCAGCAGTGGCAACCGGTTTCGCACTGGCAGTAACTTTACCCAGAGCCGGCAATATTGGCGGTGGTGGTTTTATGTTGGTTCACCTGGCCGATACGAATAAAACCATTGCTATCGATTACCGTGAAATGGCCCCCGCTGGGGCGTCACGAAATATGTTTCTCGATGCTGAAGGCGATGTGGATCGCGTTAAAGCCCGCCATTCTGTGCATTCTTCAGGTGTGCCGGGAACTGTTGCCGGCATGATCTACGCCCTTGAAAACTATGGCACTATGAGTCTAAAGCAGGTTATGAAACCAGCCGTTGAGCTGGCCCAAAAGGGCTTTTCTGTCAGCCGCAGCTTGGCTAGCTCTCTGGTGCGCTACAGGGATTATCTAGGCAGTGATCCGGCATCGAGTAATTATTTTTATAAAGGTGATGGTGAGCTTTACCAGGCTGACGAGCTGTTGGTACAAAAAGACCTCGCTGCTACTTTAAAGCGTATTTCGAAGCAGGGCAGAGCCGGTTTTTACGAGGGTAAAACCGCTGACTTGCTGGTTGCACAGATGCATCGCAACGGCGGCCTTATAAGCTATCAGGATCTGCTTAACTATAAGGTTGTCGAGCGCCAGCCGGTCTGTGGCGACTACCGCAGTAACCGAGTATGCGCTATGCCGCCACCATCTTCCGGTGGTGTTCATCTTATTCAGATGTTAAATATTCTCGAGGGCTGGGATTTAAATGCCCTGGGACATAACAGCGCCGCTTATCTGCATCGTCTGGTTGAATCTATGCGCCGCGCCTATGCGGATCGCAGTCTGCATCTGGGCGATCCGGATTTTTATGCGGTTCCCGCCGAGCAGTTAATGGATAAGCGCTATGCCGCTCAGCTGCGTAAACAGATTGATCCAAGCAAATCCAGTCGTTCCAAAGATATCCAGCCAGCCCCAACTACAGTTATTAAAGAAAGCCCTGAGACAACCCATTATGCAACCTGGGATCGCTGGGGCAATGTGGTTAGCAATACTTACACCATTAACTTTTCCTATGGCAGTGGTATCTCGGTTGCCGGTGCTGGTTTCCTACTTAACAACGAGATGGATGACTTTTCCTCTAAGCCGGGCTCAGCCAATGGTTATGGACTTATTGGCGGCGAAGCCAATGCAATTCAGCCTGGCAAACGACCCCTATCATCTATGACCCCAACCATTGTCTTTGATCAGCAGGGGGATGCACTACTGGCTACCGGCAGTCCCGGCGGCAGCACGATTATCACCGTGGTTTTACAGATGTTATTGAATGTTATTGATTTTGATATGGGCATAGCTGAGGCGACGGCTGCACCGAGAATTCATCACCAGTGGCTGCCGGATACCCTTCGATATGAACGGGGTATCTCCGTTGATACGCTAACGCTATTGACTGAAATGGGTCATTTTCTTGGCGAAAAGCCGGTGCGTCTGGGTGTTGCCCAAAGTATCAGCAGTGATAAGAGTAAAATTAAATATGCGGCATCAGATCCGCGCAGGGAAGGGGCGGCTGCAATCCCAGAGTAGACGAGTGAAGAAAGGTGGCTGCTAGTCTTTATCGCCGTTGGTAAACGAGGTGCCATCCTCTAATACGGCGTTTCGTGTTTCTTCGGTTATGCCAACCAAATCTGGATATTTCGGCATCGTCATATACTGGGCAAACCACTCGCCGAGTATCTTTTCATTATCCAGAGTGTCTTTTAATAGTTTTCGAACGCTGGCTAGATGGGCTGCTGAAATTTGCTGATTGGCCATCGCCGGTGTTAACGGTGGGTCGATAAGGTGGTTGGGAAGAGCAACACCGCTCAACAGTTCGGTGGCCAGGTCATCGAGCATTTCACTGACGGCCGGTGCCCGGAAACCCACAGAAAAAGTCGTACATTCACCGATAGCCACACCGTGATGGGCAATTTTTGGGGGTAGATAGAGCATATCGCCGGGTTCAAGTATCCACTCATCCACAGGGTCGAAGTTCTGGAGAATCTTTAGTTCTGTATTAGGCACAAACGGGCAATCGGCATCGCTCTCTGCACCAATCTGCCAACGACGCTTGCCAGCACCCTGCAATAAAAATACATCGTAATAATCGAAGTGTGGGCCGACACTGCCACCATCAGCGGCATAGCTGACCATAATGTCATCCATACGCCACTTCGGTAGAAAATCAAATTTGCTGAGTATTTCAGCGACCTCAGGAACCCAGAGGTCTACGGCCTGAACCAACAGCGTCCACTTATCTGCTGGCAGTTTGGCGAAGGTCTGCTCGGTAAAAGGGCCGCACTGCAACTGCCAGTCGCGCTCGATAACAATTCGCGATTCGACTTCTTCTTCGAGGGCCATACCGGCAAGTTCATCGGCATCAATCGGCGGCTCAAAGTTAGGGATAGCACTACGAATCAGTAGCGGTTTTTTCTGCCAGTATTCAGTCAGAAACTGCTCTCTGGAGATATCGCCTAATATGCAGGGAGCATTGTTCATCTAGATATTTTTTGCCTGTTGAACTGCATTGCCAATATAGGAGCCGGGAGTCATTGCCTTGAGCTCGGTCTTTGCTGATTCTGGCATATCCAGTGTGTCTATAAACGCTTGAATGGTCTGTTGATCCATAACATTACCGCGAGTCAGGGCCTTAAGCTTTTCGTAGGGTTCTTCAATACCGTAGCGACGCATCACAGTCTGGATTGGTTCGGCGAGAACTTCCCAGCTGGCATCGAGATCGGCATTGAGCTTTTCGCTGTTGAGCTGCAATTTTCCCATGCCCTTATTGAGCGAGGCGTAGGCAATTAGAGAGTAGCCAAGACCAACACCCATATTGCGCAGAACCGTGGAATCAGTCAGGTCACGCTGCCAGCGGGAGACAGGCAGCTTTGTCGCCAGATGCCCAAACAGGGCATTGGCCAGACCCATATTGCCTTCGGCATTTTCGAAATCAATTGGGTTTACTTTATGGGGCATGGTTGAGGAGCCAACTTCACCGGCGATGGTCTTCTGCTTAAAGTAACCCACCGAAATATAGCCCCAGATATCCCGGGCATAATCGATCAATATGGTGTTAGCGCGAGCCATGCCATCGAACAGTTCCGCCATATAGTCATGGGGTTCGATCTGGGTGGTGTAGGGATTGTAAGTCAGTCCCAGCTGGCTGATAAATTGCTGTGCATTGTCCTGCCAGTCAATATCGCCGTACGCGGAGATATGCGCGTTGTAGTTGCCTACGGCACCATTGATCTTGCCAAGTAAGGGTACGGCGCTTATCTGGTCAATCTGGCGCTGTAATCGGTAGGCGACGTTAGCCATTTCCTTGCCGACGGTGGTCGGTGATGCGGTTTGACCATGGGTGCGGCTCAGCATTGGCGCATCGGCAAACTCTCTGCCCATAGCGGCTAGTTTGTCTGCGATTGCCTGCAGCGTAGGGATAACGATCTGGTCGCGGCCCTCTTTGAGCATAAGGCCATGAGAGAGATTATTAATATCTTCCGAGGTGCAGGCAAAGTGAATAAATTCACTGACTGCATTGAGCTCGGCATTATCGGCAATGGTTTCCTTAAGCAGATACTCAACCGCTTTTACATCGTGGTTGGTGGTGCTTTCAATCTCTTTAACTCGCAGCGCCTGCTCGACCGTAAAGTTGTCGACCAGCTGATTTAGGATGGCATTTGCTTCATCGCTAAAAGGAGCTACTTCTATAACGCCAGGATGATTGGCCAGATGCTGCAACCAGCGCACCTCAACCATCACTCGATAGCGGATCAGGCCATACTCACTGAAGACAGTTCGAAGCTGCTCGGTTTTGCTTCCATAGCGGCCATCAATAGGCGAAACAGCGGTGAGAGAGGAGAGTGAGAGATTGTTCATTGCTATTCCAAATGCGGTCATTAATTAAGCCGCACATGATAACGGAAAGCGTTGCAGGTTTCAGCCGCTTTAGCTTTTTATATAAGGCTTTAAATAAGCCTGAAAATAAGTATTTGCCTTAGTCTTTTAAGGCGGCGATAAGTGCCTTGCGATAGAACACCAGATGGTGCTTTCTGCCGCCTAACTGTCGCCATAGAACGGCACTTCGAACAGCTGAAAAAAGCAGGCAACGTATGCGTTCAGCAACATTGGATTGCTGTAGGTAGATGGCATTGCCCTTGACCTGAATACGCTGGCGCAATTTACTGATGCTCTGTTGATAGAGTGAAGCGAGATTGGCAAAGACATTATCGTGAATCATTGAAAAGTGCTGGGCCTGTCGATTGGCGCTATCTATCCCGCTGGCAATGGCCTCAAGCATTTCAGGTCGACTGTTAAGCTGGCGTTCGATACTTAACACCGACAGCGCGTAACCGAGCGTGTGAACAGAAAAGGTTTGTGACTTCTTGCGCTCACCAAGCAATGTTCTAATGGCATCTACACCACTCTGTAAATTACTGACTGGGCCATAGATATCCTCGAGGGAGCTGGGGTTTTGGTTGAGCAGGGCGGCCATAGATAATTTAATATCGTCGATAGGTGCCTCGCCAGTATTGGCTAGCATATCGACAAGGTGACAGGCTTGAAAGACAGCTGCTAACGCTAGTGCCTGTTCGGCGGTTGGTTTGTTAAACATCAGCACTCTCATTCTTGCAGCTGCTCTCGCCATTCCATGTACTTTCAATAGTCCCGCCGCCAAGGCAGTGATCATCCACATAAAAGACCACAGACTGACCTGGCGTTACAGCGCGCTGGGGATTGGTAAAGCTTACTTCACAGCCAGATGCGGTTGGGGTAACAAGACATTCCTGGTCCGGCTGACGGTAACGGGTTTTCGCCATGCAGGTGAAGGGTGCCTGAGGCGTACCATTTATCCAGTTTAATCCCTCAGCGTTTAAATGGTCGGTAAACAGCAGTGGATGCTGGCCACCCTGACCGACTACCAGCACATTATTGATCAGATCTTTCTGCAGGCTGTACCAAGGTTCATCACTGGTGCTGTTTTTAACGCCTCCAATACCTAACCCCTGGCGCTGCCCTAGGGTGTAAAACATCAATCCCTGGTGTTGGCCGATAATATCCCCCTCAGCCGTGACCATATCGCCGGGCTGGGCAGGGATATATTGCTCGAGGAAATCTTTAAAACGTCGCTCGCCGATAAAGCAAATACCGGTGCTGTCCTTTTTGCTCGAGGTAACAAAACCCTGCTCCTCGGCAATTTTGCGCACTTCGGGTTTTTCCAATTCGCCCACTGGAAACAGCGAGCGGGCAAATGCTTCTTGGGTCACCGCATGGAGAAAATAGCTCTGGTCTTTATTGTTATCCAGGCCTTTAAGCAGGCGAGTCTGGCCATCAATAGTTGCTGCGCGACTGTAATGGCCGGTGGCGATCAGGTCGGCGCCGAGTATCTGGGCATAGTCGAGAAAGACTTTAAATTTGATTTCCCGATTGCAGAGAATATCAGGATTGGGTGTGCGGCCGGCACGGTATTCATCGAGGAAATGCTCAAAGACATTATCCCAGTAGTCAGAGGCAAAGTTGGCGGTGTGCAAGGGGATATTGAGTTTGTCGCAAACCTGCTGGGCATCGGCGAGATCGGCCTTGGCGGTGCAGTACTCTGTATCGTCGTCTTCGTCCCAGTTCTTCATAAACAGGCCTTCGACCTGGTAACCCTGTTCGATTAACAGGTAGGCAGCGACTGAGGAGTCGACTCCACCAGACATACCAACAATAACTTTTTGCGATTTACTCATTATTCACCAGGCCGAATTAGCCTCTTTTAAAAATCAATATAAATTAAAGGCCGCACTATAAAGCCGGCACTATAAAGCTTTTACTGTAGAGTATTGCGGAATATTTCCATAGGAAAAATACGCTTTTCCAGATAATCATTAAGGCAGTTCAATACCCCTGGGCTGCGATGATGCTCTGCGTTTTGCTCAATCTCAGCGGCACTCATCCACAGGGCATAATCTATATCTGCATCTATGGTCGCCTCTGTATCCAGATGCAGTGGTGTCGCCACAAAAGTCAGGCGGTAGTAGGTAACACCGGTTGTCTCCGCAAAATAGGTCGAGATACCAAGGAATCCGCTGACCGCTACAACCCAGCCGGTCTCTTCATGGGTTTCACGCAGGGCTGCAGCAATAATATCTTCACCGGGCTCAACATGCCCCGCTGGCTGGTTTATATACTGGCGGTCGCCTTTGGTCTCTTTGACCATAAGGAATAGGCCGTCTTTTTCGACGACAGTGGCGACTGTTAAGTGGATTTTATCCGGCAAGTTTAAACCCTTCTTCTGGAATGATTGTTTGGTTTACGCTTAGTTTTGTTTGCAGCAGGGCGTTTAGTGGTTTTCTTCGAAGCGGGCATATGCACAGTTTCAAGCCGATATTCACCCAGTTCAATATTGTCTAATGTCCAGTCACCAATCGCGGCCCTCACCAGTCGCAGGGTTGGCAGTCCAACTGCCGCGGTCATGCGACGTACCTGCCGATTGCGGCCTTCGTTAATGACAATTTCCATCCAGCTATCAGTGACAGTCTGGCGCTGGCGTATAGGTGGAACCCTTGGCCATAGAGCGGGCTCTTTAATAGGGCGGCAGTTAACCGCCCTGGCCATACCATCTTTAAGTTCAACTCCGGCAAGCAGCTTGCTGCAGTCAGCTGCGGATACCTGACCTTCAACCTGCACCCAATAGGTTTTGTTAAGCTTAAACTTAGGGCTGCTGATCTGTGCCTGCAACTGGCCATCATCGGTTAATAAAAGCAGGCCCTCAGAGTCATAGTCGAGGCGACCGGTAGCATAGACCGCCTTGATATCAATATAGTCAGCAAGGGTCTTTCTGCCGTTATCGTCGGTAAATTGACTTAAGACATTGAAGGGTTTGTTGAATAAAACCAGTTTCGACACAAATATTCTCAGTTTTTTGCCATTGTAAAGGAAACAGAGTTACAAAAAAGGGTCAAGATAATGCTAAAATAGGCGCTTCCGGTAAAACTTTTACAAACTTAACAAACATATCAACCCTGCGGAGACTATGATGGGATACCAGCATATCCAGATTCCACAATCTGGTGAAAAAATTACAGTAAATTCAGACTTTTCACTAAACGTTTCAAACCAGCCAATTATTCCCTTTATCGAAGGTGATGGTATTGGTGTAGATATTACGCCTGTAATGATCAAGGTGATCGATGCCGCAGTCGAAAAAGCCTATGCCGGTGAAAAGAAAATCTCCTGGATGGAAGTCTACTGTGGCGAGAAAGCTGCAGAGATCTACGAAGGTGATTGGTTCCCCGCTGAAACACTGGAAGCGGTTAAAGATTACGCAGTATCAATTAAAGGCCCACTGACTACACCCGTAGGCGGCGGCTTCCGTTCACTGAACGTAGCACTGCGTCAAGAGCTCGACCTGTTTGTCTGTCAGCGTCCAGTACGTTGGTTTGAAGGCGTTCCTTCACCAGTCAAAGAGCCTAACAAAGTTGATATGTGCATCTTCCGTGAGAACTCAGAAGATATCTATGCAGGTATCGAGTGGAAAGCCGGTAGCGAAGAAGCCACCAAGGTAATCAAGTTCCTGCAAGAAGAGATGAGCGTTGCCAAGATTCGTTTTGATGAAAACTGTGGTATCGGTGTAAAGCCAGTATCAGAACAGGGTACTAAGCGTCTTGTCAGCAAGGCGATTCAATATGCTATCGATCAGAACAAGCCTTCAGTAACTCTTGTCCACAAGGGCAACATCATGAAGTTTACCGAAGGTGCTTTCTGCGACTGGGGCTATGAAGTTGCCGTAGAGCAGTTCGGCGCACAGCCACTTGATGGCGGTCCATGGCACGTAATCAAAAATCCTAACACTGGCGAAGATATTGTTGTTAAAGATGTTATTGCCGATGCAATGTTACAGCAGATCATCTTGCGTCCAGATGAGTACAGCGTTCTTGCGACACTGAACCTCAATGGCGACTATATCTCTGATGCACTGGCTGCTCAGGTTGGTGGTATCGGTATTGCTCCAGGTGCTAACCTCTCTGACGACGTTGCTATCTTTGAAGCGACACACGGTACAGCACCTAAGTATGCTGGCCAGGATAAGGTTAACCCGGGTTCACTAATTCTTTCCGCTGAGATGATGTTACGTCACCTGGGTTGGGGCGAAGCTGCTGATCTGGTTATCAAAGGTATCGAGGGCGCAATCTCTGAAAAGAAAGTAACCTATGACTTTGAGCGACTGATGCCTGATGCCACATTGCTATCCTGTTCGCAGTTTGGCGATGCAATGATTGAGAATATGTAATCCTCAAATTTGCACGGCAACAACAGTTAAAAAACCCGGTCTAAGGATCGGGTTTTTTTATGTCTGTAATCAGCTACGAACGATGATCTGATGTAAGATAGAGTTCGTAATTTATATGTAACCGACTTGGCAAAATTGTAATGAGTGACGAAAAAAATATACCTGACTGGCAACATGACAGCAATGCAGTGGTCGAAGTGGAAAGGCCAAAATTAAAGAAGCCTTCACTGTATAAAGTAGTGCTGTTAAACGATGACTATACCCCAATGGAGTTTGTTGTTGAGTTGCTAGAGCTCTTTTTTGGGCAGACGCGCGAAAACGCCACGCGCATTATGTTAAGTATTCATACCGAGGGAAAGGGTGTCTGCGGCATCTATACTCAAGATGTAGCAGAGACAAAAGCGGGCATAGTTAATCAGTACTCGAGGGACCACCAGCATCCGCTTTTATGTGAAATTGAACCCTGTAACGACGAAGAAGAGTAAATAATATGCTTAGTAGAGAACTCGAAGTCACCCTCAATCTCGCGTTCAAAAGTGCCCGTGATAAACGTCACGAGTTTATGACTGTTGAACACCTGCTATTGGCCCTGTTAGATGACGCATCAGCCTCCAGCGTACTCAAAGCCTGCGGTGCCGATATCAGCGTTCTCAGGCAGGATCTTGTGGAATTTGTCGATTCGACAACACCGACCATAGCCGACGCCCAGCTCGAACAGGAAACCCAACCCACTCACGGATTTCAGCGTGTCTTGCAGCGTGCGGTTTTCCAGGTTAACTCTGCCAATCACAGCGAAGTTGTCGGCGCCAATGTGATTGTCGCCATCTTTAGTGAGCAGGAGAGTCAGGCGGTCTATTTCCTGCGCCTGCAAAATGTTGCGCGCATCGATGTAGTCAACTATATCTCCCACGGTATTTCCAAATATGTCGATCATCCGGAACACAACAGTGAAGAGGAGACCACCAATGACGAGAGCGCTAACACGGGCGATTCCCAGGATGAGAGCCTGCTCAGTCAGTTCTCGACCAATCTCAATGAACTGGCTATTCAGGGCCATACCGATCCACTGATAGGCCGCGCTATGGAAGTTGAGCGTGTCAGCCAGATACTGGTTCGCCGCCGCAAAAATAACCCGCTGCTGGTCGGTGAATCCGGTGTGGGTAAAACAGCTATCGCCGAAGGCCTGGCCAAATTAATCGTCGAGGGCAATGTTCCCGAGCCAATGCTCGGCAGTACAGTTTACTCCCTGGATATGGGTGGTCTGTTAGCTGGTACCAAGTATCGAGGTGATTTTGAGAAGCGTCTTAAAGGAATTATTGCCGAGCTTGGCAAGCGCGACAAGTCAATTCTGTTTATCGATGAAATCCACACCATAATTGGTGCTGGCGCAGCCTCTGGCGGGGTTATGGATGCCTCAAACCTGCTTAAGCCACTGCTATCATCGGGCAAGCTGCGCTGCTTTGGTTCAACAACTTATCAGGAATACCGCGGTATTTTTGAAAAGGATCAGGCACTGTCCCGTCGCTTCCAGAAGATTGATGTGACTGAGCCGAGTATTGATGAAACCTATAAAATTCTGCAGGGCTTAAAGTCGCGATTTGAAGAGCACCATGATCTCAAGTTTACCAATCCGGCGCTGAAGGTAGCTGCAGAACTGGCCGCCAAGCATATCAACGATCGCTTTCTGCCCGACAAGGCGATTGATGTGATTGATGAAGCCGGTGCCTACCAGCGACTACAGCCTGCTTCAAAGCGCAAGAAGTCGATTGGTGTCAGCGATATTGAACTTGTTATCTCGAAGATCGCACGGATTCCGGAAAAGAGTGTTTCCAGCTCTGATAAAGAGCAGCTTAAAGGTCTTGCTGAAAAGTTAAAGATGGTTGTATTCGGGCAGGATCCAGCGATCGACGCACTTTCGACATCGATCAAGATGGCCCGAGCTGGCCTTCGCGAGGGCACCAAACCGATTGGTAACTTCCTGTTTGCCGGACCCACCGGTGTGGGTAAAACTGAGGTTAGTCGTCAGCTGTCGAAAATTCTCGGTATTGAGCTGATACGTTTCGATATGTCCGAGTATATGGAACGCCACACTGTCTCTCGTCTGATTGGCGCGCCTCCAGGCTATGTTGGCTATGATCAGGGCGGCCTGTTAACCGATGCGGTCACCAAGCATCCTCATTCAGTAATCCTGCTCGACGAGGTGGAAAAGGCCCATCCGGATGTTTTCAATCTGCTACTGCAGGTGATGGATCACGGCACCCTGACTGACAACAACGGCCGCAAAGCGGACTTCCGTAATGTCATTCTGATTATGACCACCAATGCCGGTGCCGAGTTAATGAGCCGCTCTTCGATTGGCTTTGCCACTCAGGACCATCGCACTGATGGTATGGAGGCGATCAAGAAGATGTTTACCCCAGAATTCCGTAACCGTCTTGATAGTATTGTGCAGTTTGGCGAGTTGACCATGGATGTTATCACCACCGTGGTAGACAAGTTCCTGGTACAGCTCCAGGCACAGCTCGACAGTAAAAAGGTCTTTCTGGAAATCGACGATGAAGCACGACAGTGGCTCGCTGAAAATGGCTATGATGTGAAAATGGGTGCACGCCCAATGGAGCGTCTACTGCAGGAGAAGATCAAGAAGCCATTGGCTGAAGAAGTCTTGTTTGGCAGTCTTTCAGAGAAGGGTGGCACAGCCTATGTCAGCGTCGAAGAGGGTGAGCTGATTGTGCGCACAGCAGGGGAGTTGGTTAGCAGCTCCTAATATCCTCAGGCAAAAACAAACCGCCAAAAGCAGTTCCCATAATTAGGGATTACTTGAGGCGGTTTTTTTGTGCTTTGCTGTTTTTTAGAACAAGCTGCTAGCGCGTATTAGCGCTCTCTAAAGGTAATGCGGCCTTTAGTCAGGTCATAGGGAGTCATCTCAACCTTAACCTTGTCACCCGTAAGAATACGGATATAGTGCTTGCGCATTTTGCCGGAGATATGAGCAATAATTACATGATCATTTTCCAGCTTTACGCGGAATGTGGTATTTGGAAGGGTATCGATAACCTCTCCCTCGAATTCAATGTGGTCTTCTTTCGCCATAAGCTTAATTAGTGCCTGTTATATATGAATATTTATTAAGTTTTGCCTGCCTAAAATAGTGCTGTTTAAGAAAGCGCGGCAAGTTTGCCCTAAATCGCCCCGCATAGCAAAGTCAATCGGCCAGCAGCCAGTTATTTTCCCGGTATAACTCCAGAGGACGGTAGTTGGTCTTGTATTTCATCTTTGCGCAATCGGCAATCCAGTAGCCAAGATAGAGATGATCCAGGCCCAGTCGCTGAGCCATACCGATCTGGAAAAGAATCGCAAAATTACCCAGACTGCGATCTGTATAGGCGGGGTCAAAGTAGGTGTAGATTGCCGAAAGGCCATGGTTAATAATATCCACAACCGCACAGCCAATAAGCTTGCCAGCAAGTCTGAACTCAAGAAACTGAGTGGATTCCCAGGGATTGCCAAGAAACTCCTCAAACTGCTTTCTCGACGGTGGGTACATATCTCCCTCTCGGTGACGCTCATTGATATAGCGGGCGTAGAGAGGGAAGTGCTCGCCGAGATTAATCGACTCCACTTGCTCAATCATAATATCGGCATTTTTAGCCCAGCAGCGCCTCTGATTGCGATTCAAAATAAAGTCTGCCACTGGAACTCGCGCTGGCACACAGGCACTGCACTGGCCACACATTGGCGCGTAGAGATAAGGGCCGCTGCGGCGAAAGCCCATCGCGGTCATTCTCGAATAGAGATCGGTATCTATACTCAGGCTAGGATCGACAAAGGCCGTGGTCGAGCGACGACTCTCTAGATAACTACAGTCGTGGGGCTCGGTTAAGCAGAGTTTTACGGTACCGATATCCGGCGATATATCTCGGGTCATTTCAGATTGGCCATCGTTTTAATGATTATTAAAAACATTAGAAATATAAGGTTAGTTGACCCTTTATAGATACTCAATATGGATTTAGTTATTAGCAGTTGACCAGTTAAATTTGAGGTTTCCCGGAGACTCGAATGAACCTAGGCTAGCCCAGTCGAGAGACTTATCCCGGCCAGTCTCTAATCTATTTAAAAATAGCTCCCTGTCCAGTGGCTCTGCACCCAGACTGAGCAAATGGGGATTAACCAGCTGGCAGTCGATAAGCTCAAGGCCGGACTCTAAACCCCAGCGACAGAGGTGAGCCATAGCAACCTTAGAGGCATCGGCGCTGCGGCTAAACATCGATTCGCCGCAAAAAACTCTACCTATGCCCAGACCATAGAGACCGCCAATCAAGGTATCCCCATGCCAGACTTCAATGGAATGTGCATAGCCTTGATGATTGAGATCAGTATAGGCATCGATCATCTCATCGGTAATCCAGGTGCCGCCTTCAATATCCCGCGGATCACTGCAGGCTGAGATAACCTCGGCAAAGGCGCGATTGGTAGTGACTGAATAGTTATTGCGGCGTAGTGCCTTGGCGAGACTTTTTGAACAGTGGAATTTACCCGGCTCAAGTACGCAGCGAGTGGCGGGGCTCCACCAGAGAATAGGATCTTCATCGTCGAACCAGGGAAAGATGCCCTGGCGATAGGCCGTTAAAAGGGTAGTGGGGTGCAGATTGCCACCGGCAGCCAGAAGTCCATCTGGCTCTGCCAATGCGTTGCGAGGATTTGGAAACTGTGGATCCTCTTGATCAAGCAGTGGAATCTGCATCCCTTTTTGTGCCTTGAGAGTTACTTGTCGAGAAAGCGCTCTGCATCAAGGGCAGCCATACAGCCGCTGCCAGCTGATGTCACTGCCTGACGGTAGACATGGTCGGCCACATCACCAGCGGCAAAGACTCCGCTAACACTGGTTTCGGTAGCATTGCCTGACATACCACCAGCAATTTTTAGGTAGCCGTCTTTCATAATAAGTTTATCGGTAAATATATCGGTGTTGGGTTTATGGCCAATGGCAATAAATACACCGGTCACATCCAGCTCTTTGGTTGAGTCATCTTTTGAGCTCTTTAGGCGTACACCGGTAACACCAGCATCATCGCCCAAAACTTCATCCAGATTGTGGCTCCATTCAATATTGATATTACCGTTCTTTTGCTTCTCGAACAGCTTATCTTGCAGCATCTTCTCGGCACGCAGCTCGTCGCGGCGGTGGATCAGAGTAACTTCGCTACAGATATTGGATAGATAGAGAGCTTCTTCAACAGCAGTGTTACCACCACCGAGAACCGCGACTTTCTGGTTGCGGTAGAAAAAACCATCACAGGTAGCGCAGGCGCTGACACCTTTACCCATAAACGCTTCTTCAGAGGGCAGGCCCAGATACTGGGCAGATGCGCCAGTCGCGATAATTAGTGCATCACAGCTGTAGTTGCTTGAGCCGGTTAATTTAAACGGGCGCTGATCAAGCTGAACTTCATGAATATGATCAAAAATTGTTTTAGTATCAAAGCGCTCAGCATGCTTTTGCATGCGAACCATTAAGTCTGGACCCTGAACACCGTCGGCGTCGCCAGGCCAATTATCCACATCAGTGGTGGTGGTCAACTGACCGCCTTGTTGCATACCAGTGATAACCACAGGACTCAGGTTGGCTCTTGCTGCATAGACAGCAGCGGTCCAACCGGCTGGCCCGGAACCTAAAATAATCAGTGGAAAATGCTGCGTATCAGACTGTTGGGTAGACAAGTAATCTCTCCAGAATTGAATATGTTTAGTCGTAGGTGACAATTAGGGTCGCTATCATAATCAATACTTTGCCCAGCACAAATAGCTTTTTTAACTATCTCGCATAAAAGATGCCCAACCTGGCTTTTATGCATGGCTCATAGATGGCTTTTAATTGTGAACCGGCTACAATTGACGCTGAAAAAAATAACAGGGATCGACCCGTTGAGCACAGAAAAGAAAAAGCAGCGCAGTTCTGCACCAACCGAGCTGGCCAATAATAATAGCCGCAGCAAACGTTTGTTAGCTGAGGGCGCATTAATAGGCTGGATTGCACTCTGCTCAATCCTTTTGCTGGCACTGCTCAGTTATTCACCGGACGATCCAGGCTGGTCCCATACCGGCACCAGAACAGAGATAAGCAATGCTGTGGGTCTGGCCGGCGCCTGGTTTGCTGATATTTTCTATGCACTCTTTGGAGTTATGGCCTACCTGTTCCCGGCACTGCTTGCCGTGCGAGCCATCCAGATATTAAGAAACTATATTCTTCGCGAAGCCGACCCCTTTGACTCTGTGACCTTTACTCTGCGGGTTATTGGCTTCTTATTGGTTATGATCAGTGCAACATCCCTGGCCAATATTCAGTACGCCGAAGTTCACAACAGTTACCCCTTTGGTGTTGGCGGTATTCTCGGCAATAAGATTGGCGATGCCACCATGGCTGTATTTAGCTATGTCGGCAGCACCATGATCCTGTTGTCACTGTTTCTTTTTGGCTTGACTGTGTTTGTCGATATCTCATGGATTGCCTTAATTGATCGACTGGGTATTGCGGCGATTAATTTCTACGATATTACCCGCAGCAAACTCACCGAGTGGAATATGGCTCGCATAGAGAAAGCCAAGTCCCGCGAAGCATCGCTGGAACGTCAGGTTAAAGTTGAAATTGAGACCAAAAAGCAAAAGCTTCGGGTGCCACCGACTATTCAGACACCCAAGCCGAAACCGGTTGCCAGCAAGCGTATACAGCGAGAGCAGCAGCAGACTCTGTTTGAGGACAGTGCCGTTGTCGGCACGCTGCCGCAGATTAATCTACTCGACCCAGCGGATGACAACAGCGGCAATGGCTATTCGGCTGACTCCCTCGAACATTTATCGCGACTGCTGGAGCACAAGCTGCTGGATTTCGGCATTAAAGCCGACGTGGTCGAGGTACTTCCCGGGCCAGTAGTTACCCGTTTTGAAATCCAGCCGGCCGCCGGTATTAAAGTGAGCCGTATCAGCGGGCTTGCCAAAGACCTGGCGCGCTCCATGGCGGTTATCAGTGTTCGCGTGGTTGAAGTGATACCCGGCAAATCTGTAGTCGGTATTGAAATTCCCAATGAAAAACGCCAGATGGTTCGCCTTAGCGAAATACTCTCATCGGAAGCCTATGACCGCTCCAGTTCGCCGGTCACTCTGGCACTGGGTCATGATATTGCCGGTTCTCCGGTCGTTGCCGACCTCGGCCGTATGCCGCACTTGCTGGTAGCTGGTACAACCGGTTCCGGTAAGTCGGTGGGTATTAATACCATGCTTTTAAGCCTGCTGTTTAAAGCCTCGCCGGAAGAAGTTAAGTTAATCCTTATCGATCCAAAGATGCTCGAGCTCTCGGTATACGATGGTATTCCTCACCTGTTAACACCAGTGATTACCGATATGAAAGATGCAGCCAGTGGATTGCGCTGGTGTGTCGGCGAGATGGAGCGACGCTATAAGCTGATGGCCGCGCTCGGTGTGCGTAATTTGGCCGGTTACAACCGCAAGATTGAAGATGCGATTAAAGCCGGTAACCCGATCACCGATCCACTCTGGACCTTTGATCCCGCCGAAATGGGTTGGGATGGAAATGAAGAACCACCGGAAGCGCCAACCCTAGAAACACTGCCCTATATAGTCGTGGTGATCGATGAATTTGCCGATATGATGATGATCGTCGGCAAGAAAGTTGAACAGTTGATTGCCCGTATTGCGCAAAAAGCCCGTGCTGCAGGTATCCATTTGATTCTCGCCACCCAGCGTCCCTCGGTGGATGTTATTACCGGCCTGATTAAAGCCAACGTACCAACCCGAATTGCCTTCCAGGTCTCATCTAAAATTGACTCGCGAACTATCCTTGATCAAGGCGGTGCAGAACAGTTACTGGGTAATGGCGATATGCTCTATCTACCACCGGGAACCAGTGTTCCTGAACGTGTCCACGGTGCTTTTGTCGATGACCATGAAGTGCATAAAGTAGTTGCCGACTGGAAGCGTCGCGGCGAACCCAACTACCTCACAGAGATTACCGACGAAGCAGCCGTGTCCAACATTGCTGTGCCTGGTTACAGCGGCAGCGAAGAGGGCGGTGGCGAAGAGGGCAATGAATCAGATCCACTCTATGACGAAGCCGTGGCCTTTGTCTTGGAGAGCCGTAAAGCCTCTATTTCATCAGTACAGCGCAAATTACGTGTCGGCTATAACCGTGCAGCCCGTCTGATTGAACAGATGGAAGCCAGCGGCGTGGTCAGCCCAATGAGCAGTAATGGCAGTCGTGAGATTTTGGCGCCAGGTGGTAGAGAATAAATACGGGCGTGATTAAGAACAACAGGACCCCAATAATGGCTCTTATTCAAAGAACGCTTCTTCTTGCATGCCTTTGTTGCACGACCCAATTACAGGCCGGTGGAACCCCTGAAGATATTCAGGCCCTGCGTAATCTTCTACAGCCGATCACCAGCCTTTCGGCAAACTTTACCCAGCAGATAACCGATGCCGAGGGTTTCGAGCTCGAAGCCTCCGAGGGTCTGTTTGAAGTCGCTCAGCCAGCTAAATTGCGCTGGCATATTACCCAGCCTATGCCACAGCAGATTATCTCTGATGGCAGCACCTTATGGGTCTTTGATCCGGATCTTGAGCAGGTGATTATTCAGCCTTTTAATCAGGATATAGCCGCCACACCGGCGATTCTTTTCTCAGGGGACCTGGATCAGCTCGACAGGGCTTATTTTGTTCGCGAGGATTCTGCTGGGCTATTTACCCTGACACCGCAACGCGTTGGCAGCCTGTTTAGCAGTATGCTGATTCGCTTTGTTGATCAGCAGCCAGTATTGATTACCCTCACGGATAACCTCGAGCAGACAACGACTATTACCTTTTCGGATTTGCAGATAAACCCTCAGATAACTGCTGATCGGTTTATATTCGCCGTGCCTCCCGGGGTCGATGTTATTAACAACTTAACTAGCAATCTAAACCCTAATGCCAACTGATCTGTTTGCCCAGGAAGTCTACCGCCCACTGGCTGCGCGTATGCGCCCGGGAACCCTCGATGGCTTCTATGGGCAGGAACATCTTATTGGCCCCGGTAAACCGCTACGCGAGGCTATTGAGAGCGGTGCGCTGCACTCAATGATCTTCTGGGGTCCCCCCGGTGTGGGTAAAACCACTCTGGCAAAGATTATTGCCGCCTCTGCGGATGCCCACTTTGAAAGTATTTCGGCGGTTCTCTCTGGGGTTAAAGAGATTCGCGCAGCTATTGCCAAGGCCACAGAACAGCGCGATCTGCGCGGTCGCAAAACCATACTGTTTGTCGATGAAGTCCATCGCTTTAATAAATCACAGCAGGATGCCTTTTTGCCTTTTGTTGAAGATGGCACTGTGGTTTTTATCGGTGCGACTACAGAAAACCCTTCCTTTGAATTAAACAATGCGCTCTTATCTCGCTGTCGTGTCTATGTGCTGAAAAGCCTCGAAGAGCAGCAGATTAAAACTGTTGTTAAGCAAGCCCTGGCCGACCAGAGTAGTGGTCTGGGTGAACGTCAACTGAAGCTCGATGATCAGGCCTTGGATCTTTTGGCTGCGGCCTCGGATGGCGATGCCCGCCGTGCGCTAAATCTTTTAGAAATTGCCAATGATCTTGCAACCGAGCAGGGCGATCAAGCTGTGATCGACAAGCAGGTTCTCGAGCAGGTATTAGTCGGCGATACCCGACGCTTTGATAAGGGTGGTGAATAT